>Ga0182024_10001406_pt1 | contig 62152 bp, 38 predicted proteins | sample P32metaG_FD_120480 | JGI IMG/M metagenome (GOLD analysis project Ga0182024, IMG submission 120480) | Permafrost microbial communities from Stordalen Mire, Sweden - P3-2 metaG (Illumina Assembly) | ecosystem: Environmental > Terrestrial > Soil > Wetlands > Permafrost | place: Sweden: Stordalen...
CGATGGGGCAACATCCTCTCGATTATCTTTCGGCGGCGCCGGCTGGGGTGAGCTGGCCAGAGACCGATCGAACGCTGCATTTCGCGCTGAATAGGGGGCGGTCAATCTCCGCGGCGCCGGTCTCTGAAGCTGCGGCCCGGTAGGCCATGCTTGCGATTGAGAGTCGTCCTCCGCCCCCATGGCTACTGGCTGAATGAGGGGCACGGCAAGCAATGCCAGAACGAGAATTCGTGTTCCTGTGGCTAGTTTGGTCATTTGGACCCCGATCGTCGGGCAATGTGTCGGTTGCGGTTGTAACGAATTCACTGAGTTGTGTGGTTGTGCCGTATTTATTGGATCGGACGATTGTGAGGCATTGGTTTTGCAGATTTCTCAAAAGATCGAGAAACTCTTGGCTGCCCCTTTCCCCCAGTCCGCCAGGTTTCCGCTTGTTGGGGTCTGTCCTCGCTCATGACATCCCACAATCAATCGCGGGCCGTCATCGCGCGACGCGCATGCTTCGGCGTGCGACGGGATCGTGGTCGCCCGGTCCTGCCCCCGTGTCCGGGGGGCGACGACGGCCCGAGTCGATCGCGGTGTTTGGCAAGGGCTGGATACGGCGGCACGATCGATACTGATGACTCGCGACAGTTGCTGCCTGCGTTTCGCAAGTCCCTGAAAAATAGCTGGTTAGAGCGAGCCCACACAGGCTGTCGCCGCGGAATTGGCGTAGCGCGTCGGGAGACCGGCAAGCCAGCGGCGGGCAACCGGCGGCGACTCCAACCGATCGCTGGACCGGGAGCCGAATTGGCCGAAACCGCCCAAAATCGGCTTCTTTTCGACCAACAAAGAAATGGTGGTTGCGTTACGCCAATACGCCAACTAGCCTTATCGCCTACCGCGTCGGCCATGCGCTTCGAGGCGAAAACGGTCTTTTGCATGGCTTCGCCAGACCCCCAAAGTTCCAGGAAACCCCATGCCCGTGAAGATTTCGAACGAATCGCCCTTCTCGCATCTGATGAAGTCCAGCTTCATTCGCGCGCTGCTCGTGCTTTGCTTCCTGGCCGGTGTCGCCGGGCCAATTTTGGCCGCTCCAGACGAAGCGCCACCCACCAGCGCGGGGGGCGAAATGAATGTCAAGCTTCCCGATCTGAACGGTGCACGGTTTCTGGGCGACAACATCGGAGGCAAGGATCTGCTTTACTCCGGTCTGGTCGTATCGGTGCTCGGCATCGCGTTTGGCGTGATTGTCTGCTTGCAAGTCAGGAACCTACCGGTTCATCAGTCGATGCGCGACGTGTCCGAACTGATCTATCAAACCTGCAAAACCTATCTCATCGCCCAAGGCAAGTTCCTGTTATTGCTGTGGTTGTTTGTGGGCGTGGTCATTGTCTTCTACTTCAAATATCTACAGAGCTTCGAATGGTCGCGGGTGGGCATCATTCTGTTGTTCAGCATTATCGGAATCTTGGGTAGCTACGGAGTGGCCTGGTTTGGCATTCGGGTGAACACATTCGCCAACTCGCGCACGGCCTTCGCCAGCCTGTCGGGCAGGGCCTTTCCCTGCTATGCCATTCCGCTCAAGGCCGGCATCAGCATCGGCACGCTGCTGATCAGCGTCGAATTGTTGTTGATGCTGATCATCTTGATGTTTGTCCCCGGCGAGTACGCCGGACCGTGCTTCATTGGTTTTGCCATCGGCGAATCGTTGGGGGCCGCGGCTTTGCGGGTGGCAGGCGGAATCTTTACCAAGATCGCCGACATCGGCGCCGACATGATGAAGATCGTCTTCAAGATCAAGGAGGACGACGCTCGCAACCCGGGCGTGATCGCGGACTGCACGGGAGACAACGCCGGCGATTCGGTTGGCCCGTCGGCCGACGGGTTCGAGACCTACGGCGTAACGGGAGTGGCATTGATCACGTTCGTGCTGTTGGCCGTCAAGAGTCCCACGGTCCAGATTCAGATCTTGGTCTGGATTTTCATGATTCGCGTGATGATGGTGCTGGCCTCGGTGGGCTCCTACTTCATCAACGAACGAAGAGCGTACACGCGGTACAGCCATGCACGGCACTTCAATTTTGAGTCTCCGCTGACATTCCTGGTGTGGCTGACGTCGATCGTTTCGATTATCCTCACCTACGCCTTCTCGGCGGCTTTGATACCGACGTTGGGGGGCGACGATTTTCTGTGGTGGAAATTAGCCACGATCGTGAGTTGCGGGACTCTGGCCGGGGCGATCATTCCTGAAGTCGTGAAAATCTTTACCTCGACCGAGAGTGCCCACGTGCGCGAGGTGGTTACGTCTTCGAAAGAGGGGGGAGCCTCCTTGAACATCCTCTCGGGCCTGGTGGCGGGCAATCTCAGCGCCTATTGGATCGGCATGATCATCGCCGCGCTCATGGGCATTGCCTATCTGATGAGCACGATGATTAACGACGAAATCATGCTCGCCCCGGCCGTGTTTGCCTTCGGCCTGGTCGCATTCGGATTCCTGGGCATGGGCCCGGTGACGATCGCCGTCGATAGCTATGGGCCGGTGACCGACAATGCCCAATCGGTTTACGAACTCTCCACGATCGAAACCCTACCGAACGTGAGTCAAGAGATCGAGCGTGATTTTGGTTTTGTACCCGATTTCGAACTCGGCAAAGACAACCTGGAAAAGAACGACGGGGCGGGAAACACTTTCAAAGCTACCGCCAAACCCGTGCTCGTGGGGACGGCCGTGGTCGGGGCGACCACGATGATCTTTTCGATCGTGTTGGAACTGACGCATGGCTTGCAGCCCGAGTATCTGGCGAATCTCTCGATTCTCTACCCACCGTTTTTGCTGGGAATGATTGCCGGCGGCGCGGTGATTTACTGGTTCAGCGGAGCGTCGATCCAGGCGGTGACGACGGGTGCATATCGGGCCGTGGAGTTCATCAAGGAAAACATCAAACTTGGCGATTCCGTGGAATCGGCATCCACCGAAGACAGCATTCAGGTCGTGGCGATTTGCACCGAATACGCGCAAACCGGAACGTTTAACATCTTCATTGTCGTCTTCTTTTCAACTCTCGGCTTTGCCTTCTTGGAACCTTATCTGTTCATCGGCTACCTGGTTTCGATTGCCTTGTTCGGACTCTACCAGGCGATCTTCATGGCCAATGCCGGCGGTGCTTGGGACAACGCCAAGAAAGTTGTGGAAACGGAGCTCAAGGCCAAGAATACTCCGCTCCACGAGGCCTGCGTGGTCGGTGACACGGTGGGCGATCCCTTCAAAGACACGTCGTCGGTGGCGCTGAACCCGATCATCAAATTCACGACATTGTTTGGTCTGCTGGCGGTGCCGCTGGCGGTATCGCTCAAGGAAAAAGAGGGCGAGCACATTACGCTCGCGCTGGCGGTCGTGTTCCTGGTGACTTCGATGATCTTCGTTCACCGGTCGTTCTACGGCATGCGGATTCGCGTCGAAGGCGAAAAGCCCCACAACTAGTTGTGGGGTTCCGCTGACGGATTGTCATCGAACCAGGTTTCGGGCCAATATCGGCCGAGAAGCTTGCCGAGCGACGTGCGAAAGTTGTCGGCGACGACCAGGCTTACGCAGGCGACGAGAAGAATTTTCTGCCAACGAACCAACGGACCCGCCGCGCGGCGCACCATCAACAGAGTGAGCAACACCGGCGACCAGTCTTCCAGCGTCGGCGGCGGATTGGTGAGCCATTTGAAGATCTGGATCTTTTCAATCGCCTGATCGTGGACATAGAAGGCGACGGGCCGATCGACCCAAAAATAGCAGATCGCGATCATTGCCAAAGACGCGGCCAGAACACAGAGCGACCCTCGCAACAGCCGGAGACAGTCCTGCTCGTCGGCGATTGAACGCTCCGAGATTGAATTTTGCATTCATTTCTCCGCGATGCTGAATGAACCGGAAACTTCCGCCGACGCCCGCCGCTTGGTTGAGAAGAACGCACGGCGGTCCTTGCAAACCGCTGAATCAAACGTTCAATTGGTGCCCGTCGCATCCGAGTGCTGGATTCTCGAGCCGAGACCGTGATTCGTACCAATTTTCGCCAAGAGCAAGTCTGGCTGGTGGTGGGGTCGTTGATGATCCTGGCCACGGTGGCGCTGGCCGGTGCCTTGCTCTATACGCGCGACGTGATGATTCCGTTCGTGCTGGCGATCTTCATAACGACGATGGTCTCTCCCTTGGTCGACTTTCTGGTGCTGCGTTGGCGATTGCCTGGCTGGCTGGCGATCTTGGTTGCCCTGCTCGTGGTGCTGGCGGTGTTGATGTTGCTGAGCCTGGCCTTGATCGCGACGGTGCAGACCATCGCGCGGACGGCTAACGAATATAGCAAGGAGGTCGCCGACCTGAGCCGGACGATCTTCGCCCAACTCAAGGCCCACGGCATCGATGTCGATCAAAGCCAGATCGTTGCCGAGGTACAAAAACTGTTGCCGGGGGCCATCACCTCGGCTGCCGGAAAGGCAACGACGGTGTTGTCGCATGGTTTGTTGATCGCGATCTTCGTCGTGTTTCTGCTGGCAGGCCGCAATCCGCGTCAAGCCGCCACGGGGATCTATGCCGAGATCGAAGCGACGATTCGCCAGTACATCACGACCAAGACGACGATTTCCGCGGTTACCGGGCTTTTGGTCGGCCTGATCTTGTGGATGCTCGGCTTGCGAATGGCCGCGCTCTTCGGCCTGCTCGCGTTCCTGCTGAACTTCATTCCCAGCATCGGCTCACTCATCGCCGTGCTGCTGCCGATTCCGATCGCCGTCACTCAGTTCCACGATACGGCCCACGTCGTCGCGGTCGTGGCCCTGCCGGGCATCGTGCACCTGACGATCGGTAATGTCATCGAGCCGCGCTTGATGGGGCGTGGGCTGGAATTGCACCCAGTGACCGTGTTGCTCTCGCTGGCTTTTTGGGGATTGCTGTGGGGAGTGATGGGCATGGTGCTGGCCGTGCCAATCGTGGCGGTGCTGAAGATCGTGCTCAGCCGGCTCGACACCACGCGGCCACTTGGCGAGCTTCTCGCCGGTCAACTGCCCGGCACCCACCGACCGCCGGCGGCGTGACTATCCTTTCTTGCCGACTGCCGTGCGCTGCCAGTTCGCGGCAAGCAGCCTTGTCTTTTGCCGGGTGCGGGCGCGCGGATATGGAAATTGGTATTCTAGCGGCACGGTGTTGATCGTGTTTGGTGTTGATCGTGTTTGGTATTGATCATGTTTGCCAAGACCCTTCGGTGTCTCACCTATGATATCGCTTTGGAATCTCAACTATGATCCGCGGCCCGGTGAACGTCCTTTTTTGGAACGGGCTCAGGCACAGTCCGACGAGCACGCGGAGGTTCGCGTGGCGGTTCTCACGCCCGCTGAATGCAAGGTTGTGTTTGGCGTTCCACTGGCAAACCGCGGGATCCAGGCCGTGTGGGTTCGCGTCGTCAATCGTTCCTCGACGGGCACCCGTCTGCTGATGACGAAGATCGCGCCCGATTACTACACAGCCCGCGAAGCGGCCGGGGTCTGCCATTTCTCGATGCTCAAAAGGTTACTCGCCTTTGGGTTCTTGATTTGGTTTTTTCTGCCGATTCTGATTCTGGTCCTGCCGTTCAAGATATTGGCGACTCGCAGGGCGAATCGGCGGATGAACGACTGTTTCCAGACGCTCGGGTTTCCGCTGAAGAACATCGCACCGGGCGCGGCCGCCGAAGGGATCGTTTTCACACCGCTGGAATTTGGCACAAAAGTCGTGGACATCGCACTGGTGATCGACACGCAAGTCAAAGACTATCTATTCTCGATCGAAGTCCCTGGCCCGAACGTCGATCACCAACGCAGCCTTTCGGCTGCGAAAGAAGGAGTCGCAACGATTGATTGCGATCTCGAAACGCTGAAGGTCAAACTCACTGAGATGCCTGCAACAACCACGAACGCGCGAGGCTGCAGGCTGGGTGACCCTGTGAACCTCGTCATCATCGGCGATTTCTCATCGGTCATCGGTGTCTTCGCATCACGATGGGACCAGACCGAAATCATCACGCTTGGCTCCTGCTGGCGAACCGTCAAAGCGTTTCTGCTTGCTTCGGAGTACCGTTATAGCCCCGTGAGCGCCCTGTATCTCTTCCAGCTTCCACAGGCTTTTGCCTTGCAGCGGGTTCGCGAATCGATCAACGAACGTCTTCATCTCCGGCTGTGGAGTACACCACTGCGATTCGACGGAAAGGAGGTGTGGGTCGGACAAGTGAGCCGGGATATTGGCGTGCGATTGACCTGGCGAACCTGGAATCTCACCACGCACCGGATTGATGCCGACGTCGACGAAGCGCGCGACTACGTGATGGAAGATCTTTTCGAAGCCGGACGAATCACCGCGGGTGGATATGTGCCAGGCGTGGGAGCCTGTACCAAAGAGTCACCTCGCCACAACCTCACCGGAGACGCGTATTATTCGGACGGACACCGAGCGGTCGTGATGGTGTCGGATACCCGAAGGATTCCGGAATTTCTCAACTGGGTCTGAACGCGTTGTCCGCCTGGCGTGCGTCGTCCGGCGTTCAACGGACGGTGCCCAAGGCGTTCAAGGGGAGGCGGCTGGTTTGACTTGCGAAAACATCCAGGGCAACACACCGTCCGGTCCGGTGTAAGCAGGCCTCCAAATATCGTGCCCGGCGTCCTTGAGTTCGGTGTACTTTGGTTTGCCGCCAGCCAGTCTGATGGCCTCGATCATCAATCGCGATCGCTCGACCGGCACCGCTTCATCTTTGTCGCCATGCCAGGCCCAAGTCGGCAAGTCGACGAGCCGGCCGGCGTACGATTCGTCGCCGCCACCGCAAAGCGGGACCAGGGCCGCAAAGCGCTCGGGCATTCGCACGGCCAAATCCCAACTGCCATACCCTCCCATCGACATACCGGTCAGATAAATCCGCGCTGGATCGATTGGGTTTTCCTCGATCACGACATTCAGAACGCTGATCACTCCCCGCATGGGCCGAGTCATTTCGTTCAACGGGTGGGGCGTCGGATCATGCCGTGGTGGCGCGGCCAATCCCATCTCGGCCGGGATTTGCGGCACGAGGACAAAACAGGGATACTTTTCCCGACTCTCATCGCCGGCGATCCAGGTGGGAAAATGCTTCAACTGCTGCTCATTATCCGAACCACGCTCTCCGCCCCCGTGCAAAAACAAGATCAAAGCGTAACGTTTGTTGGGCTCGAGCGTCTTCGGCTTCAGCAACCGGTAGGGCAGCGTGAGCGTTTGGCCGTCGGGTGCCGTGGAGGTATTTTGGCCGGCCTCATAGAGCTTCGTTACATCTTGTCCGTATCCCAAAGCGGAAATCTGGAATAGCAGGAGCAGCGTCAGAACAAATCGCATCGTAAGCATTGCTCGACTTTTTAGCCGACCGGCGAAATCAGAAAGTGGAGGCTAAAAGAATCCGACCTGATTTTGCGATGGTACGACAATTCTACGCCGATGCGACCGTGAATTTTTGCAGCGTGTGACTGTCGGGACCGACGAGTCCAGGGCGAATGCCAGTCGTGAAGTTGACCTCGCCGACATAAAGATCGCCACGCGAATCGATCCAGAGGTCGTGAGGGGACCAGAAATCGCCCGGCGCGCAGGGATTGGCGCCGCCGCCCCAGCGAGCCAAAAGGTCTCCCTTGAGCGAGAAGACGCTCAGGCGTCCGCCGCTGGCATTCGGGGGCACAACACCGTAATACTTGCCGGCGCGAAAGCCGATCTCCGCGACAAAGATCCGGCCGGCGCCATCGATGAACATGTCGCAGGGCCGAGCCACGTCGGTCCACTGGTCGATGAACTCGCCGTCGAGCGTGAATCGCTGAATGCGACTATTCTCGCGATCGGCCACATACACGATGCCTTGGCGATCGATTGCGATGCCGTGCGGCACGTTGAACTGTCCCGGTTCGGCGCCGGGCTGACCCCACGAGTGGAGCAACCGGCCGTCGGGACTGAACCTGTGGATCCGCGCATTGCCGTAGCCGTCGGAGACATAAATGTCCCCTTCGGGCGAGAGGGCCACGTTCGTGGGATAGTTGAACGGCGGCGCGCCGCGCTGAACCGTGCGATAATCGGGACTCGTGGCGCCTGTGTCCGAGTGGCGGCCGCTGACGCCCAAAGTCAAAAGCAACCGGCCCTCGGACGTGAACCGGCGCACCGTGTGACCCTCATCGTCGGTGAGGTAGAGAGTATCGTCCGGTGCGATGTAAATGCCATGAGGGCGGACGAAAGGAACGTCGGTCCAGGTTTTGAGATAGTTCCCGTCACGATCGAACACTCGCAGGCGATTCGGCGTGCGTGTGAACAGAAACACGCGATCGTGCGAATCGGTAGCCACGCCGATCGCTTCGCCCAACTCCTCTCCCGCGGGCATCTGGCACCAATTCGTACCGGCGGCATATTGCAGTTTGCCGCTGCCGACCATCGTTCGGTTCTGAGTCGTCGGACTGTTCATAAAGACTCGGCTGGGAAAGAGGTGTCTGGAACGTCAGGAACCGATGAAACGGCGGTCGGCTTCGAATGGGTTTCAGGGAGACGATTTCGGCGCGTCGAGCTTCCCGAGGATACCGATCGTCGCCTCGACTCCAATGTCGCCGGTGAACTTGAGCCACGGAATGGTATGGGGCTGCTCGAGGTGAGATTTGAGAGCGGCGATGTTTTTCCATTTCTCGAACAGGATCACGATTCCGGGCTGTTCCAGGTGTTCGAAGAACACAAACATTTCGTTGCCCGGTTCGGTCGCCGTTGCTTTGGCCACCTTCGCGGCTTCGGTGGCGAATTTTGCTTCCGTTCCCGGTTTGAGCTTGATCCGCACCAAAAGTTGAAAGGGTTGATCCTCTTTGACCTGAGCTTTCAGCCGGGCGAGCAAATCACCTGCGGGAAGATCGTCGGCCGCGAAAACCGAATCTCCCAAAGTCGAGGAGATCGCTATCAGCCAAAGCGCGCAAGATCGCAAGGTCAACATGACTTGTTACTCCTCGAGTTCGAAAGGATAGAAGGGACTCAGATTTCCCAGACAGGTTTTGCCAGACAGGTTTTGACTGTGCTCGATTGTCCCGCGCCGCACCAGCCCGTGGCCCATTTTGATCCTCGCGCGGCCTGAAGGCAATCGCTTTGTTGAACGAACGATTCATTAGCGTCGGATAACCCGGGGGCCGGCGACCGGCTGAATGACGGCGCGAGGCATTCAATTGGCCGAAACGCCGAAATCGCCTTCGAGGCTGCGCCAGACCGAATGGATGTGATTGGCCAGGTTGCCGGCCGGGTCGGACTGGATGTTGACGAGCTCCAGCACAAACGATGGCCCTTGAATGCGGTAGTAATGTCCTTTGCCAGGCGTAGTCGCGCCGGCCCAGGCAAAATAGATCCGGTCGAAACCCTTGGCGTCGATGTCGGCCAATTGAGCCGCGGCCAAAGGGGGCGCCAGGTGGCTGGCGTAGGTCTCCAAGAGCGAACGAAGCGTCTTCTTTTCTGGCTCGGTCATCTCGGCGGCCGGTAAACCCTCGGGAGCCGTGTGCGGCGGCTGCGGAGTGCCCACGGCGCGATACTCGGCCGGCGCCGTGTCGGCGATCATGGCTCGGGCGCGCTGGGCATCGCTCAACTGGCCGACGAGGTCGAATGCCAACTGCTCTTCGCTACCCAGCGTGCGTGTGCCCTGCTCTGGACCGCCTGGCACGTAGATGAGCAAAGTTGCCGGGTTGGCACCCCAAAAGCTGGGTGTTTCGCTCACGACTTGATCGTCGCGGACCACAAAGTTGAGCGAAAGATGATGTCCCTCGAAACTCCAGCCCCAGGTGCCCGACGCCGCCGGCTGACCGAAGATGGTCAGGAAATAATCCTCGGGATTGCGGGCCCAACCGGTGTTCAGATTCTTTTCGCCTTCGCGGAGATTGTTTTCCAAGGCCATGATCTTGACGGCCTTGTCGTAGCCCGACGGGCTGAGGGCAGCGCGGAGCAGACGGTGGCAGAGCACCTTTTGCTCGGGCGTCATGTCGCGAAGTGGCAACCCCTTGCGCTGCTTCTTGGGAATATTGGTCCAATCGAGCCGGGCCGGGTCGTCGAATTTCATCGTGGCCGTGGCCAACTCGTCAGGCTGGAGCGAGGCGAGACACGCCAGGGCCGCGGCCGTCATCGCCGCGCCGACGTCGCCGGCCGACGCCCCCGTTGCGAGAGTGTTGTCGCCTTCCAGTTTGACCGTCTCATTATCGTGTGGTGCCGTCGATGAAGGCTCTGTCTGGGCAAGGCCTGCGAGTGGTCGATCGAGAACCACCGATACACCGTTCAAGCCCGTGTTGCTGAATGATCTGCCGTGGCCGAAAAGGACTCCGCGTTCATTGATGACGACGTGGCAGCCCTCGCGCGAATAGAAATCGCCGAACAGACGGACTGCGTGGTCATTCAGAAAGTGAACTGCCAGAACTTTTTTTGCGTCCCCGTCGAACACGGTCAACGCATGCGGTGTTTGTTCGATTCGAAAGGCATTCTGATCGTTTACGCGAAACGTGTTTTTTTCGATTTCACAAACCATCTGTCCAGCTTCATTGGAAAACTTAGCGGAGATCCAAAGTCTTGAGTCATCTTGTCCGAGCAGAATCACCCATTCGCCTTGCTCGATCACCACCGGAAACGGAAGCTTAGCGGCATAAGACCGCACGGTGCCTCCTAAATCCACAATGATCGCTGACTCCGGGATCCCTTTCCCCTTCCTCTTTTCCTCGGTATCCAGGTCCGGAATCGGAATGTTGTCGGGCGTCAGCAGATTGCCTTGCTCGGCTCCGTCTTTCGCTTGCCCGCTCACTGTTTCCTCCGCGGCGGGTGGCTGTTCGACCGCGGTGGCATCAACCTCCTTGCGAAGATCGTCCTTCCGCGCGCAGCCGAAGGTGGCAAGGACGACCGCAAGGCATCCCAGCCACAGGCCTGGATGGTAATGACGCACGGACGCGGAGACTCTTTGCATCATGGCACCGTCAAATCGAAGAGTTTGGAGAGGCGATTGGAAAAGGAGGCGCCGGAGCCCGTGGTGATCCGGATGTGGCCGTGTCGGTCGTTGGTGCCGGGCGGTGGGCGACTGTCGCGCCGCCGCGAGCCGCGACAACGCTACTTTTGCTGCGGCGGTGTCCAAGAGCTGGATGGATAGCCGACAACTTTGCCGCCATTGACCAAAGTAATCTTGGCGGGGTCGAAGTCGCTATCCGGTCCGGCCTTAATCAGTCCATGCGGTCCGCTGGAGTAAAGATGCGACGCACCGGTCGATGCAATCGTCGATCCGTGCAATTCGATCGTGACATTCGTCGCGGATACCGCATGGGTCGGTTTGTTGTCGTCGGGGTTGCCGTCGATATTGAAGACGCCGCCGAAGTCGCGAACCACCGGGCCGCCAAAACCAATCGGTCCTTCGATGTGCAGTCCACGGCAATTCAGCGCCGATTTGTCGACAAAGGTCGTGTTGTAAAAGCAGTTGATCAGGTCCAGACGGAATGGCCATGCGCCTTTGGGGCCGGGAGCGTTGTCGTCGGCCGGAATGATCGTGACGCAATCCCAACTGGTCGAGATCGTGCAGTTGATCAGCTTCCAATAGACCGGGGTGGTGGTGACCCCGTTGCCGTTGAAAAAGAAGCCGTCGCTGAAGGTCGAGATCGTCAGGTTCATCACCGTCACGTCCGTGCTGATCGCTTTGCTGCCGCCGGATCCCAAGGCGAAGCCGATGGGGAAGAAATTAACCGTCGGATTGCCCGTGCCATTGACGATCGACAGATTGCCGAATGTTGAGTTGCTGCCGGGCTGAATGAGGAGGCCGCCGGTGCCGGTATAGGACAGGTTCGTGACTCCCTGGCCAGCACCCCACACGCTCACGCCGTTGGGGATGAGTTGCTTTGTGGAGACGATGAACGTCCCTGGCCCGAGGTAGATAATGTCGCCGGCGGCGACGCCGGTTGCGCCGTAGGCGCCGGAAAGCGTGGCAAACGGCCGATCGGCTTGTCCGCGCACTCCGGTCTTGTCGTTGCCATTGATGTCGACGTAAAGACTCGCAGCGCCCTTCTTCGCGGGGGCGGCATTCGGCGCTGCGTAGGCGGTCGACGCACCGAATCCGCCGCTTGCCGCGGCGACGGGGCGATCGGCCGCCGGTTGTGACGGTGCATTGCAACCGACAAAGCAAACTGGACACGCTGCCAAGATCGCCACGATGAAGGATTGTCGACAGGTCATCATTTTCTCCGCAACTCGTTCAAGGGGTGTTGTTGCTTGCTACCGCAAGTTGCGTTGAAAGCGGCCAGTGGCCCGCCTTTTTGACGCGTTGGATCGGTTCACGAAAGAGACCGACCTATCCGGACGGATGGAGCCTTGCGACCGCCCCGCGTTCCGCTCTGTGGACTACGGTAACTTTGGCACCCGCCTTGTCAAGCGCCCGAATTGCATTTTATCGCGGTTTTGTTGCTGGCCGTTCGGCGACTGCCTACAATCGTGCGATCGTCGGCCGCGGCCGCGACACATCCGTTTGACGCAAGCGCCAAAAGGGGCACCGCCTCATGTCGAAAACATGCCCTCTCGTCGTCATCGCTCTGGCGATTTTGACTTCTCTCGCTCGCACGCCAGCGGTCGTCGCGGAGACGCCCAAGACCGTGACCAACACGCTGGGCATGAAGTTCGTCGCGATTCCGGCCGGCGAGTTTGTAATGGGGGCCGAAGAGGACCGGAGCGAAACGCTCAAATACTTCTCTCCCTACTGCGACTCCCAGTGGCTCGATGGCGAACTGCCGCGCCACCGGGTGCGAATCACCAAGCCGTTCTTGATGGGACAGTACGAAGTCACGCTGGGTGAGTTTCTGATGTTCTATCACCAGGCACCTTACAAGACGGAAATCGAGCGTGATGGCAAGCCCGGTGCGCGTTACGAATCGACCGAAAAACCGATCCAGTCGAGCAATTTTCGCCCGTGGGCGCCGGGCTGGAAGATTGAAATGGATCATCCCGCGGTCTTCGTCTCTTGGAACGACGCCGCGGAATTCTGTAAATGGCTGAGCAAGAAGGAGGGCAAGACGTACCGCCTGCCGACCGAGGCCGAGTGGGAATACGCCTGCCGCGCCGGGACCAAGAGCCGCTACTCGTTCGGCAACGATCCGCAAGACCTGGTCGGTCACGGAAACGCAGCGGATCAGCATCGCAAGCTGCATTGCCCAGGCTGCAACGTGATGATTCCGACCTTCGACGCCGATGGCAAGAAAACAGACAAGAGGATCCCGTTCCCGTTTCTCGCCGGTAACGACGGCTTTGTTTGGACGTCGCCGGTCGGCAAGTTCAAGCCCAACGCCTTCGGGCTTTACGACATGCACGGCAATGGCTGGGAATGGTGTTCCGACTGGTTCGACGAGCACTACTACGAGAAATCGCCGGTCGACGATCCGGCAGGCCCCGAAAGCGGCGTGAAGCGAGTCTGTCGCGGCGGCGGGTACTATCCGACGCCAGTTTTTCTGCGCTGCGCGTCGCGCGGCTCCGATCCGGAGTCATTCCGTGACTGCTGCAACGGTTTTCGAGTGGTGCTCGAGGAGTGAACTCGCGTTTTCATTCGGCGAAGTGGTTGCGCTGCTATCAGGCCGAACCACTCGCCGGTGACTCGCTTCGGCATCTTTGCTTCAGCGTGCGTCGGCGAAGGCGTACAAATGTCGTGCGGTGCGCACATAGAGGGTGTCATCCGCGATGACGGGCGTCGCCGCGACTCGTTCATCGAGTGATGGATTCTTCGCAATCACTTCCGGTTTGGGACCGCCCATTTTCATCACCGTGATCACGCCGTCGTCCAGGCAAGTGAAATAAATATAGCCGTTGGCCGCGACGGGAGACGCATAATAGCGGCCATTGGCGGCCGCGCGCTTCTGAAAGGTCTGCTTGCCCGACGTTGCATCGTAAATGGTGACGACGCCGCCGTCTTTCACCAGCACATATTGCCCGTTGTAGACCAGCCCCGATGGGACATAGGGCAGCCCATTCTTCTGCTTCCAAAGGATATGGGATTCGGTCACGTCTCCGGAACCTCCAAGCTTCAGGGCGAAGGCGCTGTTCTTCGACGATCCCAGCAGTTTGACGGCGTCGTCCCATTCTTCGCGCGTCAGTTTGCCGTCGTGGTCCCAGTCGTGACTGGTGAACATTCCCCTTAGCCGGCCGGGCAATTCGTCGAGTCCCTGGACGTTGTGCTTGAAGTCGTCGCCATCCATCATTCCTTTCAGGAAGACGCGGTTGAGTCCCTCTTTCGTGATATAGCCCTGCTGTTCCTCTTCCGCATCCTTGATCAACGCATCGAACGTCGGCGGCTTGATATCGTCGCCAGGGGACCAACCCGCGAAAAACAAAGTGCCGTCAACGACGACCGGGCTTGCGCACGCGCACGACGGCATGCCGACCACACACCAATTCTCTGCTCCGGTTTTGAGGTCGTAGCCGATCATCTTGCCGTGTCCTGCCGCTACGATCTCCTTGCCACCGGGCGTGTCGCAAACGACAGGAGTGCAAAAGCCGGATCGCGACTCTCGCTCCTTTTCCCAACGGAGTTTTCCCGTCGCTGCATCGATCGCGATGATTTTGGAGTTCTTGTTTTCGTCGCGTACCAGAACGACCAGTCCATCGGCCAGAATCGGAGAAACGCCGGTGCCGAAATCGAACGGCGTGGCCGCGGTCGGCAGCTCGTATCTCCAAAGTTCTTTCCCGGCCAGGTCGTAACAAAACAGGCCGCACGATCCAAAGTAGGAGATGATCCGCTTGCCGTCCGTCGCCGGAGTCGAAGCCGCGGGACTCCCTTCGGTGATGTGATGAGGCTCGATCGTCTCGGCCGGCGCGTGGGCCCGCCAGACTTCTTTCCCATCGGCGCGGGTATAGGCGATGGTGTAGAGTTTGCCGCCGTCAAACGCCGTGAGAACAAGAAGATTCCCGACGATGATCGGGGACGAGGAGCCGCTTGGGACCTGAATCTTCCACTTCACGTTCTTGTCGGGTCCGAACGCGATGGGAGGCTTCTGCCCTTCGGCAACACCGGATCCGCCAGGCCCGCGGAACTGCGGCCAGACCAGGGGTCGTCCGAGTTCCGCGCCCACGGCGGCGGCCGCGAGAAGACCAACCGACAGCAACGTGATCAACGCCCGCATGACAGGTCCTTGAAGAGAGGGTGAGCCTTGACTTTATTCAATTGTCCAGCCCGCCTTGCCTGCCGCTCCGCTATTGTGATGCACGCCCAGCCAGAGGGCAATCGTATTCCTCGATGAATCGTGATCTCGCCGTTAGCGGCCTCCTCGGCCGAGTTCCGAAAGATAGCGGACCAGATCGCGGAATTCGACATCGGTCATGCCGGCCGTCAGCCCTGCCGGCATCACGCTTCCGACGGCGGTGATTTCTTCGATGTCGGCGCGCGGAATTCGTCGGACCTCGCGTGTGGTGATGTCTCGCAACTGAACTTCGTCGGCCGTCTCTTTCAGCTTGTAGCCGGTAAAGATTTGCCCCTCCTCCGTGACGACGCGAGTGGCCAAAAAGCCTTCCTTCACCTGCCGATTGGGCCACAAAATCGACTCGATGATCTGTGGCGCAGGCAAAGCGGATCCGACCACCGACAGATCGGGGCCAGCGTCCCCCCCTTGTCCGGCCACTTTGTGACAGGCAGTGCAGTTGGCCAACTTCGACTGAAACACCTCCCGGCCATGGATTGAATCCCCCTGGCCGACGACCGTGGCGGCCAGCCGTTCGACAAGCTGAGGGCTGTAGGCGAGCGAACTGTCGGTGATCCCCAGTGCTCGATTGAGTGTTGCCATCAGCGCGGGTTCATCGTGGCCCGTGGCCGACAGCACCCGATGGACGAGTTTCGCCTGGTCGGGTCCGAGCGTCACTTTTGCCAGCGCTTCGGCCAGCAGCTTTGCTCCTCCTTGTCGATTGACGATCGGCAGCACAAAGTCGGACATTTCGCGCTGGTCGCCGACCGCCGCGATTTGGTCGGCGACCAATTCGATCGCCAGCGGCAAATCGATCGAACTGATGCCCCGGATCGCCGCGGCGCGCACCTGGGCCGGATTTTCCGGAGCGACCAGTGGCGTAAGCAGCGAAAGCGATTCGTGGCCCTCGATTTGCGCGATCGCCCCGATCGCCGCCACGCGGCTGGCCACCGACGCGCTGGGGCGCTCGATCTCCTGGCGGATCTGGGGCGCCAAAGGTTTCAAATGCCAGGCGCCTGCCAGGGCGATGGCCGAGGCTCGCAGAGCTTCATCGTGATCGGCGACCAGCGATTTCAGCGGCCCGGCCAGCTCTCCCTTCGGCGTTTTATTCCGCTGCAAGGCCGTCACGGCCAATTCGTCGAGAACCTGCGGATAACGAGCTCCGTGATCAAACGCATAACGCAAATCGTCTGGTTCGCCCGCCTTGGCCAACATCGCCCAAAGCGGCGCGCGAGCGTCGTCGGACAACTCTGGTTTTTCGGAAAACCGGCGCACGATTTGGGTGACGTCCGTCGTACCGTCGGCAGTCAGCACGAATGCCACCCGTTCGGGCTGGTTATCAAAGGAAAGCCCTCCCTTCTCCAAGATCGGAAACCACTGGCTCTTGAGCGCGAGTACGGTTTCCGTCAGCGCGTAGTCGATCAGTGGATCACGAGGCTTATTCAGCACTAGCGTGGCTACTTCGACCGCCGACGGCGATCGCACATAGCTGGCCGCGACCACTGCTTCCATCCGCACGCGAGGAAAATCGTCGCCGATCATCCGCCGCAGAAGCGCCAAAGGGTCTGGCAGTTGATCGGCCCACAACCCGATCATATGCGTGCCGAAGGCGCGCAGCCGTGGCTCTTTCGAATCGAGCAAGCGTTGGACAAGCGCCGGTCGCACCGCCGCGTGCGCGGAGTAGACCCCAATCAGTTCGTACAGCCAATGCTCTGTTTGAGTGTTCGCATCGGCCGGCCGACCGGCAAATTTCACTCCCGTCTCCGTCGTGCCCGGTGGTTTCTTCCCTGTCAGAATCGCCGCCAGGCGGGCGTCGGCCGCTTGAACCACCGCCTTGGTCGGCAACCGAAAGAGCAACTCTTTCGCCTGCTGGCGGACCCAGCGCTCGGGCGAGGCCAGTTGGTCGATCAACTCGGCCGGAGTCATTTTGTGCAGGGCCGGCGCCTTTCCAGCCGGTCCACCCTGGTAGGCCATTCGCCAGATGCGGCCGTGCGTGTGGTCGCGCTGCGGGTCGCGATAGCTCGCCTGATAGTGACCGATGACCGGATTGCACCAGTCGCAGATGTAAATGGCACTGTCTGGACCGACCAGCGTCTGCAGTGGGCGAAACATCGTCGAAGACGATGTGACGAGTTCGCCTCGCAACTCCGAGCGAAAGCCCGTGCCGTCGTCGCTCAGCCCATTCAAATCGACATAAGAGGCCACGTAGATCGATTTGACCATCAATCCCTGCAGGTCGTCGGGCAGATGCCGTGAGCCGATAAACTCGATCTCCATCGACTTGGCTTTGGACGTTGCCAGGGTACCAATCGCCCAGTATTGGCCTTTCGTCAAGTACTGGCTCGGCACCGGCTCGAGCGCCGGATTGAGATAGACGGCACTCGGCTCACTTCCTGAATCGTAGAAGGCCTGGCCCCAATCGTCGAATCCCACGCCCCACGCGTTTTCCGTCGCGGCCGCATTGCCTAGAAAACTTTCCAGCTTGAGCGTGCGCGGGTTCATCCGCCAAATGCCGGTCTGGTTGCAGCGGACCAGTCCCCAGGGAGTTTCGATGGTGGAGTTGATGTGCAAACCCTGGGTGAACCAGAGCCGACCATCGGGACCCCAGCAGAGCGAGTTGATCATCTGGTGGGCGTCGCCGGTGCCGAAGCCGGAAAAGATCACCCGCCGCTGGTCGGCGTGGCCGTCGCCGTCGGTATCGCGCAAGTGAATCACCTGGCCGGAAACCAGGACGTAGACGCCGCCGTCGCCGAGCGCCAGGCCGGTTGGCATGAAGAGTCCCTCGGCAAAGCGGTCGAACTTGTCGGCGCGGCCGTCGCCGTCGGTATCTTCGCAAACGAGGATGTAATCATTCGCCACGGTGCCGGGAATCAACTGGGGATAGCTCGGCGCACAAAGTGCCCACGCCCGGCCCCGTTCATCCCAAGCAAACTGGATCGGCTTGACCAATCCATCCGCCTCGCCGGCGAACAAATTGATCTCGAATCCGTCACGCGGCTTCAATGCTTTCAATTCTTCGTCCGGCGGCTGGCGTTTTTCCTCGGGCAGCGGAATCACGTCGGGGAGCGGGGGGGGAGTCTTGCCAAGCGCCAGGGCGTGAACCCGCGCATCCGACGCTCGTATAAAAGGCTTCCACTGTTGCAACTCCTTGACCAGCGGGGGATGCGTGCCGGCCGGTTTGCTGAACATGGCCCAAGTCCGATCGCTATAAGCAAAGTTCCAGTTCAACGTCCGCCAACAATCGAACCAGAAGCGGTTTTTGCGGACAATCTCGCTACGGAGCGGCTCGTGACCGTCGAGGGAGCGAACGCTCAAGCCCAATCGCTGGGCGATGAGTTCGGCGACGGTTCGCTGGCCGGCCGGGGTGAAGTGCAAACCGTCTTCGGTCAACCGCGGCGCGCCGGCACCGCGCGTCGAAAGGGGCGTCAAGATGTCGACGAACACCGCGCCCCTCGCCTTGGCCAGCTTTGCGGCGATTTCGGCCAAGACTTTCACTCTGGCATTACGCGATGTGTTGTCGGGCACCCAAGGACTGGCCGGTTTCTCAAAAGGTGCCGGCGAGATGATGACCAGGCGTGGTGTCGTCTTGCTGAATTCGTCAAGCAACTTGCCATAGGCCGCGGCAAAGGCGTCGTCGTCTCGGCTGTCGTCGAGCGCTTCGAGCCCGCCAAACCAGGCGACAATGGTCGATGTACCGACCGCCGCGAACTGTTCGGCCCATCCGCCGAAATTCTGCGTGCGGGCTTGTTCATACACCGTGTCCCCCTCCCAACTCATGTGACGCACGCTGGGTTGCTGCTGGGAAGCGGAAAGAGCCAGCAGTGTCTCGAGCCAACCCTCCTGCTGCTCGAAGACCGCATTGGCCGAACCGGTCAGCACGACGACTTCGCCCGGCCGGACCGCAAAACGGCCACCGTCGAATTTGACACGCGGCAGTGCCACAACAGGTTCGGCGAACCGCTCGAGTGGATTGATCGCGGGCGTGCCATCGGCTGGCGGATCGGCGGCCGATACTGTCGCCGGCAGCAGCAGCGTCAGCAGAACGACAGAAACAGCGCGCATGTTTCGATCCTCCAGCACCGATAGGCGCGGTTTGAGCGGAGCGACAAACCGACAGCAGCAACGACGTGCAAACAGAGTTGAGAACTGAAGCTTGGCTCCGCAATCTTCGCCGGGAGGCCTCAGTCCTGACAGGAATCTACCATCGCGCCGGCATCGTTTCCAGCAGCTTCCGGCCCGAAAATGCCGTTGCCAGTACCTCTCGGACTTTGCGATTCCGAGTCTGTTGTATTCGGCGATTCTTGGGCTTACATTGGGACAGCGCCCGGGTAACGATGCGTCCGTCGGACTTCTTCCAAGCTTTGCCACTCGCCTGGGCCGCTCGTCAACACCGCCGGCTTGGCTTGCGGCGAACACTTCTGGATCAGCGTTTCAATTCGGGCCTCTTGCACAGGATTGTCTCCACTCGATCCCGACAGATAGGTCGGCGCGAGAGGAGTCTCGTACCCCCGGTTCCGCACGGCAACTTTTGGATTCTCATTGTAGGCCCCCGGCATGGACTCCAACTCGATGGATTCGACCGGCGCGCCAACCACCGCGGACACCGCGACTGCGACCGAGCAAACCGTGCCGGCCGGTTTCCTGCCCCCGTGGCACGTCGCTCAACTCCCGGAGCCACCTCACCCAGGCTGGCGGCTGTGGATCGGCCTGGTCGGTCCGGGCGTGGTATTGGCCGGCACGTCGATTGGTTCCGGTGAGTTGCTGTTTGGTCCGGCCGTGACGGCTCAATATGGCCCGACGTTTCTCTGGTTGGCCACGATCAGCATCGTGTTGCAAGTGTTTTGCAACCTGATGATGATGCGATTCACGCTCTACTGCGGCGAACCGATCATCGCCGGCGGAATGCGCACGTGGCCCGGTCCACGCGGCTGGATTGCCGTGATTGGCTTGCTCGACCTGGTCGGCGCCATCTGGCCCTACAACGTGGCTGCCGCCGCGGGTCCGCTGGCGGCCGCGATTCTCGGCCATTTGCCGGGATCGGGCAGCCTGACGGTGCTCGGACAGGCGTTGACCGAAGAGACATTCGTCCGTCTGTTAGGTATTACCATCTTTCTGCTGGCGTTCATCCCCCTGATTTTCGGTGGCACGATCTACCGGATGCTCGAAAAGGTGATGACACTCAAGCTGATTTTGATCTTAGGCTACCTGACACTCGTGACCGCCTTTTTGGTCTCTCCCCACAATATCTGGGATGTGGCGAGCGGCTTTATCGAGTTTGGCAACTACGCCGAGCGGGCCGAGACGATCATTGTCGATCCCCATTTTCATTTCACACTTGTCGACAATGCCGACCGTTTGTTGGTCAAGGGGACCATGGAAAACGGCAGCCCCATGATCGGCGAATATCAGATCAATGGGCAGACGCGGAAACCGGCCAAGCTGTCCCCCGCGGAAAAAGTCCGTCTCGACGCGCTCGTGGCCAAGGCGGTCGCTCAGTTGCGTCCGGGATCGTTCTTCGTCGAGACTCAGCCGGAGGAAGGGGCGGTGCTGTCGGCATCGGGACGGGTCGAGAAAAGTGAGTGGTTTGCCGAACGCTATACGGTCACCGATGCCCACGGCACGCACCACTACGATCGCTTGGAAGACGTGCCGTCGGTCTACGCCTCCCGACTGGCGGAGTTGGTGAAGCATCGCGGGTTGGAAAAGCGGAGCCTGGCCAAGTTCGTCTACAACCATCACCAACTTCCCGATATCGATTGGTTCATGCTGGCCGGCTTTACCGCAATTGCCGGCGCCGGCGGACTGTCGAACACCATGTTCTCCAATTACACCCGCGAAAAGGGCTGGGGCATGGGAGCCCACGTCGGTGCGATCCCCAGCGCAGTCGGCGGCCGTAATATTAAATTGTCGCACGTCGGTAGCGTGTTTTTGATCAACGAGGGGAGTTTGCGCCGTTGGCGCGGCTGGCTGCGGCACGTTTTTCGCGACCAGGTCTTCGTCTGGATGCTGGCCTCCTTCATCGGAATGGCGCTGCCTTGCATGGTCTCGCTCGAATTCATTCGCAACGCCACCGTCGAGAGCAATCGAGTGGCCGCGATGACGGCCGAGGGGATCAGCCAACGATATCCGGATCATCGCCAACTGCTGTGGACCGTGACGCTGCTCTGCGGGTTTTTGGTCCTCGTGCCCGGTCAAATCAGTGTCGGCGACCAGGTCTCACGGCGTTGGACCGACATCATTTGGATGAGCAATCCTCGCGCACAGCGGTTGGCCGGCAACCAGGTGAAGTACGTCTATTACAGCATTCTTAGCATCTACGCGGTGTTCGGCTTTACGATGCTCTGTCTCTTTCCGGCGTTGTCACTGGCCAAGATCGCGGCCGGCATCGCGAACGTCTCGTTGGCGGTTTCCAGTTTGCAGGCGCTCTTGGCCAATCGAACGTTGATGCCCAAACCCCTGCAGCCGCATTGGCTGTTGCAGGCGGGTGTCGTCTGCTGCGCAACCTTCTTTCTCGGCATCAGCGGCGTGGTGTTATATGACTTGCTGCGATGAATGACCGACGGAATGGATGCGATTGAATGAGCATCGCGGCGTCTGACCGCGTCCGGCTTGTTTTCGGCCTGTAATCTGTTGCGCGTCGGCTGTAGCCTCTCGCCTGCGGCCCGACTAGATTAAGGTCTGCCCAGGCGCCTTCCACCTCACCGGCGGACCACACGATGAAAGCGGCCCAACTTTTTGTCTTCGCCCTCGTAGCCGCGGTGACCTGCTGGCCCGCTTCCTTGAGGGCCGCGGAAAAAACCCTTCCCATCAGCGGGCCCTTTCAGCCGATTGCTGCGCAGGCGCTCGACAAGTCGGCTTTTCGCCAGTGGATGTCGGGCCAAGAATCGCCACTGGGGATCGACGGTACGTCGATCGATCCGGCGGCCATCGTCTGGACCGCGACCACCCAGCCCAAAATGCTCGGCATAAAATTCGGCGAAGGGCGCGATGCCGGCCGTCGGCATCTGCGGATCGGGTTCACCGCGCCGGTCGCCATCGGCAGCGTGCTGGTGCGCGGCGGCGGCGCGCTCAGCGTGCTGAAGCCCGACGCCGCTTATCCGGGCGATCTCGCGGACGATTCGCAGTGGATCGCCGCCGGGCGGATTGTCGACCGGCAGGTGTCTGCCGCCGAGGTCGACCGCGAAGGTCTGGTCTTGTGGACGTTGCCCGCAGGGACTCAAACCCGGGGGCTAAGGTTCAGTCATTCCCCCGCGCCCAGCGACCGCGAACAGGCGGGCTGGCTCGGCGGCGTTTGGATCAACGCCGAGCGGGTGGCGAACGTGGCGCCGCAGGCACTTGTGCAATCGACGATGCGCGACGACGTCAGCCAGAAATTGGTCGATGAATCGTACGACCGCGAGTGGAGAACTTGGGACAACGGCGAGCACGGTGCCGCGCTGCCGGTCTCGCCCGAGCATCCGGCAGTTGTCACGCTCAACTGGCCGCGGCCGGTTGAGCTTTCCGGCGTCTCGCTGATTTGGGCCGGCTTTTCGGCGATCGAGGTCGATGCCTTCAGCGGCGGCGAGCGAGAAATCATCGCCGAGGCGGCCGCCGACCGCTGGCAGCCGGTGGCCAGCCAAAGCGATTTCGATACGCTCTATCCCTTGCCGCTCGGCCCGCACTGGCTCGCATTCGAAAAACCGATCAGCACACGTGCCCTGCGACTGCGCATCACCGGCCGGCCGAAACTGTTGAATCCGAACCTGGCGGGCAAGGATTTCGACGGCCGTCGGGTCTGGCTGGGTGAAGTGATGGCTCTGGCGCCAGTCGCGCAAGAAAGTTCGCTGGCCAGCCTGGTGCTGCCGACCAGCAGCAGCCAGCCGCCGCCGATCCCCGTCCGCTTTACGCTTCCCAAGGCAGGCGTCATCACTCTGGTGATCGAGGATGAGCAACACCAGCGTGTGCGGAATCTGGTGAGCGAGACTCCCTTTCCGGCCGGCGAGAACGTGGCCTGGTGGGATGGCAGCGACGATTTGTTGCGTGATCCCGAGGCGGCGCGGCATGGTCTTTATCACATACCGGCTCGGCCTGTGGCGCCGGGCAACTATCAAGTCCGGGGGATCTGGCACGAGCCTCTTTCGCTGCGCTATGAATTCAGCATCTATACGGCCGGCAAGCCGGCTTGGGAAACGGCCGACGGGACCGGTTGTTGGTTGACGACGCACACGCCGCCGACCAGCGCCGCGGTTTTGCCCGGCTCGCGCACGCGCGACGGCCAGCCGTTGGTTTTCCTGGGCGCCTACGTGGCCGAGGGAGGGCACGGCCTGCAATGGCTGCACGAAGACGGAACCAAACTTGGCGGACAACATTGGATCGGCGGCGCTTGGACCGGCGCGCCGACCATCGCCGTCGACACCGGCGAGCTGGCGCTACCCGATCATCTGTGCTATGTCGGCTCGGTCTGGGAGGGAGAACTGCGACTGACTGCCAAAACGAACAAGTTTGCCGATCAGCCGATCCTGAAACATTCGTTCGGCGAGGAATACAATCCGCGGCCGCGAAAACCGTCGTCGGTCGTCGCTCCGCCGCTGCTGGAAGATTTCGACGGTGGCGACCGGATCTGGGTGCTGTCGGGCATCGCCGCCCACGACGGCGAGATTGTCTGCTCGATGGTGCGGCAAAACGAATTGCTCGTCGTCGACGTGGTCAAGGGGGAGATTACCCAGCACATCGCGCTCGACAATCCGCGCGGCCTGGCCTTCGATTCCCACGGGCGGCTGCTTGCGCTGAGCGGAAAGAAACTAGTTCGATTCGCCACGCTGGCCGACAAGCCGCAAACCGTCATCGACAGCGGTCTGGAAGATCCGCGGCACGTGGCGCTCGATCGTAATGACAATCTGTTGATCACCGATCGCGGAGAATCGCATCAGGTGAAAAAATTCTCGGCCGACTTTCAGCCGCAAGGAGCGATCGGCAAGGCGGGCCGTCCGTCGGCCGGCCCCTACGATCCGGAGCACATGAACAATCCGAATGGACTGGCGGTCGACACGCAAGGGCGCGTGTGGGTCACCGAGTGCGACAATTCGCCGCGGCGCGTTTCGCTTTGGTCTGCCGATGGCAAGCTCTTGCGGGCGTTCTACGGTCCCACGGAATATGGCGGAGGGGGCATCCTCGATCCGCACGACCGTACGCGATTCTATTACAAGGGGCTCGAATTCAAGCTCGATTGGGACAAGGGGACCGACGAGCTGGTGAATGTCTTCTATCGCGCGAACAAAAAGCAGCCGTTCCCGCGGCGCCCGTATTGGCCCGACACGCCGCTTTATCCGCCGCAGCAGCCCGAGCGACAGTATTTCACCAGTTGCTACACACACGGCGTTGCCGGCGGGCTGGTCACGTTCATTTGGGTCCTGGAGGATGGGCTGGCTCGCCTGGTGTCTGCGCTGGGGGACGCGCAGCAATGGCCCGAGTTGCGCGGCGAGGAGTTCCGCCCGCTCTGGCCGGCGGGGACGAAACCCGATGCCCAGTATCCCAAGCCCGACGAGTTTGCGACGTTCAGTTGGACCGACGCCAATGGCGACGAATTGCCGCAGCCGGACGAAGTGACATTCCTTCGTCAGCAGAGCAAAGGGATCACCGTGATGAACGACCTGGCGGTGCTCGTATCGCGGTTTGGCGATATCAATGCGCGGTTCGTTGCCGAGTTCGATGCGGCCGGACGGCCGCACTACGATCTGGAAAAGCCTGAAAGTCTCGGCCCGACGACCGGGCGCCCGCCGTCGGACGGCGGCGATCAAACGCTCACCGAGCCGGGGGGCTGGACGGTGAACACGACGGCTCCGTTGCCCTATTCACCTTATGGGCTGGGGGGCAAATTCAAGGGCGAGCCGCGCTGGAGCTATCCGAGCCCTTGGCCCGGTTTGCATCCCAGCCACGAGGCCGCCGTTCCCGATCAGCCGGGGATGATCGTCGGCCACACGCGCTTGTTGGGCGGCTGGGTGGAAGGCAAAGTCGGCCCGATGTTCTGCGTCAACAGCAACATGGGCTGCATGTATCTGATGACCGCCGACGGGCTGTTTGTCAGCACACTCTTTCACGACAGCCGGACCGCCCCGTTTTGGGTGGCGCCGGTCGCGACACGCAATATGGATTTGACCGGCATCTCGCTGCATGACGAGAATTTCTGGCCCAGCATCATGCAGACTCCGGACGGACGCATTTATCTGATCGATGGCGCACGGACCAGCCTGGTCCGCATCGATGGACTCGACACCTTGCAGCGCATCGAGCCGACCACCATCACGGTGACCAAGGCAGACCTCGATCGGGCACGCGATTGGTTCGCCAAAGTCGAAGCCGAGCGCCATGCGCAGCAGGGGAGCGGTATCTTGCAAGTGACGCTGGGAGGCAAGGCCCGCACGGTCGATGGCGACCTCGACGATTGGCCGGCAACGACCGACTGGGCCTCGATCGATCGCCGCGGCACGAGGGCAAATTTCGCCAGCACCTCACGCCCCTACGAAGTCAGCGCCGCCGTGGCGATCGCCGACGATCGACTCTTCGCCGCCTGGCGGACCACCGAGAAAGAACTGCTGAGCAACAGTGGCGAAACCCCGCTGGCACTGTTCAAGCATGGCGGCTGCCTCGACATCATGCTGGCCACCGATCCGGCCGCTCCGGCGGGCCGCGCGGCGCCCGCCGCTGGCGACGAGCGACTGCTGATCACGCGGGTGAAAGGCCAAACGCGGGCATTGCTCTACCGGGCCAAAGTGCCGGGTTCAAAAGACCCGGTCAATTTCAGCAGCCCCTGGCGGACCATTTCGCTCGATGCCGTGGAAGACGTGAGTGGCGAGGTGACACTGGCCAGCGACAAGACCGGCAACTTCGAGATCAGCATTCCGCTCTCGGTGCTGCACTTTCAGCCCAAAGCGGGCGAGACTTATCAGGCCGATCTGGGGGTGCTCCGAGGCTCGGGAGGGCAGACCACGCAGCGGGTCTATTGGAGCAACAAGGCTACGGCCATTACGGCCGACGTTCCCAGCGAAGCCGAGCTGGCTCCCAAGCTGTGGGGCAAATGGAAGATCGTGGCTCCCTGATCGCACCCCCCACTGGCCGCGACCGTTTCGCGGATCGATCGTATTGAGACGCACGTGCTTTGGTTACAATTCAGTCGTCCCTGAATCCCCGTCGTAGCCCAGTTCAGACCACGCGCCGCCGGCTTCGGCGGATCACAGGGCTGACATTCGCCTCTGTCCCCCGCCCACCAACTCTAGCCCACTGGCCCAACATGTCTCACCCGGTGTTTCACAGTCTGCAAGCGATCGGATTGATCGGCGTATGTTTCTGGACGGCTTTGGCCGGCGCGGCGGCGGAGCCTTCGTTCGCCGATTTTGATCGCCGGGCTCAAGCGGGAGAGCCGCTGAATGTCGTCTTCTTCGGCGCGTCGCTTACTTGGGGGGCGAATGCCAGCGATCCGATGTTGACCTCCTATCGAGGTTTGTTCGCGGACCGGCTGCGCGCGGCTTATCCGCTGGCACGCTTTCGTTTCTGGGATGCCGCGATCGGCGGAACGGGCTCGCAGTTGGGGGTGTTCCGGTTGGATCGCGACGTGCTGCGTCACCGGCCAGACCTGGTGCTGCTCGATTTTTCGGCGAACGACGACATCCATTCCGGCGATCGCGAGACACTTTCGAGTTATGAGGCACTCGTGCGGCGGATCGTGCTCGAAGCCCATGCTCCAGTCGTGCAGGTCATTTTTCCGTTTCGTTGGGACGTGGAAAAGGGAACGCTCGAAGAGATGAAGCGCCGCACGGCGCACCGGGCGATCGCCGAAAGTTACCAGACCGCGCTGGGAGACGCGATCGAGTTGGCCCGCGACCGGGTCGCCGCCGGCACGACCAGCCTCGATCAATTGTGGCCCTTGGATGGTGTGCATCCTGGCGACGCGGGCTATGCGCTGTTCACCGATGCCGCCTGGTCGGCCTTTCAAGCGGCGGTCGATGCAAAACGCGTTTGTCGGCCGCCAGCCAAAATGCTTTACGACGAAACCTATATGACGAGCAATCGGAGGCACCTGGCACAGTTGAAGGATTTGCCGCCGGGTTGGCAACCGACGGCGCCACAGGTCACTTCGGCCTACTTCGACATGATGATGTCGCGCTGGCTCGACGATGAGGTGGTCGTCCGCTCGCCGCTCAAAGACCCAAAACAGAGCGAGACTGCCGGGAAAGCAGCGGCGCCGGTCGAAAAGGAGGCCGCGCCTGTCGAGCGACTTTCCACCACTTTCCGTGGCAGCATGGTGATGCTGTTTGGCGAATCGACCCCCAAGAGTGTCCAGTATCGAGTTTGGATCGATGGCAAACTGGTCGAGCATCGCGAGGGGGGTGCGAATTCGCCGCTCGTGGAAGAATTTGACGCCGGCAAGTTTGGCCGCCGCGCGGGCGGTAATGTCCATCATGTGCAGGTGATCGCCACGGGACTCGATCCGGTCGAGCCCCATACGATCGAGATCGAACCTGTGTTTGACGCAGCCGGCCAGGAATTGCGGCTGGAAAGCTTGTGTACCGCCGGTGCCCCTGCCGGCGAATGATCGTGCCGGCCGGCTGACGATTGCCAAAGACAACGATTGCCATAGACGCTGTCCAAACACTGGAGTTCCTAAACGTGAAGCTCAAAGCTCATCTAATTGCACGGGTGATCGTAAGCTCGGTCCTGTTTTCGGGCGCCACCGCGGCCTTGGCCACGGAGACCGAAAATTTCGGCCTGCAAGTCTTGCCGACGCCCGGAACGGTGACGATCGATGGCCGCTACGACGATTGGGATTTGAGCGGCGGGATCTTTGTGTGCGGCGACGTGGAGAATACCCGCGAGACGCTCAGCCTGTGGTATCACGCGATGTATGACGCCGACAATCTCTACTTGCTGGCCCGCTGGAACGATCCGACGCCGCTGAACAACCCGGGGGTCACCAGCGGTGACCTGGGTTTTCGGGGGGATTGCCTGCAGACGCGGATCATTACGTCGATGGATCAGCCGGATGAAAAAGTCACCCATCTGACCTGCTGGCGAGGCCACGACGGACTGGACGTCATCAAGGTGGAGCTGGGAAGAACGCTCCACGATGGAACGATTACGGACTTGAAGACGCTCGGGGCAAAGCAGGCCTTCACGGTCGACGATGATGGCCGGGGTTACGTGCAAGAGATCGCCATTCCCTGGGCTCAACTGGGCGGCAGCGGAAAATCGCCCGGTCCCGGAGGCTCGGTACGGCTGGCCGTGGAAGCCAATTTCGGCGTCGGCGCCGAAATTCGCGTGACCTGCAAGGATTGCTTTCAGCCGGGCATGACGCTCGATCGGGTCTTCACCTTCCGCGCGGTGACCCAGTGGGGGACCGCCACGCTCGAGCGGCAAGGACACGTCGAAGCGCGCCGGGTGCGGCTGAGCGATGGGCGCGATTTCGCCGTGCGCGTCGAGGACGGATTGCCGGTCGTCGATTGGACCGGATTGGTGCGAAAGAGCGAGGTCGCCGGTTTCAAGTCGGTGGCCTTCGACATGCCGGAAGATGGCTTTGCGTCGGTCGTCTTGCGCGCGGCCGACGGCACGGTAGCGCGCCACCTGGCCAACTGCGAAAAATTTCCGAAGGGGCACCACGCGTTGAAATGGGATGGTCTCTCGACTCCCAATTGGAAACGACCCGGCGAGCCCGTGCCGGTTGGAACGTATCAGGCCACCGCTCTGGTTCACCCGGGGATCGGTCTGCGGCTGAAAGGTTGGGCGGCCAACAGTGGCCAGACACCATGGGACTATCCGGCCCACACGGGGAATTGGGGGGGCGATCATGGCACGCCGGCCGCAGTCACCACGGACGGAGAGAAGGTTTATCTCGGCTGGAGCGGCGCCGAAGCCGGCAGGGCGCTGGTGGCGTGTGATCTCGAAGGGCGACCGGTTTGGACGCACACCCGCGGCGGTATCGGTAGCGCTCTGGCCCTGGCGGTCGACTCCGGGAACATCTATGTCCTCGATCGGATCACGACCGCCATTCTCTATCGGCTCGACAGCGTCAAGGGACAGTACAGCACCTGGCAGGGACGCGATACGACCGAACTGCCACTGAAGGAACTGTTCGAAAACCTCCCGGCGCCACGCGACGATCATTATTCGATGGCAGGCGGGCGCGGCCAGCTTTATCTGAGCAGCAAGCTCGCCGGCCAGATCGTGGTAATCCATGCCGCCACGGGGGCCGTCGAGCAGCGTTTGAACGTGGCCGAGCCGGTGGCCCTCACCCTTTCGCCGGGCGGCCGGCTGTACGTCATTTCCGGTGGCACGAAAGTGCTGGCGTTCGACAAGGGTCTTGAGGCGCCAAAAACCGTCCTCGAAGGACTGACGGCGGCCACCTCGATCGCGGTCGACGCCGCTGGGCAGATGTACGTCGGCTGCGGCGATCCCGACAATCAAATCAAAGTTTTTGCCCCCTCCGGAAAGCTTGTCAAAACGATTGGCCGAGCCGGCGGCCGAGCGCTCGTCGGGCCGTGGACCGCCGATGGCATGCGATTTGTCGAGAGCGTGGCACTCGACGCGGCCGGCAAGCTGTGGGTGATGGAGAACGACAATGCGCCAAAACGGGTCAGCGCTTGGAACGTTGAAACCGGCGTTCTGGCGCGCGAAATGTTTGGTTCGACCAGTTACGGCGCGCCAGGGGGCGCGATTTGTCCCGACGATCCCCTGGTCGTCGTCGGGCAGGGATGCGAATGGCGCATCGATCCGAAGACTGGCTACGCGGCATGCACGGCGGTCATCACGCGCGACGGAATGGAAAGCTCTCGCTTTGCCACGATTCCCAATGCCGGCACCTACCTGCTGGTCGCCAGTACCGAGAGCGGAGCCGTCGGTCCCTTGCACATTTTCCAGCGATTGGGAGATGGACAATACAAACTGCGGACCGCAATGTTCTACGTCGACGAGGCGGGGCGCGAGTTGCCCCCCAGCGGTCACGGCAAACCCTCCGGCGCCAAGCAAACCATGATTTGGTCCGATGCCAACGACGACGGCGAGCGCCAGGCGGACGAGATGAGCGGCATCGACGGCGAAATGCGCTGCAACGGTTGGTTTTTGTGGGCCACGCCCGAAGGCTCGCTTTATAGCAAGGACAAACAATTCAAGCTGCAAGGCCTGACCGCTTGCGGCGCGCCGCGCTACGACCTTGCGCATCCGATTGAGATGCCGGCCGCCGGTTTAGGATCGGCCGACGGCCGCCTGGTGCTCACCTGGAACAAGGAGGGAACCGATCGCGCGTGGACGCGGATGCTCGACATCGCCAGCGGCAAACAGCTCTGGCAATATCCCGACACGTTCGTCGGAGTTCACGGCTCGCATAAGGCGCCGCCGCCGGCCGATGGCCTGATTCGCGGGGCGTTTCCTCCCTGCGGCACGGCGAAACTGCCCGATCCGATCGGCAACATTTGGGTCATTCCGACCAACGTCGGCGAATGGCACGTGCTGACCGAGCGGGGTTACTATCTGACCAGGCTGTTCCAGCCCGATCCGTTGCACGTCACGTGGCCCGAGGTCGCGGCTCCGGGTGCCAATCTGGACAACGTTCCGCCGGGTTCGGGTGGCGAAGATTTTGGCGGCTCGATCACGCTTGCCCACGACGGCAAGCTCTATGTGCAAACCGGCAAGACCGCGTTTTGGGACGTCGAGGTCGTTGGGTTGGATGCGGTGAAGGAACTCACCTTGGGGACGGTGACGATCGACCCGGCCGACGTGCCGCTGGCCCAGAAGCTGCGCGAGGAATATCTGCAGGCAACCGCGGCGGTGCAGCCGCTCTGGGTCAAAAAACGAACGCCTCAGTTCACGGGCAATCTGGATCGTGACTTCGCCGGCGCCACGATCCTGAAGTTTCAAAAGCAAGAGGACGCCCCGGTGCGTGCCACGGCCGTCTGGGATGAGAAGAACCTCTATTTAGCCTGGGAGGTTCACGACGAGACTCCGTGGATCAACGGCGCTACGGACCGCGAGCTGTTGTATCTGGGTGGCGACACGGTCGATTTTCAGTTGGCCACCGATCCCGCGGCCGATCCGCGCCGAGCCGAGGCGGGCCGCGGCGATTTGCGTTTGTCGATTGGACTGTTTGCGAAAAAGCCCCAGGCGGTGATCTATCGCCGCGTGGCCGACGATCCCCATCCTCGCACCTTTTCGAGCGGCACGGTGAAGGACTACGTGATGCAGAGCGTGCTGCCGCAGGAGGGTGCTGAGATTCTGGTGAAAACTCCCGCCAAGGATCGCTATGTCGTCGAAGCCCGCGTGCCGCTTGCCGCGCTCGGTCTGACGCCGCGCGCCGGCTTGGAATTGCATGGCGATTTCGGCGTGACGTATGGCGATCCTGCCGGCCAGCGCACTCGTCTGCGGGCTTACTGGGCGAATCAGCACACGGGCATCGTTGACGACGCCGTCTCCGAGCTGAAGATGGAGCCCCGCCTGTGGGGAACGCTGCTGTTTGCCGATTAGGATTCGAAACGCCGAAGAACTCATTTCTGAACAAAGTCGGCTGGAGCGAAGGTGGAATCCTCATGCGTCTCCCGCTTCACGAACCGAGCAGGACCTTCCTTCTGTCGTGCTGGATTCCCGCTCAGTTCGTAATTTGCGGCGCGTGCCTGGCCCTCGCCGCGCGCTCGTATCCGCACTACTCGATGTTCGATGACGACATCAGCTTCCTGGGGCATCCGCGTCTCAATCCCGCAGGCTGGCAGTTTTGGTCGGTTGGGATGGGACTGAGCGGCGTCATGTTGTGGCCGATCACGGTTTACATTTCAAGAAGAATGCGCGCTCTGACCGCCGGGCAATTCCCAGGGCGACGCCGACTTGTCGCCGCAGGAACGGTCGCATCGCGCTGCGCCTGTTTCGGCCAGGTCGGCCTCGCCTTGATTCCGCAATTCCCCGGTCTCGATCCCGCCCACGAGCTTGCCGGCGTGCTGGCCATGGGAGGGCTGTATGTCGCCATGTGGATCTTCGCTGGGATTTTGGTATCCAGCCCGCCGATCAGCCTGGCCAAAACCTTGTTGTTCGGCTTGGTCGTGAGCTGGGGGCCGATCGGCTTCCTTGTCACTCAGGGCTGGCGTTTCTTCGTCCATGGTGAACTCGGCCACGACGTCAGCGCGAGTGCGGAGTACCTGCTCCTGCGTTTTTCGCTGTGGGAGTGGCTGCTCTTCTTCTGTCTCTTCCCGTCCCTCCTTCTCGTCGTCTGGGGCTGTCCTCCGATCCGGGCGACCGAGCGTGTCAAGCTCGCTCACAGTGATGGTTAACCTACTCGAGGCTCGGCTAGCGATGCGAAACGTTTCTCCCGCTCGCCGACCGATCTCGGCATACGACGCCCATGCCAAGAGAGCGCGGGCGCCCTCGACGGGCCGGTGGCACCGCACGACCGGAACTCCTTGCGGCTGCCAATGCCGGATCGCTGCAATAGAAGTTGACTGCCGCAAAGGATTGGCAGCGTTGTAAGCAGGTCGCTTAAACCTTCAGGAAACCACCAGGACAATAACCTCGTTTTAAGGGATACTGTTAGCAAGTGGCTTTTCTCTCGATTTTGCCTCGTTCGACTTCGGGGCAGAATCCTGTTTTGTGCAAAGGAGCTTTGCGATGAACCGCGGCAATATCGCCTGCTTCACGATTATTCTTCTATCGATGCTCTGCGGCCCGCTTTGGGCAGCGGATGAACCCATCTCGCTGGGAACGCGCCTTGAACTCTTTGTTGACTCGCTGCTGGTCGACCATCTTCAGGATGCCACGATCGAACTCTGCGAACCAAGAGAGCGGGAGAATGTGCTCCAACTCGACGCACCCTGGGAAGGGATCTTCAGCGCGTACACCACGATCATTCGCGACGGCGAGACGCTGCGCATGTACTACCGCGGCGGACCGCGGGGGATTCGCGAGGATGGAACCAACGCCGAGGTCACTTGCTACGCCGAATCAGCCGATGGCATCCATTGGATCAAGCCAAAGCTTGGGCTGTACGAGATTGCCGGCTCGAAAGAGAACAACGTTGTCCTGGCGGGGATGGCACCTTCCAGTCACAATTTCACTCCTCTGCTCGATACACGACCCGGTGTACCGCCGGACGAGCGGTATAAGGCGTTGGCAAACAGCAGGCAGGAAGACCGACCGACCGCCGAGGGCGATTTCTTGGGCTTGTCCGCCTTCGCCTCCGGCGATGGCATTCACTGGCGGAAGCTGCGGCAGGAACCCGTTTTGACCGAGCAGTATGTCGGCGGCAACTGGGCATTCGACTCGCAGAATGTGGCATTTTGGTCTCCCTCCGAGCAGATGTATGTCGGCTTCTATCGGAAAGTGACCAAAGGTATGCGCGCGGTATCGAGAGTAACCTCGGCCGACTTCCTTCATTGGTCGCCGGCAGAGCCGATGCGTTATAGCAACACCGGGACGACGACGCCTGCCAATCAGCTCTATACGAATCAAACTCAGCCCTATTTCCGTGCCCCGCACATCTACGTGTCAACCGCCGCGCGCTTCATGCCGGGCCGCAGGGTCGTCACTGATACCCAGGCCAAGGCTATCGGCGTTCATCCCGAATATTACAACGACACGTCGGATGTTGTGCTGATGTCGACCCGCGGAGGTTCACAGTACGATTGCATGTTTTCGCGCGGGTTTCTCAAGCCGGGAATCGGAATGCAGAACTGGGTGTCGCGAACGAACTATCCGGCTCTGAGCGTCGTGCAGACCGGGCCGACCGAAATGTCCTTGTACGTGCAATCCGACTACGGCCAAAAATCGGCCCATCTCAGCCGGTATTCGCTCCGCTTGGATGGATTCTCGTCGCTCCGCGCGCCCCTTTCGGGTGGCGAACTGGCGACCAAGCCACTGACTTTCTCGGGCAGCAAGCTTTTGCTCAACTTCGCGACCTCGGCCGCAGGAGACATTCGCGTCGAAATCCAGGATGCCGAGGGCCACCCTCTGCCCGGCTTTTCGCTCGACGATGCCAACGAGCTGATCGGGAATGAGATCGAGCGAGCGTATTCCTGGAAGGCTTCGGACGACGTGAGCTCGCTGTCTGGCAAGCCTATCCGCCTGCGGTTCGTCCTGCGCGATGCCGATCTTTTTTCATTCCATTTTCAATAACGTGCGTCCGCGAGGCGAACCTGCCCGGTGCGGGAGAAGATTCAACCGCGGATCATTCGGACCAAGTGAGATTCAGAACGCTTTGCAAAAAGCTATCGCGAACATTCCTAACGTGAGGACCTGTACGCCCATGAGTCCTGAAGCAAAACCGGATCGCCGTTCTTTTCTTACAGCGGCCAGCGCCCTGGTTGGCGGCGCGTTTTTAACGTCCGGCAAAAAAGCACCGGCAGCAGAGGAAATAGTCGAAAGCGGCAAAAAAAACAAAGGTGCCCCGATCATCGTCGTGCATGGTGGCTACAGCAGTCAATTGCATGAAAAACCGGAGGATTTGCAAGCCGCCCAGGATATGCTTGCGCTGATTACCGCGCAAGCGGAGGATTACCTGCAAGGCCGCGGCGGGGACGGCCAGAGGCATAATGCCGCCGACACCGCGCGTTACGCCGTCGAGCTGCTGGAGGCCAGTCGGATCTTCAACGCCGGCATCGGCGCGCGTTTCCAGCGCGACGGTGATATACGCCGCACGGCGGCGATCATGTCGCGCTCGGCCGAGGGCATGCCGGTTTCCGGCTCTATCGAAGTGGTGCCGGGCGTAGTGAATCCAATCACCATCGCCTATGCGCGATTCAAGGAAGCCCAACGCCAGCCGTGGCCTGAACAAACCGCCTTTAGCAATGCGCATCTTTCCGGCGAAAAGAGCCTGGAATATATTCTTGAGAATAAAATGCAGATCCCCGGCATGAGAACCGGCTATGAAACGACCGGAAAACGCCGCGACGAAATTCTGACTTTTGCCAGACAAGCAGGCGAACAAGCAGCGATGGCGTCTGCTGGCCATGCTTGCACCGGCACGGTGGGTTGCGTGGTCATGGATACGGACGGGCATTTCGCTGCCGCCACCTCCACCGGCGGTACGGCCAACAATGTGCCAGGCCGTGTCGGCGATGTCGGTACGGCGGGCGGAACGTTCGCCAGCGACAAAGGCGCCGCCTCAATGACTGGCGACGGCGAAGGCATCCGCAACCTGGCCATGGCATGCGGTATGGTCAGCGCGCTGGATTTTACCGACGTCGATGGCGCCGCGCAGTGGATGTTCAAGCAGGCGCGCGATAAGCATGTCTCCGCCGCCACCATCTTTATCGGCAACGGAAAAGGCGATGAAGATGTGCAGATACGCTGCACCGATTCCGATGCAGCCCTGACATTCGCCTGTTCGCGCGGCAATGGTAACGTGCAAGTATTCACCGGCAATGCCGCGCAGTATTACGATTCGGATGCCGAACTGATGGCCGCGAAGCTGGGAAAAGAGTACCGGGGATTCGCCAAGGATCTCGCCAGACACCGCGAGACGATCAGCATTGCCATGACGCCGGACCGTCGCAAGTTGCTCGAACAATCCGTCGACACTATCAAGAACAAGAAGGAAAACATCCCGGTGGCGTTTATTCCCCCGCAGGCCGTAAAAGGCGTTCTGTGCATCGATGGCGCGATCGATATGAAAGCGGAGATGGAAAAAGCGCGGCAAGCACGGTCAGCAGGCAAAAAGAATTGAACCGGCGTCCCGTTGCACGTAACTGGCGTTAACAGATCAGCCGGTTCATTGGCTTTTCCAGAGTCGATCGATCGGGACTGCTATAAACGGCTGGCACCGGAGAGGGCCTGCCATAGAAGTAGCCTTGAGCCAGGACGCATCCCATATCCTTGCAGACTTCGGCTTCCTCGGCCGTCTCGATGCCCTCCGCCAACGGGGTGACCCCCAACTCATTCACGATACGAATCAGATGAGCGAGCATTTGTTGACGCTGCGACGACGCCTGATTGATATTCTGAATCAGCGTTCGGTCGAACTTGAGATAATGAGGACGCACCTCCGCAAGCTCGACCAGACGGGCCTGGCCAGCGCCGAAGTCGTCAAATGCCAAGCGCATGTTGAGATCCTCCAAGCGGCAACGAAGGTCTCGCATCGTCATGGCGTTCGTCACCGCGGCTTCGTGAAACTCGACGGTGATCGGTTGCACAGGCGAGATCTGCCGTAAGGCGCTCATCGACTCGACGATGGCTTCGCCCGAGATCTCCAGTGGATGGGTGTTGACGAAGACGTGAGGCGGTTCGGGGAACATGACACTCGCCCGCACTCCTTCGCACCGCATCAAGACGCTCAGTTCCACTTCTTGGTTTAGCTGAGCTGCGGCACTGAACATGGCGGCCGGTGTCTCGAGTCCGACCAGGCGACTACGGCTCAGAATCTCGTAGCCGATCGTCTCAAGGCTGGTCATGTCGACCACGGGCTGAAAATAAGGGATGATGACTCGGTCGGTGAAAAGCTTCTCGAATTGCACGAGCCCTAAAGCCAAATCGCACATGTCCTCGTGAACCGTGCGAGAGTCATCCACGATGGAATGCTGGCTCAAACGAAATGGCATATCTGCAAACTGAATCAGATCCTCGTTACGCACCTCAACGGGCGACACAAGTCGTTCACCGTTGACGTACGTACCATTACGGCTGTTCAGGTCGCGCAAGTACAGCGAGCTACCATCGATAAAGAATTCCGCGTGACAGTTGGAAACCGTCTGCTGCCCCAAGCACAACGGAAGATCACATCGCCGTCCGACGCGAAATGGCATGGTTCGCAGAACGATCACGCGACAGCGTCCGCCTTCGCTTACCTGTCCGACTAACGTCCACTTCTCATTCATGTATGCATCGCGTGTAAGAATCCACGGTCGAGGAGCTAAAACCTAACAGCCTCTTGACACACAGTCGCCGGCCGATGTGAAGCCGAGTCATCTCCAGGTTTTCGGGGTCGCCCATGCCTAAAGAGGGTCGCGGCCGCCTGCGAAGCATCGGGCCGTCGCGCAGCGCGCCCCGCAGAAGTATAGGATAGCTCTAAATCGGCGCCCACTTTGACGGCAGGCCCGCGTGCGCCTCGCGTCTGTCGGATGTGCCGACCCTATCAATCGCAAGGGTTGTCTCTGTCGCAGTGCCCATCTCGACACGCAATGGCGGCCCAATTGGCAGATCAAACCTAACCCGAAAGACGCAACGACCACAGTGCCATTCATAACCTACTTTTCCAACAGCCAGAACGGTACGCTGGCGGTCTTGGTTTGGTCCGAATTACGGGGTATTGTCCACGAGGCGTGCGATGTCAGTTGCGACAGAACCTGCGGAAATCGACAAAGATCTTCGGTCGCTCCTTTTTTCGGAAGACACATTTTGGCCGGCTGAGCCCAAATCGATTCTCGATACCGGCCTGAGCAGTTCGTTCATCGAGGCCTTGATCTGCAAGTACCTTGCGATCTGCGGCACAACCTCCGGCCGCGCCATTGCAGACGCGCTCGGTCTACCCCACAGACTCTTGGCGACATTGTTCGACTCGTTGCGCACACGGCAACTTCTGGTGCACGTTGGCGCCGCGCCTTTCAACGACTATCACTTCACCCTCAGTGAACAAGGACGCGCCCACGCCCGCTCTTATCTCGACGAATGCGCCTATGTAGGACCGGCGCCAGTGCCTCTGTCGAAATATGTCATCTCCGTCGAGGCCCAATCGATTACCGGCGTCGCGCCCAAGCGGCAAGAGCTCATTCAGGCTTTTCAAGGAATCTCGATCGAACCCAAACTTTTTGCCAGCCTCGGTCCGGCGATCAACTCCGGCGCGGGAATGTTCTTGTTTGGCGCACCGGGCAACGGCAAATCGACCATCGCCCAAAAACTGACTGCCTGTTTTGGACAAACGATCTGGATTCCACACGCGGTGATTGAAGGGGGTCAACTGATTCTCTTGTACGACGCGGCGTTTCACCACGTCATCGAGGATTCCTCCGAAGGCTTGCTTCGTCAAAAGGACTACGATCGCCGGTGGCTGCAAATCCGCCGCCCCAGCGTCGTTGTCGGCGGCGAACTGACGCTCGACAACCTGGAGATCCACTGCAATCGTCAGATCAATATCAATGAAGCCCCGCTGCAAATGAAGAGCAACTGTGGCTGCTTATTGCTCGACGACTTCGGCCGGCAGCGCATTGCCCCCAACGATCTCTTGAATCGCTGGATCATTCCGCTTGAGTCTCGCCATGATTACCTCACGTTGGCGAACGGACGCAAAATTCAAGTGCCGTTCGAGCAATTGATTATTTTTTCGACCAACCTCGAGCCGGAAGATTTAGTCGACGAGGCGTTTTTGCGGCGAATTGCCTACAAGATTGAGATTGGAGACCCCAGCGTCGAGGAGTTCCATTATCTGTTCAAGCTTTACTGCCAGAACTTTGGATGCGAATATCGCAAAGACGTCGTGACGTATTTGATAGATACGCACTATCGGCCCTTGAATCGTGCCATGCGTCGCTGTCATCCTCGCGACCTCTTGACACAGATCAGGAATTATTGCCGATACAACGACCTCACGCTCGAGCTTCGCCCGGAATACTTCGACAACGTGGTCCGCAGCTATTTCGCCATGGTCCTAAAGGAACGCACAGACCGGGTGCGCTAAGACTACGCCGTATCCGTTGCGACGAAACGACCTTCGGGTAACCGTCGCGTCGTAAAAGAGATGTAACCGCCGGTGCCGACACCGCGCCCACTCGACGGTCCGCATGCCGCATACCCCCACAAACAATAGGCTGCCGCTACTGTGAATAGTCAAGGATCAACATGCGAGCCCTTTAACAGGTGCGAACCGATTCCTGGCTATATCGTAAAGGAAATGATCGGCTCGGGTGGTTACGGAGACGTCTGGAAGGCCTACGCGCCGGGCGGGCTGCTCAAAGCAATCAAAATCGTCCATGGCGAGGCGAATGCAAAGCGTGCAGTGCAGGAACTCCGCTCCATCAATCGGATCAAGGACGTACGTCATCCGTTTCTTATTTCAATCGAGCGGATTGAGATCGTCGGAGGCAACGTCGTTATAGTCACGGAGTTGGCCGATCAGAACCTAAAGCAACTCTTTAACCATAGAGTAGCGCAGGGGCATCCTGGAATCGAGCGGGAGGAGCTGATCAAATACCTTGGTGATTCCGCCGAGGCCCTGGACTACATTTACGACAACTATGCGCTGCAACACCTCGACGTCAAACCCGAGAACCTGCTGCTCGTCGGAAATCGCGTAAAAGTGGCCGACTTTGGATTGGTCAAGCATCTCTACGACCGATCGGCGTCGCGAATCGAAGGCTTAACACCGATCTACGCGCCACCGGAACTATTCGAGGGCCAACCACACCGCCACAGTGACCAGTACAGTTTGGCGATCGTGTATCAGCAAATGCTGACGGGCGAAACGCCGTTCGATGGCACTACGGCCGCGCGCCTGGCGGCCCAGCACTTGAAGCAACCTCCAACGCTGACGTTGCTTCCCAAACGCGATCAGCCAATTATCGCGCGTGCGCTTTCCAAGGACCCCGACAAGCGATTTGGGGGGTGCCGTGAGTTTGTCGAGGCACTCATTGAAGCGGAGAAGCACGACCGTCTGATTCGCGTGGGCTCTGCGCTTGCGAACAAGGACAACGCAGTCCGTTCGCTTTTGCCCGAGGTCCCGCCGGCGACATTCTCCGCCCCCAACGCGGCGGCGTCGCCGGGCGGAACGGTCTCGCTGTCCCCACCTGCAATCGAGGCTGGCTCCAAACAGCCCGTCGACGCTGCGCTCGGCAAGCGTCCGCCAAAGCTTACCCCGCTGGACTTCAGCCGGGAAGACGTGTCGGAATACGGCCCGGTTTTGTTTCTGGGAATTGGCGGTTTGGCCACCCGCGTGTTTCGACAATTACGACGACGGTTCCACGATCGGTTAGGCACGAACGAGAAGATTCCGGCGATTGAATTCCTGTTACTTGACACGGATATTCAAAGTCTGAATCTCGCAGCAAGGGCGGCAGGCGGTCTCGAACTGCAGCCCAACGAGATGTTGCCGATGCCCTTGCGCCCTTCCGAGGCTTACCGCTCGCTGGCCGGGAACGTGCTGGAATCGATTAGTCGCCGCTGGCTTTACAATATTCCCTACAGTCTGCAAACCGAGGGATTGCGTCCGCTGGGACGCCTCGCGCTGGTGGACCATTTCAAGCGGCTTTTAGAGCGAAGTCGGCAAACCCTCTCCAGGATTACCGATGAGGCCAGCATTGCGGCTACGGCGCAACACACTGGACTAAAATTCGTTGCGCGTCCGCCCCGCGTATTTGTCGTCGCCTCGATCTCCGGTGGCGCCGGAAGTGGCATGGTGTTGGACGTTGCCTACGCTACCCGTTTCGTGTTGGCCGAGTTGGGCCTGTCGGATGAGCACGTTTATGGCATGCTCATGCATGGTGAGCCCCGTGGCTCCGGCGATCGGGACAAAGCGATCGCCAACTCCTATGCCGCGTTGAACGAACTTTGGAACTTCTCGCGCCCTGGGCAATGCTATCCCGGCGATCGAGGCTGCAAAGTGCCCGCGTTCCACGGCAACAACCGCACGTTTGCAAATTGCTATTTGGTCCACCTGGGTGACCGATTAACCGAGCAAAAACTCGACGCAGCCACCGATCCGGTCGCAGAATATCTCTATTGCAGTTCAGTGACACGTGCGGCCCGCGTGTTTGAGCACTGTCGCTTGTTGGAACAAACCCATTGCGACCGCAGTTCCGCCGAGCCGACGATTCGAACATTTGGTCTCGCCAAACTTGGTGGTTCGAGCACGGATATTCCGACTCTGATGGCCGACCTGCTTTGCCAGGATGTGGTTCGCGGCTGGCGTACAGGCAGTCTTCCGACGATCGTTCATCGAACGCTCGGCCTGAACGAGACGGCGGCATTGATTGCCGCGCATAGCAAAGGCAAAGTGGGCCGTTTTCCCGAACTTGACGAGCAGGCGGCCGCAAAGGCAAAGGCGCTGCGGCTCGATATCGACTCGGTCTGTGCCTCGGCTCTAGAAACGCTCGAACAAGAGATTGAATCGGACCTGGACTCGTTCCTGCAAAACCTGGTCAGTGAATCGCTCAAGGCCTCTTCATCCGATACCGAATCGGAACAAGTCGTTCGCGTGATTGAAACCCTTGATTCGGTACTAAGTGATAACGCGCGTGCCGACGACGATACGAACGAGTTCGATTCGTTAGCAACCGTTTTGAGCATCCGGATGAGCGGTCGCGCGTCCAAGTTGTCGTCTGCCGTCGTCGATTGGATACTGGGACTGATGGATACCTCGGCAGGGCGCGTCGAAGGCGCTAAGCACGGCGCGGAGTGGTTTCAAACCTACTTGCAATCTCTCGAAGGGCAGGCGAACGCGACGGCGATGCACCAGCGTGAACAAGTACTGGCCCAAAAGGACGTATTGCTATCGAAGCTCACGAAAACTCATTCCGCGGGCACGGGTCGCCGGGTCGAAGCCAAGTTACAGCGCGAGTTGCAAACGGGATTGCTCGAATATGCCCGGAAGCGGGTTGAGCACATCATTTCGATCTCCGTGGTTCGTTGTCTAGCGCAAGCCATTGCACCGTTAAATGCCACAATGGACAGCTTGCGAGAATTCTGGACCGAGTTGAATACTTTGGAAGCGCTTTTTGCAGCGACGGCCCCGCCCGACGAATCGGACGACGGTAGCCCAGCAGAAGTGTCTTCCGAGAATCATGCGCGAGCGACCATCCGTAGCCTGCTCGAACGCAGGCCGAGATTAACCGAGGTGCTTGATCGATTTCTTGAAGACCAGTTTGAAGAGCGTTCGTCGAAATTGCGCTACCTGTTGACCAAAGGTCCGGACATCCGCTCCGAGCTTGTGGTGACGCTGCGCACAGCCGCTCGGAAGGTCATCGTGGCGGCGATGGACGGTCTCAGTCTTTCCCGGTTGGCTCACACTTCGCGAGAGTCCGAAAGCGACAAATCCAAAGATTTGCGTCGCTGTGTCGAGTTAGCGCGACCGATTTTACTGGAGGAAACGGCGGCCAGTCGGCTACTGCTCATTGTGCCCGACAATTTCAACCAAGCGCAACTTTCGCCGAGCGTGCTCGCAGACGCTCCAACGGCTACTGTGATTCCCACAGCTCAATGTGACTTGATCGTCTGCCATGAAGTCGAAAACCTCGACCTCTGCCGCGTTGCTGCTCGGCTCGTCGAAGGGAGACGCGATTACGTCGATATTGCGAAACGACTCCACACTCGCGTCGACGTCACTTGGAAAGAGATGCCGTTGTCCTGAAGCAGGACGATTCGAGCCGTGGCAATTCGGTCGTTGGTTTCGCCAAAGACCAAGAATGGCGCAGCAGACCGGTCACGAGATCCTGCCGGATGAGGTGTTGGTCGGTCGCCACGAAGCACGCCGCTTCCAACGCTTGGCCATCACCATTAAACGAGTCGGCAGAGGTCATTCCACGTGGAAGCAAATCCTTCCGCGTGTTCTCGTTCTCCGCGGCATCGGCCTGCTGTTCCTGCCGAGAGCGATCTCGGACCTGGTCAAGCGCCGCTTTTAAGGACCAGGTAACGATTGTGATCGGCAAACCGAAGTTTCCAATCGGCCAACTGGTCGCCACACCGGTGACTTGAATGCGGTGGCAGAGGCTGGTTAGAATGCAAGGCACTTTGTAAGCCGACACAACGTCGGCGAATGGGGCGAATGCTCCAGCGCTGAAAGTCGCTACGCCGTCGATTCGGCGTTTTCGTTTGGCTTCCTGCCTTCGTGCTCGTTCGGTCTCGTTTTGAACCTGCGAAAGGTTGCATCAACTGGACAGCTCAAACCAAGCTCCCACCGGGCGATCGTACTCTGCTTCGCTGGCTTTGCCAGGCAGCCGGTGGGTTTCAGAAGTCCCTGGCGGACGATAACCATCAACTCGGTCGAGGACATTAGCGACAGCGCAAAGCTGGCGGCCGGCGGAGATGGAAACTACGATTTGAGCGTGCCGCTGGCCCGCTTGGGTTGGCAGCCGCAACCCGGCCAAAGCTACGCAGTGGACTTAAAGCTACGCAGTGGACTTAAAGCTACGCAGTGGACTTCGGGTGCTGCGCGGCGATAGCCAGCAAACAATCCAGCGCGTCTGCGGGTCGAACCAGCCTGCGGCCATCAATGCCGCGGCGTGCCGAGCGAGGCCGAACTGACAACCCGGCTGTGGGACTTTTAGCGGCTGGTGTGTGAACAGCCATGACCACAGGGATTGTCCGCCCAAACATACTCAGAACAGGCAAGTACCTTGAATACTCTTCATCGCTTCTTCTTCGCTACGGTCCTCGCCCTGCTCGCGACAGCGGATTTGCGGGGGACCGAAACCGAGAACCTCGGCCTCGCAATTCTACCGGCGCCCGGCAAAGTCGACATCGACGGTCGGGTGGGTGACTGGGATCTCTCGGGCGGCATTTTCGCCACTGGCGACGCGGAGAACATGCGTGACAAGGCGGCTGTCTGGTTTCACGCGATGTACGACGAAAAATATCTCTACCTGCTGGCCCGCTTCAACGACGACACCCCGCTTAACAATCCAGGGGAAACCGCGGCCGATCACGGATTCAATGGCGACTGCTTGCAGGTCCGTTGGATTGTTGCCGACGAAACACCAGAGGAGCGCGGCGGCCATATTACCGCCTGGAAGGGTCGCGACAATCGCGACGTCGTGCTGATCGAGAAGGGAAAAACCTTCAAAGACGGCGAAACTAAGGACGCCAAACAGCTTGGCGTGCTGCAGGCCTTCCAGGCGAACGCCGACCGGAGCGGCTACGTGCAAGAACTGGCCGTCCCCTGGACTCTGCTCACCAAAGACGGCCAGCCTCTGCGCGCGGGCGACCGGATGCAACTGACCATCGAGCCCAACTTCACGCTCCGCGGAACCGCCCGTCTGACGATCAAGGACATCTTCAAGCCCGGCATACCGCTGGACCGGATATTCACGTTCACGGCTTGGAGGCAATGGGGATGGGCGACGCTGGAGCCGCACGGGCACCTTTCGCCGCGGGCGCTGCGCCTGTCCGACGGACGCGAGTTTCCCGTGCGGCTCGAACAAAACCTGCCTGTCATCGACTGGACCGGGCTGATCAAGGGGCGCGAGTTCAAAGGCTTCAAGAGCGTCGCCGTCGAGGTTCCAGGCGACGGCATCGTCTCACTCAACATTCTGAATAAAGAAGGGCTCGTCGTTCGACAACTGCTCAACGGTGAGTTTCTCACCAAAGGGAAACATCAAATCAAGTGGGACGGACTTACCAACTACTCGGTCAAGCGGCCGGGAGAAACCGTGCCGGCCGGCGAGTACACCTGGACGGCGCTGTATCATCCGCAGTTCGGGCTGCGATTTCGTGGCTGGGCGTGCAACGGCGGCAGCGCGCCGTGGGACGGTCCCAGCGGCAAGACCAACTGGGGCGGCGACCACGGCGTTCCCGTCGGGTGCGCCGCGGCCGGCGACCGCGTGTTCCTCGTCTGGAGCGGCGCCGAGGGGGGCAAGATGTTGCTTGCCACCAACCTTCTCGGCGAAGTGCAATGGGGTAAGAATTTCACGTCCACCTGGGGGCTGTCGGCGGTAGCCGTCGATGGCGGGGCCGTTTTCGTCCACGACGGCAAACGCTTGTCGCGCGTTTCCGCCGCCGATGGCAGCTATCTCCCTTGGGAGGGCGAAGCAGACATCGTGCTCGGCACGCTGCGTCCGGATTTCAGCAAGGAGACAGAATCGCGAGGGCTGGCCGCCAAGGCAGGCCGGCTCTACCTGAGCTACGCGAAAGAAAACACCGTGCTCGTGCTGGATGCCAAGACGGGCAAGCTGCAAAAGAATCTTCAGATCGATAACCCGGACGGATTATGCGCGGTGAGCGAGAGCCTGCTCTATGTGGTCTCGGGCGGCAAAACGGTGTTGGCAGTCAATCCAGAAAGCGGCGAAGCGAAGCCCTTGATCTCCGGACTCGCCAACGCCGGCGGCGTCGCAATCGACGCGGCGGGACAAATCTATGTTGCCGTCGGCGTGCCGGACAATCAGGTGAAGGTCTTCTCCGCGGACGGTAAGCCCATCCGCTCGATTGGTCGCGCCGGCGGACGGGCCATCGTCGGCCCGTGGACGCCTGATGGCATGGCCTTTGTCAAAGGGATCGCAGTCGATTCGCAGGGGCAGGTATGGGCCGCCGAGGCGGATTATTCGCCAAAGCGAGTCAGCGTCTGGGACGGCGCGTCGGGGCAATTCGTGCGCGACTTCTTCGGACCGCCGCCCTATGGAGCGACCGGCGGCGCGATTATGCCCTCGGACCCCGACGTAATGATCGGCCAAGGCTGTGAGTGGCGATTGGATCCCGGGACCGGAAAGTCCAAGTGCGTGGCGGTGATCACTCGCGACGGCATGGCCAATTCGCGATTCGCCAGCGGCAACGGCGGCAGGACCTATCTGGCCGTAGCCAGCGAGTGGGCGTTCAAGCCGGGTCACATAACGATCTACGAGCGCGTCGGCAAAGGCCAGTACCAGCCGCGGGCACGCTTTGACTATGAAAGCCAGGACAGCACGAACAAAAAGACGATTTATTGGGCCGACGAAAACGGGGATCAGCAGCCGCAAGAGAACGAGCGGACGACCCTCGACGCCGACCTGCGATTCAGCGGCTGGTGGATGAAAATGTCGCCGGATCTGGCCATCTGCACCGACAACACATTGATCAATGTCGACCGATTCACCCCCTGCGGCGCGCCGAAGTACGATTTCGCCCATGCGACCAAGATCCCGTTTCAAAGTGTGGCTTCAGCCGACGGCCGGCTAGCGCTACAGTCAGGCGAATACAATACCGAACATGGGGTGATCCGTTGCTTCGACATCGCCAGCGAAAGGCGGTTGTGGTCGTACCCCGACAATTTCGTCGGCGTGCATGGCTCGCACAACGCCTGCGGGCCCACCGTGGGCATGATTCGGGGCAGCTTTACTCCGGTCGGCTCGGTGAAACTGCCCGAGCCGGTCGGCAACGCGTGGGTCATTCCGACCAACCTCGGCGAATGGCACATCCTGACCGAACGTGGCTTCTACCTGGGCAAGCTGTTCGAGGGAGATCCCCTACGCGTCAAATGGCCCGACGAAGCGCTGCCTGGCGCCATCTTCGACAGTGTCCCGCCCGGTAGCGGGCAGGAAGATTTCGGCGGCAACATTGCGCTGGCGCCCGACGGCAAGTTCTATATCCAGTCAGGCTGCTCGGCCTTCTGGAATATCGAACTGACGGGGCTCGATCGGGTGGCAGCTCTGCCGGGCGGCAGCCTGGTGATTTCGGACGACGAAGTCAACCAAGCCCGGGCAATTCGCGAAGAAGCATTGCAAGCCAGCGTCGGCCAGCGGAAGCTGGCAATCAAAAAGCAGACGCCAAAATTCACCGGCAATTTCGACGGCGATTTCCAGGGCTCGGAAATCGCGAACTTCTCAAAGCAGGAGGGCAAAAATCTGCGATTTGCGGCTGCCTGGGACGATCAGAACCTGTATCTGGCCTGGCAGGTCGACGATCTCACGCCGTGGATCAACAGCGCTGACGCGCCGGAAATAATGTATATCTCCGGCGACACCGTCGATTTTCAACTGGCAACCGATCCCGCCGCCGATGCCAATCGCGCGCGAGCGGCTCTGGGCGATCTTCGGCTGTCGATCGGCAACCTCAAGGGAACTCCGACGGCTGTGCTCTACCGCATGGTTGCCAATGACAAACATCCCAAGACGTTCACTTCGGGAGTGGTGAAAGAATACACCGTCGACAGCGTGCAGGTGCTCAGCGAAGTCGTGATTGAGGTTCGCAAGGAAGAGAAGCGGTACATCGTCGAGGCGAAGGTCCCGCTGGCTTCGCTGGGGATCAAGCTTGTCGCGGGTACGAAGCTTCGTGGTGACTTTGGCGTAACCTTTGGTGATGCGTCCGGCAGGCGCACCCGGCTGCGCGCTTATTGGAGCAACCAGCACACTGGAATCGTCGAGGATGTGGTCTACGAGTTGATGCTTGAGCCACAATATTGGGGTGAATTGCTGTTTAACCCCTGATCGCGCTCTGCCCCGCTTTGCATGCTCCGGATCAGTTCCCGATCCCTTGGCGATTGGAGCTCCTCCAGTCCAAGCGATGCCGGTGCGCGGCGAGCGGTTTTACAAACCGCCGGCCCGAATCGGCGCCCCCCTGGCCGTGTGTCAATAATCGCTGACCGAACCGTCGGGGTTGTCCTGGATGGGCCATTTGTAGGCGCGCTTCGGATCGGCATTGACCTTTTCGATCTCGGCTTCGTCGATCTCGACCCCCAAGCCCGGCCCCTGCGGCAGCGCGGCGTAGCCGTCGGCGTCGACCTCCCAGTTCTTGCGGGCGACGCCCGGCGGCATCAGATGGCCGTCGAGATAGCCTTCATGGATCAAGAAGAGCGGCACGGTGGCCGTAGCGTGCAAGCTGGCCGACAAGCCCAGTTCGGACATCGTGCAATGCGGCGCGAGCGGCACAAAGAACGTCTCGGCCAGGGCGGCAATTTTCTTCATCTGAGTAATCCCGCCGGTTTGGCCGCAGTCGGGCTGCAAAATGTCGATGCATCGCTCCTGCAAATAAGGCATGACGCCCCAGATCGTGCGGTCGCGCTCGCCGGTCGCCAGCGGCACGCGGATCGCCTCCTTCAAGCGCTTGAAGACCTCGATGTTGCCTGGCACGGCCGGCTCTTCGATGAACAGCACGTCGTAAGGCTCGATCGCGGCGGCAAACTGGATCAGCATTGGCGGCGGGACGCAACAGTGCGCGTCGAACATGATAGTGCCACTCGGGCCCAGGACTTCGCGCATCTGCTTGATCTGATTGGTCAGATGTTGCACCTCGGCCGGGTTGGCCGAAAACGGACGCGGTCCGCCGGCAGCGATCTTTTTGGCCTTGGGCGTGGGGTACATGCGGATTTTGTCGCGGACTTTGCCACCGAGCAGGTGATACACCGGCACGCCCCAGAATTTGCCGGTGATATCCCACAGCGCCATATCGATGGCGGAAATCGTGTGCGTCATGTACGGTCCGCCGCGCTGGTCGCGATGCGAACGATACAAGCGCTGCCAAAGATGCTCGATCCGCGTCGGGTTTTGATCCTTGAGCAGCTCGAACAGCGAGCCGGCCAGCGCGCAGGCCACGGTCGGATCCAAGCCCGTCACCTCGCCCCAGCCAGTGATGCCCTGGTTCGTCTCGATCTTGACGTAGGCCTTGGCACCGGCCCGCATGGCCTTCAAGTTGCTGATCTTGAGACTCGTCAGCCGATCGGCGACGCCGGCCGCGGGATTATCGGCCTGGGCCAGCGACTGGTTGAGCAGTAGCGCGCCAGCCGCGATGGCGCCCGAGCTGAAGAACAAGCTGCGACGATCGATCGTCGACGCGGTGGGTTTCATAGGGGCGCCTGTCGGCCTAAGGGGATGGTCAAAGGTGAGTCCGACGCCCGCTGCGCGCCAGCGACGCAGGCGTGGCATCATAAGGCTACCGTATCAAGCCCGCCGTCATCCGTCAATTTTTTGATCTACGTCGACGGACGGACGCGCGGAGGGTACCCCCGTCATGCGTGGTGACGGTCTTGAGCGATTTGCTTCGCTGAATGGTTGCGACCCTATCACAAACCGTGGCTTGCGGGCCGAGGGTTGGAGCGTCGCTCGGCGCGAAGTCCTTGCTCGGAGCCATTCGTGTCGTTATCGTGAGCCTGATGGAGACCGATATCAAACGCCACATGTTACGGCATTTCTTGGCGACGCTCGCCTATCGCGGGACGAACATTCTCCGGAACATGCCCGCAGATATTTCCCATTATCGACCGTCGCCGCTGGTTCGGACCCCGGTGGAAATCCTGAATCACCTTAATGGGGTTTTGACCTACGCCCATTCGTTCTTGGTGCCGTACGAATCAACCGAACCATCGCTCCTCGAGTGGCAGAGAGAGGTCGATCGCTTTTACGAGATCTTAACAAAGCTCGACGAGACGCTTGCGGGACAGACCCCCTTGCTCGAGATCAATGAAGAGGACCTCCTGCAGGGACCATTTGCCGACGCAATGCTGCACTTGGGGCAAATCGGAATCTTCCGACGTATGGCAGGCTCGCCGGTCGCCGCCGAGAATTATGTTTTCGCCGACGTGATGGCAGGACGGCTCGTGCGGTGCAACGGCTGACGACTACATTAACGTTGATCGTCGTAGTTTCGGCCCACTCCGACACGACGGTTATTATCGTCGACGAGTTTTCAACGTAGCCATGACGGATAACCTACTGGTCGGCGCCGGCCGCCGCTTCCTCGATGCTGGTCGCCGGCGTCTTTGCCTAGTTCGTGCTGGTAAAACAGATTGTGCCGCTCCAGTGGCGAGACCCGGAGCCGGAACTGCAGGGGTGTGCTGGGATGAATTTTCTACCGCATCGAAAACGCTTGTCGCGTCGTGGTTTCCTGGGGACCGCCACGCTGGCCGCCGGAGCTGCCTGGTGCCGGGCCGACGAAGGCGAGCCGAGTTCTATCGACGCCCATGTTCATGTCTGGACGTCCGACACCGTGGCCTATCCGCTGGGGGAGCGATTTGGGAAAGCGGAGATGCAACCGCCGAGCTTCACGCCGGATGAGCTGCTGGCTCAATGCCGCGCGGTGGGAGTTGACCGAGTTGTCTTGATCCAGATGAGTTTCTATCAGTTTGACAATCGCTACCTGCTCGACGCGATCGCCAAGCATCCCGCTGTGTTTCGAGGCGTCGCAGTCATCGACCACAAAACGCCGGAGGTTGGCAAAGCGATGCGACAACTGCAAAGGCAGGGCGTTGCCGGGTTCCGGCTGTATGCGAATGCCCAGGCGGTCGGTTCCTGGATCGATTCCCGGGAAATTGCGGCCATGTGGACGTGTGCCGCGGAAACGGGACAGGCGATCTGCCTGCTGGCGAACCCCGATGCTCTGCCGGCGATCGAGCGGTTGTGTGGGCTCTTTCCGCGAACTCGGGTGGTGATCGACCACTGCGCGAGAATCGGCATGGACGGCACGATTGGCACGACGGACCTGGACAATCTCTGCCGGCTGGGGGCGCTGCGGCAGGTATTCGTCAAGACATCCGCCTTTTATGCCTTGGGACGAAAGCAGGCGCCCTATCTCGATTTGGCGCCCATGATCCGCCGTCTCCGCGATGCCTTTGGCGCCGAGCGACTGATGTGGGGCAGCGATTGCCCGTACCAGGTAGAGAACGGCCACACGTACGCCGCGTCCCTCTCGCTGATCCGCGATCGGCTCGATTTCCTCACGGCTGAGGAGAAACAGTGGATGCTGCGCAAGACGGCTCAAACGGTGTATTGGATCTGACGGCGACGAAGGCTGGGATATTTCGATGTTGATTTCGAATCGCCGGAAAGCCGGCCAGTCAATCGAGGGAAACCCACTGCGGCCGGCGCCGGGAAGTGATCTCACGCGCGGAGAAACTGGCCGCGCGGAGTAAGTGAAGCCGAGACGCGTTAAAATTGTTCGCGAGCTGCTCCAGCGCTCTGGGCGTTCTATTCAAATCAGCTCATTGCCGCACGAACTCGGTTGGATTGAATGCTATGGAAACGGCTCGCTCGGTGCGACTCGCGGCGCTCTATGCCGGCACCATCTTTGTCAGTGCCTTCTTGCTGTTTCAGATCCAGCCGCTGATCAGCCGCTTCATCCTCCCCTGGTTCGGCGGCACTCCGGCCGTCTGGACCACGTGCCTGGTCTTCTTTCAAACGGCCTTGTTCGCCGGTTATACCTACGCCCATCTCAGCGAGCACTACTTCTCGCCGCGGCTGCGACCGATCGTTCACCTGTGCTTGATCGCGGCGGCCCTGCTGACCCTGCCCATCGCGCCCTCCGACCGGTGGAAGCCGACCGATAGCGACTATCCTGCCGCGCGGATTCTGGTCCTGTTGGCCGTCTGCGTCGGCCTCCCCTATTTTCTGCTCACCTCGACCGGGCCCTTGGTCCAGGCCTGGTTCAGCCAGACGCTGCCCGGCAGGTCGCCTTACCGGCTCTATTCGCTGTCGAATCTCGGTTCGCTGCTGGCGCTGTTGACCTATCCGTTCGTGTTCGAACCGCTGCTGGATGGCTTCCAGCAAAGCTGGTGGTGGACCGCCGGCTTCGTATTGTTTTGCGCTTTGTGCGGCACCGCCTGCTGGAAAACGGCCAGGCTCCGCCAACGCGTGCAAACGCCTGCACCTACCGCCGCCGAGGCTCCGGCCGGCGACGATCCGCGCCCCTCCTGGATGCGGCGGCTATTGTGGCTGGCCTTGCCGGCCTTTGCCTCGATCCTGCTGTTGGCCACGACCAACCACCTCTGCCTGGATGTTCCTTCGGTCCCTTTTCTGTGGATCGCGCCGCTAAGTCTCTATCTCCTGTCGTTCATCATCGCCTTCGATCACCAGCGCTGGTACTGGCGCTTGCCCTATGCTCTGTCAGCGCTCGTTGCCATCTATCTCATTGCCGGCATGTTCAATTCTAGGGCCTGGGGCGAAGGCTGGCTGGGATATGTGCACGACTGGATCTTGGGAAAGTCGTCGCAGCCGTGGACGCCGACGTTCACCTATTTGACCGATTTGATCTGCCAGCTCACCGGTTTGTTTGCACTGTGCATGATCTGCCACGGCGAGTTGGTTCGCCTGCGGCCTCGGCCGCGGTATCTCACAAGCTTCTATCTGATGATTTCGGCTGGCGGAGCATTGGGCGGCCTGTCGGTCAGCCTGATCGCACCCCTGGTGTTCAAGACCTATGCGGAATGGAAAATCAGTTTGATCGTCGGTTTCGTGCTCGCCATGATCGTGGCGTTTTTTTTGACCGGCTGGAAAGGCTGGCAACGCCCAAGACTCGGCTTGCCAACTTTGTTACGGACTGGCGGCATCCTCATGGCACTCCCGCTTTTATTCGAGACCGCGCACCTACTTCAAAACGACCTGCTATCGCGATTACGGGTGCTCGAACAATCGCGCGACTTTTATGGTGTTCTGACCATAACCCAGGATCGTCCAAAAGAGCCGCTTGTCCCCATCCGCTCGCTCTTTCACGGCGCCATTCGGCACGGGCTGCAATTCACCGCCCCATTCGCGCACCAGATCGCCACGACCTACTATTCCACCGGAAGCGGAATGGGCCAGACACTCGATTACTATCAGCAGGCTTCGGGACGCAGCGGCGAGCCCCTACGGATTGGCGTGGTTGGCTTGGGGGTGGGAACCGCGGCCGCTTACGTATCCCTGCCTTCGCACACGATTCGTTTTTATGAAATCAATCCCGAGGTCCGCCGCCTTTCCGAAAAATACTTCACCTATCTGGCGGATGCCCGAAAGCGCGGCGCAAAGGTCGAAATCGTGATCGGGGACGCACGGCTGTCGCTGGAACGTGAACTGAACAAACCGCAGCGGTTTGATGTGCTGATACTCGATGCCTTCAGTAGCGATTCCGTTCCCGTGCACCTGTTGACCAAAGAAGCCTTCGGTATTTATCTCAAGCATGTCGATGACGATGGCGCCGTCGCGGTGCATATTTCGAACCGCCATCTCGATTTGGCGCCGGTCGTGTTCGGACTGGCTGAACAGTTTGCGTTAGGAGCGCGGCGAATTTTTGTGGTCGATACGAAGCACAATGGATGGGGCGCCGACTGGGTCATTCTCTCGCATAACAAGGAAATGCTCGACGGTTTGCACGAGGCCGAAGGGACCAATCCGCGCAAGCCGCCAGATCCCCCGTTTCCTCTATGGACCGACCAGCGGCACAATTTGCTGGAAATTCTGCAATGACACGATTCTTGAGCGTGATCCTCGCCGCCGGGTCGACGGCCGGCGCGTCCGCCCCGGCTTGCCGGGGTGAGAGAACAGATATCCAAGGTCGGTAGTTCGTCGTTCTCGTGGCCCCCTTGCACAAGTCGGTAACACCCATGATCCGCCGTCTCCGCGATGCCTTTGGCGCCGAGCGTCTGATGTGGGGCAGCGATTGCCCGTACCAGGTGGCCAGCGGCCACACGTACGCCGCGTCCCTCTCGCTGATCCGCGATCGGCTCGATTTCCTCACGGCTGAGGAGAAACAGTGGATGCTTCGCAAGACGGCTCAAAGGGTGTATTGGATTTGACGGCGAGCTGTTTTACCCCTGGCACGCCTCCTGATACGTGGTCGACTTGAACCTGACGATCACAGCCTACCAGGGCCTGCAAGATGGGTCTTATGGAACGGATTCGAATAACCACCTCCGACATTGGCCCCATCTTTCAAACGCCAATCGGCTTCGAGGTATTCGGTTTTCCGTTCTCATTGATCGGTTCCGCGTGCCTCAAGACACCGTTGGACGCGGGTGCTGGGATCTTGGTTTCGTTGGGTGCGGCGGTCTCGACTGTCTGTAGCGGATCGATAGGGTCGAGATCGAGCATCAGCGAGATGTCAGCCAGAAGTCGCAGCACACGATGACCTTTTTCGTCACTGGATAGAATCCAGTGCATCGCAGTCTCGTCGGTCCACCCTCGCGCGGAATCGGTTCGAAGTTTGAGCCGCCTGCTGGAAAGTTTGCCTACTCAAGTGCTCAGCCTTCGTTAGCGTACGGGCTATCCGTTATCCGATCGACGATCCATCGATCAAACGACGACGCTACTTGCACTGGCGACTGATTCGAGCCGTCCTCGTGTTCATGATCCCAGAAAACCACCGGGCATTCCTCGTCGACAAGCCGTGACGTATCGAGGCAATAATTGTTTCCGGCGCCGTCGTTCATGATTGGCACCAGATAGGGCGGTATGAGCGGTTCGGTCTGGTGGCGCTCACAAAGGGTGTTTCTCACCAGTTCATGATGCGAAGGCACATCGCATCCGAGGCCGTAGAGCACATCATGCCGGATCTCCGCCCAACCGAATTCTGACAGAAATGCCCTGTAACTCCGCGGAAACCGAACGCTAAGCGCGCGTTCCGCGTCGGCAATCTCTTGATCGGTCGCGCCGCGTCCGCATTCTTTCTTGACCACCGAGTTAATGCGGCCAAACATCTCTCGAATACTCATTGCGCGCTCCCTCGTGGCAGATTCGGGTGGTTTTTCTTTAGATTGGGGCCAAGTCGGTGGTCGAATCTTGTTCCAAACTGGAAGTTATCGTAGGTGTTCGTTCCGCCTTCACTCAACGGTTTTTTATGGTGTATTTCCATTGAGATGCCGTCGATGCTCTTCGGAGCGTTACCCTTTCTCATCGCGGCCAGTTGCTCAGGAGTGTACTTCTGGGGATTCTTTTCCGCCTCTTCCCTCCACAGTCGCGATCTCATTCCGTTGAACTCCTTCCGTGCCTTCTCTAGCGCTGCCCCTGTAACCCGGCCTGGCGTTGCCGAAGCGCCCGCAGCTCCAGCGTTTCCGCCCGTCCCAGCTTTCTTCTTGGAAGCGAAGTATACTGTCCTCGCGTTGTCCGGAAAACCGACTCCCGGGATGTGAACTGCTGAAATTGCGGCCCCAGCGGCAAATTGTGAACCGCCCGCCGACGCTGGCCGTTCGACGTAGGACGGCCCGGCGGGATGTGGGTATTTCGGTAGCGTTGATGGAGGTGGGCTTGGTGGCGTGTGTGCTCCAGCACTTGCGCCGCCATTTGAGGCCCACCAGCCTGCGTTCGGTGGACCACCCAGTCGCGGGTGCTTGGATGAATCCCACACTTCCTGCGTAGCTCGATTATGAGCGTGCCGCCGCCACGTCTCTTGAGCTTCTCGTTCCTCCGCCTCCTTGCGCTCGAGTGCCCAGAGCTCACGCTCGTGCTTCTCGGAAATCGTCGCCAGCCATTCAAGCAGTTCCCGGTCGTGCCGTACTTTGGCTTCAACTTCCGCTTCGGCTGACCGCAGCCTGCGGAGCTCCGTTTCGTGCCTCGGCGAAAAGGACGCCAGCCATTCGAGCAGCTCGCGCTCGGAGAGCTTTGGTGGTTCATCCGACCAATTGGAAGCGTCCCGGTAAGGGTCCATGAATTCTCTCCGAAACTGGTGCGACAAAGAAAAGAGCCCGCTTCCGGCCGTGCACCGTGAAAGTGCACTCCAGAAGCGGGCTCTTTGGATACTCGTTTTCGTTGCCGAGCTCTTTCGATACCCCCGTCACGCGTGGTGACGGCGATCAGCGAGTGAATCGCTGAGTAGTTGCCAACTTTATCAAAACTGGTGGCCTAATTTCAAGCAACAGAGGAACGTGAAAAGCTGGGCAGCTGCGGCCTAAGATTATCTTAGCTGCCCCGGGACCCGCGATGACCGTCGATCTATTCCATGCCCGGTCAGCGATTTGAGTACGACGATATCGCCGCTGAGCAATGCCGGCTGCTCGGAAGACGATTTGGACGGGCGACAGCAGGCTGACCGTAAGGCCCGATTCGAACAACCACCTCCGACATTGGCCTCATCTTTCAAACGCCAATCGGCTTCGAGGGATGCGGTTCTCCGTTCTCACGGATAGGTTCCGCGTGCCTCAAGACACCGTTGGACGCGGGTGCTGGGATCTTGATTTCGTTTGGTGCGGCGGTCTCGACGGTCTGTCGCGGATCGATGGGGTCGAGATCGAGCATCAGCGAGATGTCAGCCAAAAGTCGTAGCAGACGATGACCTTTTTCGTCACTGGATAGAATCCAGTGCATCGCGGTCTCGTCGGTCCAGCCTCGCGCGGAATCGGTTCGAAGTTTGAGCCGCCTGTAGGCAAGGAGCCATTTTTTCTCATTCCTCTTGCGAGTCAGTTTCCGCAATTGTCGGAGAGGCCCGATCTGCTTCCTGTTCAGCCGGCACAAATATTGATCGGAGAGCCGCAACACCGTCTTTTCAAAGTTGGCGATCTTCGAATCCCGGTCGAGCCCAAGGGAGCGGCTTTCTGCTTTCGTCGTGCGGATTTCCAGTATGTACAGCACCTTTCCTAACGGCTGGAGCCAGGGGGGAAGCTTCTCGATGAGTCGAGGGATTCGTTCGAAGGCCCAAGGGCTTCGCTCCTCATCCTGCCACTCGTGCTCTTCCACAACGCCCGCCTTGAGAACGAGGGATCGAAGCAGAGGAGCGGTTTCGAGCGTGATGCATTTCGCCGACGGATGCTGTTCCAGGACGATTCTGCCGAGGCGTAGTTGAATCAATCGCCCGAGAATTCCGAGGTAGAGCGGCAGGTGGAGCTCCGCGCTCGGCTTCGACAGTTTTGGCTCAGGCTGAGGTGCGCTGGCAGTGTTGAACCGAATCCGAGTTCTCAGGTAGCGGAGCGCGCGACGCTTCGTGGACAGTACGAGTACCGCTTTCAACGTTCGATAGCCGAGGACCACGAATCCAAAGGCAATCGCGCAGGCGAGGGCCACAAGCGTGGTGTAGAACTTCGTCCCGAGTGCCTCGGTAATGTTGCTGATCGCGCGGGCTTGAACGTCGGCGTCCGTGGTCATAATCCGATTTGCCATCGCCATGGCACGGCCAATACCGATTGCGGTTCCGAAAAAGCCGATGGAAGGAAGAAGCCAGCCGACGAAGTCATAGAATCGCTCGCTTCCTTCGCGGTCCTTCAGCCACTCTTCGGCCGCCGATTGCACACTGGTCGTCGTTTCCTCGTAGCTCTTTCCGCTCTCGACCGCGAGAAACATGTGGCGCAGAAGTTGTGGAAAGAGGTCGCTCAGTCTTCTTCCGGAGGTGAGTATCTGACGAAAGACTGGATCCCGTGTCGGCGACCGATACCCAATCCAAATCTCGGACCACCAGACTTGATAAGGATCATAGCGTGGGCCAGGGTGAGATGTAGCAATCCAGTACGACAGTTGTGGAACCATCTCATGCAGGATTCCATGAATCGCCAGGGTGAGCAGGCCCCAGAAGAAGACACAGAACGTGACCAGTTGAATTGGCCCTCGGATGATCGCTCGCAGTTGCATCCAAGTGACTTGAAGATCAAAGGGGCGCTTGCCGCTCGTCCGGCTCTCGATGGCTTTCCCGATGCCCTCTTGTACGCCCGAGAACATCTTCTTGAACACGTACTCACGCACCGTGAGGATGTTCGGGTGGTCATACAGACTTGGATCGACGCGGTCCGGAACGTCCGGCACCGAGGGTGATTCCGTCAGAGTGAAGGCGATCAGCATCTGAGCATAGCGCAGTTCGCTTGCCTCTGCCTTGGGGCGATAAACCTGGTCGATTTCGGCGGAAATCGTTTTTGCCAGCTCGTGCGGTGATGGTTCCTGATAAGTTGTGCCGAGTCTTCGCACCAGAGAGACATCGGCGTCTCGCTCCCTTTTTAGAATCGAAGGGATTGCTTCGGCGTACTTATCTACGACGAGTTTCTCAAGAATATCTGGCAGGTGTGTTTCTTTTTCGAGCTGATCTTCCGTCGGATTGTAGTCTCCCTGGGACGTCGGATCCGACCGCCAGGGATTGGCCAGGAATTTGAGTACACGGGGCTTTACCGCGACCTGATTACGTTCCCAATCGAAGAGGCATTGGAGGTCGAGCACGTCCTGTGAAGTGAGTTTCGCTCCGTCCGCATCGAGGAACAGAAAGTTAAGAGCTTGAAAGTATGGGTCGATCGAGGCGGTCTCATCGAGTTGAAACCGCCGTCGCCATTGAGCCGTCTCCAGATCGTGGTTCTTCCGGTCGGTTTGTAACTTGCCCTCGTCAGCCTCGGTGTTGGTTTTCAGTCTTTCGCCACGCCGCTTGTACTCTCGCAACTTATCGGCAATTTCACTGGGAGGTATCGTGGGCGCTCCGTCCACGGACTTCACCAGGGGAGCGATCGCCTTCCAAACCATCGGCTTCTCTGCTTGTTTCCAACTGTTCATCTCGAGGATGAGGGAAATGGCTTCGGCAGCGGGGATCACCTTCTCTCCGGAACCTCGGACTGCCCAAGCAGGTGGCGGTAGATCGTCTTCAGGCCAGCGGTAGGCCGAGATCCGCCGAGCGAGGTCCGCGGTCCTGCCGTAGAGTCGTCTGGCCGCCCGCTCTCGGACGTCCTGAATCGTATCGACCACATCTTTGGCCACAAGATCCCGTAGCGTGTGGTCGGCCAGATTAACGCACGTACAGGCGAGAATGACCGCGGCGATCAGCACCGCGATCCGAAAAGTGCGCAAAGAGAAGAACCAGGTTGACCCCCACAGCCTCTCCCAAAGGGGTGATTCTCCCTTCACGCGAACGAATGCGCGCAGGACTACGGACGCCAGAATGAAGAGACTGGTGAAGTAGATAAAGGGGCCCGCATGGTTCCATAGGAACGCGAGAGCGGCGGCTATGGTGTAGATCATGATTCACCCGCAGTGTCCACAAGGATGTCCGTATTTGATCCCGAAGGAACAATCGGCGGCAATGGGCCACGTTTTGTCTCGACCTGAATGAGTTCGGCAGTCGCGTTTGCGGCGCAACAATGGATGTGCCACGTACCGGCACGCAGGGGAGCCGCATAAAACACGCTTTCATACGAGTTGCCCCCCGTTACTTCCTTTGGCATGGGCGCGTGCAAGTACGTCCAGTCGCGGGACGTCTCTCCTTGAAGCAACTCGCATCGGCAGGATGCATCGTCGCCTTGGGCTTTCCAGGAAACGGTGACGAGAACGTAATCATTTGTCAGCCGGTATTCGGTTCTTCCCACGGTGATCGAGAGGATCACGGTCAGAATCGTCGTGACACCAAGCAAGGAAAAGATCAGGTCCAAGAAGGTGAGGGTGGTGTTGGCTAGCTTCATTTGATTTTCACTCTGGCGTCACCCGGACTTCGCTTCTCGCTCGATCACGGAAGGCGTCGCTATTGGGAGTGTGAAACGCTACGTCAGGGATTCTCCGCTCTTCGCTGGACGCGAGGGGATAGCTCCACCGTCGGGACATCTTCCGCGCTGCGAAGTTCAATCTCCAGGATAGGGACTGGGCGTTCGAGGTCGCTGGCGTCCAGGTGGAGGACTCCATTGTATCTTGGCGGCCCGGCATCATGCCCCTTCCCATCGTCAGGCCAGGTCTGATCGCCCCAGGCGACGCCAAGGTCGATGTCCACCTGGTTGCGATGGCTGAAGAGAAGTCGGTACTCCTGACGAAGGAACTGGAGCAAGGGATCCGACCGGCCCTTAACGAGCGTTTCGTGGATGATCGTGGCGTTGGGCTGGTCGGCAGGATCGGTGGGGGGCTTGTACTCCAAGATTCCACGCCAGCGGATGAGTTCGCTCACGCTCAGCCAATACTCCTCGCTGCTGTCCCAAGTGGTCCCGAGTGGAATTCCGCCAACTTTGGCCCAGCTCGCCGCCAGAGCTTTCCAGCCCTTGCCTGGCTGGTCGAGGCGACTCTCATTGTCGGCCTCCATGCCAAGGAGGAGGGCGTGCTGCTTGAAATTATCGGGATCGACCGTCTCGATCGGTTCGAGCGGAAGGTCACGAAGTTTCTTGAGTACGGCCTCAATTTCTCCGTCGATCGCCTGTTTCTGCTGTTCGATGGTCTTATACTCAGGCGAGCCATTCTGCTTGTCGCGGAGCGAGATCTCGACGAGGCCAGCGCGGAAGCAGAGCTGGCGGTATTCAATGTAACTAGCGAGACGAAGGTCGGGAAAGCGCTCGCCCCCTCCCCGCGTGTAGGTGGCCAGGACCAGGGGATCGATCGTTCCAATCTCTTGGTCAAGCTGCCTGGAGGTTTCCGTCGAAACGATATTCGTCCCCGTGAGTTCCAGGTAGCGGGAATAGGCGTGAAAGAACCCTTTCCAGGCATAGGCATTGCTGCCAGTCCAGGACCCAGCGGCTTCCGCAGTCTCACTCAAAGTCAGCCGATTGTCAGCGGAATCGAATTGAGGAAGGACGAAGAGTTTCCAGCGGCCGTAGGAAGCTTCGGGGAGTAGGATGAGGAACGACTCAAGACGTTTGGTCTTCAAGTCGGCTGGTCTGCACGCCGTCCCCGGCGGCGAGTTGGCCGCGACCGGATGGTCGTCCGGTCCAACCAGGCGCCAGATGAATTGGTGATTCTTGGTCGAGTCGGACGGCGTCACGACTCCCTGGATCACGAGTGGTTTGTCATCTCGGCCGGGCGCACGAGGCGCGGCAATCTGCACGATATAGAAAAACAGCGTGCAGGCAACCGCACAGAGGACCAGGTCCAGGAACGAAGTCGTGCCGTCGTTTTTCATTTCCCCACGTTTTCCAGGGCGGGGGAATTCATTTCCCTCAAGGCGAGCCACGAGTCGTTGTAGTAGTTCAGGTAGGCGATCGGAAGATAAAATTGGCTGTGGCGCGAGTTCTCCGGACGGTAGTCCTTCGCCATGAGCGCGTCAGCCATGGTCACGAGCTCCTTTGCGCGGCCATGATCTTGTCGCTTCACGCTCAGCCTCAAAAGTTGCGTGAGGCCCCGCACGACATAGACGAATTCGTAGGTGTCGTGCAGCGACGCAAATTTGTCATTGTCGAGAATCTTCAGAACATCAAATGCCCGGTCATAGTAGACGGTCGCATCGGCGTCTTCTTTTCTCTGTTCGGCAAGGACTGCCTTGGCCAGGAAATAGAGGATCTTTCCGCCAACCAGACTGCCACGCTCCACGCCACCGGAACTATAACGAAACGTCGCCACGGTAGAGTCCGGTTCCTTGCCGTCATAGCAGCTTTCCACGAAGCTCACGAGGCGATCGAGCAGGATCACCAGTTTTCGCTCATTGGCTGGTATCAGTTCGTCTGGAGCAGCGGGTACGTCGAGTCGCTCCCCCACGTTGTAGTTCACCTTGTCACGATTCAGGTACAGGGAAATGATGACGTACATCCCAACCGATGCGAGTGATCCATCCATGCGGTGGCGAGGTCCATATTTTTTGTACGCGCTGAGTCCCCATTGCGGGCTGATGTCATAGACGAGTGCCTTGATGCGATTTGCCGCCTTTCCGTGGGCAGACCAGGTCTCATCATTGTCCTCATAACTCCACATCAGTAGCTCGTACCACTGGATGTAAGACAGGAAATAAGATTTGGTGCTGAAGTCGAGTCTGTCGATCTCAGCCTGGAGCCCGGCGATCGCACTGAGACTCGCATTCCGCTGCGTCGTTTTGGCACGAGTACCCTGTAATCGCGAGAGCTCCCAGAGATAGAGAACCTGGAGATTGAGGTCCGCGTTGTCGGAACGCGGCTTGTAAGTTGTGAGAGCGTTGTAGGTGTTATCCCAGACACTCTGGAGTTTGATCGACTTGATCGACCGATCGAGAGCCTCCCGGGCTTGACCGGGAGTCGCCGGCGGAGAAGGAGCCGCCTTCGAGCCTGCGGGACCTCCAGTTGCAGGTCCAGTCTCGCCTGTTCCCGCCGCCGAATCGTCGGGAGGGCTTAGATCCAAGTGTTCATCGATTGCGCTCCGGTTCCAGGTCACCGCAAACGTGCCGTTCTCGACGACCAACCACCCAACCCCGCCAAATGCCAGGCCGGCGAGGAGAACCAACCACGCGATCAGCAGACCCCTGCCACTCATAATGACTCCCGAACGATTGATTTCTGATTGGTGAATGGGCTTGGGCGACCGCGGCTTCATTTAACCCGCGTGGACCACGGCAGGTGGCTGACGTAAGCCTCCGTTCGGGAGCGGACGCGGCTCAATCGCGTCATTATGTCGTGTGGCTCGGGCGGGCGTCTGAGGGCAAGGGGAATGATTCGAGCTGATCCATTTCGTAAAGTCGCTGGCGACAGCCGTTTGCGACGTTTTCCTGTCGCTTGACATCGTAACAACGGCAATATCCGCAAGCAAGTTTTGGGTCGAGAAGACCGGGATCGAACCTTCAGGCGATTTCGATGCAACTAGCAGGCTGCCTTGTGGTTGCGTGATTTGCGCAGAGCTTCGCGTTGCAAATGCGCTGTGCGGCGCTTGCTCCGATTGTCATTGCATGGCATCGCATGACGCGGATTTGCAGCGATTTATGGCGGCCTGGGATGGATTGCCCTCCGTGATCGAGGCCGCCTTTGGGGCTCTCATCAGGTCGCAGTCCGTCTGGAAAGAATGAAGCGTCCGTCGCGTAGGCGTCGAGAGCGGCTGTAACAACTGAATCTCTCGGTGCATTCAAGAAAACC
>Ga0182024_10001407_pt1 | contig 62152 bp, 91 predicted proteins | sample P32metaG_FD_120480 | JGI IMG/M metagenome (GOLD analysis project Ga0182024, IMG submission 120480) | Permafrost microbial communities from Stordalen Mire, Sweden - P3-2 metaG (Illumina Assembly) | ecosystem: Environmental > Terrestrial > Soil > Wetlands > Permafrost | place: Sweden: Stordalen...
ACTTTTTATTCGCATCCGCAGCCGTCTCAAGAATCCTACGCATAGGAACGTATTCATCGCCGCGAGCGGTGTAGGTTTGGTAAGCTTCTTTGGTAATGATACTATTCTTACCGCCGTTGTTGGTATCGGCAATGAGATCAAGAGCCTCTCGCTGGATAGCAAAATATCGTTTTGAGTAGTCAGCGATCTTGGCGTTATCCTCCGGACTATGACGTTGTTGAATAGTGCTTAGATCACGTTGGATGGTTTGTTCTGTATAGCCGCCCGGAACAATCTTGCCATTTTTAATACTATCGCCCATTTCTCTGAGCGCATCCATATTCTTTTGAACATTATCTTTGAGCTTGGCTTGTTCAAGGATATCAGAACTCATAGCCGCTTGTTGTTTGAGTTGTTGAGTCTCCTGAGTCAAGGCAGCCATATGCTCACGGACAACTTCATAGGTGCGCTTATAGCCAAGTAGATTCAAAGTCTGGGTTGTATCGGTATGCAAGCCACTGGCACGAGCATCAGTTTCAATCCCCGAGACCTGTTGACGAGCTATACCAACACTTCCACGAATGCCGCTGATAGCGGATCGAACGGCCACGTACGTGCTTTCGTTTAGTTTAAGTTGGCCCTTGGCGTCTCTAAAGCCCTTCCCACGCGGGTCTTGACTCATGGTCCATTCTTGCAGCGGGTTAGGACGATCGGTTACAAACGCATTTGGATCAAGCTTCTTCCACATATCGCCAATAAGTGATTGTCTCCATGAGAGCTGAGCTTCTGGTGCTTTAAGGGATTGCTGTTGGTCATGAAGAATATTTGCCATCTCCGGGCTAACGGGAGCGCCATCCATCGGAGGTGCTTTGAACCAAGCGGATATTGGTATATCCAGTGTGGAGCGCATATTGCGGGTGTATTGAACCGCACGGGCAATAGCAGTTGAGCGCAGTAACATAGGCGAGGTTGCGCCCAATACACCGCCAACGAACATGCCTGGATAGCCACCAACAGCCCCGCCAATAGCCATTCCAGCGGCCATACCGCCCATGATCTCAGAACCTTTGACAGCGCCCTGTTCCGGGAATCGCAATCGACTCTTCTCCGCATCAAGAGCGTCACTTAGGTTATCGTATTTGGTGCTCCAACCAGCATCAAGTCTAAGCGCGCGAACTCGGCCAGTGGCGTCTTTGGTATCAACGATTGTTGATTGACCATGCGTTCCATGGACAATCTGGTCCATTTCGATGGAGTTGGTTTGCTTGGAATCCAGAATATGCGCTTCATATTCGTTGTTTGTGACCTTGCGAATCCAACCGTTCTGAAGCATGGCTGTGAGTGCGTCATCATGAAGGGTGCTTTTAAGTTGGGGAAGGAGAGCTTCTGCGAGTGAACCGTGAGTGTTATCGCGACCTGATCCAAGGGCAATGAAGGTTTTCCCATCATGGGATAGCAGACCGTACATACCGGCCATCTTTTTGTCAGTTACTTTATATGCATTAAAGCCATTAGCCTTAGCAACAGCCAACATCTTATCAGGATCGGTTTCTTCTTGAGTAGCCAGTGGCCGTTCAAGGGCCATCCCGACAGAGCCCTTCTCAGTAGCTCGGGGAACTGGCTTCAATCCAATCTTAGAGTCAATGGCAGTAGCCATCGCCCTGTGAAGTCTGGCTTGTTCGGCCAACTCTGAAGCGTGCTGAGTAAATTCACTTTGATCGGGGATTTTACGTAATGTCTTCCCAAAAATTCTATTCGCATCCGCGAGCGACATCGTTTCTAGGGGTGCTGGCTTTGCTAGCTCTCCTGTTCCTGCTGGTGTCGCTACCTTTGGTCTTCGCCCTGTGGGAGCTTCTGGATAACGTCCGAGGATGTTTTCAGTGACGGCAAGGTCCTTCATCTTCTCAAGAAGATCGGTGTCTTCAATGCGACCGCCACTATCGCGCATTATTTCAAAACCTTCATCAATCTCAGCGCGTTTGGCGGTGATTTGCTTACGAAGCTTATCTTGAAACGCGCTCCATTGCTCATCCGTTAAGTTCTTTGGAGTGGGATTAGGAATGATATCGGAAGGCTTAGATGATGGAACCTCACCCATCTTTTCGTGAAGTATATCGCGAACAGTGCGAGCCGGACCAGTCGGTTTGAACGGTTTCGATAAACCAGTCTCGGGATCAATACCCGCCCTAACTGGACCACCAGTTGCAAGTTGCTCTCGAACATACTTCTGATTATCTATGTTGTTATTCCACTGCTTCACACGGTCGTTGATGTAGTCAGCGCGGTCTTGATAGGTCTTAGCAGCATTGAGAACGTTATCACGAAGGACACCTAGTTGATCCGGATGTGTGTTGTTGATCTGCATCCGCAGGATATCTCGCGCACGCGCAACTTGGGTATCACGATCAGCTTGGATAGCAGTTCGCTGTTCATCGCTGGTTGCGTTGTCGTGATCGGTTTTAAGCTTAGTTAAACGGTTAAACGCATCTGAAAGGGAGGCTGTTACATATGGTGATAGCGATTGTTGCTTTGCTCGCGCTTCTGCTGCTAGCTGTGATAATTGGTTGGGGGCTTGCTCGGGCTGCGGGGAAGCAAACTCCGAAGCCTTTCGCTGGAACTCGGACTGAACAAAGTCCGGGCTCATCTTATCTACAGGGCTGGCAATTGGAACCGCCGATCGGGCGCCCACTATATCAGAGGGAGCTTCATAGTGCGCCATTCCAGCCGAGTCAGTCCCATTCCACTTACCACCAGCTTCCTCAACCATACGTCGGAGGGGTTCGTCACCAGGAGTGGTTGCGGTTGCTTGATTCGCTCGTAAAGGCGCAACAGCTTGCGCAGCCTGATCCTGTTGATCCGCCGTCAACGAATCTAAACCCTTCGGCCTCTCCGGAGCCACAATAGCTTGAGCTTTGGCCGCAGCCGCCTGTTGAGCAAGCTTCGATATCTCAGCTCGACGAGCATCGGTAAGTTTAACTGAAGCATCGGGGGCAATAGGAGGAGCGGATGGTTTTTCTTGCGAAGTGGATGGCTGTTCTATTTGATCGCGTAGATCGATTGAAGCCTGGAGAGCCTTCTGCGCATAAGCCTTCTCTTCCGGAAGCGCCGTCTGGGATTGAAGGACTCCCCGTAACCGGGCAATCTCACCCGTTTGACTCTGAAGTTCTTGGGCCGGGATTATCGTGCGCGGCTGATCGGCCAGAGCAACGGCACTGGTCCCTTCGCCTTCTCTACGCGGTGCTAGATCGCCTGCTGCTAACGGCTTCGGAGCGACAACATCTGGCTTGTCGGGAGCGTGAGGGGCCTGTACCTGATCCGCAAAGGCCTGACCGGGGTCCTTAGTCGGAGTCGGGGCAGACGCAACAGGAACATTCGTAGCTTGCGCCCGGACTTGATTAAGTAGCGTTGAACGAACTTCACCGGGCAAATGTGCTAATCCAAGAAGTGAAAATCCTTCATTGATAGCGGCATCGGCGTAGTTACCGGCCTTAACCGCATCCAATGCGCCCTTCTGTTGCATTGCAACGAACAAAGCATTGGTTCCGGCCTTAAGGACGGGTGCAACTTCTCCAACACCACTCAACATAAACGGCCAGTTCATCGGATCAGCTATTATGCCGATAGCTTGCTTTGTGGTATCCGCCCCAACGCCCGTTACGAAAGTCTTCGCTGCTGCTACTACTGGCGACTGCCCGATAGTTGGAGTAGCCTGCTGCTGTCTCCAGGTATCTAAAGCATTTGCTGCTGGATCAATAACATACTTATGGGAGGCTGACAAAACCGCATTCGCCGCGGACAACGCTTTTGGATAGGCTGTTCCAGTTAGATAATCAAGCGTACTAGACGGCTGGCTAGGGGACCCACTTTGAGGTGGGGCTGATTGAGCAACGGGCGCAGCTTTAACCGGAGCAATATCCGATTCGGAGTATTGGCCGATGGGCTTCGGGGGCGATATGTCTTCAAGCGAATATTGTCCAGTAGCCATTATTGAGCGTCGAATGACCCATCGGGATGCATTGCCGTAATTTTAACGGTCTTGTTATTCTTTAGTTGAATCGTGTCCCCGACTTTATGGGCGGGGGCTGAGGAAGCTGGCCCACCTGAAGTGGGTCCCTTCATTGCGTGATACTGTGCCCAACTAGGAACAGTGATGCCTTTAGCTTTCATACCTTCAGCGGTTTGACGATAATCGCTAATCATGGCATCGTGCGCTTCTTTGTTAGCTTGGTTCTTTGCGTTAGTATCCGCTTGATATTGTTGATATAACTTACCGCTATTGGCAAAGTCAAACCCAGGCGTCTGCATGTTATTGTCTTCCCACTCTTTTTGGCTATTGGTTGGTATTGGGGCAAACTCCTTTTGAGCCATTTGAACTTCGGAATCGATATCAAGTTGGGGTTGTTTAGAGGCTTGTTCTGAGCCGGACTTCTGGCCCGCGAGTCCGCCTTGCATACCCTGAAAGTTCGCCCAGTCCTTTTTGGCAGAAGGATCGCCTTCCGCCATTCTACGAAGAATGCCAGATGGGGTATAGTTTTCGTTAAGTTGCGCCGCCTTCTGACTACCGAGGTGTTGAGCAAATGAAGGTTGGTATCCAGACGGTACCGGCTCAAGAGGTTGTTGAGTGACCTTACCACTAACCGGATCAAATACGCTTTGCCATGCATGACCTTGGTCATCGACCATTCCGGAGCCAATTGGCTTAGAGGAGTCTCGTTGGTTCTTGAGCATTTCACTCTGCCAAAGTTGATTTTGATTATCTAGTTGAATTTCTCTACGTTGTTGATATTGTTGGGCTTCCTGCCGTTGGCCAATCTGCGCCAGCTCATCCTGCATCTTAATCTGAGGTTCAGCCATCTGATAAGGCAGCATTGCAGACTGCATCATCTGATTGCGACGATCCATCTGGTTGCCTTTTAGCCCTTGCATGACGGCTTGAATGTTAGAACCAATAGACATACCGCCCTGCCCCATATCAGCAACGGTATTGAAAGCGTTATCCACTACGCCCGCTATCCCCGGATGATTCTGAGCCAGCCAACTGTTCTGGCTCATCGTTTGATAGGGGTTCTGGATACGCTGGACGGCCTGTTGATAGGGGGCTATGAGCTGTTGGAGCTGCTGGCTCGTGCTAGCTTGATTCCAACCCGGTTGTTGAGTCTGAGCCGGTTGAGCAGGAGCAGCCATACCGTTTTGAATAAATTGATCGAATTCTGACATTTTTATCCCTGATAAGGCGATTGAGGCTGTGAATTTTGAGTGTTAAGGAAGGCGTTCAGATTAGAACCCATTCCGTTACTTGCGTCATATCCAATACTAGGAGCAGCCATTCCGGAACCCGATTGCTGCATATTGTTGCTGAAATAACCACTAGGTCCGCCGCTGGACTGAGCTTGGGGTTGTCCAAGGGGTCCATAGTTACTGGATTGACCACTACCGCCAGCAAGATTAGCCATGCTGCCCATGCCCGCGCTAGCCCCGCCAGTTGCGATGGCCCCAGCCGCGCCAAGAGCCGCCCCCGCAACCTGTGGAAGCCACGTTCCAAGGCCGCTTTGACTTTGAGTCTGACCCGTCTGTTGCGGCTGAAACGACATCGCACTGTTGATTGCGCTTTGACGAGTGTTAGCTCCCTGAAGCAAGAGGTTGTTATACCCCTGCGATTGAGAAGCTTGGTTCTGCATGGAAAGCTGTGTCATCTGCTGTTGAGCCATCGGGGAGTTAGACGATATTCCACCCTGTTGCAACCGTTGCCCAAGTGATTGCTGTGCTTGACCATACTGATTAGCATTGGTCAAGTTCTGCATCTGCTGTTGCTGTTGGAACGCAGAGTTAGAATAGGGATTATTAATCTCGCCCAATAGCGCACTTGATCCAGCGCCAACCTGAGCGTTATATGCGCCCTCGGCAGTGGAATTGTATTGATTAGTTGATACGGTTTTCTTTGACATTATAGGACCTTTTTATACCTAATCTCCGGTTCAGTTGAAATTTCTTTCGCACCCCAAGTTGTGGATACGTCACGCCACGGCTTCATGGAGTCATTAGCATGAATATTGAAATAGTAGGCACCGATGCCCTTGGCCATCAAGTACGTTTCGATATCGCGCATGAAGATCACTTTAAGCTTATCTGGGAAGCTCTCGGGGAAATTTACTGGGTCTACCTCTATCACCGGGCGAATAACCGCTATAGGAGTGCCTGCTTGAGTATCGAGTGCAAGCATGATACTGTCATTAGTAATATCGGATTGCTCACGGATTGATTCAACTTCATCCTGTCGAGCTAATCGAATCTTATTCATAATCCCTCTCAATGTTTCGATACAAAATGATTCAGCAATGCCATGATCGGCATCACGCCAATAACCTTGATGTTCTCCCACATCTTCGCATCTTTAATACCACTTTTGATATTGATGATCTCAACTTCAGTGCGGCCTTTGTGTTCCCGAAAGTCGCCGTGGAGTTCATCCAGTTTCAACATCAATGCTGCCCATTGTTCTTCTGTCAAGTTAGCTTCCTGTGATAGCCGTTATGAGGCCGTTTGTAACTGTAATACTTGTGATAACAGTATAAGGTCCAGCCGATACCCCGGCTGTCGGGAGTTGGCTTAGAGCTAGATTGCCAGAGATATCCGTAAAGGCCGGTTGACTAAGATGGGGCTTACCTGTTCCATCGATTTCATATATCCATTCATGTGCAACTGGGTTAATCGCTTCCACCCCGCCAAGGGTAGTGGTTGTTGGATCGGGAAGGTCCGCGCCAACGAGCGGCCTAACTGATAACTCTCCGCCAGAGCCATTTGGAGTTGCATAAACTTCATTAGCGGGGAACGGTCCTGTTGCTGAGGCCGTTACAACCGCCGCTATACCGGCACTCGTTTGCGCAGTTTTAACTCCCTTATTCTGCGCTTCAATAGCTATATTAACGTTATCCGCCCAAGCGTTGAGAGTTGCGACTTGACCGTCATCTTTGAAACTTCGCATCTTTAATCGTTGCATTAGATTCGATCCAAGGGCCAGACTTCAATACTCAAGCCCCCAAGGATAGTATCGGTGATTGCGCTGGAAGGAACGGACGTTGACGAGAGCGTAAAGCGATAGAACTTATCTTTCGCTAGCATGCCAGCTAGATAAACTTTGTATTCGTTAAACTGGGATAGCGTTAAAGGCGCAAGGGTGACAAGGTTGTTTGGAGTATTGAACGTATTAAACGTCGAAGCCCCATCAACCGTCACAAGCATATTTGCATCTTCAGTTACAACTTCCATCTCATTGACTGTCTTGCGAACAGTCGCATCCCCAAGATCAAGCCATGTGGTTTGGATCGTGGAGACAATACCTTCCTCGAATGTCTCGCCTTGTCGATCAAGCCATAGATCAGCTTCAAACACGCGCGTGATCCCCGCATTGTCACAGACTAAGAAGCGTGGAATACCGGCTAGGTTACAATAGTAAACTCCAGCGCTGAACAAATCTGCACACTTCCAAATGAACCATTTTCGGACATGCATATCGTATACGCAAACCGTGTCTGGAATCGTGTTGATGCCAGTGGGAATAAACAAGCAATACAGATTATACGGTCCGCTGCGAACCGAGATTGCCCATGAGTTCTTAGCGGCAGCGGCATTGATGTTGTTTAGGGTAGATTGAATAGTGGTCCCTACGTTCTGGAACGTGGTGAAGTCGCTGCCCAGAACTCGAAAGTCCGGTGTCATCCACATGGTCCCAACCGGCGTTCCCTCAAGATAAACAACTTGCCACACATCCTGACATGCTAGCCCAGTGTCATTAAACACAATCTGCGGCAAAACGAAATTGGTTGGCCCATTACCTTGGAGCTGATAGATGTGAAGCTCAGTGCCGATGTACAGCGAGATGCCATCAGTCAACAGTCCACTGATAACTTCCGGCCCCGGCGCAACCTCAAGGGCATTGGCCGCTGGCCAATCTTCTTCATAGCGCCCGGTGATGTTACCAGTAGAGGTGGTTGTCTCGGCTAAACTCTTACTGAATACTATCTGGCTTCCAAGAGCCATATAAATCCGCCCTTGGTTCGCAATAGGGAAGGACCCATTTGGAGGTGGAGTATTGAATAGCAATCCATGCGCCACGCCGCTAGTATCGGTTTCTTGATATATGTTGTTGGTTAAAAGAGTTGCTTCGGGGGTGTTGTCTGTATAGGTGGTGGTCCCATTCGATACATCAGCAATGTGATATAGAATAGTCGGATCACCACCATCTGCGGTTGCAAGGATAGCAACCATCGTTACTTGAGGATCGCTTGAGACTGGGATGTTTGTAAGTGGTTGATCGTTATTGGTAAGCGGACCTGTAGTTACCGAAGCTGGGCTTAGGTCGCTATAATTACCCGCTGCATCGAAGAACGCGGTATAGTAAATGCGGCCTGAGTTTAGGGTGATGTTGCCAGCCCCCGGAGAGCCCAAGGTAACAGCGGTTGTCGGCGCAACAATGCCCCAGTTACTTAATCCAGTATCAAGGGTCCACTTCTTAAGATCAGCCGAAACCCCATCCTCGAAATACATATAATCCCGCGAGCAAACAGCGTATGGGCGGGTTGCTCCAGAGGATGGAGTAAAGATGGAGACTGGGTTGCCGCCAAGGTCCCAATAGAGAATGTTATTGGTCTCGGACATCACACCCGTTCCGTCAGCCGCCATCGCTATCGGCGTCCGCTCTTTATCATGGAGATCGAGATACATATCGATCTGTTGGGCTTTAATGAATGAGACTGGGGTTATCATTAGATCGCTTGGAATGGATACGCAAAGAGATTAGAGAACCACGGGGTTGATCCGGCGTTAGAGTTCCAGCTATCTGAGAACGTGCCACCTGTACCGGGAATATAGTATGCGAACATGGTTTCTTGTCCGGTCCATGGTGCATTTGGTGTTTGTGCGTTTCCATCCAATGAAGCGGAGAACAGAGCAGTACTTGCCGGAACTGATATACTCCCACTTGACCACGTAGCGGCGGTTCCATTTGCTTGAACGGACGGGAGGGTTTTAATCCCCAAATTGCTCCATTGAATGATATTCAATTGATTGCCGCTAAATGTAACGGCACTAAAGTTAAGGGTAATGGAGAGCGGGGTACCGTATGGCACATTCGCGCTGACGCGTGTCGCCCAAACTTGGAAGCTTCCACTGGAACCAATAGACTGTAAAGCAGTTATAGACCCCCAAGTATCGCCTGCACTATCCGTGATGGTAGTAACGTGCGGTACTGAACCGGCGTTGAGATTGATAGGGATAAAAATAGTATCACCGATTGATATTGCGTATATCTTAGCGTTCCAAGTAACGCCGCCATCGATTGTATGAGCGCCAACAGTTACTCCCCAAGTGGGCGTTATACCTCCGGACGTTCCACCAACAACGACTTGCTGAACGTTACCATTAGAATCAACGATCGAAGTACCGGCTTGATAGACGTGATTTCCTTGCCAAGTACCAAAGGTCGGTTGGAAATTGGTAGTTAACGAGAGAAGGCTGTTACCGAAAAGAACCGTTTGGCTATAACTAAACAGCGGAGTCATGAACGTTGGAATTGGCCCATTCAGGACTTCATCGCTATCGATATTCGCGCCATTGTCTAAGGCTGGATTGAAGAATCGATAACCAAATCGCCTTAGCAACACTCCAGTAGCTGGCGGTAGGATGTTCGTAAGCTGCAAGAACGCATCCGGGTTTTGCGCAGGCGCAACGGTAAAGTCATCGATCCCGGCCTGCAACCAACTGTTGCGGTCGTAGCGATAGAGGTTGCCTTGGACTTCATAGGGGATGACTTTAGCTTCGGGCATGGTTAAGGAGATGTATGAGAAAGTGTTCTAACTGTAGAATTGAAAAAGATGAATCATTCTTCTATCCCGTTCCAGTTGGGGATGGTATATCGCGTCAATGTAAGGAATGCAAAAAGCTATATGAACGAGTTCGGCGTAAAGAACATCCTGAAATTTATCGGGAATACGAATTACGTTCCCATTTTAATCTTTCAGTAGAACAATACAATACCATGTTTACGGAACAAAACGGGCTATGTTTTATTTGTCACAAGCCTGAAACAGTATTTCGTAAAGGGTCTACTTTGCCATTAACCGTAGATCATAACCATAGCTGTTGCCCAAGTTCTACATCATGTGGTAAATGTGTTCGCCATCTACTTTGTTTTCGATGTAACTCAGGCTTGGGTTATTTTATGGACAATCCCGAGTTACTTATTGCCGCTGCAAGCTACATAAAAGCCTGCAACTAATTGAATACAAAGGACTTAGAAGAATGGTGGGAGGTATCCAAGTATCTGTTGGTTACAATGAGTCCCGCCATCAGGCCGGATGAAGTCATTATCAGGAAACAAGTTCTTATCCCAAACCATTTCAGTCAGTCCTGATCGATATGCCTGTTGAGAGGCTTGGGCTTCGGCACTCTTACCTAGAAGCTTCCACGCAAGATACTGAACGCCTTGGACGATGATATCATCATAGTCTTCAGGAACTTGGAGAACATCGGTTAGCTGGCTGAGAGACAGCCGTGTCTTGTAATATTTAAAGCCAATAATGTATCCGCCCATCGGTGCGATGGTCGATTGGGTTGGCGGCATGGGGCCAGTCGTGGTTAGTCCGCTTGTGGGTTCAATCCAATTGGTGCCGATGAGAACTGGAGCCGAGTTCTGAAGAGTTTCAAAGCCCTCTGCATTAGAGCTGAGGGTCGATGCCTGAGCCGCATAGACATTGTAGCTTTGATATATTACGCCGCTGGATGTTTCACTAAACGGTAAATGGGGCGATACAACCGTCAATAACTTCCCAGCCGGAATGGTTATGAACGTCGAGACTGAGCTATGAACAGACTCTCCGCCGATGCTATCGACGAAGGTAACGGTAACATAATATGTTCTTTGAGCCAAGGCCCCGCCGTTTAGAACGTTCTGGAGAATGGGCGGTTCAGGTGATGGCTTATATGGATTCTGGTTATCTGACCCCGGCCAGATGTGCATGATGTTGGGGTCGTTGTTGTCCTGATAGAACACCGCTGGCTGGTTCGGACGTGTCTGACCAGAGCGATAATTCAGGTTTGGACCAAGCGGCTGTGCACCGAGTGGTTTGAGAGTCCGGTCGTTGCTAAAGTCCCGAACCTCATCCTTCTTGAGCTTGTCAATATCAAACAGATGCAAACCAGTATCAACCATATACTCCGGCAACGATTGAACCGGCCCAAGCCAATAATCAGTCTGACCATATGCCATCATGAAGTATTGGACCTCAGAAAGCAAAAATCCCCATCGACTAAACCGCAGCACTTGCTTGTGCGTGCGGTTTACATAGTCAATGAGGATTGATTGGCCGGGGTTGCCCGAGGCTGCGAGTTGGAGTCTAATATCCTGAGAGACCTTACTGATGATCGTGTTAACCGTCGAGAACGTTGTATAACTCACTAAGGTCTCCGTCTAGACATCCCATATACCGGGTTGCACCATTGAGGCGGTTGATCGGGCGCTAAACGGCACGGGGGTGTAGGCAATATTTGTATTGGCAGATTGCGGATGGCACAACCGCTTACTTGGATGACAAGGGCGATTGCGAGTAGTAAGCGGCAAGAATACATGATACGAGTACCCCCACCGCCGTTTTCGGTTCAGCGGAAACAACGTGTTGCAACGACGGAAGCAAAAACGTGACGATTGCGCCAGTAGCGGCAAATATAGCTGGGCCGTGTGCCTTTAAAAAGTTCATAGCGTATTTCCTCACAATGATTCGTTCGATTGGATTAAGATTGTCCAAGTGACTTTTCCTCGATCTTTTCCACTACTACAGCTCGTTCTATGTCAGCGGCTTGGGCCTTTTGACCATGATCGCTTTCAAGTTTATCGAGCCACCAACACATTGCCTTACCGAGTAAATCACCGCGTTGGGCTGCTCGTTGGCTTCGAGAAGAGATAGTTTCATCCGGATCGCCGCCAAGTACAACATTCGCAAATTGATCGAAGCCAACGAGGGTACGATGAACGTACCCTTCTTTAGCCGCTAATACTTCCTGTTGGGCGATTTGACTAGGGGTCAACGGCATATTAAGCCACCGGGGAAGTCTGGACGTTCAACACGGCCACGACCGCATTAACAATACCATTAAGCTGTGTGCTGTTTATCGCCACACCTTCCTGAGTCAGCAACGTGGTGACGGTCGGGCCGACAATCGACGTGACCTGCGCGAGCTTCTGAAGGCTAGTACCAGCCGGTGAACCCGCAGCCGCGAACTTCTGCTCGACGGTCGCAACGGCTTGCTGGATGAGACTGACGCTATTGACGACAGCCGCTGTGGTGCCAGCCGCTCCCGGGAACAGCAGGGTCGCGAGGGCTGAGGCTTCTGGTAGATACTTAACAACATCTTCCCACCCGACGAGGATATCCTTACCGATTCTTTCCATGATTGTAATAAACTTACTTGTCATTTGATCTCCGTTTGATCCCACCTGAAATGGGTCTATGCACTATCCCGACGAAGCCAGCCTTTGAGGAAGATTGCATCCTGAGGATGGCTTTCAACAATTGCTTTGTGATACTCTTCTGCCGCTGATATGATCTTAGGAAGCAGGGACCCACTTGAGGTGGAGTTAATGGCGATTATAGTCTGTGGGCCGAAGAACCCATCCGGATCGACATCAACCGCGATTTGAGCTATCTTATTTGCGTGAACCTTCCCGACGTTAACAGCCAGATCAAAAATCTTATTTGCAATAACCTGAGCATCGATCTCACCATATACCCAAAAGTTGGTTTGATAGAAACTAACAACCATACCCTGAAGGATAGAGTTAGTGTCAAGTGACTTAGGGAAGTTAGCGAGGCACTTTGCTAAGTCAATCCGCATCCAACCTTCCCACGCGCCCCAGTTGTTTCGGCTGATACCGCGATAGGTTTCACCGCCGCTGTCGAGGGGGTTGTTAACATAACCACCCTCCCAAAGCTCAGTGTTCGCAATCGCCGGTGGAAATAATGCCATTAGATCATCTGCCCGCCGCGATTGGCACCGTTGCGGTTCATGATATCAATGGCAACCTTATCCCGAGTTGGCTGAAGGATTCGCATATCTCCGCGCATCTTGTTGGCTAGCAATCGCCTAATCTCGCCAGCAGCTTCCGGGCTGACGAAGTACTTCCCAACCTTTCCGGTATAATTGCCATCAACTACTTCCGGTTCATACCGTTCAAAGTTAATGCTCACTCCGCAATGCCGTTGGTCGAAGATATCCGTTGCGGGAATTTCAACCCATTCCCAATTATCTTTGTCTTCATTCTTGAGTAGAATTTCTTCCCTCTGAGTTAGTTTCTTCGGTGCGATGGACGTGATTGTGTCAGCCATTTTATTCTCCTGTCCCTTGTGGGGATTTTAATTGGTGGCTACATATACCACCGTTAATGCGTTTGCTTTGATTGCAATTATAACATAGGACTTGGAAGCCGAGGGGGAACTGGTTCTTTACCAACCAAAGGTAAATTGCAATTCCACCTCGACTGCCCACTATCTTTCGGTGTTCATATCCATCGTTGTCTACGTGGTCTATACAGAGCATTGAGGGCTCTGTGACCCCGCAGCAATTACAGATATAACCGCCGTACGCGGCATAGCATGCGTCTTTAATGCGCCGACGATACGCTGTCTGTTGCGCCATGAGCTTCTCTCGATTGCGATGATAATGCGCTCGATTAGTTGCTCGACGTTTATCGATGTCCGTGTAGTTACCCATTCAAATCAATTGTTAATCGAGTTCTGCCCTGCGGACACGGCAGCCCAAATCCACGCTTGATTCGTAATTATCGCTTTGAAAGCAAACTTATAACCAAGCTTTCTGGACTGTTGCAACGTATCTATCTGTCCGCCAGGAGCCGCCGCATACACACGGAGGTTCTGGAGATCAGAAATCTGATACGCATTGCGGGCAATCGCGAACGACGTATACAGCTTATTCGCAGCTCCCGTGACGGTCTGAGCGGTAAAGGCAAACCCCGGAGCGTTTGTTTTCACAACGCGCCAGCCGGTTAGCTCTTGCACTTCTCCGCGCCAGATTCTCTCAGGCTTCTGGTACTGGTTAGAAGCTTTGAAGTCTGGGTCTTGGAGCAAAGACGCATTGACCTGGGGCGCGAGAACAAACACGTAATCCCCATCGTCAAACGGGCGTCCGCCCTGGTCCATCAGATTCGCATGGAGAGCGGTAAGATCAACATAGCCGATCTTGTCGCTGGCCAGCGTGGTTGCGTTAGAGATGCGCCCATTCGGACGATAAACGTTCGTCGCCGTCTGGAGCACGTTGAAGATAAGGATGTCATACGTTTCAGCCGCGTGCAGACCGAGCACATACAGAGCCCGTCCCACAACGTCATGCTTGGAAGTCAGTTCAGCGAGATCAGACAGTCTGAGCAAGAGCCCGTACTGTTCTGCAACCGCTGTGTACTGAGACATCTGAAGACCAGTCGCATCCGGGCTAACCCCTTCAGTCAACTGCGTCGGAGAGGTCGTGGTAGCCAGCTTCTCCAACCGGTTGAACTGAATAGTCTTAGAACTGTTCGACGGGATTGGGTCTTTGTCTCCGAACTGATCGAGCACGGTCATCAACACCGCAACCTCAAGCAGTTTAGCGGAGAAATACGTTTGCTGATCGGATGCTAGCGAACCAGCCGGTCCAGGAGTACCCGTTGAGCCAGTGACAACGCTAATGACATCATCACCAAGACCCAGGATCATCCCGACGAGGGATACAAATTTAGACAAGAACATAGTGTTTCCTTTTTGGTTCCCGACCCTAGAAGTCTAACTTAGCTCCACGGGCTTCTGCATCCGCGATATAGGCTTTGATACCCTCAGCAGTCTTGAATGAAGGTCTCACAGCCTGTTGTGTCGGCGGTGCGGGAGTTGGCGTTTGAGCGGTTGGCCTCGGCGGTGCCGGGGGATTTTTTGTTTGATTTTGAGCCTGTGCTGCTAGCAACTCGGGAAGCTGACGACCTTGACCGGCTCGATAAGCAATTTCATACAAGCCAGGAAGTCGATCATGAAAGCGATAATCGCGTTCAGACGATTGGATAGCATCTCTAAGCTGAGGCATTGAATCAAGGGTTTGCTGATATTGCGGCGTCCCAATAAACGTCCCCGCTTCTGGAATGACCTTCGATACCGTTTCCACAGCTTGTTCCCTCGCGGCCCTCTGAAGAATGGGCTGTAGGGGTTTTAGGGTATCGAGCATGAACTTGGCCTGAACGTCGCGATAGGCGTTTGGATCACCGGCTTTCGCGGCACTGTAGAGCGAGTCCATGTATTTGTCAGGGCTGTTGAAGTAATCAACACCCTGTTGAACTTGGGGTTGGGAGGCGGCAACGGGCTGACCTGTGATTGGATCAATGCCGGTCGTAAGAGCGTATCGTTGTCGTAGATTCTCGATAAGGGCATCCTTTTGATTGATGCCTTCAACAGCGGCTTCGGGGGAGTTATAGATGGAAGTCGTGCCTTTCAGAAACGGAGCAGTTGTATGCTGAGTGGTCTGAGAGGGGTTCCCAGTCGAAGCGGGTGCAGGTTCCTGCGCGGGAGCTATTGCTACTGACGTTGGTTCGGCAGGAAACAATGAATCAAACGTCGAGTCGTCGAGACTAGCCGGAGCATCGGAGAGATTGATGGTGCCTCCCGGTGCTACTTGGTCTAGTGCTGCGTGATTTGTTGGTGCTGGTGCGGGCATCTTATCCTCTACTTGTGGTGTTGGATTTTACTGCGATTTCAACAGTTGTCTGTTGATAATATCGTGTACTACTTGAGCATCGCCAAATGGCATTCCATAAAAAGGGTCTGTGAGAACCTTGCTAGCTAAGGGATCATCCCATGTAGCTCCACATTCTTTTTGAAGTAAAAGGAATCGCTCTTGAAGAGTCATTATCCTACTCTTTCTATTTGCGCGTCGATCTCTTTGAAAGCCGCTAATTCCTCATCAAACGGGTCTACGGCTCGCTCCGGGGCCTTAGTTGTCGCTCGCTGAATCTCAAGCTTGAGCCAGTTGGACCAATATATACCAGCCTGTAAGAAGGTCACGGCATCCATATTGGTATGCTTTTCAAAGACCAACTTAGCCTTGAGAGCAGCGTTTTGGGTGTCGAGTCGTTGAGTCAGATAAACAAAGCCTGGATGGGCGCTTAGAGTAGCCACACTTTCTGCGACTTCCTTATCTGCTTTGACACTTAGACGCTTGTCTAGTTCAACAACCTTGTAGGTTGTCTTTGGCTTAAATGATTCAAACATATCCCTCCTCCTTTAGCTACGGCTTCCCGTGCGTTATACCGTATGGGTTCTTAGCCATCGTATCTTGCTGGCGATCAACCTCATACATATCACGTTCGGCCTTTTCGCCTTCAACCGGGAGTTGTTCTTTCACATTCCCGAATTGAGAAGCGATATGATGCGCGGGCCAGCTTGACTTGCCAACACCGCTGACGGGCTTATAACCGCGTTGAAACGGGGGTTGTTGGGCCATTATTTACCTCGATGCCGGGAAGCGGGGCGCTCAACCGGAAGCTGGAAGCCTGAGTGACCAACAACCTGCTGCGGAGGATAGTTCGGCAGCCGGTCGTAGTTAACCTCAACTTCAGTCTTCTCATCCATCTTATCTTCACGTGCTTCAGGCGGCATATTCGGCGCATCCTGATGAACGTGGCCATTATTAGGCTGGACCTTCGCGCCGCCGGTATAATCAAAACCCATCACACTACCCGGCCAAAACTCCGGATGCATATGATCGGGCTGATACCAATCAGATCGTTCAGAGCCCGGTTCATTGACCATCTCGTATGTATCGGGAGCTAAGTCCCAAGCTGCGCCTTCAGTTCGTGGTTTCATTAGCTATGACTCACTTCGATGTCAGGATATTTACGGTGTACTTTAGCGCGGACTGTGGCCTTCTCGCTGGATGAACCGTGCTGGGAGACGCGAGCCAGAGCATTACGCGCATGACTCTCATCGTTAATCGGATACGCCTTATCTGGCAGCGCGTATTCAGACTGAGGCATTTTATGTCGTTCGGCAGCAGTTAGCTTTGCCATTAGCGTTGATCTCCACCAGGGCCAGTCCAAGGAGAGCCCTCAGAACCACTGGTTACATGGGCGATGTCGCTAGCTCCCATTGTCTGTCCACCAGGAGCATCGGGATATAGATAAGCTGCACAAACCCCCGAAGGCGGACGGCTAACCATCGTCAACTCGCCAGGGGTATAGGAGTGCTCAGAAGTCGTACCCGGAAACATCGGGCTATTGCCAAGATGCCCAGGGGTCGTCGGGCCAGTGTACATTCCCCATTCATCGAAACTTGATCCACGCGAGGCTGAATGCGCATCGCTGAACGGACCTGTACTGATCGGTTCAGTTTCACTAACCGGACCCTTCGCGCCAGCGGTCTTATCGGTATATTGCGGTTTCTCGTTATATCGTTCACTCATGATTTTTCCTTTATTGAGGGTTCAGATCGTGTATTGCTTTCATGCGAGCTTTGAGGCCAGAAGAGTCGCTAACAGCTTGATTAAGAGTTCCAGTTATCGTTGAGCCTTGAGGATCGGCGCTATGAGATTGCGCAAAGGCAACCCCAGCATCGTGACCGCCCATGGACCCACTAGAGGTGGCCATAGAGGGGCCAATGGTCTTGGCATGGGCTAGAGCGGCTTTAGCGGCAGCCAGCTTTGAAGCTACATCGTTCGGATCGGGCATGTTATCCTGCTCCCATCGTGTTGCCGCCGTTTTGCTGACTAAAACCACGCAGATGATCGGCCATGTCCCCACCGGGAGTTTCCACATTCCCGGAGTGGTTCTGGTTACCTTCTTTACGCCCCGGAGCCTGAGCCAAAGTCTCAACCGGCACACCGGCTTGCGTCTGAAGGAATTCTTCTATTTCCTGTTGGACGGCCAGAGCGTGATCGGTAACCGAGTTAGGTTCCTTCTTCTTGAGGCCTTCAACAACCGCCTTGGACTCGAACTTCATCAGCTCTCGCAACACTTCTTGCTGGATCGCTGTCTGAGACTGTTGCATCACCTCTTGCTGGACCTGTTGATCGGACTTGAGCAAACGGTTCGCAAATGGAATCTCCATGCACTTTGCGATCTCGCGCAGGAATTCACCCTGAACTATATATGGTGATTGGCTGGCAATGTTGTAGAAAGCCATCATGTTGCGCTGCTTAACGACCTTGCCGGTTGCATAGTTAGCAGCCACAAAGTCAAAGCTGTAATTGCCGATGATGTCTGAGAGCTTGATCTGCCCGTACTTCGGAATACCTGGAGGCGCGTTGGTGATGGAGTATTCCATCTCGTCTGTACCGAATTGCTGGATCATGCTTGCAACCATCTCACACATAGGCTGCAAAACTTCAAGTTCATAATCCCGGATGAACAGCTTGAAAACGTATCCGCTTTCGTTGATAACTTGGGAGATACCGCTAGCAGTTCCGGATGCTTGGCCTTGACCAGCAGCCAGCTCACTAATCCCCGAAGACATCTCTATCATTCCGCGATAGAGATCGATGATTTGATAAGACTGCTGTGGCGGGACGAAGTTTGGTAGTGGATAGATGGCTTTGGAGGGATCACCAACCACTCCAACCTTTCCACCCGGACAGTTCCCCATATCTAGTTGATCGTGATCTATATCTACCTGCACATCATACGCAAACCGTTGGTTGATGCCTATGTTCCAATTGTCGGTTATCATGTTCGTAAACACGTTAACCGCTTCATTGAGATCGCTGATTTTTTCGATCAGCCCGATCCCATACACATCGCCCTTTACCTTGATGTATGGACAGTCAAGGATCGGTATGCGTTTGTGAGCAAACGGATTAGGCCCCGTGTAAAGTAGAACAGGTGGTCCGTTATACACCCTACGCTTATAAGCAGAATAAGAAGCGTTGCGATATTGATATCTCCTATCCTTCCATCCAATTGCATCCGCATCCTCCCCGAAGGTGCAAAGAGTTACTGTCTTGTCCGTATCATTCCAAAGCTCTGCCATACGGATGATGATGCCATCGCGATCAAGATCACGATACTGGCTTAGGCGACGAGTGAGTTCAGCAAGTGCTTCTGGGTAGTAAAGATCAGGATTCGATTCAGCCGCCCTGCGCATCTCGCCCCATGACGTTTCCATCACATGAGCTTTGATCTTTTCGTCAGGATCAATAAGCAAGTCATATATGTCAATAGCTATAAACTTCGGGCAATTCCTCGGCACCCGCTTAGAGACCATCTTCTGCCCGAGAACAATGTTGTTTCCGTCCTGATCCTTCTGCGGAACCATTACTGGCTGACCCTTGCCGTCTTTCTTTGGCCCACCTGTAGAGGGGTCCATCACCGGCATCATCGCGAAAACTGGCTCCGGACCGTTTACAACATCATAATCCCAATCCCAATCGACCTTGATCCCAGCGTGTCCGTAGATTGCGATATCCCGAATCTGCATCTCAAGGAAGCGTGTCCAGCGTGCGCGTTTAAGGCAATCAAGAATCACGCACTGCATCTTCATTGCCGCGTCTTCGGAACCGCCCTTTGCTCTTACTTCGATCGGCGGATCGAGAGAGAAAAATGCATCATGCACGCGCGAGACCACTGTTTCAGTGTTCGAAGAAGCATAGGGAACGAAAGTATTAGAGCGAGGGGTAAGATTATCAGGATACATACGGCGATCACGTTGGCCAATATACTGACGATAAAAGTATGCACGTCGTTGGTCATATGGCCTCCGGAAGTTCCGCAAGCGTTGAAGTTGGTCTAGCGTCCACTGTGTAAGCTGGCCTTTGTTAATATACGTAAGAGCCGCATCTGGATTGCGCCCAGTCTCTCCACCGCCCATTGCATCAATGGTCGATCCAGTACCTACACTTGTAGGTTGGGTATATTGAGCAACCGCCGCTTCACCTGTGATATCGTTGGCCATGGTCTTTTTAGTTTACAGCTTGTTCAGATATGCCCACCAATATGTAACAGTTAAGCCAGAGCCATTATAAAGCGAGAAATAACTATTCTCTTGCCCTGTATCGAAAGTAAAGGTCTGGTTCTGCGGTATACGGAAGTCTGTTGCAATCGCAGCTACCGAGCTATTCCCAAAGCGAATGTTAACATCCTGATTCGCGTTGATAGCTATGATGCGTCTCTGGGTCGGTGCGCCCGGATTAACAGAGATTGCCGCAGTCGCTCCTCCGGTTGTTTGTGATCCGCTATTAGCGGGATCGGTACTTAATGCTAAGATCGATGCGAATGTAGCCACAAAATCTCCTTAAAGCTGCGAAATCCAATTGGTTTCTCTATTGATATGCCAAAGTTGAGTAGGATAGTTAGCTGTTCCACTAGCAGGCGGTGCGGGCTGTGAAGTCGCGGACCCTGCTATGAAGTGAGAGACTTGAGCATCACTTATATTTAAGCCGCCGAGTGAAATGCAACCTGTGCCGGATGTTACGGCTGAATCTGAATAGTTACCGATAACGTTTCCATTGTGTAACATGTATAAAATGGTGCCAATAGCCGCGAGGGTGATAGTGTCTCCCGCCGCCCATGGCTTTGTAAGCTGCCACGTAAAATGGTATTGCGTACCAGACGGGGATAAAAATGGAAGAGAAAATGGTATCGGAACACCGCCAATCGAAAAGGTCGCGGTTCCATCCCCATTATTGCTTACACTAAAGTCATAAGATGACGCATCAAGTGCCCCGGTTCGGACTTGAACAGTCGCTCCTCCGGTTATCGCGAGGACATCGGTTTTAAATTGAGCAAATTGATCGGCGGGAAAACTAGCCCCAGTTAAAATACTAATACCATCGCCTGTCCACGGCCCGGCATAGTTTGCTATGATACTTGCGTTAGACATAACGCATTCATTGCTGAGAAGTTGACAGGGATAATCACCCGGCGGGAACTCACTGCTATCGGCGGTCCAATTGCCACCATCACTTAGCGGGTTCTCGTTCGCCCGTATCATCGTGTCGCTGAATGTTTGGGTGAGCACGACAATGGGATTGCAAGCGGTAGGAGTGAAATTAACCCCAGTTATATTGCTTCCATTAACGGTCTCTTCAGCCTGCGCAGGAGAGAATAAAGCGCCCACTAATTCGGGTATAACTACATATGTATCATTTGGCAAAGCGGGACTAGTATAGTTACCGGCACCATTGGCAGTTGTAGTAAACACCGTTGCAAGATTAGTCGAAACAAAAACAACGGTTGCACCGGCCCCCAAGACTCCTAGACTGCCGCTAATGGTATAATCAGGAAAGCTGTTATCAAGGAAGCCTAGTGCAAGGCAACCCCACGCACTTGATGGAGCCGTGATGAAAGTTGGTGTGTAGGTTCCAGCCGTGGCCTCGATATTATAGATGGCCGAGTTATTAGTCCCGGCTGCGTTAATCCAACCGGCCGCATTGGTAATAGACGAACCCCCCGCAGGAATCGCAATCCCCACGATTAAGGTAGGCGATGCCGCGACAGTGACACTAGATGCAGGTGCTGTACTTGACCCTGTTGTATAATTAAACGCAAGGAGGGGATTGCCGTAGTTACCTGAAAATTGTAGGACTTGCGCGATGGGAAAACTTAAATTCATTCGCGATGCTTGCAAAATCCCGGTGCCGGGAATAACGCCCGCAGTGGAATACGCGAAAAAATCAAGCGTTAGCGTTGCAGTGCGCGTGGCGACAGCAACCCAAGCGATAAGATAGCCATAGCCTCCAGCCTTCGGTATTTCAACTGGCTTATACGTATTTTGGCTATCGTACAGAGTGTATCCGTAGCTCCCCCCTGTTGGGTCGGGACCAGCCGATTCAAGCCACGCCACTATTAAGTTACCCTTAGTAACGCTCAAGGTTAATGAAGGCTGCGATGCACCGAAGGAGAAGTCATGGGCTTCATTGACAAACGCGTATGCCATTATGGTTTACAATTCGCGCAAACAGCGCCAGTTTCGGTGGCGTGAAACCGTGCTACGTGCTTATTGCATTCAACACAAATCGCGGTGTTTCCTATCGGAGCAACGAACTTTTCCACAATTCCTGGAATGCCTTGAGGGCCTGCTACACCTTCAGGACCAGTTTTACCAATCGGACCTGGAGCACCATCTAAACCTTTCGGACCCATAGGACCTTGGATACCTTGTTTACCGTCTGATCCCCTTCGACCTTGAGCACGAGTCCCGCTACGAGAGATAACCCATCCAAAGGTTGATATACTTATCGCAAGACTTACCAATTCGATTATCATTGCGAAAAGCTCCCTATTGCAGAGACGACAATTGGCGAGGTGGCTTGGTCGCCTAGTACGACAATGGCTGTGATGACGTAGTTGTTTGCCATTTTAGACGTACCATATTAAAACATCTGGCGCAACGGCAGGAATACCTGAGCCAATTGCACTAGTCGCAGCACCGATTCCTATACCCGTTGAAAAGCTGCCCATAGCAAAAATAGTCGGAGGTACTGCAAGGGTAGCGCCTACGGCAATAGGCACCCACCACACAACCCCAGTTCCCAAGGTTGGCGTCCCGGCGGTGTTGTAAAATTGCAAATAAATTATGGTAGACGCCTTGTTCGCGACCAGGAGACCATACACACTTCCCGGCGAGGCTTTGATATTTTTTACACCCAGCGCTACAGCAGTACCGACCAAACAAGTTGCCGTGACTGGAGCGCTAGCGTTGATTAGCAAATTTCCGTTATTGTCGTATACCGGCATTTTATTCCTCCGTCCCCATGGCTATAACCCGTACGTTTCCGGTCGCGAGGGCAGCGGACAGGTTGACGTTGAGAACATTATTGGCCGCAGCGGAAAGAATCCCAACATTGCCTAAGTCTAGTTCTTGCTCAAGGCCATCACCAATTACGGTTGTTACAGCGGTTGTTGGCACGAAGACATCAAAAGAGATATTTATAGATGTGGTTGCGTCTTGAAAGTTCAGTGTCAGAACGGCCCCGGCAGCCAATGATGAATTATCCGTAACCTCGACGAAAAGCTTAAGTAGCCTAAATTTCTTTCCCGATGTCGGCGTCCAAACTGCCGTGTTGCCAGAAGCGGTGGCTTGCGCCGTACGAAAAATATGCGGGGCACGTTGGCGGTCCCAAGTTGACCCATTATATAAAAAGGGATAATTAAAAGAAAATAATTGTGTGTTCTGCGCGTTACTAGGAAGAGTTTGACTATTAGAAAATCCATCGTTGGCGGCACCGCTTACACCAAAAGCGGCCACTCGCAGCATCCCTGCCAAATTCTCGGATAGAAGAACCTGGTCACCTTCGGTCCACGTCGGGGCGGATGCGTTAGCAAGCGCCGGTAACACACCTAAGTTGTTTCCGTCCGGTGCTGCGTTGTTATTGGTTTTAGCCCCCGCAACAGTTACAGAGCCTGTGATCGTTGTAGATGCTAGTGTAACTGCGGGGGTGTTGGTAATATAAGCATTGACACCAGGTACGGTAACAGCACCGGGAGAGGTTCCATAAGCTGAGGGTGCCCCGAGAACCGTGCTATCCCATTCGGTGATATTCGTAGAAGCATTTGCAGGCGGGGCAGTAGTAACTGTCCCACTAACGGGTTGAACCGTTGTACCAGTAGGATCAACTCGAACAGGGTTTGTTGGAGTACCGAGGATATTGGTTCCATTAGTAATCTCAACAGGCCACGCATTAGCAACTGTATTTGGAGAGCCTTGGTTGCTAGTAACGGTTCCAGAAATAGGAATAACAGTCCCGCCAACTATACCTTGAACAGTCAATACATCCGCATTCGGACTACCAGCAGTTCCCAATATCGATTGGCCAGCGGTATCAACTAATGCAACTGCTTCCGCTTCAACGACGTTGCCGCCAATAGTGTTCTCGAATGTCTGGACCTTCTTGCCTGTTGAATCCGGCGGAACTTGGATATATCCGTTTGACATTAGAGCGATCCTATTATACTAAAGAATACACTAAAGAATGCCATTAAGTGGATAAAGCTGTTCATATGGCAACGTTGGCCTTGGATGATCGTCGGAATTAACGACGGTCCACCGGGAGCTGGCGTCAATTCATAAAATAGTAATGGTGCTAACATTATTCAGAGTCCTTATTATATTCTATGATAGAACCATCATCATGTTCAATTGAGATATGCGGGTGTTTATAAAGTTTCATCCGGTCGATTTCCCCGCGTTGGTCGGCCTCGATGAGTTTGTGGATTGTGTATTCCAACATCTCAACAGTTTCGCGCATCTTTTCTTTGGGGGTGTTGCAAAGAAGCCCCACAAACTGAACCATCATGCATTTCTTGCAGTTGAAAGTAGGCTTGGTGGTCTTGCCATATGTATATCTATGGATGTCACAGACCAAAACAAACTTGTCTTTATCGAGCATCTCCGATGCGAACTTCTCAAGCATCTGAGAGTTGAGTAAGCTATTAGCGTCCATCCCTGTCCTCCGAAGAAATAGTCCGGCCAGTCTTAGGCTCGACACTTTCGAGTGGAGCCACCGGGAGGGATCGGTGCTGGCCGGAACTTGAAGCGGCTAATATTTGCTGCCGCAGTATTTCTAGTTCTTTCTTAAAGAAAGTTTGGGTATATATAGATTCAACTTGATTAAAGAACTGCCTAGCTCTGAAACCTACTAGCAATGCTAGGACCCATTGCAGGTGGAGTCCCAAGGCTACTAGTATCAATGCGGTTGCCGGAACCATCACTCCTAAAATCGCACCAAGTTCCGGGCCGATCTTATTAGCGAGGTATTTGATGCTGGCGTTAAGTTCGCCGATTACTCCAAACCGTTTAATTCGGGATTGAGTAGTCCAAGCATCAAATGCACTCAACAGAAACAGGATGATTGCAAGAACAAGAGTCATTGTTTAGCTGAAGGTTACAGCGTTTTGGCTGATGACGTTCCATTTGCCTTGGTATGCCATGAGGGTCACGCTAGCCCCAGCATTGGCCGCGAAGGTGGCGACGTTAACAGTAGCAGCTCCGGTTTGTAGCAAACCAGTTGCAGTAATCGTGTGCGCGAATGCGGTGTTGGAAGTAACGATGATTGTAACACCATCAGAGGTTCCAACGGTCGGAGCCGCAAGAGTATTCGCTTCCATGGATGCTTTTGTAATTACATAGGTTGCAGAGGTATTAGGTGGTATTGCAAAGTTGACAGCCGCGGCGATTGGGGTATCCGTAAATCCAGAAGCCTTTACAACCCCAGTGGCTGTGATATTAGCAGCATTTACCGTGCCTGTAAAGGTCGGCGAGGCTAGCGGAGCCAGCAGACCTTCGGCGGTTGTTGCTCGGCTGGTTTCAACTCCGACAGCCAGATCGGTATAAGCCGTTGTTGCAATGTCCGTGTTATCGGTTAATGGAGCTTTGGTTGGAGCAGTCGGAGTTCCAGTAAACGCCGGGGACACCAACGGCGCATATCCAGCCGCAACTCGCGCTGCTGTTTCAACAGCCACTGCGCTATCTGTATAGGCTGTGGTTGCGAGCTGGGTATTGTCAGTTAGAGCCGCAGCGGTCGGTGCTGTCGGAATTCCCGTGAAATGCGGTGAGTTAATCGGTGCGCCAGCGGCCCCAGTTTCAAGCGCCTGCCAAACGCCAAACTGTTTGATATACAACAGTTCTGTAACCACATCCCAATACATACTTCCATCGGGAGCAACGTTAGGTTGATCGGTTGCGGTCCAGGTGATGAATTTTGCGTTTACTTTATCCGATGCGAAGTTTGACATCAGTTCTACCTTATCCCTCTAAGAAAGTGTGGGCGGTTTTAACGTCACCGCCCTTAGACGTTTAACTTGGGATCGTAACTGTATTTCCACCGGCAAACGTGAGAGCACCAGTGTTATTTCCAGCCGCGCCTGCGAAGAAGCGACCGACTGAAGTTCCAGCAGTACCGAGTGAGATCGAAACCGCCGCAAGGATGTTACCATCGAATGCGGGGCTGCCGGTTCCAGCGAAGGTCGCGGAAGAACCAACGAGCCACCAAATGTTCCGTGCAAGAGCGCCATTGAGAAGAGTAATAGTCGTTCCAGCGCCGAAGGTTAGTGTAGTGCCGATCTGTTCAATGAATACCGCGTTCGGATTGCCTTGAGCGTCGAAATTAACGTTCGCAGCTCCCGTGGTGCCTGTTGACGAAGCAACGGTGAACACACCGGGGGTAATTGTATAGCTATTGAGCGAACCTGGCAATGCGCCATTGCTTGCTCGCGTTGTGCCGTCGTTCCAAGCGGCTAGAACCGCAGCTTCCGCAGCAAGAGCATTAGCATTGTCCACATCGGTTCGCCCGGTGATCGTCGGGGAGCCAGTTATGGATGAACCTGGGCTCAGATATGCATTTCCGTTAATTGTGGTTGAGCCGGTGTTTGAAATCGAAGCCTGAGCCCCGATTGCGTAGGTAGCGGCGAATCCAAGTTGAAGTCCGCCTGGAGCGCCTGCACCGAAACTAACACCACCGCATCCACAAACAAGCCACATACCTTGATAGGCCATCAGCTCGACGCTAGCTCCCGCGTATGACGGGAATAGAACGTAATCAGCAGGAGTAGACGTTGCGCCGGTCAGGAGAAGCCCCGGTGCACTGATGATATGGGCATAGTTGGTATCGGACCAGATGGTGATGATTTTACCATCACTGAGCGGTCCGTTACCAGGAGCCACGACCTTGGGGCCAAGTGAAGGCGCTCCAAGGGTAAAGGTTGTCGGCGCAGCCGCTGTGATGACGTATGTGCGCTGAAGGTTAGGGTCAATGTTATAGATTGGCGTTGCGCCCGGAGATGCAATGGGAAGGGCATATGTATCCCGCGCGAGTAGGTTATGTGAACCGCTTAACCACTCGACATCGGAAAGGTGCCCGAGATTGGGGTTCTCATTTCTGAACAAGCTCATGTTTTTATATTCTCCATTTGCTCGTTTAGATTAGATTCCCGGCATGTAAACGGAAGCCACGATGTTGAGGGTATTGGCAGCCGTTCCAGTTGCGCTGAGAACATAAGTAAAGCCAGTCTTCGTGATCGTCGAAACATCGATACCAACATAGGCCGTAGCGGGTTGAGTTCCGCCGCTAACTGACACCGCAACCGCAACCGGGGTGCCGTTCTGAACGTCATTGAGGGTAGCCGCCGGATTAGTTTCCACAACTGACGCGAGGTTGTTGACCGTGACAGTCGAGGCTGACGTTGCGATAACCGTGAAGGTACCGTTGTTACCGGAGTTCGTGAAGCCAGCGATCGTGACCGAATCCCCAACGATGATGCTGGAATCCGCACTCGTGGAGTGATAGGCCGCTGTTCCGCCTTGAACCGCGCCTGCATGCGTTTCCGCAATGGCATTCGCATTAGCGAGCGTAACAGTCGTAGCCGTGGACGCAACCGCGATGAAAACGCCGTTGTTGCTCGCGTTCACAAAGCCCGTAACGGTAAAGTAGTATCCAACAAACGCATTAGCTGCGCCGCCGGTGATCGTGCCGGTATAAACAGCATTGCCGCCGGACGAGGCCGCAACAGCCGTGAGGGTCAATGAGCTAGTCGTGAAAAGCCCCGCATCAACGGACTGAAGCGGAAGAACGATCTGCTTGCCGAATGAAGCCGAGCCATCAATAAAGTTGACCGTTCCGGACGCCGTACCGCCATCAAGAACAATCGTTGCTAGACCAACCATCGTGCGACCGAGCGGACCGCCGTTGTTATTCGCAACGATCTGACCAGCGCCAGCCGGTTTCGGCTGACCGATATAACTGAGATTGGGAACATTATTTGCCATGTCTTTTAATTTCCTTTTTTAGTTTGAGGTTTACTGCCGGGAAATCGATTTTGTGGGATCAAGTGGGATACTAATCCGCCTGACATCTCCACAACTTGTACATACTAAAATTATCCAAACAAACGTATCGCCAGTGTGGCCCTTAACCTCAGAGCAAAAGAATCTGTGATTGTTACTGCAAGTATCCCCGCTCTTCGCCATTTTCAACCCTCTTAATCCAATTACAATTGGCACAAAGCAATTGATATGTTTTTTCAATTTTTGGTAGGTCTAATAAATATCTGTAGTATACTTCTCCATGCCCTAACTTCTCAAACTCTCGCGCCCCGCCTCCATTAATATGATCTATTTGCAAGGCACGTTCATCATCAAACCCACATCGAACACATTTACCCCCCAGCTTTTCTAATACGGACCGACGGAGTTGTATGAACCGATTATGCCTACGCCTGTTAAATTCAATGCGCTTTTCCGGGGTATGTGCGTGATATCTTAAACGGGCCCGCGCATTATATTCTTCTAAAGTTAAGCAAGAACCCCAATAGTAAGGTCGTCCTTCTGATAATCGCTTCGCTTTCCACGCTGCTACCACTTCTGGATTCCTACATTTATTGTCCGAAGCCACTTTTCCCCGTCCTCTTGTTTAAAAGTGCCTTAACACCAAACTTCTTCCCATCATGATGAACGGCTATGATGCCGCCCGGATCGACGTTCTCTTTGTTGTGATCGCCGGTTACTAGGCTTGAAACTTCTTTGAGAATGCTGGAATGGGCGACTGTGAGGCTTGGGGTGCCTTTGGAAATCCCCGCTTGGATCGAGTTCAGAATCGGCTTCTTAACGCGAGCTTTGAATTGGTTCAGCGACTCGCCATTTGGAATTTGCTCGTCGGGATGACGTTGGAAGTATTCGATATCGTCTTGATGAGTAGCCTTGTCTTCGCCAGCGAGATAACCAACGTTCCAAGATCGAAGGTTGGGGTCTGGGGTATAGTTCAGCCCCTTTGGTTCAAGAACCGCGCGAGCCGTCGTTTGAGCCCGCTGCTTATCAGAACTAAAGCCATCACTAAGTTTAACACCAGAGAAAAAATCAGCCGCTTTGTGTGCGTCATCGATACCTCGGTCATCGAGGGGCGGGTCTAGTGGACCCCTAAACTTGTTGCTCTCATTCAAATCTGTGGTTCCGTGACGAACAAAGTAAGCCACTATCGAAGGTGTTTGATCGGTCATAGGACCCATTTTAGGTGGAATGATTATCTTTCCAAACCAACGCAACGTAAGCTGCGAAAGCTGGCCATTGCAGCATCTCGCCTGTCCAGATGAAAAAGTCCCCCGGACTTGCGATTCCCACGTGCGGAATCATGATCCAGTCGGCTAGAAACTTAAGATGAACCGCCGCCGACCATACTGAATGGATATCATCCATCAATGAGCCCGGAACCAGTGTTCCAAACTGCGGTGAGACCCAGACCGGCATAACCCCCCGATTAGCCGTAATAACAAGCATATTCAAAGCAAAACCAAAGTAAAGCGCCATCGTGGGGCCGAACAGCCATTGCCAGTGGGGGAATTTGATTTTCATTTAAGTATAGGACGATGAGTTACGTCTAAACCTCGGAATTGGATTGTATTCGTCTGTATCTGCGAATCCTGTTACATCTATTGCTGGTGAACCACTTTGGAAGAAATCCATGTCCTTCGAGCGCTGGGTTTGCTTGCGGCCTTTGGGTCTGAGCGTCATTGCATACTGAGTTGCGTTTAACAGATGGTCGTTTCTCTTGCGCGGCTTCTCTTTGGAAAGTCCCTTTTGAGGTCCAACGGCGAAGGAATCCCAAGTATAGTGAGTAATCTCATGCTCAAAATTAGGACAACCATCGATAAGATAGAACTTGGGATGACGACTATTAGGAGTGATTGTAGCGTTGATATACTCTCTAGAAACATTCAGTCCGTAATCTTCTCCAACATCAGGCAGTCGTACTGGGATTCCGGCCTCGCGCCAGAGCTGGGCTCCTGTTTTGTGAGTCTCAGCGTTGCGTTGGCTGCCCCATTTAGGATCAAGTAGCCAGATGTCGATTGGGTCTCCACCGCATTTGATCTTGATGCTTTTGGCATGTTCACTGACTATTTGCTCCCGCTCGTAATACTCACGGTATCCGAACAGATCGCCGTTGTCTGAAACTGCAATCCATATAGCGGCTGTGACACCTGTTGCGGCGGGATCAATACTGACAATACGTTGCCAATAACGCGGTATAACGAAAGGTCGTACCACATGTTTGGCGCGGTCCCACATGGGGTATACAAGTCCGGACCGCCTAACGAATTTTCCATAAAGCCTCGCGCCCTCTTCTGGATCACCTGCCCACATCTCTAGCAACCGAGTCTTCTCTATTTCAGGGACAAACGGGCTGTTAAGAGTACTAAGCTGGCAAAACTGCAAGTCATGATTACCGGCCAAAAACTCTTCGTAAAGATCAAAGACCCATGGGGTGCGAACACCAGAATTAATGTCGGTAAGAGGAGTAAGAGTGAGAAGAATACGCCCGCCACAGTCCACAGTGCGTTGATAACACTCATCATAGACATCAGATTCACATTCCTCGTCAATCCAAACTAAATCAACACTCGCGCCTTGAAACTTCTCTCTTCCCGCATCTGCTGACTTACCTGTAATGATACTGCCATTTTCAAAGAATACTTGGAAGTCGCCGTCTTTGACATCCCTAATCGAACCATCGTTCGGTAGAAATGGCGGATGGTTCTTGCCATACCGGAGCTTTTCATGCCAGATGACATCCCTCAGAACGCTGAAGTCCAAACCCACTACCCAGATGTTTTTGGGTCCATCTGGGATTGGAAGGTCTTTGACGTATTCCCAGGCTGGTTCGTTTCTGAAGTAATCTTTTCCAAGAGCCCAGGCAACGGCAATGAACGCGCCCAAGATCGTTTTACCGCTTCGATTTCCACCGAGGAGGCCGAAAACCTTAACACCAGCATCGAACCGTACGAGTGCTTCAAGTTGTTCCTCCCAAGGCTTAAAATACTTAATATAACTCTTAGCCTGCCTCTTCTGGATCAGAAGGTCCAGAGCTGCTAACCTCTCGGCTTCCGGCAGTCTATTAAGCTCATTAAGAGCTTGGTCCCTCTTGCTATAGTCCACCACTTTACCCGCCCAATACAAACTCTGCCGTGGTGCCCGCCCCACTGCCAGTCAAACTCAAAGCTGTGATACCAGCCCCGCCAGCAGCCTCAAGGAAAGTAATAGCTGATCCCGGCTCAAGCGTTACCACGGGATTCAAGCCCCCACCATTCGGCGTCCACGTAACAGATAGCGTTTGTGATGGATGCAGGTTCTTGATATAAACAAACTGAGTCGGTGAGATCGGTAAGCTAATCGAAACTGGGCTGGTGCCAATCGAAGCCGTTTGCAGCTCCGTAAAGGCGCTTCCAGTCATGGCAAGCCCCGCGAATAGCTTAGTATAGGCTACGGTGCCAGTCTGACCATCGGTTATATTAATTGACCCAACAATACTTATTGTAATTGCCATTAAGAACAACCTCGCATATACCGGGCAACGGCTAAATGCTCTTCCGCCGTACCGTTACTTTTTATATTATTTGCCTTATGACTAATTATAGCAATATTGCCCTTTATATATCCCTCGAATGAATTGGTTCTATCAATCGAAGGACTATTATTGCTAAGTGTTCCCTTACCACGTCCGGTGATTAAAGGTATGCCCAGAATAGGACAAATGGCTGGAATATGAATATCAGAGATATCGATATTAAAATCCCATCCACATTCCTGTGCTCGATGTTTAGCCCCTACCCATATCTTCCATTCTAGTGTATTAGACTGACCGTGCGTATGCCAATGATTACGACCGATTAAAAGGCATCCACAACTACGTGTTCTACCGCTCTTTAAATTCTTCGCAGAAGTAGTCGTTATATTACCACAATCGCATTTACAAATCCAACGAGTTTCCATTTTGAAACGTCCTAATAGTCCAGAAGCTATTAAACGTCCAAATCGCCGATTTGTTAAATCCTCACAAGGTTTCATTGAATTGAAACCTTCTCTTTTTTGCTAATAGAGGCTCGAATAAGATCGAGGTCCTTTTGGCTGAGTTCGCCGAATATATTTACTTGCCCCTCTCCAGATGCCCAACCCTTTATTTTACATATCTTTAGGAGCACTTCAGCGCTCTTGTCATTAGCGCCTTCTTCTTCAAGCTTCTGGGCTAACACCTGCATCTTGCCAACAACGCTGTCTTGCGTGAACGAAGGGTCCCTGGCTAGCTCACTATGATATCTATGTCGTTCAAGCCAAAGGGCTTTCTGAAAACTAACCCTATTCAGTATCTTATGGCATTCCTCGCTGGTAACTTCCTCGCCGAGTTCAGTAACGGCTTGCTTCAATGAGCACCCAGTCTGTGCCATCAGCAGTATTGCTTCTTGCATCCAGTTGCTCAGTTGGAATGGTTTGCTCATAAAACGAACTACTCGCCCTTCGTATATCCCACTAAGGGATATACACAAATGAGAGCGTTTTGTTACACACTATTTTGCCACTTAAGTGCTTTAGAATCAGTAAATGCTCTTTTTAGGGCTAAGTAGTCCTATTCATGGGACTTAAAGTCCTTTATAATCAGTGACCACCCTTTTGACACAAATTATTTTCATGTCCCGTCTAGATTGAAAACCAGATCAATTTTGCGCAATTATCGCTAATTTTCGCTTAAGTCCTTTATTTATCGATATATACACCATAATCGCCCTAAGCCCTTGATTCCAAACACCTTTAACTCCTTTGACCTTAATCAGTTATAGCTAGGCTATCTGTTGCATTTTCAATTTCTTAAATCTCGCTGGGGCATAACCAACACCAATCCCTTTCGCGAAATTTACAAAGCCCCAACTCCATTGGTATCGCCAATGCTTACAACAAGATAGCTTGTAGGAAGCTGCTAATATAAAGAGCGTTTGCGAATTTTTCTGAAATGTGAAAAGTGGCAGCAAGGCAAGCGACACAAGGGAGTTATGGCTTATGACACAACATGCTATGAACGTGGCTGTAGCGTTGAAGATACTGACGCCAAGGGAAGTTAGCAGCGGGCAATGGTTCTATCATGGGCAACTCAATGGAAAGTATGTGTTGCGGAACATGAGAACTGGACAACGAAGGCTAGTCTAACACACTGGAGGATATGATGATCGTTATCAAAGCAAACGAGATACAGCGAACGATACTGAAGCTTGCGACTGTGACACATCAAAAGCGAGCGATTAAACAAGGCAAGCTGAATGCTAAGAGATTCAAGCGTATGATCGGTAAACGAGTTTTCGTCTAGAAGTTATGGCGAAACATGGGCTAACTGCCCATGTATGCTGGTAGATAGCCAGCACTGATGAGCCACGAATGGAGGCTAACATGAAGATTCTACAGTGGTTAGTTGGACGGAAACTGACGAAGAACGAGGAGTTGCGGATGTTGCTGTCGAAATTGCGACGTGCAGCATGAGCGATGAATACGTGATTATCGCGGGGAAGAGGTATTGGCTATGAGAGCGGTGACCGTGTATGACAGGCGACAAGATGGTTGGCGGTATGTTAAAACCGTTGAAGTAGGAGCGGAGTCAGTTCCGTGCTGTTGCAAGCGATGTGCCAAACAGCAAAAAGTGGCAATTGTGCCGCAAAATGGCGCTGATTTGGGCAAATAGTGGCACAGTGATTTTGCAAGTGCTTTGTTTTCAGCAAGCCGAGTTTGGCAAGCGGGTTGCAAGATGGATTGTGCAATTCGGCAGTTCAAAATTCGATGGAATAGCCGACCATCGTCTTAACATTGGCTAAATTGGAGGATATTATGGCACTTAAAGACACGATTGTTTCATTGGCGACTGGGATTGATCCGAAGGCGTTGACGTACAAGAACGATACCAAAAACCGTCCAATGGCAACTAGCAGAAACATTGGCGTGATTCAAGAAGGCGTTCCGGTTCCGGGATTGGCTGGCAAGGTTGGACGGATGCAAGCTACGTTTTGCGTGAATTATCTCAATATCGTTTCGGCTGAGGAATATGAAGTTAAGGCCGAATCACGGGAAGCATCGGAGCTTGAGACGCTTAAGGCGTTGCTGGCGAAGTACGGGAATCCGGATCAGGAATAACCGAATAAAGTAAATTGCCTGTGGATGCTATAACCCATGAGGACTAGCATCCATCGGGGGAGTTTACTTTGATTGGAGGACGCTAAAATGCAATGGAAGCTAAAGATTGCGCTTGGGATGAGTGCCTTGGTGTTGGGATTGCTGTTTAGTCTCACACTAGCGTACGGGCAAACGCTGGCTAAACTGTACAAAACAAGCAATTTAGGCCCGAATGTTGTTGCTGTGGCGTGTTTTTATAGCGGTGATCCGGTGGTTGATAAGCATGGGAGTTTGATAATCGTGAGTTGTCCAAGCATAAACACGAAGTAAGCTTCAATACGGGCGATTATTCCACCTAAAGAGGGTCTATAGTCGCTCGAATGAAGTTTATTTTGGAGGATTATGACAGACAAATCACTGGTTGTGTGGACCATTGTTATCTTTGGCGTAAGTACAATAGTTGCAATTTTGCTTTATGCGGCGATTGGTTATGCTATTGTTCATTTTATTACTAAACTTTGGTAAATTGGAGGTTACAATGACGCGCAGAAAGTTTTCTCAACGGGATTATGATGCAATTGATCGGATGCAAAAGCATAATCTTGGGGGGCAGTTTCGGGATGCCGTTTCCGATGACACGCCGATTGATGAGTTTCGGCGGAGATTAGTGAAAAGGCATGTTGCGGCTAAGATGACGCTTGCTAAGGTTGCGGCTAGGAAGATTACGTGGATATTCCTCCAGCAAGGGATTAAGCGTGGGGATTTGCTGGTTGAGAGTAATGTATATTTGAATTCCATCATTCGCAAGTACGGCATTGAGCCGTTGCTTTGGGATTTTACACGCAAGGTGATTAAAGAGAAACTGAAGGAGCAAGCATAATGGACGAATTAAACGATGACACGATATTTATTACAACATCCGAGGATGGATTTGAGGTTTACTATCCGAATTCTAATGTGCCAGATGTGTATTTGAGCGTGGACGATATGCTGAGGCATGTTAGGGCGAAATTGCAATCCATGAAGTTTAAGGATGATAATATTGCTGGGGGTGTTTAATGGGATTGTATAATCGAAAGCTATTCGACAAGCATATGGATGCTATTGATGCGGCATCCAGTTGTATCTCAGCTGCCATTAGTGGGGATGAGTATGCTGGTAGGATTGCGCATAGGCTGGATGATTTTGTTGAAATATCGGAGTTGTTCGTTAAGAACAAACGAGATATGAGAGATGTGGCTAGGACGTTTCATCGGTTGGTGATTGGTTGTAAGGTGAGTGGATTGGAATCGTTTAAGCTTGAAAGCATACTTGAACGATGTAGATTGAAAGTTAAGGGCCGGTTGTTTATGACACGGATGATATTGGCTGAGGGCGATGCGAAGGCTAAGTGTAATGAGCCGGATAATCATACGCAGCCATGCAAGTGTAGGCCATTGAGATTAAAACAGCTAGCAGATCAGGAGCAATCATGAACCAAGACGGGATGCTGGAGTGTGAAGATTTGATAGAAGTGTTTATGCGTTTCAAGAGTGGTACCTTCGTAAACTGGCCTGCTATTACTAAGGAACTAAATCGTCGTATGTTCCCGCTAGAAACGCCAAAGGAGAAGCCATGAACGAGAAAGATAAGATAATCCAATCCCTAGGGGATGCATATCGATATTGTGATGACGCTGAACGTGCGGGGATTATGATTGCTGCGCATATGATTGCGGTAGATCAGAAGTGGAAACCGAAGAAGTTTCAGGCGGAGGTTAGAAAGGCGGGGACAAGATGAAAGACAACGTAAATTGGATATTGTACGATATTGAACTCTCAATGCGCTATCTCAAGAGTATGCACATAATCGAAGCGTATGAACTTTTAATACGAGTAGTAGTGGAATTAAAAGAAATACGAAAAGGTTTACAATGATTTTTCTAACGATGTTTTTATTCGCAACGTTTGTTTGGTTGTGTGTTTGGAGGCCGTGAATGTCAACGATAATTGAAGAATTCGCAACGCGTGAGGATCGGGACATACGTTATAAAGTATTGAGAGAAAAGCGTCAAAAGCATGTCGGTAAGTTTTCTACGTCCAAACTGCATGAATACGTGATTCCTGAAACGGGCGAGATTAAGACCATTGGAGTGGACGTTTATTGTGTTAGCATCGGGGTTTAATGGACCCATTAGGAGGTGGATTTATGAGAGTTTTAGTTTGTGGGGATAGGAATTGGACGAATCAAGCCATTATATTACGTGAATTGCATACGGTAGAAGATGAATTTGACGAATACATCACGGTTGTAATCCACGGCGATGCGAGGGGCGCGGATACACTAGCGGGATTGGCTGCAAGACAAATGTGTGGCTATGAACATCCCAAGGAACAGGTTGACGATAATACGCCGAAGCTTGAGGTCTATCCCGCTCAATGGGACAAGTTTGGTCGAGCGGCTGGGCCAATTCGCAATCAACAGATGTTGGACGAGGGGAAGCCGGATTTGGTGTTGGCGTTTCATGCGGATATTGAGAATTCCAAGGGCACGAAGGATATGGTTAATCGCGCGAGAAAAGCCGGGATTCCGGTTAAGGTTTTTGGAGTATAACGTGGATTTGCATAGACAATATTGGCAATGTCCACAGTGTCAAGAAACACTTGGTGCGTTTACAGATACGAACTTGGAGATTATCAAACGAATGCATCTGGATGCGCATCATAAGCTTTGGATCGGACAGAATCCGTTTGATTATTTGCATTTGAACAACCATACACGGTATTTGCGGGAATCGACCGGACAATGGGAGGACTGGAGTGATGTGGAGTTTTTGACTGGATGCGGGATTGCAGTTGAGTTTGAGGACAAACGAACAACAGAACAGCTTGAGAAACGGTATAAGCCAAGAGATAACTTTGCGGGAGGGTTTTGATGCGCTGGATCGAGTTGGATGAGGATTATACGTGGTTTATTGATAATGGTGTAGACGATGAACGACAACCTTAACGATCTTTGGATTGATGTTGGCGGTGAGGCGTGAGCGATAAGCAAACCGCGTTGGAGATGCTTGAGGCTCTTCCATACTATCAATACAGTTCACACTATGAACTTTGCAAGCGCATATATCAAATCGTCGCCAAGCTACGCGAGGAACAGGATACATATGAGCGAAGTCATCCAAGGCGAGATTGACGTTAGGTCGAGATGTGAGCAATGCGCGAAGGATATTGAGGGAAGTTACCGATAAAATCTATGAATACGGGAGCCAAGAATGAATGAATCAGCGTTGAAAATCAAGTTACAGGCGATTATCGGACTTGCGAGTGAGATTACCGTGCATAACTTTGATTTGAACGCACGCGCTATTGAGGCTTTGGCTGAGAATACGATTGAAGAAATGATGATTGAGAGCAAAATGGCGACCAGGATTGAGAATGCGCCATTTAGAGCGTGATATGGGCAGCGAATGGACAAACGGTGAGGTTGATTGGAAAGAGCGTTGTGAGCAAACGATCAATCCGACGACTAAATATCCAACTAAGTGCAATGGATTCTTAATGGTAAGTTGGTTTTCGACGCTGATTCCCGATAGATGGTGCAAGAAAACTGAGTGTATTACTTGTCATAATCGGACGTTTAAGCATATCTCAGTTGCGTCAAAGACAGATGCTCCTTTTTACAAGGAAGGACCTAAAGCTGCGGGGATGTTAGAATGTCCAACTTGTCATGTGTTTGTTAATAAAGTCAGCCATCATCGAGGGGCTTTGATGTGTGATTATTGTATAAATGCTAATGTGGAGGTTTATTGATGTTGAAAGCAAAGAATCCAGTTGGGGATAGGTTTATTGCGAATATCGGTCAGCCAACAATCGGAACTGATCCGGAGGTGTTTGCATTGGACGGTAAAGGGAAGTTGTTTCCGGCGTTTGAGTTTTTACCGCCAAAGCACGCGCCACATATTAACAATCACAAATGGGGTACAACGAACTCGTATTGGGATGGGTTTCAAGCGGAATATCGGTTTAGTCGGGGATATAGTTGTTTCATAGAATTGATGATGAATGTGCAAGATGGGTTGAATCAGATAGCAACTAAAGCGAAAGAGAAGGATGCAAACGCTAAGTTAACGCTCAAAAACGTATTTCGCATACCTGCTAAGACGCTTAAGGATGCGTTTGATCCGCATGTTGAGCTTGGATGTGAGCCGAGTTTCAATGCTTATGGATTAAAGGCAACGACTGTTGAGAATCCAAGGGAATTGAGATATCGGTTTGCCGGTGGGCATATGCATTTTGGAACCGATTACGCAGTTCGGGATCGTGAAATTGCGGTTAAGACATTGGATAAGATTCTTGGACTTTGGAGCATTGGAGCGGCCAAATCGATTGATAATCCAATCAGGCGACGATATTATGGGTTGCCGGGTGAGTATCGGAAGCCAAAGTATGGTGTTGAATATCGGGTTTTGAGTAACTTTTGGCTATCGCATCCAATTGTTTATCAGGCAACGTGGGAGATTGGGCGGATGGTTGCAATGTTTGCATATAGCAAGTTCGCTGATCTTTGGGTTGCGCCGGAGGAGATGGTTATTGAGGCGATTACAAACTCCGATACGAAGATAGCTAAGAAGTTGTTAGAGTTGAATAAACCGATTTTCCTGTGGCTGTTTGGGCAACGGGGATGGAGTTTGCCAGAGCGAGAGCGGTTGTTTAATGTTGGGATTGATGGAATTGAATCCATTATTCGCGATCCAGAGGATATTGAAGGGAATTGGAAGGGAAAGATTGATCCTTGGGGCCATGATAAACAGCATACTTGGTTGGGGTTTGTAACGAGCGGAGATAAGCTAATCTAATGAAAATCACATGCCCAATCTGCCGGGGACGATTTTTTCTCAATCATAAGGTTGTGAAGTCGATTGGGCGATGTCCAATGTGTGATGATAACAAGTTTGTGGATACGGAGATTGTGTGCGCATGTGGACGGCCAGTTGTGAAAATGGTTGAGGGGACGCTGGTTTGCGCCGCTAATGACTGCGCGAAACGTGCGGTTACGCTGAAGGACAAAAAGATTGATGTTGTTCAACAAGAGTTTGATGCGTTTGGGGAAGGCAGCATTTATTGTGGACACTAACGCCAAAAGTTCTGCCCGTTGTAGGGATGGAAACGCGCCCCGACGGTGGCAAGACCGCAGTGGCCCTGTATGGGCCAAGGAGGGGAACCTTCGCATCTTATCACTTTGTTTCGGTTGATGCGGGAATGGTTTTGCGATTAGGTCAATACTGAACGTGGAGAAAGTGCGGCTAAGTGTAAAAGCCCTCGGCCTTGGTCGAGGTTCTTACTGCGATTTCATTGAAGCGTTTAGCATATCTATGACCGGCTATTTCGATTAACTCAAACATCGGGACAGGACACAAACTCTAGCGAACGGGCAGAAACTCCTATGAATGAATGCATGTATTGTAAGACAAAGGCAACGGAAAAGCAATTGAAAGACCATGAATTATGGTGCGCGGTCAAAATTCACACGGATAAACGATGATAGAGATATATACCGATATTTGGGATCATTACAACAAGCCGAATACGACTGTGTTGTTTACATATGCGACACAGTTGAAAAAGAATGGCTTGGCGTACATGGCGCGTGGGACATCTTGTCAAGCGAAGCATCGGATCGCGGGGATTGAGAAACGGTTAGGGAGAGCAATTTCTTTAAATGGCCCTCTAATACAAGCAATTTACCCGAATCTTTGGGCGTTTCCGACAAAGCAAAGGTGGTTTGGAGAGGCGCGTTTAAATATGATTATGATAAACATCCTACAGCTTACTGGATTAGCTGCTAACTCACCAACGATAAGATTTTATTTTCCTCGACCCGGATGCGGGCATGGGGGGTTGGATTATAGAGCGAGCGGGATCAGGACAGCTTTAATGGTATTGCCAGATAATGTTTTTGTTTGTTGTAAAAGGGAGAAGGAATGAAGCCAGCTAAGTTGTTTGTTTACGGTATCTTAAAGCGCGGGTATAGCCTTGATCTTGGGCAATTCCCTGAAACTTCATTCACCGGGGAAGCGTTTCTTCAAGGCGCACAGCTTCATGCAATTGGGAGTGGGGTTGGATTGAGGTTTGTCCTAGACCCATTGGAGGTGGCTCACGGGGAGGTTTGGGCGATTCCGGATAGCATGTGGGACTATCTCGATGAGATTGAGAGCAATGGGAGGGTTTATACGCGCAAGATTGTGGATGTGAAACAGGAGTTTGCTACTGGGCCTGATTATGGCGGTGAAACACACACAGTCAAAGTATGGGTATATGCTCATACCATGCTTGCTACTCAAGCGGAGTATGATAAGCATTATCCGAAAATTGAAGATGGGAGGTATGTTGGCTATGAGAAAACTCAAATTTAAAGCAACGAGTTGTTGTTTACGTTGTTCTTTTATATTATATAAACAGTATCGGTATAAAGATGTACCGAAACAAACCTATTGCTATTTTTGCGGTGGGCTAAATGAAACACGATTAGTGAGGCACCTACGATGATAAAACTCGATCAGCCAGTGGGTTCTGAAGGGCTTACGATTCAAGATTTGATAGTTACGCTTTTGAAGGAGCTGGCTAAGAACAACCTTCTTTGCACGGGGATTGTGTTAGATATCGACAATCCGGGCCAGTCCCGTATATTCGGGCATGGCAATGAGCAATCGATGGCCGCGATGTTGGAGATTGGCGTTAAGGGGTTGACGAAGGGAACGATTGGGGATATGCAAAGGTTTACACAGGGCGGCAATTAATCCACCTGAAAAGGGTCACTTAGACATTGGCGTACTGTAACTGACACGCCAATTTCGATAGCACCTCCCAAGGGTGCGGTCGATTAGCTCGCAAGGGGAAGCCTGCATTAGTGCAGCCAGTACCTGCTTACCGGACAATCGACAACCGGAGTCGATGAGCGAAAATAAACGTCCGAAGCACAATTGGGGGCGGAGGGTAGTTGAGACTTTTTAGCCCCCTTTAAATTTCTTTGGAGGATGATATGTTCTGGAGAGTATATCTAGCGCTTTTAGGTATGGCGCTGTTTGGGTTTGGGGCTGGATTCCTTATTGGGAGAATGTAAATGGCACTGCCGTTTTATCTGATAGCTAAAGTTACGCTCAAGGGTGGGAGAAGGCTTGCGCTTATAAAGAAATGGGCACCTGAGCCAATGCAAGAGCGTAATTATCTGCCGAGTGCGTATCAGCAACCCAAGAAGCAAAAAGCCGATGATATTTATGACAAGGAGCTTGGGTTTATTAATTGGGAGTTTCGGTATTGGGCGATTGAACGGCATGGGAATATGCCTGCGGTTGCGGTTTGTCGGTGCTGCGGGGATTTGGAGCAATCGAAAGAGAAACGCAGGCAACATCATGATAAGCATAGTTGTACATCGAGTTTGCATTTTGCGTATAAAGAGCTTATTAAGGACAAGAAGTGTGTACTTTGCGATGCTTATACAATCAATACAGAATGGGGAGTGCCGGTTTGTAATCATATGGGGTGTATAACAAGGTGGAAGTTTGAACCTGATCCAGCGCCATTGATTGAGGCTTTGAGATTGACACAGATGCAGACGGGAGCATAAATGGAATACCGGGATGAAAAACGGCGGCTTTATCGTAATCTAGTAGCTGAGGGTGCGAATAAAGCTGGGGTTAAGGAAGTAGCTAAGAGGAATGCGGTTGCAGCTCCGGATGATCTTATAGACAAGTGGGAGAATCGGTTTTTCGCAAGCCCGATAGCTACGTATCCGACGGAGCCAAGGTTGGTTAATAGGTTTTGTATCGGCGCTGATCCGGAGTTTATTTTTACACAGACGTTATTGGCGAATGTCGGTAAGGTCGCCAAAGAGCGATATATCCATGCGGAACAGCTAGGCTTGAACACTATCGACGCATTTGGCTGTGATATGAGCGGACGGCAAGCTGAGTTGAGAGCATATCCATCGAGGTTTGTGCTTGAGGTGGTTGCGAGCTTGGTTGATACAGTTCGTTGGATGAATGAGTTTCATAAGCTGGATGGGTACAATTGGCTGGCTCCAGCGCGATGGAATGATGGGGTTAATAATGATGGGGTTGGTGGGCATGTACATATTGGCAGGAAGCGGCCTGATTTGGATACAGCGATCCAATCCCTTGATGCGTGTACGCAGTTGTTGTTAGCTGCGGGGGTTTTGGACGCGAAAGGCCAAGCGGATCGGCGTGCAAACACGCATTATGGACGGTTTGGAGATTGGCGGCCACAGACTCATGGCTATGAGTATCGAACCATGCCAAGCTGGATGACTAGCCCATGGGCGGCTTATTTTACGTTGGTTGTGAGTAAGCTGGCTGTGCTTGAGGATGTTCGAGAGTTTATGAACACGAAGAGGCCGGTTGAGACGCTGGTTAATCTCTTGCGAGCTTATAAAGGCCGGGATGACGATGCAAGGATTGCGCTTTTGGCGCTGGATAAACAAGGGTTTCCGAAGTATGAAGCTGATGATTTTAAAGCGCGGTGGGGGGTTGCAGGGGTTACAGGAATAACAAAGAACGGCACATATTATGCGCCTCCGGTTATATCGCCAAGTGGGGACACATGTAGAGGGTTATTTGATGCGTTGGTCCGTGGTACACAAATACCACGGGGTTTACCGAAAGCAACGTGGGAGCCATTCAAACTGCCAGATGGGGTTTTTAAACCAACCGCCCAATCTCATGTTTATGGAATATCGGATGTTGCGCAAGGGTTGTTGTGTCGGGGGTATCAATCGAATTTCTTTCAGCAAGCGCGAGGGTATTTTAACATAATGGCACCAAAGCTCATTGATATTGAGCCGATTAGGATGGAGTTCAGAAAGCATCCCGAGATCGCGCATTGGAAAGTTCAATATGCGCAAAGCGATCCGGGAAAGTTAAACATCGGCATTCCAAAAGACATTTATAACGAGAACAATCATGCGACTAACAAAGACATGCGAACGGCGATTCGAACTGTGTTAACCGAGAGCGGATTGTTTCCGTTTGTGAAATATCAGGATTTTGCAAAGCCAATTGTCGAGAAAGCGGCACCAAAAAAAAATCCGCCAAAAGTCATCGGGCGGGTGGTAACGGTTGTACACGGAAGAAACGGAAACGGGATTGAGGTTGAAGAGGAGTAACCCAAAGGAGGGTAGCTATATCTGCGGTCAAGCGGGAATTGTAAGGATGGGCAAGAAGAAGATACCAGAGGATGCGATTACATTGTTGCTAACCGGCAACGAACACCGGGGTAATGATGCAAGCGGAATTGCGTTTGCACAAGCAAACGGGGAAGTTAATGTATTCAAAGCAGATGATCCGGCGTGGAGATTCGTCACGTCCAAGTCATATGCGGAGTTTATCGAGAAGAATCTCCGCGATGACACATGGGCGGTTATTCTCCATGCGCGAGGTGCATCACAGGGTAGTCCGAGGAAGAATGAAAATAACCATCCAATGTATATGGGGAAGTCCGCTATTGTCCATAATGGACAGATTCATAACGATCACACACTGTTTACCAGCCGGAAGTATCCTAAATCTGCTGAGACTGATTCAGATATCATTCGAGCGTTTGTGGATGAGTTTGGAATCACTGAGAAGTGCATTGAGGAGTTGAATGTGCTTAGTGGATCAGCGGCGGGAGCGGCGATTCATCCGGAGTTTCCGAGGAAGTTGTTATTGTTTAGAAGCGGAAGCCCGATGATTCTTGGCTCTAATGAAGATTTCTTCGCATGGTCAAGTGAGAAGAACACACTTCATAAGGCTATGAGGCCATGGGTTGTTCGGTTTAAGATGTATTTTCAGCAACAGAAGCCCGATATGGGATTTGCTCCGATGGCTGACGATACCGCTTGGATCATTGGGGAAGAAGGGCTGGAGTTTCACGGGAAGTTCAAAGCGTTGTGTGGGAGTTACGTTGAGCCGTTTCGGAAAACTTATGAGAATTACGGGGAGAGACAGAAGCGATGGGATGAGGATGCAAAGCGGAATTTGAATATCGTTCGTTCCACCGAAAATGGGTCCCATAACCATAATCGAAAGAAACGGGATCAATTTGACGATGCGTATTGCCCGGATTGCAAGATGGAATGGATTATTCCAAAGGGCGGAATTCCGAAGGACTTTACTTGCAATAAGGAAAGGGGCGGTTGCGGAAAGACGTTGATTGCGAAACCGTTTGTGACGATCAATTGAGGGAGATATGAAAAAGACGGGAATATTTCATGATAAGGCTTCATCAACATTTAAGTTTTGCCCAATGTGTGGCGCATCTCTTATAGAAGATAGTTATGGCGGATTGATTTGTGGAGTACCTAATACTTGTTGCGATGTAACCTGGGTTGAGGAAGAAAGCGGAAAGCCCGGCGAAGGTTACTGGGGATCGTGGACTTGGACCATCAAGGGTGAAGTGTGGGGATGCGCATGAACATTGCATTGTTGGTTGCGAAAGTCAGTGCTCCAACCGGGCAGACGTTGGCGAATCTGTTGGCTGAGAAAGGCGTTAACGTTGTTAGTCTGGAGAAAGCGCAAGCGGTGGTTTGCTATGGGGTTGGGTATACTGGAGAGTTGGCCGCCCTAAACGCGAAGGCCGGAACACTCGATAACCTACAGCAAATAAAGAAGTTAGCGGAATGTGGGGTTAGAGTTCCACCGATTGTAGATGATATTGAGAAAGCCGATTGGGAACATTTACAGTTCCCGATGCTGGCAAGGGAGGCGAAACATCATGGCGGGAAAGACATACGCCCAGTTCTCCAACAGGAAGAAGCTCCGTGGCGTAAAGCCGCAGGGGCCGCGTTCTTCACGCAATATATTCCTGTGGCCGAAGAGTTTAGAGCTTGGGTTTACCGAAGACGAGTCCAAGCGGTCTACAAAAAAGAAATGAAGTATCCGGAGAAGTTCAAACGCATAGGCAGGAATTGGCAGAATGGGTTTGCGTTTTCGTTTGTTGAGAAAGATCAGCGGCATATTGCAATGGCAGGGATTGCCGCTAAGTCAGTGTTTTCAGTTGGATTGGACTTTGGCGCAGTCGATATTATATTAGGAAAAGAGGGAAGTTTTTATGTATTGGAAGTAAACAGTGCGCCAGGGGTAAGTGAGGGCATTCGACAGGGCATAACCTCTCTAGCATCATCGATTGTTCGTTGGACTGTAAATGGATGCAAAAAGCAATCCGAAAAGTGGAGGGAGATTTGAGCACAAAGCTTAGGGTTCTTGTCCAAACTAAAGGTCAGAGGCCACTTTCAGGCGCTAGGGCGGTTCGATTTCTCTATAGCGCGGTCAGAACGCGATTACGAAACATCGAGATGCCGATTGGATGGAAAGAGTTTAACACGCAACAGACGCTTGAGTTTCTTGGGCAATATCTGCCAGAGAACACAAAGCTTATTCTTATTCGAGAGCGCAAACACACGCGCCGAACAAGATCACTTTATGCAAAGATGTTGAAAATGGGGAAGCCGAAAGTGGATGAAGAGTATATGGTAGAGATCGCGGACATTCCAGTTGCGCGGCCAATGAACCCTAATGTGCAATACCCGTGGATTGGCGGCGATGCAATATTTAATGCTGGTAATCCACCGGATAATCCGGCAAGGGGGATATAAATGTACGACAATTACTACTACGTCACTCAAGCCCCGGATATCACAGAGATAACCTGTTGTGGGCTTGAAAGCGTATTGACGCAAGAAAAGTTGATGGATATTGTTCATACTGAGTTTGCATGGGTAACGATATCGCCAAGGACGCATAAGCGGGGATTGGATGCGCTTGAAAGATTGGGGTTTAAGCGATTGACTTCCATGAGAAATTGGTATACCGGACATAATGCTGAATGGCGAAGGTTGGATTTTTATTGGAAAAGGTTACGAGAGGTTTCTACGGATAAAGTAAACGCGATACCCCGAACTTGGCGTGGTGGTTGTAAACCCAATCTATCTGCAAGTGGTTGTGGGTTTGCATTTGATACACCCCCGATTTTAGATCAGTTTAAAAAGTTCTTTACGCTTGTTCGAGTGCCGTTGATCGAGCATCAAGAAAAGAAACATCTTGTTACACTAGAGAAGTTCAACTATCGATTAGTTGATGTTGGCAGTCAAGCGGCGTTCTTTATCAATGGTTGGGATTCGGATAAGTGGAGTCGAGAGGTTGAGTTAGAGTTCTTTGGAGGTGTGGATGAGAAGGAGCTTACTAAAAAGGTTGTCGAGTTTGAAAATAACGTCGATCGTGGAGGTAACGTGGCTGGACAGCGCGTTGACGGAGGGATGGCGGTACAACCACAAGTCGCCGGGGGAATTGCCAATAATAACAACCATTGGGTACGTCCTCGGGATGAACACGGACGTTTTAGAGCTGGCCTCGACAATCAATAGCGAGGGGGCGGTTTTGGGCGTTATTGGGATTCCGATTGGATGTATTGTGGATGTTAAGAGACTATAGACCCTTTGGAGGTGGGCGAATGCAGATAGATAATTCAGCCGCTAACATGTTTAGAATGTGTCCTTGGGCGTATTATGAGGCGTATCTGAGGAATGGGAATGGGGTTCAACCCATCCCAATCAAGGGCGAAAGCTATGGGCCGTTGGAGCTTGGGGGAAGGGTGCATGAGCTTCAAGAGTTTCACTATAAGGGGCTTGGGATTCTACAAGGAAAGCCGTGGGAGCTTCCGAAGTATAACCTCCCGGAGAATGAGAAGCTAGAAGATGAAGCGCGCTGGATGATGGATGCTTATATAGCTGCTCATCCAAACGACAACTGGGAAATCATCGATGTTGAGAGGACGTTTAGGGTTCAGCTTCCCTCTAACTGTCCTAAGTGCGGCGGTGAAGGTCATGAGAAGATGTCTTCGTACAGAAAGTTAGTCTGCGATAACTGTGGGGAAATGTTCGTTACACATATTTATTGCGGCAAAATTGACCTGTTTATTCGAGACAGAGCGGATGGTAAGTATTGGATCATAGATCATAAAACAGAGAAGCGAGGCTCTAAGTCCCATATTCCACAGAAGTTAGCTGTTTCCGATCAGGGAAGTTTGTATCTGTGGGCCGCTAAGAAGGTCTATCCCCAAGTGGATGGAATGAAGTACAACATACTTACCCGGCCATCTACAGCGGGCAGGGAGGGGCCAAGCTTTCCAGAGAGGTATCAAATTGAAAGGGGGGAGCATGAGATTGATGTCGCGGTTCGAGATATTACGATCATTGCGGATCATATCACTGATTATACAGCGCGTTTTCATGATGGAGAATGGCCCGCAAATAGAGAAGAATGTTATGGATGGGGCTATTGCGATTACTATCTCCTTCACCGTTATGGCGAGGACCCAACAGAAATCTTGAAGCACAAGTTCCAAGCGCGGGAAGAATATCTAGCCTTAGATGGCGTGGAGGTCATAAAATGAGCATGGAAGACGCGTTTGAATATCTAAGGCTGGTCATTAACGATATGTATAAAGATGAGCCTGACATTGAGTCAAGAATGGCGGCTCCATGTTGCCAAGGTTTAGGACGACATGATATAACTTGCGGTAGTTATCCCGCGCTAAAAGTGGGCGCAAAATTGCCTGATAAGAAGGATGCAGCGGAAAATGGCGCAAAAGACTGAAAAGAAATGGTTTAGCGTTGTGCCCGCTGGCTGCAATGTTATCGACACAAAGGAGGCTATATCTTATACGAACTCTTACGACCCACACAAACCAATGACAAGGAGGAAATTTCTGCGGATTATCATCTTGTTTGGGAAGAGACTGTGCGGAAGGTTGCAGGGGGATTAACAGTCCTACCGGATGCAAAGGGAAGTTGGACTGATCCGGACGGCCAACGGACATATGAGAATATGACGCCAGTTCTGATCCGTTGTAATGAGGATCAGTTTGAGATTATTTTGGACTTCACTCTCAAATACTATCAGCAACGGGAAGTGTTTGCTTTTAGGCTGGCCCATGAGAAGAATGTTATCACTTGGAAAGCGCCGGATAATGTGGTGGAGTTTAAAAAATGACGGTCTTACTCTATTCAGATAGCCACTTAAACCACGCTCAAATTGCGACATATTGCGATAGACCAAAAGGGTTTACGGACACCATCATCAAACGTTGGAATGAACGAGTTACAGATATGGATACCGTTATACATCTCGGCGATGTGGCTATTGGGCCAAGGCCATTAGTCGAGGCCCAAATCCGGCATCTACGCGGCAAGAAAATTCTTGTTCGCGGGAACCATGACAAGTCAAGTTGTAGTTGGTGGATGGATCATGGGTTTGATTTTGCGTGTGATAGCATTCTTTATAATCGATGCTTGCTAACACATCATCCATATACTCACAAGTGCGCTGAGTGGGATTTGAACATTCACGGTCATCTACATAACATATGGGATAAGCCCACGCCCGCTGAGAACCAAAAGGAGTTTGTTTTACATAACAAGCTTCATAATAATTGGCAGAGGTTGTTTGCCTGTGAATATACAAACTACTATCCCATTGAGTTTCAAGAGTTTATAGAACACCCAGACAAGTACCAGTCTATGGGACCCATTAGAGGTGGGCAATGAGGCGAATATTGAGGTTCATTCTCTTAAAGGTTATTGCTTTTCTTTACTGGTTAGATAGTAAAATGCCAAATCCCGGCAATCTAGGAAGCGATATCTATAGTTGGCTCGAAAGGCATCACATGTGTTGCTCAATACATGGATGGAAAGGAAAAGACTAATGATCGAATATCCGAAGGAGTTTTTGGAGGATTTGAATGTGGCGCTATTGCAATACCGGGCAGACTATAATATGAGTCCTATGCCCATCCTCGACGTTATTCACAACTTTGTAAACGGGAAGTATGGGCCAGTTAACAAAAACGATATGTATGCACGTAAAGGAGAATAGCAATGCAAATAGTAGCAATACCGGCAGCGAAGTACCATGTATTGAATGACAGCGGGGAATTGGTTGGGGTAATCAAACAAAAGACACATGAGCATATCTGCATCCCGCGTAAAGTATTGAATGCAACCGAAGCTTACTTCATTGCTAAAAATCTATGGAGACTAGATAAGACGTTTGACCTTAGATAATTCCCACCTAACAATGGGTCCCTCCAAATCTAACCTAAGGAAATATCAATGTATACTAAATGTCACCACGGCATCTATGATGCCTCAGTATGTTATTATTGCTCTCCCCCCTCACAAAAGGCAAAGGAGTTCGCAGACAAGCGCCATCAACAGGAAATCGAAGAGGTGTTTCTCTACCCATCGGAAGGGGGCGTAAATGATGATGGGGGCTATTATGAATAAGTGTATCCACAGTGTATTCATTCCAGAGCGGTTTGGCGATGTTAACTATAGCGATGGATGTTCAATCTGCCAAACCCTATTCCCCAAACTGGATTATCATTATGGTTTGGTAATCGATGTTACAGCCTCCCCGCGAACAATGATGGGAGCATATGAACTTTGGAAATCCAATAAGTCAACTTTCACATATGAGAAGCTATTCTTTGTTGTTAGAAGGTTTGTGCGGTTGATAGCTCGATCCAGATTGGGTTTGATTGGCGGTATTCCCAGTTGGGATGATCTTGTTGAAGATATAGCTTCTGATTGTCTTATCAAGATTAACAGCTATGATATCAATAAAAGCGCCTTTTCAACTTGGCTTAAAGAATGCACTAATCATGCGATAACGAACTGGTTGGACCGTGAGGTAGGCTGGGATGAAGATTCTATTGATGATCCTGAACATCCAGTTGATGTGATTGATCGTCGATCCGGATTAGATGAGAAGATATTTTCAAGAGAAGTTCGCTCAAAGCTCGATGAAAATGAACTTAAACTCTTTGAAATGATGGCCGAGGATCGTAGTTGGCGTGAGATTGGGGATGTACTTGAAGTAAGCCATGTGACGGCGTATAGACTTGGAATGGCGCTTAAAGCGAAGATATATGAAATGGGAGAGACCACTGGCCGATCCCTTAACCATCCCACTTAACCGTCCCTTTGGGGGACAAGTATAAGGGATATACACGGTAGAACGGGTTTTGTTACAAAATAAATCTCCTTTAGATTGAACCACTTAGCAAAAGTGAAGGTCTGTTTTTGTATGTGGTTACAAACAAACGAGATAAAAAATGTAACAAAACATCATTTCCTGTGTATATCTCTTATGGGAAGGCGGAGAGCAACGAGCGAGTTAGATTGAATGTAGCTCATAGAAGCGACCGGGCAGACCATCTATTAGGATGCCGCCCCCGGCAATCTCGTTTAGTATGGCGATGATCCGCCTTCCCAATAAGATAGGAGACTGCCATCCGCGCATATATTCCCGGCACTATGAGTACAAAGTACTTAGAGGCTCTGAGACAGCACCAATCCACATTCTTGGACTCTATTACTGAAGCTCCAGAGGAAACAGCCTATAGAAAGCTGTGTTTTCAGAAATGGCTAGCTAGCACGTTTAAGAGAGAGGGGGAATAGATGGCGCTTGTTGTTCAAAACTCTACAGTTCTTGTTGATCCAGCGAACCTAAAGCTTAAGATACTGTTGGTTGCAATGCCGGGGTTTGGCAAGACTTCCTTCATTGCTGATGCGCCTAACGTTGGACTTGGCGTTAGCGAGACTGGTCATGGGAAGGGACTGTTGGCTGTAGCTTCAAAGGGGATAGAGTTCTGTGAGATTAACAGCTTTGATGATTTTGCCGCATTTTGTAGCGGCGCTGTATTCAAAGATAAGGATACCCTTGGCTGTGATTCTCTTAGTGATATGGCTAAGAGCTTTATCAAAGACAAGGCGTTGAGTATACCGAGAAGTAAGGGAGAGTCTCTCAAGAGAAACTTAGGCGTACCGGAGATGGACGATTATGGCGTCATGGCGGAACTTACTCGCAAGTATGCGAAGAAGCTTATTGACCAGCCTAAGCATGTGGTTGTCTCGGCTGGACTTAGGATTGATAAGCCTGACCCAGAGAATCTTCAAGCGGACACGTTGGTGGGACCCGACTTCCCAGGGCAGATGTTCTTGGGCAGTACGGCCATGTTTGATATTGTTTTGGTTGGTAGAACGCGCGGTATGTTACGTGACCCGAAAAACGCTTCAACCCGATATACCCAACGCTATTGGATGACGGAGGGAAGTGGTGGTTATCTTGCTAAAAATCGCCTCAGTGTTGATGCGAAGTTGGGTAGTTTTTTGCCTGCTGAACTTGTCTTTGATTTCGGGACAAACAGTGGGACGTTTGGTGATATTCTTAATCGCGCACAAGAAGCATATACGAAGTTTTTGGCAGCCAAGGTAGCTGTCTAACAAGTTTGGGGAACGAAGCCGTGTAGTTAAATGCTAGCTCTGTCTTGACCCTGACAACTAGCTAGGTGGAGCTTCTGGATAGAAGCTACGGGCAGTTCCCCAAAGTAGTACCAGCGGGTCCAAACTAAAACGGAGGAATAACTGAAATGGGTTTTAACGAGGTAATTTTAGCTGATATCCAACTAGAAGAGAAGGGCGTATATGCCCCTATTCCAACTGGCACATACACGTTTCAACTCGATCCGGGCGCGAAGATTAGGACCAATGAGAAGTCCGGTATTGAGTCTTTGAACCTGAGTTTCACGATTGCGGAGGGGGAATTTGCGGGCCGTAAGGAGTGGGTTAGCTTCCCTGATCCGGCAACTATCACGCAAAAGGAAGGTAAGAATCAAGGTAAGCCCATGACTTGGAGTAAGCAGGCTCAGAAGAAGCTCTCAGTGAGCCTAGGTCATGATGCGAATCCCGGTGAGACATCTGTTGATTACTTTAATCGTGTTGCGCTGACTGGCAATGCGCGGGTAACCGGCGTGATTCAAGCTGATCCTTATGTCAAGGACGGTCAGCAACCTGGAACTCGTTTGTCGCTGTTCGACTTCGGACCGGCGGCTTAATGAGTCCACTGAAGAAAGGATCGTCTAAGAAGACGATCAGCAAGAATATAGCTACGGAGATGCATGCTGGCAAACCTCAGAAACAAGCAATTGCCATCGCTTATTCGGTAGCTAAAAAGAAGTAGCTTATAAGGATGGGGGAGTGGGCCGGGCTTGTCTCGCACTCCCCTATAATTTCGTCTGGAGGATTATGTTAAAATATAAAATATTGATTCCAACATTGCGGCCTAAAGAGGCACCGCCGCTTACAAAACAACAAGTTCGGGCAATATTGAAAAGCGTATTGAGGGAGAGTTATGAGCGTTAAGTTAACTTGTCCGAAGCATCCACGATACAACGCAAAGATCAGCCCCAGAGCTAATTGCGATGAGTGTTTAGCTATCTATACCATGGCCCTCAACGCAGCGGCTTTGAGGATTAAGGTGAGCTGATGTTTGATAGATTGCTATTTAGCATCTACGAGTATGTTGTCTGGAAAAAGCGGATGCTGGATTTTTGGTTCGATAACTCGATCCGATCAAGATACTATAGACAATACTATAAGGTGATGAAAAATGTTTGACTATCACAGTTGTGGAAAGCACCTTGGCGTTGTTTGGTATGAGAATGTGATGTGTCCTGATTGCCTGTTAGAGCACGCACAGAACCTTGTCATAGCGTACCAAGAGGGGCTAAAAGATGGCCATTGGGAAGAGATACAGTTTCAGCAACGGAAGCTAAACCCCGGCAAGCCCTTGACTGAACATCAAATAAATTCTTTAGAATGAAGAACCTAATAGGACGGGTTTTTACTAGACTTACGGTAGTGGCACGGACTGAAACCAATAAACACGGTCAGTCTATGTGGCTGTGTTCCTGCACATGCGGCAATACCAAAATCATTAGCGGCGGAAACTTAAGTAGTAGGCATACAAGAAGTTGCGGTTGCCTTTTATTAGAGAATAAAGGTAGCAAGCCAAAACACGGACACTCATCGAAAACGTATATTTCTCCTACTTACTATTCATGGACGAGTATGTTGAATCGTTGTACAAATCCAAATGGGGTAGATTGGGAGCACTATGGAGGAGCCAATCCTCCCGTTTTGGTATATGAACCATGGTATGATTTCATAAACTTTTTAGCTGCCATGGGTGAACGTCCGCCAAAGACGACAATCGGTAGATTTGCAGATACAGGGAATTACGAGCCAGGAAACGTTGCGTGGCAGACATGGAAAGAACAACGAGAAGCCCAGAAACTAAAGCGACTAGCGAAATGAAACAGACTCTCTACGATCCACCGTCTGGTTGGCAATATGGATTCCCAAAGCCCTATGAACCATTAGATGGCGAGTCCATCCAAGACACTTTGATTCGGGATGGATATCCTGAAACGCTAGCTAAAGAATTAAGCAAGTGGACACGATTTATCGGTCCAGCCATCTAGGAGACTCCCCTGAAAGTCATCGAATGCGATGCTTGTTCTGGATGCCGGATGCGGGAGCTTTATCCGGATAACACTTTTATTCCACCTGCAAAGGGTCCCTCATTACGTTTGATTGTCGGGGAGGCCCCAGGTGAAGATGAAGCTCGCGAAGGTAAACCCTTCGTCGGTTCAAGTGGGAGGGTTCTTGATTCACTATTCCGGAAAGCGGGAGTTCAACGTGACCAACTTACTGTTACAAACACTCTTAGCTGCCGTCCTCCTAACAATATATACCCGACAGATGAAAAGGCCCGTGCGTATTGTACTGCCAGTGAAGGACAAGCTATACAGAAGCACTGCTATAAGAATCATGTTCTACCGCTCCTTGCTTCCAGACCTTGGGAACGAATTGATGCGATAGGAGCGCATGCTCTTGAGGTATTGACGGACAAATCGGGGATTATGAAGTGGCGCGGATGCCCCTTACCATTGAAAGATGAAGATCGTCCACGTGTAATGCCAACACTCCATCCGTCATACCTCATGCGCGACCAAAGCATGATCCCGGCAGTCATCAGTGACTTGCAAAAGGGCATCCAAGTTCCACCTCAGCATTATAATCTTCAACCAACTCTTGAGGAGCTAGAAGCTTTTGATCCAACGTTCTTGTGCATGGATATCGAAACGAATCGATTTACCAACCAGATTACTATGGTCGGTATTGCTAATCGGCCCTACCACGTCTTGGTGGTCCCATTTCGTGGTGCTTATATCGGGCAACTCAAGCGGATATTTAGTGGTGCCAAAGAAATCGTTGGTCAAAATCTCATTCAGTTTGATCTCAGAGTTCTCGAAGAAAACTCGATCATCATAAATAAGGATGTACAGATATGGGATATAATGCTTATCCACCATTTACTGCATCCAGACGAGGCCCATGACCTTGAATACATTGCTTCAATCTATACGCAGATGGTTGCTTGGAAGCATCTTAAACATCAGGATATGGCATGGTACAATGCCTGCGATGTGGACGCCACCATTCAAATCTTCCGAGCGATGCTACCTGTCCTTCGGCAACAAAAGCTTTTGGATTTGTATAAGCTCGTACAGGTCCCTTTAGCGAAAATATGCGCTCTTATGGCCGACACGGGCCTGAAGGTTGATCCCAACCGCATCCACCTCGCACGTAAACAGTTCGAGGGAGAGTTAACAGAGTTAGAGGCAACACTTCCGAAGGAGTTGAGACCGTATGATAAAGTTATCCGTGTCCGAGAGAAGGCACCTGAAGGCACTTTGGGAAAAGCTGGAAAGCCAATCAAGTTCATTCATGTACCCGGCATCGAACGAGTCGTTCCTTGGGATTCCCCTAAGCAAGTTGAACGATACCTTTACGAGACTCTTGGGCTCACAAAACAGCTTCATGCCAAAACGAAGAAAATCACGAGCGACAAAACCGCGTTAGAGAAACTTTATCGTCAAACAAAGAATCCAGCTATCGACGCTATTAGGAGGGTCAGACAACTTGGAGAACTTATTGGAACTTTTCTCAAGGATGAAACTGAAGACAAACAGGTTGCTGTGGGACGAATACATTCTAACTTCTTGGTACATGGCACGAACACCGGAAGACTGTCTAGCAGTGGCCCCAATCTACAAAACATCCCTCCGAAAGCACGTTATATATACGTCCCATCCCATTCTGACTGGTGTTTTGTGGAAGCTGATTTTAGTTCTTTGGAAAATCGCCTTGCTATGTGGTATGCAAATGACACTGAAAGAATGGAGCGACTCTCCGATCCCAACTTCGACGAGCACAGATGGTTTACTGCTCAAGTTTACAACATCCCGGAATCAGAAGTAACAAGCGAACTCCGAAAGAAAGGCAAGATCGCAAACCATGGATGCGATGGAGGGTTAGGTCCACGTAAGCTAGCAACCACCCATTCCATCCCAGAAAAGGAAGCCCGTGAACTTATCCTCAAGTGGAGGCAGATCAATCACAAAAGCGCGAAGTGGCAAGAGGAAATTGGCAATCAAGCGCAGAACAAAGGCATTCTTACCAACGCCTTTGGCCGTAAACGTTGGTTCTGGTCGCACTCAGCGTATACTGAAGGCATTAGGTTCCTTCCTCAATCAACTGGAGCAGACATATGTTTCCGGGCAATGGTAGGTTTGTTTTATGAACGGATAGGTTGGCCGCTTGAATTAGCATTACAAGCATCACCAATATGTAAACCAATCCCGCGACCGGCTAGATTAGTATTGCAAGTGCATGATAGCATTCTTATTGAATGTCCTCAAGCACAAGTCCCCGAAGTGGCAACCTGCCTTAAAACTGTAATGGAACAACCATGGGCCGAGTTAGCTGGGTTCTCAATTCCTGCTGAGGTTAAAGTAGGCGAACCATCCGCGAGCTGGGCCGAACTTCAATCCTACAAAGAGGGAAAATGAAACTTCACGATATAATATGCATCAAAACCACCGGCGAAAAGGTCTTCCTTCTCGCTGAGACTGAACGCAAGACTTGGAAGGTTCGTCGGCCAGTCATTGCTGAGAACGGTTCTATCGGCCATGAGGTTGAAGAGTTCTTTGAGGCTGAGCTGGAATCAGTCGAAGACTTCACAAAGCGATTGGTATCTGAAATGATCCTCAAAGCTAATTCTCAACGTAAGTTACTCTCAGTTGAGCGAGCGATTGTCGAGGAAGTCGAGAACGAAGCCGCAATTGCGGATGACCAAGCGGATGGAATTAAGTCGGTCAACTAAAAAGGAGCAAGTGTGGCTAGCACGCTCGAACATTTGCTTGCTTCCCCAATTCCGCCTACCAAGTATCATGCTTATCCAGTGATTCCAGTTAAAGGAATAGTTATCATTGGAGCACAATCCAAATCCTATAAGTCGTTTCTTGCTATGAACATAGCATACGATCTTGCGGATGGTAAGTCAGTACTTGGTGCGTGGGCAGTAGAGAAGCCAAAATCAGTTCTGATGATCGAACAAGAGCTAGGGGAATATAGGCTTCGGGATCGGCTGGCGGGGATTCATGGATATAGAGCAAGCGCAATAGCGGCCATGAACTTCTTCTATGCAAGCAAAGACCTTATTTGTAAGTTTGATAACCCTCCCGGTCTTCAACGCATAGAAGAACATATCCAAAGTTGTAAGCCTGATGTTGTGATTTACGATCCGCTGGTTTGGTTCCACAGCAAAGACGAGAACGATAACTCACAGATGCAACGGGTTATGGAGAAGATCATTGGACTACAAGAACAATACGGACATTCAAGTATCATCGTGCATCATATGTCAAAGCCAGGAGAAACTAGAGCCGGTGATGATGCCAATTCTTTGCGAGGAGCATCGTCCGTATTTGGAGCTGTTGATTCAGTCATTACGATACAGAAACCCGTTCCAGCCGACGAAACAATCATAAGGCTTAAGTTTGTTCTTCGTAACACAGAAAATCCTCCGCCTATGACGCTTCAGCTAGACAGTAAAACCCTGACCTTTAATCGGAGATAAAATTGGCAATTAAACAGGCAGTGGCAGTATATGACACGCACTATCCAGAATGGCACAAACCCACATGGGGGGTGATCTTTGACTATTTGCGAAAGAATAAGCCGGATATTTTCATCTTTGGGGGCGATCAGTTTCATTTCGACTGCATCTCCCACCACACTCGCGATTTACCGTTGTATCGAGTGCGGCGCGGATACCGAAACGATATTGAGGGATTTCGACGGGACATCCTCGATCCCCTTGAAAGACTGCTGCCTAAAGGTTGTACAAAAATCTGGATTATTGGCAACCATGAACGGTTTGAGCGTGATCTCATCGAGCGAAACCCTGAACTCGAAGGAGCCATTGACCACGTTGAGCTTCTCGCGTTGGCAGATCGGGGATGGACAATTATTCCATTGGGTCACTGTTATAAACTCGGCAAACTCAACATCATCCACGGAGAAACTCTCTCTGGAATTGGAAATCAGGCTGGCATGTACCCATCCAGAAAGGCCGTGGAATTATATGCAGGCAATGTTCTTGCAGGACATACTCACGCCCCTCAAACGTTTACCAAGGTCAGCCCAGTTGAACATACAAATAAATGGCAGGGCCATATCGCTCCAATTGCTGGAAGCGTCAATCCAAGTTATCTTAGGAACAGAGCAACAGCGTGGTTAAATGGTATGGTGTTGATCGATGTATTTCCGAATGGACAATTCAATCTCTATCCGGTAATTGTGATTAACGGAACCGCATCGTATGGAGGCAAGCAGTATGGCAAAAAGATATAGCGTTGGGATTGATGTGGACGGCGTTTTGGCCGCATTCACCCACGCCGCTCGGCAGACCATGAAGAAACTCTTCGCCGGTCGCCCGGATGATTTACTTGTTCAGACTACATGGGCGTTTGAATCGCTTGGCATCACCGCTGAGGAAGAGCGTATATTCTGGCGTCATGTGGATAACGAACCGAATTGGTGGTTGACGTTGAAAGCGTTGCCATTCACTTTTACACTTCCCGAGCTAGTTGCCAACCATCGATGTGTGTTCATTACTAATCGCAAGGATGGAGCTGGCTTACCAATCGAGCAACAGACATCCAGTTGGCTCCGGGCGCACTTCGGGCTTCGGGAACCGACGGTTGTAATTAGCAACAACAAGGGACCTGTTGCAGTTGGATTGAAGCTAGATTACTTCATTGATGATCGCCCAAAGAATGTGTCGGAAGTTATAAACTGTTCAAGTACCCGCGTTTTTCTCTGTGACGCCACCTATAATGCGTCCTATGACGACGCTCAACGAGTAGCTAACTTCGACCAATTCGCAAAGATCATTATAAGGAGAGCTAATGGCTGAGGAAATTGATCCGGGACACTTGTATGCACTCCAAGTCCTTGATAGCCAAGAAGATAGGACCGTACTCCGGTTCGTCAAACGTGAAGGCCCAAACTATCCTAGAAACGTTGGACACTATCCAGGAACTACAATGCAAGAAGTCTTGCGTGCGGTAGTTCAACGGGCCGATTATGTTGACAAGCAAATCTTCGACTACGACACACAAATAGCTCGGGACCTTTGCAAACAAGCTATATTTCATTTAGAAGCAAGAGCAGCTCGAAGGCATGGACGACCTGTAGACTTTGGAATTGAAGAAGCGGTAACTGGAATTACCTGCCCTACTTGCGGGCACATACATTGTGGAGGACATGATGCTGCCAAGTGATCCGAAAGACCGTAAGGGACTGCCGATTGTGACAGGAGTTCTTGACTACTTTCCACTTGCATTAGCTGAGGTTGCCAAGGTCTCAGTCATCGGCAACAACCAACACAATCCAGGACAGCCCTTACACTGGGCAAAAGAGAAGTCAACCGATCATGCGGATTGCATTGGTCGGCATCTGGTTCAGCGCGGGACCATTGACACTGATGGCGCACGGCACTCGGCTAAACTTGCGTGGCGGGCGTTAGCTAATCTTGAGATCGAGCTGGAGCAAGTGGAAAAACAAGAGCCACAATCCGATAAGGACTGTGGCAAGATCGATCACTATAAGTTTAAGGACCCCTGTCCTCAATGTGAGGAGGGACCCTCTGCAGGTGGAGGTGCATACAATGACCCAGCTAACTTATATTCACCGGACATCATTATCACCGCTAAGAAAGCACTTGGCTATTAAATGCTTCTGATTCCGCTAGCAGCGCTTCTTCTAATTGTTCTGCTGTTAGCACTGGCGCTTCATCCGTAAAGGCAGCCTTGAGTTCTGGATAAGCCTTCTCAATGATCTTCCACCAGAGCCCTTGCATTGCTTGGCGAAAGACCGAGACATCCACAAGCCATTCGAGGTTAGCGGCTAATGCAGCTTCCCTCAGCGTCGCATACAGCCAACGTCCATGAAGTGTACCGTCATGGGGTTCGCCGGATATTTCTTCGAGTATCCACTTTCTAAAGCGCACGTCAGCCACTTCAAGAAGCCGTTTGAGATCATCAAGTCTCAGGCGGCTTTTTGTTGTATGGAGAACAACATGACCATCTGGCTTAACGGGGTTAAACAGTGGAAGTTCACAGTCTTCTATCATCCACTTAAAGAAGTTTCTAACACATCGAAGCTCTATCTCTATTGTAGACCTATTGACACCCGCGCGTATCCGACTGATACGGTAATCGGCTATGTCTGTGATAGTGAAGGATTCGATGCCAAGGTTATTTGGAAAGAAGGACAGGAACCGTTCGAGATGCGTATCAACAAAGTAAAAGCGTTCCCGCCCATAGAGCTTGAGAACGAAGCTCTCGTAGCGACCGAGCCAAACTCGAATGTTGTATTTGATAGCCACCTTGAAATGGGTCCCTTATGACTGAGAAGAAGCCTTCTTCATTCGAATATCGTTGTCCACAAACGCGCAACAGCCAAACTGAATATCAACGATTGCTGGCTGCGGCTGGTCAACTTCACCACCAGTCCCGGCAACTGATTGAGGCTTCTCTTCATGCTCGACTGCGGGGTCTGCCATCATCACAGGATGATTACACCGACCTCTACCGACTTGATCGCGAAACACTTGACCTTCTGTGCGCCCACGTAGCCACTTGCAATCTTTGCAATGGTACGGACCTGAAGCGGCATATCCGGCGAGCTTCGTTCCGATCCATTTGATAGGGGGAACGGCGGAATCTACGAACGTCTGGAGTTTGATTAGTGATACTTCTTGTTTTGTCATTAGCGACCTGTCGTTCCTTGGCTCAAGGCGTTCCCAGTTCCGTATCCACTAGATGTCTTTTGCGTAGTACGATCCAATAGCCCCTGAAATGCATTCATCATTTGTTGCTTGTATTCACGAATATTCTCAAGTTGCTTTTGTTGCGCTTGGGGATCGCTGGAGGGATTCGCCATTATTTTCTTTTGCATAGTATTCAAAGCTCCAAGCCGTTGCTGCATAGTCGTGGCTAATCCGCCCTTCCAAATCTCCTCCGCATGAGCTTGATGATATTGCTCGGCTTTCACGGAGTCAATTTGCTTTAACTGATTGTAGTTATTGAGGGCTTGCGTGACCTGTCCAATGGAATTGTAGAACTTCTGTTGAGCATTGATATCCGCTTGATTGATTGGAGTACCGGAGAAGGGACCAGCGGGCTTGGTTGCACCCTGAGTCGCGGGATAGTTCTTCGCGAAAAACGGATCAGTCAATGCCTCCATATTACGTGCGCCAGCCCCTAATATCCCGCGAGAGATATGTTCAAGGCGTTGTGGGGATGTGCCAGTCGCTCCCCCAAGTGCCATCATAGTTGGGCTAACGTTCTTTGCACCAAGCCCTTGAAGCTCTGGGGATACCTTTGGATTAGTTACGATTGGCGCGAACCGCCCAAACTGATCTGTCTTGTTAAAGGCTTCCTCGATTGGAACCCGAATAGCCGGATTGATCTGACTGCCAACTGACATCGCGGTCTTGCCAAGCAGTTCAGCAGCAGTTGACCGGGCGCTTGTAAACGCCTGCGCATCAAAGTTCGGATGGCCAGGTATGAACCCAGAAGCTGCATTCGCGATTAGTTGTGTCACAGGACGTGGATCAGCATGGGTTTTCATTATACTGTCCATCTCTTTATACATCGCGTCTTCCATGGGTTGGAAAAAGGTTCGGACGAAATCTGGTTTACTGACTCGATGATAGATTGGATTACCGTCAACGTCACTCTTGCCGGTTAGCCCAACCCAATATTTCATTTTATCTGAATCAGAAACCTTCGCCCAAAGCGAGTTTCCCTTATCGTCCTTCTGTTGAAGGTTGTGAGAGATGAGGGCGAGAGTTGGAATTGCAACGGCTAGTCCCGCGAGCATTAACTTACCACGATATTCATGGTCAGCCGCAAGCGCAAGGTCGCTGCGAATGTGTGCCCAATCTGCCCGTAAGAAGGTGGTCATGCTACTAAGCGCACCATCACTTGCGCCCATTTGCGCATAATCGGGAATAGGTCCACGGGTGATCGTTTTGAATGTCGCGGCTTCAGGATCGTATCCAGCTTGTCTGAGTCGATTGTAATGATATTGTTGAATGGTATTGGGGATTAGCTCACTGAGTTGACGATAAGATTCAAGTGGACGCTTAGTAACATTCGTAAGCGGCCCCTTCGCCCCAAGTTGCATGTTGTTAAGGCGATCTTCGGGATACATCATTGTTGTTAATGAGTTACGAGCCAGTCCTGTCTTGGCTGCCTCAACCCATTTATCGTCATGAGTCCAAGTTGACTTAACAGCATCCTTGGCTGCTGATAACATCGCTGGCGGGTCTTTCATCATCTTCTCAAATAGGTTGCTATACTTTGGACCTTCGCCTGTTATCAACTCACGCCCAATAATATTCGGTAACGCAACACCAAGTTGCCACGCGGGGTTACCAACGGTAGTTAATCCCTTGAACATGCTATTGACATATCGAAGAGCAATGTTGGTCGCGCTATGAGTTTGAAGCATGGAGGAATTATCAAGTGATTCCCCAAGCGATTGGGGAACGGCATACCGGGTTTGAATTCCATTCTCGTATTTCCCAACGACCATCTCGCCCTTAACTGGTTGATAGTCATTATGAACGGGAGTAAAGTACTGCGCAATATCGGGAATCTTCTTAGCTGCATCGAGGAAGGTTCCAAGAGTTCGGTTACGATAAAACTCACGGATTGACTCAGCGGCCCCATCAGCCCCAGCCTGCCAAGGATCAACGTTGGTTCTTTCGGAACCCATCAGTTGATGAATGACATTCTGTTGGCGTAGATAGAGCGGGGAGTTTTTGCCATAGAACTTTTTATTCGCATCCGCAGCCGTCTCAAGAATCCTACGCATAGGAACGTATTCATCGCCGCGAGCGGTGTAGGTTTGGTAAGCTTCTTTGGTAATGATACTATTCTTACCGCCGTTGTTGG
>Ga0182024_10001408_pt1 | contig 62120 bp, 65 predicted proteins | sample P32metaG_FD_120480 | JGI IMG/M metagenome (GOLD analysis project Ga0182024, IMG submission 120480) | Permafrost microbial communities from Stordalen Mire, Sweden - P3-2 metaG (Illumina Assembly) | ecosystem: Environmental > Terrestrial > Soil > Wetlands > Permafrost | place: Sweden: Stordalen...
ATGCGTGATCCAGCCGAAGAAGGCGATCCCGGTCGGCTTCGGCTGAACCTTCGGCAGCGGCAGCTGGACGACGGCGTAGACGTGCGGATCGTGCATCTTGAGCTGGGTGGCGAGCTGGGCGAGACGTTCGGGCGACTTGAGCTTCGCGATCGTCTCTTCGAGGCGCTGCGAATCATCGAGCAGGGCCGTGCGCTTCTGCTCGGTCTCCGCCAGCGCGTAGGTCAGCGACGTCAGGTCGGAGGTCAGCTTCACGTACGCCAGCAGCGGTACCAGCACGAGCACGGTCAGCGCCAGCACGGCGAACACGGGACGATGGATGCGCACGCGGGTCCGGCGAACGCGGCGCTTTGTCGCGCGGCGCACGCGTTCGACCTGGCGCGGTTGGGGTGCGGCCTTCGCCGGCGCGATCATTGGCTCTCTGCCACGCGTTCGGCGACGCGCAGCTTCGCGCTGCGCGCACGCGGGTTTGCGGCGACCTCGTCGTCGGCGGCAACGACCGGTTTACGCGTGAGCGTCCGGACCCGGGGGTCTTCGCGAAAGGTGTGCTTCACGATGCGGTCCTCGAGCGAGTGAAAACTGATAGCGGCGATGCGTCCGCCGGACACGGTGCGCGCGAGCGCAGCATCGAGCCCGGCGTGCAGCGCACCGAGCTCGTCGTTCACGGCGATGCGCAAGGCTTGGAAGGTGCGGGTGGCGGGGTGAATCGCGCCGCGGGGAGTGCCGCGCTGCACGCTGCGCGCGACGACGCCGGCCAGGTCGAGCGTGTCGCGAACCGGCGTTCCGGCCTCGCGCAGCGCGACGATCGCGCGCGCGATCCGCCGCGACGCGCGCTCTTCACCGTAGCCGTAGATCGCGTCGGCGATTTCGCGCTCGTCGCGGGTGGCAAGAAAGGTCGCCGCCGATTCGCCGGACGTCGGGTCCAGACGCATATCGAGCGGTGCCGCGACGCGGAACGAGAAGCCGCGCTCGCCTTCATCGAACTGCATCGAGCTCACCCCGAGGTCGAACAGCACGCCGTCGACCGCGGCGATCCCGAGCGCATCGAGCTGCTCCGCCAGCGTGCGGAAGTTGGCGTGTACCAACGTGAAGCGCGGGTCGGCCGGAGCGAACGCGCCCGCCGAAGGGTCCGCGTCGAGCGCCACCAGCCGGCCCGCCGCGTCGAGCTGCTCCAGGATGAGCGCGCTGTGACCGCCCGCCCCGAAGGTCGCATCGACGTAGGTTCCGGACGGCCGGATCGCCAGCGCCTCGAGCGCCGCAGCGGCCAGGACCGGGATGTGCGGCATCGGTCAAAACAGTCCCAGCTCCGAGGCGAAGTCGCCCAACTCGCCGCGGTGCGCCAGGTGCTCGTCGTAGCGGTCCTTGGCCCACAGCTCGACGCGCGTCATCGAACCGATCGAGACGACATCCTTGTCCATCCCCGCCCAGGTCCGCAGCGCGGGCGGGATCACGAGCCGGCCCTGGGCGTCGCAGCTCAGTTCTTCGGTATGCGCGAAGAGGTGGCGGACGAAGGCGCGATAGCGCGCGTCCTTTAGCGGGGCGCTCTCCAACCGGGCGCAGACGTCGCTCCAGGTCGCCGCCGGATAGAGCGCCAGACAGCGGTCGGGCTCGCCGATGGTAAGGAAGAAGCCGGCGCCGAGACGTTCGCGAAAGCGGGCGGGCACGACGAGTCGACCCTTGTCGTCAAGGTTGTGGTCGACCGAGCCTGCGAACAATGGGCGATCCGGCATAGATCTCCCACTACGCTCCACTGTGGTCCACTGCGTTCCACTATATCCCACCCTCCGCCCGGCGGCAACGCTTGGTCAGCATTCATTTATCAAGACTGGGCAACGGCAAACGAAAACCGTCGCGCGATTTTCGCCGGATCGAAGGTGGATTACGAACGTATGTTCGTATGCTGAGATCGCGTCGGTTGTTGAAGCCGCTCTCCATGAGGTATCGAAAGTGTCAGAACCGCTCGCTGTAGCCGGGCCGATCGCCGTTCGGGCGCTCGATCATCTGGTGTTGAACGACCGCGATGTCGAGGCGACCGTCGCCTGGTACGTGCGCGTCTTGGGGATGACGCGGCGCGACTTTTCGCCCGGCGACGGCAAGCCGCCGCGCGCTTCGCTCGCGTTCGGCACCCAGAAGATCAACGTGCGCCCGATCTCGGCCGACAAGCGCGATTGGTTCACCGGCGAGGGCGCCGCTGCAGGAAGCGACGACCTGTGTTTCCTGACGGATGCAGATCCGGATCAGGTCGTCGCGCATCTGACGGCGTGCGGAGTTCCGGTCGAACTCGGGCCCGTCCAAAAAGAAGGCGCTCGCGGAAAACTGCGCTCGGTCTACTGCCGCGACCCGGACGGCAGCCTGATCGAAATCTCGTCCTATGCGGACAACGCTACTTCGCGACGCTGACCGACCAGCCGCCAACGTTGACGTAGGGCATACTTGCGACCGTGATCGAGCGCGTCTGCAGGATCACGATCTGCGCGACCCGGCCGTTGCTGACGTGACCGGCGACGTGCACGCTGACAGGTGCCCCCGAACCTCCGGCCGCGGCGCCCCCGCTGCTGTCGCCGGCGCCGCGAGAACGCCCTCCGCGCCCTCCGCCCGGAAAGCCGCCGCCTCCGCCGCCCCCGGGAAAACCACCGCCTCCACCACCCGTGCCGCCCATGCCGCCCGAAGATCCGCCTTCACGCCGGCGGTCCGAGGAGGGACTCGCCGTGGCTTGGCCGTCGCCGCTGAAATCGAACTCTCCGCCCGCGATATTAGACGAGATCAGCGCGACGCTGGCGGCCGGTCCGCCGGCGGCCGTTCCTACCGGAATCGTCGCGACCCACGTCTCATGCGTCGTGACGTCGGCGCCGTGCAGCGCCGCCAACGCGAGGTTCAATCCGACCAGCACCTCGCTGACGTCGGCATCAGCGGCCGTTCCGCGCGCGTCCTCGGTCAACGCCAGCGTCCCGTCTTTGTTCTCGGTCAGCACCGAGAGGTTCGGCGTACCGTCCGGACGCTGACGTTCGATCACCAACGTCGTCGGGGCGCGGCGAACGAGATCGAACGACATCGTCGAGGCAACCGGACCGGTCGTCCCTTGCACCGAGCGCACAACGCGCAGGTGAATGCGCTGCCCGGTTGCCGTCGGCAGAAAGGCAATTCCGCTCCCGGCCGCAGCGGCGGGGACCGGGAACACGGCGACCAAGGCGAGCACGAGCAACTTGCGGACCATCGCCGCTCAGTATCGCGACCATTCCTCCGGCCCGACTGAGACCGCCGCTCACGCATGAAGAACGCCGCGAAGACGAGCGCTGTGGCAACGTAACCGAGCAGCGTGACGCCGTCTGCCCTGCCGCGTCCGGCGCCCCGATTCGATCGTTTGAGAAGCGTGAGGATCCGGTATGGCCGGGCGGCATGGGCAAGGCGGGTTCCGAGGAGCGGCGAATCGTCGGCTACCGTGTTCCCGCGCGCCCCTTGGGCATCGGTTGCCCTCGCCTTCGCGTTCCTTTCGGGGTGCAGCGGGGGCGGCTTTCTCCCCGGATCCCACGCGATGCCGTCGGGGCAACTCGAGGCGCTCGTGCGCTCGGCCGCGAGCTCGAATAATGTCGACGCGAAGCTCTTGTTCTCGGTGATCGACGCCGAGTCGCACGGGGACCCGGCGGCCGTCTCGCGCGTCGGAGCGCAGGGTCTGATGCAGCTGATGCCGGGCACGTCCGCAATGTACCGCGTCACCAATCCGTTCGATCCGTATCAGAATGTCGACGCCGGAAGCCGCTACCTGCACGACCTGCTGCGCCGCTATAAAGGAAACGTCCGGCTCGCGGTCGCCGCGTACAACGCCGGTCCCGGCGCGGTCGATGCCGCGCATGGGATCCCGCCGTTCGCGGAAACACGGGCCTATGTCGACCGCGTCGTCGCCGGCCTCAAATAGTATGCCCGCCGCCTACCGGCCGGGGCGCTAGCATGGCGACCTTCCCGGGACTGCGGACGCCCGCGTTCGTGCGTGCCCTTCCGCCGCGGCCGCGGCTGCCGATCCTCGACGCCTACCTGCTGCGCGAGGTTGCCGCGCCGTTCGGCTTCGCCTTGGCGGCGTTCTTCCTGTTCTGGTTCGCCAACATCTTCGTGCTCGCGGCCGACTATTTGGTGAACAAGGGCGCGCCGGTCTTCCTGGTGCTGCGGTTCCTCTTGTTTCGGGTGCCGCAGGCGACGCCGATGGCCTTCCCGTTTGCGTGTCTATTCGGAACGCTGCTCGGCTTCGGCCGCCTCATGGCCGACAACGAGATCACCGCGCTGCGCACTTCCGGAATCCCGTTCGTGCGCATCATTCGGCTGCCGCTCTTAGCGGGCGCCGCGATCGCGATCGCCGCCTTCATGGTCAACGAAAACGTCGCGCCGGTCGCGACCGACCTCTCGACGCGCAGCTTCTACCAGATCCTCTACAAGTCGCAGACCCTGCCGATCGAGCCGAACATCTTCCGGGCCGATCCGGCGACCGGCGACATGTTCTATATCCAGTCGGTGTCGTCCGACGGCCGCTCGATGTCGAACGTGATGATCTATCAGCCGGACCGCAGCTCGCCGTTCGTGCAGATCCTCACCGCCAAGGCCGCGCGCATCGACGGCGGCGAGATCGTTCTCGACCACGCCGTGCGCACGCAGATCAAAGCCGACGGTCAGATCGGCGCGGTCGACGTCGAAGCGCGCGAAGTGCGCCTCTCGCTGCCGATGGGTGACAACGGGCAAAATTTCCTGAGCAGCGCGTTCAACGACACCTACACGATGAACACGAAGCGACTTTCGCAGGACATCGCGTTCCGCAAGCAGACCGGCCAGGGCGGAACGGATCTGGCCGCGCGTGAACTCACGCTCGGCAGCAAGTATGCCTATCCGTTCGCATCGTTCATCGCGGTGATCATCGCGGTGCCGCTGGCGGTTCGGTTCGGAAAGAACGGACGCACCCTCGGGATCGTGCTCTCGATTGTGCTCCTCGTCATTTATTATGGGATGGTCGCGCTCGCGGGCGCCTTCGGCCGAAACGGATCGATCGATCCCTACGTTGCCGCGTGGTTGCCGAACGTGATTATGGGCGCCGCCGGCGGAATTCTCATCTGGCGCGAGGACCGGTGATCCGATCGCTCCTGCGGGCGGGCGCGGCATTCGTCGCGCTGTCGCTGACGCTGGGGTCACTTCCGGCTGGGGCCTCCGACGAGGACGCGCAGAACGCGCTGGTGCTGCTGAAGCGCTGCGGTGACGCGGCGCCCGTCCAAGTCGCGCAGGCGGAAGCGTCGACGAGCCCGTCACCGACGGATTCGCCTTCGCCGACGCCCTCGCCGACCCCGCGGCCGCTGGTCGGTCCGCCCTCGGCACCGGGCGGTCCGCAAATTCTCGTCCCCCCTCCGCTCCCCACCACGACGCCGGTCCCGCCGCCCCCGCTCCCGACGCCGAGCTCGTCTCCCGGGTCGCCGCCGCCGGCGATCATCCAGCAGGCGACGATTCCGCCCGAGCCGACAGCGGTCCCAGCGGTCCGTCCCAGTTCCGGACCGGTCGTGCGGCCCTCGCCGTCGCCGTCGGCGACGCCGGAACCGGGCGAGACGCTAGGCCCCAACGACTACGCGATCCTCGGCGATCATCTGACCGGCAAGAATACGAAGGGCGAGCCTGAGGATCTCGACGGGAACGTCACCATCCTCTACCAGCAGGGCGTGCTCGGCGGCGACCACGCGCACTACGACGGCAAACGCTACATCGACATGAGCGGGCACACGTTCGTCCGGAACAGCGCCGGCGACACCGTGTTCTACGCCGACGGAATCCGCTTCGACACGCTCACCCAAAACGCGATCCTGATCAACGGCCACGGCGAATCGACCAACGGCGTCGAGCGCGGGAAGCTGTACTTCAAGGGCACGACGATGGTGACCGACCACGAGGGCGTCACCCACGTCGAACACGCGAACCTCACGACCTGTGAGAATCCGCGCGGCGGCTATCACATCGAGTCGAAGACCCTCGACGTCTATCCGGGCGACAAAGCGGTCGCGAAGTCGGCCGTGCTCTATCTCGGCGCGCTGGCGGTCCTGTGGCTCCCGATCGTCGTCATCTCGCTGCGCCAAGACGAACAGGGCTCGCGCCGCAATCCCGGTTTCGTCCCGATCGTCGGCTACTCGCAGGCCGAGGGTTTCTGGATCAAGGCCCGGATCGGGTTTTCGCCCAGCGACTACTACTACGGGTACTACCGGGTCGAGGAGTACACGAAGATCGGGCTCGGTCTGGGCTACGTCGCGACGATCCGTCGCAAAGACGGGCGTCGCCAGACCGACATCAACGCCTACACGATCAAGAACCGGATCGACGGCTCGCAGAATACGAACCTCGCCATCAACGATCAGGAGTTCTTCTCGCGCACGACGCGCGGTCAGGTGGCGCTGAACTATACGGGCGATTACGGTCCGCTTACGACGTTGCCCGCCCAGTACACGATAAATGCGGCGGTCGACCACGCCGACGTGCGCGGCGACCATCAAGACTACAGTTTCTCACGCACGTCGACCGGCTCGCTGTCCGCGACCGACAACTACGGGCTCACCGACCACCTGCAGCTCTCGCAACAGCTGCAGAACGACTTGGCCCTGTCGTACACCACCAGCAGCAGCGGCGGCTACTACGGGGTCGCCGGCGGCACGACTGACACACTGCACTTCCAGACGCTCACCCACTACGTGGGGCGCTCGTACGACTACGAGCTGACCTACGACCGGTACGATTCGAACTCGCAGACCAACGTCCAGAAAGAGCCCGAGCTGACGATCCGTCCGCTCACGAACATCTTTCCGAACTTCAAGGCGGTCCCGATCACGACCCAATACACGATCGGGCTCTACGACGATCCGACCGCAAACATCCAAACCAGCCGCGCCGAGGCACGCATGCAGTTGGGTCCGGCGCTCGCGCACTTCCTGGACAGCGACTTCTCCGCCCAGCTGACGGTCCAGCAAGACTATTACGGTACCGGCGACGAGAAGGCGCAGATCGGTCAGCTGATGACCCTGACGACACCGGTCTGGGACCACGTCGTCAACACGATCTCGTATACCGAGTCGCAGGTGAACGGGCCGCTGGCGGAGCCCTTCAAGTCCCTCGATGTGCTCGGCGCCGGTCTCAAGCAGGCCAACGACGTGCTGCGCCTCTTCAACAGCAATGTCTACACGTTTTCACTGACCGCCACGACGTTCTTCAATCGCCAGGCCCAGGCGGTCGGCTATCAGATCACCTCGCAGCCGTCGCCGCGCTCGACGCTGCTGATCGGCGGCAGCTTCACGCCCGGTCCGGGGTTTGGTTTCGACCGCACCAACGTGCAGATCGCGACCCCGTTCGGTTACGAGAGCGACCTGCAGTTCGCGACCTTCATCGACTGGCACAATCACATGCGGCTCGAGAGCAAGAACATCTACTATCGCCACATCGTCGGCGAGTGTTACGAACTGCGGGCGTCCTACAACGAGGACCTCAAACAGGTCTACTTCACGGTGACGCTGCTCGCGTTTCCCTCGCAAGCGGCGAACTTCGGAATCGCGCAGTCGCCGACGCTCAATTCGGTCATCCCCGGCAGCCTCACGAGCGCCGCCTTCACCTACGGCGCCGCCGGCGGCGGACCATAGTGGATTCGCCTGACGGCGAATCCTTCGCGGTCCTCGCGCCGCTCGGCGCCTTGCGGAGCCCCGGCCGAACGTGGTAAAGGGGACGCATGAACACGTACACCCAGCCCTGCGAGTATCAGGAGTGCAACTGCACCGTCACGGGCGGGCTCGAAGGCGCATCCTACTGCAGCGACATCTGCGAGCAGCGTGATTCGACGGACGAGGAAATGGAGTCGACCTGCGCCTGCGCCCACCCACCCTGCGACACGGAATAAACAACACGTCATCGATCGCATCGAGGGCGGCTTTGGGCGAAGCCCAAAATGCGAAGCGGCGGAGCGCAGCGCGGCGAACCGGAGCGCCCATGAGGGCGCGAGGACCGCGACGGATTCGCCGTTAGGCGAATCCACTCGAGCACCGCGACGGCTTCGGCCGTCAGGCCGAAGCCTCTACGGTGTGTTGAAGACGACGACTCCGTAGATTGCGGCGGAGGGGTTCTGCGGACCCGATCCGGTCACGGGCTTGATGTAGGATTGGCCGGGCAGCGTCGCCGCCGTGTTGAGGATGAACCCCGGATACGACGTGTCGGACGGACCGTTGCCGAGCGAATCGACGACCGTATTGGTCGTGTCGACCGTGAACATGTTCATCACCCACGTCGACGAGAGCAGATAGAAGAAGGGCGGGCACGACTGGCCGACGGGGTGGGGCGACGGTGCCGGGGTCGGCTGTCCGGTCGTGTTGATCGGCGACGGAAAATCGAGGATGCAGCGATTGAAGCGGATATCGAAGCCGTAGGTCGCCGCGCTGGTGGGTGAGAGCACGCTGAAGTTTAGCGTGCCGGTCGCATAGCCGAGCGTGCGCCGATTGACGCCGCCGGCCTGCGATGCATCGGCGAAATACTGGAACACCACCGGCGAGTTGGCAAAGTTCGGACCGCCGCCGACCAAGATCGCGAACGACCAGTCCGTATAGTTCGAATTGTAGCCCAGGGCGTACGGGACGTGGCCGTTGCCGCTGGTATTGAACACGATCAAATAGCTGAAGTTGCTGAAATCGGGCTGACCGTTCGTCTCGAAGCGGATGAGAGTCTGACCGGACGGAACGATACCACCGTTGGCCTCGCCAAGGCCCGTCACCTGATGCCCGCACCCGGACAGCACCACCATCGCCGCGACTAGCACGGCCTCACGCAGCCGACGCACCGTTCTCTCCTCCGCGACCATTCGTGCAACGGCCGTCGCGTTGGTGTGCGCGTTCGGCCTGCACCTGGCCTTCCCACGCATCGGTTGGTGGTGGTTGTCACCGTTTGCACTGGCTGGGCTTCTCGCGTCGTGGTGCAGTCTCACTCCACGTTCGGCCGCCCTCGTCGGATACGCGAGCGGGCTTGTGTTCTTCGCGTTCGGGTTCACGTGGTTCGGTGAAACAGCCGGTGCGTTGCTTGGTCCGGCCGCGCCGATCCTTGACCTTGGAGGTGCGGCAATCGAGGCGCCTGCGTTTGCGTTCGCCGCCGTGGTCGCGTCGTTGGCAGCGCGCCGCTGCGACGTGCGCGCGGTGCCACTGGTAGCGGCCGCGGCATACACGCTCGGGGAGTACTTGCGCTCGTCGGGGACGTGGGGCTGTCCGCTCGAGCAGATCGGCCTGGCCTGGATCGACACCCCGCTGCGTCCGCTGGCCGCGTTCGCCGGCGTCTACGGGATCACGTTCGCCGTCGCACTGCCCGCTGCGGCGCTCGGTTGGTGGGTGCTCGATCCGCGCGACCGCCGCCGCGGCATGACCGCGGCGGCCGCGTGGCTCGCGGTGATCGTATGCGCATCGCTGGCATGGGCGTTCTGGCCCGCGCGCCATTTCGCGCCGCCGGCGCGTCGCGTCGCTGCAGTGCAAGGCGGCATCGCGCAGACGCTCAAGATGAGCAGCCTGGGCCTCGCGGTCGCAATCGATCGCTACACGGCGATGACGCGCGCATTGCGAAGGGTGCATCCGACGCTCGTGCTGTGGCCGGAGACCGTCATCACGACCGATTTGAACAACCCGGCGCCGGCGGCACGCGCGCTCGGCGTACGGTTTGCGGAACTTTCACGCGAGCTCGACGCGACGCTGTACGTTGGTTCGCTCGCGCGCATCCCCGGCGGCCGGCTGACGAACGCGCTCTACATCTACGATCCGCATGCACCGGGGCTCGCACGGTACGCCGGCGCGCGCGCCGTCTACGGCAAAGAGCAGCTGGTGCCGATGGCGGAGTACATTCCAGGCCCCGAGTGGGTGCGCGCGCTCCCGTATGCCGATCAGGTTGGGGCCTACACGCCCGCGGTCAATCCCGTCGAAACGATCAACGGTGCGACGCCGCTCATCTGCTGGGAGTCGTTGTTCGGCGACATCGCGCACGCGCGGCTGCGCGATAACCCCTCGCTGCTGCTGATCGCAACCGACGACGCCTGGTTCGGTACGACGGAATTTCCGTACGAACACGCGATGGCGGCTTCGCTGCGCGCGGTCGAGACCGGCCGCTGGGTGCTGCGCGCGGGGGCGACCGGTATCAGCGGCATCGTCGCACCCGATGGCGACTGGACCGCGCGCACGACCCTCGGCGGCCCGGCAACGGTCGTCGGCGATGTCGGCGCGCCGGCACCCGGGCCCTACGCGGCCCTCGGACCGCTCCCGATCGCGTTCGTCCTGGCCCTCGTCATCCTGGTCCCGCTGGTCGCGGGCAAACGGCCGTGACGTTCCCCTGGCGCACGACGCTCGCCATCGTCGGGCTGGTGTTTCTGGCCTGGGTCGGGTTCGAAGTCGGGCGGGCCGGAAGCGACGTCACGATTGCGCACATCCAGGGACCCTCGACGCTGGTGGCGGGGAGGGTAACCGGGAAACGACTGAACGGACAAGCCTGGTCGCTCGATTACGATAAGGTCACCATGAGCCCCGACGGCGCGCAAGCGCAAATCGATCACGTGCGGGACGGACGCATTCATCGCGTTGGACGTCCGGACGTGCTGATGAGCGCCGACAACGTGACCGTCAATACCGTCACCAACGATCTCACCGTCGCCGGGCCGGTCACGTTCAAGGAAGATCTCGGCGGAGGCCGCAGGCGCACGTTTGCCACGACCGGCGCGCGCTACATCGGCGCCAGCCGCATTCTGACCCTCGATCACACCGCGACGATCACCGACTCCGGCGCGACGATCACCGTCGCTTCGATGACGATCGATTTCCGGACCGGCGACACACAGCTCGGCCGAATCGTCGGCGAGCGTCCGGGAACGCGATGACACTCCGCAGCCCGAGAAAAGACCGCGGCGCCTCAGCTTTCGCTTTGGCGCCCCGCGTTTTTCTTCGCTTCCGCGATCAGCTGCTTGACCTTCTGGCCGCCCTTGTGTCCGATTTGCTCGTAGAACTCCGGACCATACTTTTCTTTGACGACCTGGCCGCCTTTTTGTCCGATCGCTTCGTAGAACTCCACACCGTGGCGCTCACGCGTCGCCTGGCCGCCCTTGCGCCCGATTTCCTCATAGAAACCCGAGCCGTAGCGATCCCGCACCGTATCGCCGCCCTTTTTGCCGGCCTCGCGCACCGACATCTCTCCGTCGACCTTCCCCGCCTTCGGCTTCGCCGCAGGCTTCTTCGGGTCGGCCATGGATCAGATCGCCGATTTAGCCGTGCGCTTCAGCTTCTGGCCGCCCTTGGCGCCGATTTCCTCGTAAAAGGCGGGGCCGTATTTGCTCTTCGTCGCCTCGCCGCCCTTGCGCCCGATGGCTTCGTAGAACTCCGAGCCATATTTGGCCTTCACCCGGTCTCCGCCGCGTTTTCCGGCTTCGCGCACGCTCATGCCGCCGCCGTTGTCTGATACGTTATCGTTGATCGCCATGTTGGAAACAGTCTCCCTCGAGCTCAAAGCCCACGGTTCATCCTGTACCCAGCGGCGGGTAGCTTAAACGGTGCTCTGGACTGTCTTCGAAGGGCCGGCCGTGTTCGACGGGACCGGCGCCGCGCCGTTCACCACCGACGTCGGCGTCGCCGACGGACGAATCGTCGCAATCGGTGATCTTTCCGAGCGTGACGCATACGAGCGCGTTGCCTGCAGTTCTCTGGCACTCGCGCCCGGTTTCATCGACGTTCATTCGCATTCCGACGAACTCTGGCTGGTCGACGGACGTTGCGAAGGCAAGATCTGCCAAGGTGTCACCAGCGAGATCGGCGGCAACTGCGGGACGTCCGCCGCCCCGCTGCAGGGCGCCGCACTCACTGCGAAACAGCGCGATGCGGCGCAGTATCGCCTCGAGGTGGCGTGGACGACCTTCGATGGCTTCTTCGCACTTGTCGAACAGGCAGGCGTCGCACTCAACGTCGCGTCATTGGTCGGCCTGGGAACGACGCGCCGCTGCGTCGCCGGCGACGCGCCGCGCCCGCTCGAGGCCGACGAGATGCGCGCGCAAGCGCGGCTCGTTCGCGATGCGGTCGACCAAGGTGCGCTCGGCGTGTCGAGCGGGCTGATCTACGAGCCGGGTCGTCACGCCGACCGCGGCGAGCTGGTCGCCTGCGCCGAAGCGGCGCGCGCGGCCGGCGCTGCGCGTTACGTGTCGCACGTGCGCGATGAAGGTGACGATCTCGAAGCAGCGATCGCGGAAGCATTGGCAATCGGCGAGGCAGCGGACGTCGCGGTGCAGTGCTCGCACCACAAGGCGGCGGGAAGGCGCAACTGGGGCAAGGTGCATCGCACGCTGCCGATGCTGGACCGCGCCGGCCGTGGCGCCGGCGTCGCATGCGATGCGTATCCGTACGTCGCGTCGTGGACGGAACTGGCGACGATCCTGCCGCCGCGCGTGCGGGACGGCGGTGACGATGCTGCGCTCGAACGGCTGCGCGATCCGGCCTTCGCGGCGGCCTGCGCCTTCGCGCTCGAACTCGCGCGCGATCCGCTGCTCGGCGGCGACGGCTGGGACACGATTCTGATCACCGACGTCGGCAGCGAGCGCAACGCCGACGTCGCCGGCATGCGGATCGACGCGCTCGCACGCCACTGGCGCATGACGCCCTCCGCGGCGGTGGTGCGGCTGCTGGTCGAAGAATCGCTGCGCGTCGACTGCGCCTTCTTTTCGATGAACGAGGATGATGTCGCAGCGGTGCTGAGTGCATCGTTCTGCTGCGTGGGGAGCGACGCGTCGGCGCGCGCGTTCAGCGGCATCACCGCCCGCGGCGTTCCGCACCCGCGCACCTACGGAACGTTCCCGCGCATCTTCGGCCGCTACGTGCGCGGACGGCGCGTCTTCGATGCGGCCGAAGCGATTCGCCGCATGACCTCGCTGCCGGCCGACCTGTTCGGGCTGCGCGACCGCGGGCGTATCGCGCTGGGTGCGCATGCCGACCTGGTCGTACTCGACCTGGACCGGGTGATCGATCGCGCGACCTACGAGCGCCCCTTTGCCGCGCCGGAGGGCATTCGGGACGTCTACGTCAACGGGCGCGCCGTCCTCCGCGGCGGCACGTTGACCGGTGCCCGTCCCGGACGCGTTCTGCGCCAAGGGCGCTAAGCGAGGTGGGACTTCGGCGGGCCGTGCGCAAGACGTTGTGGTGACGCGCGCTGACTTCATCGCTGCGACGGCAGCGGCGGCCGCGACGGCAACCCCGCGTCCGCCGCCGGCGCGCCGCGTCTGGGCGGTCGTCGACCTCGAACGCGACGGCCGGGCACTGCTGACGCCGTTTACGGTGACGATCGCGCTGCACAACGCAACCGGACACCTCGTGCGCCTGCAGTTCCCGACTGCCGACCTGTTCCGCATCGATATCGTGCGCGACGACAACCCGCTGTGGTCGTCGGTGACCGGTCACAAACCGATTCCGATCACGCGGCAGCTCGACGTGTCACCGGGCCTGCTCCGCCTAGGTCAGGTCGTGGTCGATGCGACGACCGACGATCACCGCTCGCTCGCCGCCGGCACGTCGACCGTCCGGGTCGCGATGCTCGGCACCAACTTCGGCATGGTGATCGACACGCCGATCACGTTCGACCAACCTGCGTCGATCGCCGACGTCCTGGCCGGAAAGCCGTCGTCGATCCGCACAATCGCCGGCGAGGCCTATCTCGACGGCGCCTACCCGCGCTTGAACGACGCCTCGGGCTCGCTACGGCTGTCGCGCGCGCTCGGCATCCGCCCCGGCGCCAAGTATGTCGTCCGCGGCTTTCTCGACGCGGTCGGCGACGAGCGCGTCTTCGACGTCGGCCGCAGCGCGCCGGCGTTCGAAAGCGCCGCCAGCCCCGCGCCCTAAGGCTGCGGCGTCGCCGGCGTCGCCGGCGTCGAGGGCGCCGCGATGACGCCTTCCGCACGAGCGCGCAGCATGTGGTACAACCCCGTCTGCACGATCGCCATGTAGCCCAGGTACGCGCACGACGCACCGATGATCAGCACGTAACCGCCGCACCCGAGTGCGATCTGCCAAAGCTCGACGTGCGGGACCTTGTCGTTATTGGCCGCGGAGAGCATGAAGCCGAACTGGAGCGGGAGGATAAACGGAATGGCCAGGAGCGAGATCCCTTGCTGAATGGCCCATAGAATCAACAGCGCGATCGCCGAGGTACCGAACGCGTGCCGCACGAGTTCAAATGACTCGCGAAGCGCCGCGAACCCGGGACGCTCCCCACCGACTGCGGCGGGAAGTGCGTACATCGTGAAAAGCACCAGGGCGAGAAACGAGAGGAACAACGTCGGCAGCGCCAGGATCAACGCCGCCATCCCCAAGCCGACGAAACCGATCCCCGCCACGAAGACCGCTCCGATCCGTTTGCGGCCGGCGACGAAGCCGTCGGCCAGAGTCGCCGAACCGGTCGCCCACTGCGCGTTCGCGAGCCCGTAGGTCACCGTATAGATCCAGGCCTGTACGAAACAGCCAAGGACCACCGCGCCGAGCCACGCACCGAAGATCAGGGGGACGAACCACGCGGGCAAGGCTTCCGCCCGGCCCGAACCGGCCTGCGCGGCCTGCAGGCTTGCCAGATGCCCCTGCACCAGAATCACGGCAAAGAGTGCCGCGACCGATACGATGATGACGAGCGCGATCAGCGTGAGCGCCGCAATCGGCAGCGCCGTTATCGGGTTATCGCGGAAAAGGCGCCACGACCGGCTGAGGATCGCCTCGAGCGTGAGCGACGCCTCGGGAACCGGCGGTACGGTGCTCATGAACGCTCCTTTGCGGCGAGGTCGTGCAGCAGCGCGTCGTAGGCGGTGCGGCTGCGTTCGGAAAGCTGCGCCAGGTCGCCGTCGTTCTCGATCGTATAGCCAGCCCGGTTGCGCGCCAGCACCGGATCGATCTGCGCCGCGATGCGGCGTTCGACGTCGGCCGGCGCGACGTGGTCACGCGCGACCACACGCGCGATGCGGTCCCCGAGCGGCGCGACGACAAGGACGGTGCGGTCGCACGCACGCCAGAAATCGCCCTCGAACAAGAGTGGCACGACATGGACGACGATTCCGTCCGGCGCTTCCGCCTCCCGCTGCGCCGCCAGGGCGCGCACGCGCGGATGCGTGATCCCGTTGAGCTGCGCGCGCGCGGCGTCATCGGCGAAGACGATGCGTGCCAGCGCCGGGCGGTCAAGCGCGCCGGCCGCATCGATGACGCCTGGCCAGCGCGCAGCGATCTGGCGCAGCCCCTCGCTGCCGGGCGCGACGACCTCGCGCGCCAGCAGGTCGCCGTCGATCAGCGTCGCGCCCCAGCCGGCGAAGAGGCCGGCGACGGCGCTCTTCCCGGAGCCGATTCCGCCGGTCAGACCGACCTGCAGCTTCGCCATCAGCCCGGCTCGAGAGCGGGCCGCGGCTGGGGGAAACGCGGCCGCACGTAGGTCCAGAACATCGCCGCGAACAGCATCACGTTCACGAGCGAGGCCGGGTGGGAAACGGCCGGCCAGAAGTCGCCGAGATTGACGCCCGGCAGCGGCAGCGGAGCGTGCGGCGCGTAGCGGTCGAAGAACATGACGAACCGCAAGCCGTACAGCGTGTCCAGCGAGGTCGTGAGGGTGAAGACGGCCGCGAACGCAACGAACTCCGGGCCCAGACCGATCAGCGCGACGCTGAGCATCACCGCCCCGTCGACATACCGTTCGTGCATGCGCGTTGAGAGCAAGAACACGGCGAAGATCGTCAGCATCGCGCACTCGACGAAGGCGCGCTCGCTGCGCAGCTGCACCAAACGCGCCAGCAGCGCCAGCACCGTGACGCTCGTCACCACCGCGCCGATCGCAGCCAGCGAGACACCGCCGACCTTCAGGCTGTCGGGAACGTAGAATGGCAGCAGCACCGACCACGCATTATAGGCGTTGACCGACGTGTACGAGACCGCCGTGCCGACAACGGAGTGCACCGTCAGCTGTTCGAGCAGCAGCTGCGCGACGCGGATCGGATCGGCGACGCCCGAGAAGAGCGCCACAACGGCCCAGACCAGGACACCCGAAGCGGCGATGCCGGCCGCGGTTCCACCCAGCCGCCGTCGCAGCGTGCCGGCGCGGCCCACCGCGACGTAGACCACCAGCACCAGCAGCAGCGGCGCCGCGACCGGCTTGATCAGAAACGAGATCGTCAGAGCGAGCCAGGCCCAAGCAAAGCGGGCCGTGGTCTTGCGCGGGTCGCGGCCGGCGAGCAGCATCAGCAGGACCGCGGCGAGGGCGAAGCCCCAGCAGATCGAATCGATCTGCCCCCACAATGTCGAGCCGATCCAGGCGACCGGATTGAACAGCCACACGATCCCGGCGGCGAGTGCGGCCCGCGGCGCGACGCAGCGCGCGATTCCCCACACGATCCAGGCATCGACGATATCCATCAGGATCGACGGAAACTTCAGCAGCGCGACCAGCAGCAGGCCGCCGGGATCGGCGAAATGCGGCGCGATCAGCCCGTAGAGCCGGCCGATCCCAAGCAGAATCAGAAGATACCCCGGCGGATAGCCGGAGAGCCCGTGAAACTCCCACGGCGGTGCGTAGCGCAGCTGGATCGCCCAGTCGGCGAACACCGCAATGTCGTTCCAGTGGCTGTGCACGTCGACGACCGCGAGTCGCAGCAGCAGCGCGACGACCGAAAGGGCGAGGAGTATACTCCTCGCCCGCTTGGATCGATCGTCCGCGACCGTAGTCTGGATCGGCCCCTTAGAGCGTCGGCGAGAGCTCGGAACCGAGCGGACCGAAGCCCTCCTCAGAGGCGAGCTGTTCGAACTCCTCGGGCGCAACGTCGGCGACGTGCTGGATCGAGCCGGTGATGCGACGCGTGCCGTTGTTGATCGTCAGCAGCGTCACGTCGACCTCTTGGCCCGGCGAGTACTGGACCTGCGCATCGAACTCGCCCTTGGGCACCATCGCAAGCACGCCGGGGACGATCTCGACCAGGAGATAGTTCGGTGTGACCTTGACGATCTGCGCGACGAGCTTGTTGCCCTCGTACAGTTTGTCGGCGTGCTCGACCCAGGGATCGGGCAACGCGTGCTTGAGCGAGAGCGAGACCTTCTTCGCCTCGGGATCGAACTTCATCACTTCGACCGAGACGGTGTCGCCGATCTTGACGACCTCCGACGGATGCTTGATGCGCGCGTACGACAGCTCGCTGTTGTGAATGAGCCCGTCGATGCCGCCCAGGTCGACGAACGCGCCGAACTCGGCGAGCCGCACGACGACGCCTTCGCGAATCTGACCGACCTGCAAGGTGCCGAGCAGCTCGAGCTTCTTCGCGTTGAGCTCCTCCTCGAGCACTTGGCGCTGCGAGAGGACGACGCGGTGGCGCTTGTGATCGAGATCGATCACCTTGAGCCGCAGCTTCTTGCCGACCAGTTCGTCGAGGTTGCCGACGGGCTGGCGACGGATCTGCGAGGCCGGGACGAACCCGCGCATGCCGAGGTCGACTAGAACGCCGCCCTTGACGACTTGGGTGACGGTCGCTTCGATCACTTCGTCGTTGTCGTGCGCTTCGATGACCTTTTCCCAGGTCTTGAGAGCGCGGGCGCGGCGCTCGCTCAGATAGAGCTGGCCGTCCTGGTCGTCGATCCGGTGGATCATGACTTCCAGGGTGTCGCCGACGACGAGTTCCTTCGGTTCGATCGCGAGCGAGAGCTCGCGGAAGGGCAGAATGCCCTCGGACTTACCGCCGATGTCGACGAGCAGTTCGTCCTGATACTTGGCGACGATGACGCCGGTGAGAACCTGGCCCTCGTCGAGGACTTTCAGGCTCTCTTCATAGAGGCGCTGTTCGAGCGCCAGCTGGTCTTCTTCTTCGTGGACGGGAGGTGCCTGTGGTACCGCGGCAGCTGCGGGCTGCTGTGGTTCGAGGTCGAGTGTGCTAGTGATGGTGGAGTAACTTCCTTCGTTCGTATTTTTTATTTTTGGCAACCGCGGCACCACCAGGTCCCGCGTTGCCCGATCACCGTTCTGACGATCGGTTTCCCGCATCGGGCGCATGGCTTACCGAGGCGGCCGTAAACGGCGAGCTGGTTTTGAAACCCGCCTTTGAGCCCCTGGGCATCGACGTAATCGTCCACGCTCGTCCCGCGGGCCTCGACGGCACGCTGGAGGACGTCTCGGATTGCACCGTGGAGCCGGCGCCGTGCCGGCTTGCTGATCGTGCGAGACGGGCGGCTCGGCCGGATCCCCGCTTCCCACAACGCTTCGCACGCGTAAATGTTTCCGACACCCGCGATCCTGGTCTGATCGAGCAGGAAGGCCTTTATCGGCGTGCGACGCCCGTCCAGCATACTCACAAACGTGTCGCTGGTAAACCCCTGGGAAAGAGGTTCCAGCCCGCCGTCGGCGTCCCAGGGATCGCCGGCAGCCAGGAGCCGCATCCGGCCGAACTGCCGGACATCGGCAAAAACCAGCCGGGTCCCGTCGCCGAAGGTGAGGACGACGTTGCTGTACGGGATCGCCGCCGTATCGCCCGGCGGCTGGACGATCAAGCGGCCGGTCATGCGTAAGTGGACGACCAGCCGCCGCCCCGAGGCCAGTTCCAGGACCACGTACTTGCCGCGCCGTCCGATCGCCGCGACAGTCTCGCCGGCCAAGGCGCGCTCGAAGGCCTCGCCGGTAGGCGCCAGCGCGACTTTAGGACGGCTGACCGCGGCCGACCGGATCGTCTTGCCGCCTAGGGCGTTGGCGAGGCCGCGCGCGATCGTCTCGACTTCCGGAAGCTCGGGCACGTCTTTTCTAAACGCCCGGCGGCCCGGGCGCGTTGCGCCGCTGCCTCAGGATGGCGCGTCGGCCGCGTGCGCGCCGTAGGTGCGGGGTTCGAAGTACCACGCCGGCAGCGTTTCGGGGAAGTGAACGTCGAGGAAGCGGTACGCGGTTTCGAAACCGGCCGACGGCGTGCGTCCGCGAATCGATTCGATCAGCGGCAGCCCCGCATCGTCGCTGAAGCGCAGATCGAACTCATCGTCGATCGCTCCGCCGGTCAAGCCGAGAAAGAGATGATCGCGCACGCGCAGGCGGCGCAGTTCGAACGTCGAGGGGTCGAGCCAGATTTCATCGATCCGATTGCGGGCCGGATCGCGCCGCGGTTCGAGCAGCAGATCGATGCTGTCGCCGTCGCGGCCGGCACGCACGACGCGGTAGTCGTAATCGGCCTGCACCATGACGGTTCCGATCGTCGGCAACGCGGTCGCCTCCGGCGACGGCTTCGACGCCGGGGTGCTGCTCGAGCGCGTAAACACGTCGGCCGTCGGCGGACCGGGATCGACGGCGCCGTCGAAGGCGACGATGATGTGCTCGAGCTGACCGTACGCGACGCCTTTCCACATCCGCCGCGCGAGCGCGGAGCCGTCCGCGGTGCGGCACCACACCTTCTCGGTGTAGCTGTTCTCCAAGTCCGGCTCCCCGTTGACCGCATCGCGCCGCTCGAGAACGTACACGATGTACGCGGGCCGCGCGTGCGCGCGAAAAACCGCTTTCGCCCGCCCGAGAATCTGTTCGCCCGACATTGGCAGTGGCGCGGGCGCGACGCCGAGTGCGGTGAGAGTGACAAGAACGAGAGCCGGCCCGCGCATCGCGATTACTGCGCCGGGATGTCGGGCAGGCGGAGCCGCACGCCGGGCGCCAGCCCAAGCCGCGCCGCCTCGCCGGCCGCGACTTCAATCACGTAGGCGCCGACGCCGCTGCGCCGTGCAACGCGGTCGTCGGGTGTCCCGGGCGCGGTCGCCGGCACGTTCGCTGCCACCGTCGCGATCGTTCCGTCGGCCTTCACGAAGACCAGGTCGAGCGCCATGATCGTGTTCTTCATCCAGAACTCTCGCGGCTGATCGCTCGCGCCGGGGAACGCAAACACCATTCCTTGGCGCGCGGGCAGGAAGGGCACGCCCATCAACCCGTGCTCGCGCTGCGCCTCGGTCGCCGCGACGGCGAGCCGCAGCGTCGCTTGCGGCGTGTCGATGTCGAGGGAACGGCAGCTCGCGCTGCGCGCCTCGTGGATCGTCTCGGAACCCGCCATGTTGTCGATCGTGAGCGAGGGCAGGTCGGCTTGCGGCAACGGAATCGTTGAGCAGCGCGGCACCAGCCCGGCCGGCGGCGGGGTCTGCGCCGTGCAGGCGAACGCGCCGCACGCCAGCAGCACGCGAAGGATATGGCCCGGCATCCGGTTCGGCATGAGCTCCGCTTCTGCGGCGCTGCCGTGCCTCCCAGCCGCCAGGCGGGTTGGCCATCTGTCGCAGGGGGGCGGAGGGCGGAGCCGACATCCGGGGGCGGAACGCGCTCCCCTGGTTCGGAAGCCCGTCCCGATGCGGTTGACCGATACCGACCGGGATAAGCTGCTGCTGAGTTACGCGGCGGAGCTCGCGTGGCGCCGGGCGCGGCGCGGCGTGCGCCTCAACCACCCTGAGGCCGTGGCCGTCATCTCCTCGTTCGTCCTCGAAGGCGCGCGTGACGGCGCCACGGTCGCCGAGCTGATGGATCGCGGCCGCAGCGTCCTGCGCCGCGAAGACGTGATGGACGGCGTCCCGGAGATGCTCGCCGAGGTGCAGGTCGAGGCGACATTTCCGGACGGCAGCAAGCTCGTCACGATCCACGAGCCGATCCCATGATTCCGGGCGAGATCGAGACCGAGCCCGGAACGATCGCGCTGCGTGCCGGCCGCACCCGCACGACGGTGCAGGTCGCGAATCGCGGCGATCGCCCGATTCAAGTCGGTTCGCACGCACACTTCGCCGACGTGAACGCGGCACTCGCCTTCGACCGCGCGGCGGCGGCGGGGATGTGCCTCGACATTCCGGCTGGAACGGCGGTGCGTTTCGAACCCGGGATCGAACGGACGGTCGCGCTCGTCGCGTTCGGCGGCGAACGCCGTGCGCCGCGCGTGCGCGTATGATCGATCGCGCCGCGTACGCACGCCTCTACGGCCCGACCACCGGCGATCGGATCCGGCTCGGCGACACCGACCTCTGGATCGCGATCGAAGCCGACCGCACCCACTACGGCGACGAGATCACGTTCGGGGGCGGAAAGGTGATCCGCGACGGGATGGGTCAGCATCCGACCGCAACGCGCGATGAGGGCGTGCTCGACACCGTCATCACCAATGCCGTCATCATCGACGCAACCGGCATCGTCAAAGCCGACGTCGGCATCCGCGACGGCCGGATCGCCGCGCTCGGAAAAGCGGGAAATCCGCTGATTCAATCCGGCGTCACGCCGGGGATGATCGTCGGCGCGTCGACCGAGGTGATCGCGGGCGAAGGCATGCTGCTGACCGCCGGCGCCGTCGACGCCCACGTGCACTTCATCTGCCCGCAGCAGGTGGAGAGCGCGATCGCAAGCGGCGTGACGACGATGCTGGGCGGCGGAACCGGACCGGCCTCGGGGACGAACGCGACGACCTGCACGCCGGGCGCATGGCATCTGGGTACGATGTTCGCGGCGACCGATGCGCTGCCGGTCAACGTCGCATTCCTCGGCAAAGGCAACGCGAGCGGGATGGACGCCCTGCGCGAACAGGTGCGCGCGGGAGCGTGCGGCCTCAAGCTGCACGAAGACTGGGGCTCGACGCCGGCGGCGATCGACACCGCCCTGCGCGTCGGCGACGAAATGGACGTCCAGGTCGCCATCCACACCGACACGCTCAACGAGATGGGCTTCGTCGAGACGACGATCTCCGCGATCGCCGGCCGCACGATCCACACCTACCACACCGAAGGCGCCGGCGGCGGCCACGCACCCGACATCATCCGGATCGCGGGCGAGCCCTACGTGCTACCGTCCTCGACGAACCCGACGCGGCCGTACACCGTCAACACGCTCGCCGAACACCTCGACATGCTGATGGTCTGCCACCATCTCGATCCGAAGATCCCTGAGGACGTCGCCTTCGCCGACTCGCGCATTCGCGGCGAGACGATCGCGGCCGAGGACATCCTCCACGACCTCGGCGCGATCAGCATGATCAGCTCCGATTCGCAAGCGATGGGCCGGGTCGGCGAAGTGATCACGCGCACCTGGCAGACGGCGCACAAGATGAAACTGCAGCGCGGCTCCCTGGCCGGCGACGGCGAGCGGCGCGACAACGAGCGCGTCAAGCGCTACGTCTCCAAGTACACGATCAATCCCGCCATCGCGCATGGGTTCTCCGATCACGTCGGCTCCGTCGAGCCGGGGAAACTCGCCGATCTGGTGCTCTGGAAGCCGGCCTTCTTCGGCTACCGCCCGGAGCTCGTCATCAAAGGCGGCGCGATCGCGTGGGCCGCCATGGGCGATCCCGCGGCATCGATTCCGACGCCGCAGCCCGTCCGCATGCGGCCGATGTGGGGGGCGTTCGGGAGCGCGCCGCAGGCGACCGCGCTGACCTTTGTGTCGCAAGCGTCGCGCGAAGCCGGACTCCCGGAGCGGTCGGCCGGCGGGCGCCGCTTCGTTGCGGTGCGCAACGTGCGCACGCTGGGCAAACGTGACATGGTGCGCAACGACGCGCTGCCGAAGATCGAGGTCGATCCGGCGACGTACGACGTGCGCGCCGACGGCGAGCTGCTGCGCTGCGAGCCGCTGGCCGAACTGCCGCTCGCCCAGCGTTACGCGCTCTTCTGATGGTCTACGACGCACCGTTCGGCAACCTCGACGACTTCTCGGTCGGCCCGCGCCGGCTCGAACACATCACGATCGACAGTGACGACTGCGCGAAGCGGCTGCTGCGCCTCTCGACGAGCGTCGGCGAGATCGGGCTGCGCTTCAGCGGGCAGCGTCGGCTGCGCGACGGCGACGTCGTCCATGCCGACGAGCGCGTGGTCATCGCGGTGCGCGTGCTGCCCGACGACGTGCTGGTCGGCCATCCGGGGACGATCGCGTCGGCCCTCGCGCTCGGGCACGCGCTCGGAAACCGTCACCTCCCGGTGCAGATCGACGGCGGCGAAGTCATCGTGCGCTACGATCCGCTTCTGCCGGCGCTCTTCGCCGAGCACGACGTCCCGGTGACGCGTGCAGCGCGCGTCGTCGCCGAGCCGTTCCGCCATGCTCACGCGCCGCACGGCCATGAGTGAGCTCGCGGCACTGCTGCAGCTCGCCGACGCCGCGTTCCCCGCCGGCGCCTTCGCGCACTCGTTCGGGTTGGAGACGGCGATCGTCGAAGGACGCGTGCGCGACGAGGCGACGCTCGACGCGTGGCTGCGGGCAGCCCTGCACGGAACCTTCGCGCCGCTCGACGGCGCAGCATTCGTCCTCGCGCTGCGCGACGAGGTCGCTGCGGAGCTGCTCGACGACCGCCTGCGTGCGATGCAGCCCAACGCCGAACTGCGCAAGGCGAATGCCCACCTCGCGCGCGCGACGCTGGCAACATTCGACGCGCTCGGACTGACGTCACCGCGCCTCGCGGCGTACGCCGCCTCCATCGCGACCGAGCGCTGCGCGGGGCAGCACGCCCTCGCCGCCGCGCTCGGCTACGATGCGGCCGGCATCGCGTGGCATACCGCGCTGACCGCGCACCTGACGACGACCATTGCCGGACTCGCATCGGTCGCGGCGCGCGCGATCCCGCTCGGCCAGCGCGCGGTCGCGCACGCGCGCTGGGCGCTGCGCCCCGCGATCGATGCAGCCGTCGCGCGCGCCGCCGCAGCGCGCGGCATCGACGACCTCGCGACCGGCGCACCCGCGATCGAGATCGACGGCCTGCGCCACCGGCTCCTCGACGGCCGGCTGTTCGCGTCATGAGCGCCGTTCGGGTCGGCATCGGCGGACCGGTCGGCGCCGGAAAGACTTCGCTGGTCGAAGCGCTCGCGCGACGGCTGTATCCGCGGCTCGACCTCGCCGTCGTCACCAACGACATCTACACCCAAGAGGACGCGCAGATTCTCGTGCGCAGCGGCTGCCTGCCGGCGGAGCGGATCGTCGGCGTCGAGACCGGCGGCTGCCCGCACACGGCGATCCGCGAGGACGCCTCGATGAATCTTCAGGCGATCGCCGACCTCGAACGGCGCTTTCCGTCGCTCGCGCTGGCGCTGGTCGAGAGCGGCGGCGACAACCTCGCCGCGACCTTCAGCCCCGACCTCGCCGACGTGACGATCTACGTGATCGACGTCGCCGGCGGCGACAAGATCCCGGCCAAGGGCGGACCCGGAATCGCGCGCGCCGACCTGCTGGTGATCAACAAGATCGACCTCGCGCCGCACGTCGGCGCCGACCTCGAGCGCATGCGCCGTGACGCAAGTTCGGCGCGTGGGACGCGGCCCTTCGTCTTCACCGATTTGCGCCACGGCATCGGCATCGACGACGTCGTGCAGTTCGTCGAGCGCGCGACGCTTCTCGACGGCATCGCGTGATCGCCAACACGCTGCTGCTGGCCGCAGAACGCCGCAACGGAGCGACGGTGCTGACGCGCATGCGCGCCGAAGGTTTGTGGCGCACGAGCCGTCCGTTCCGCGAAGGCGAAGCCGCGCGCATCGTGCTGGCGCAGCTCGGCCCCGGCATGATTCGCGGCGATTGTTTTGCCGGCAGCGGAACCGTCGGCCCCGGCGCCCAGCTGATCGTCGCGGGTCAGATGGCGACAAGAATCCTGCCCGGACGCGAACCGGTCACAACCAGCGCGACCTGGTCCGTCGAAGAAGGCGGTATGCTCGACCTTTATGCCGAGCCGACGATGATCTGCGACGGCGCAATCTACGAAGCGCGGCTCACCATCGCACTCACCGGCGACGCGCGTGCGATCGTCAGCGAGATCGTCGCCTGCGCACCGTCCGCGAGCGCCCGCTTCGCAACCAACGTGACGCGCGACGGCAACGCCGCGCTCATCGACGTGCTCAAGCTCGACCCCGAAGCGCGCGCTCCCATCGCCGACGTCATCGGCACCCTGCTAATCCTCGGCCCAGCCGACCACAAGACGCTCGATCAAGTTGCAGAAGACTGCCCCAACGTCAGAGTCGGCATAGGTACCTTCCACCAAGGCGACAGCATCGCACGCATCGTCGGCACACAAGTCGAGCCCGTCCGCGAAGCCATAGCACGCCTACGCGCGGCCTCAAACCCTGAAGGAGCGTGGGGAGCACCGCGACCCCACCGCGGGCACTCTGAACCAGCGAAGGCCCGGAGGGCCGAGAGCGCCGTTCAGACGTAGCGTCTCGCGCACACGATGTGCGCGAGGCGTGGCCCGCGGTGGGGCCGCGGCGCTCCCCACGCGCGCCCCAATCCGAAAACGTTGCTAGTGCTCGAGCGAAAGGATGAACGCCTTGACCGCCGCCCGCGCTTCCGGCGCCATGACGGTCTGCGCGTGCCCGACACCTTCGAGCTCAACGAACCGCTTCGGCGTTGAAACGCTCCCGGCGTAGACCTCGCGCCCTTGTGCGATAGGCACGTCGGTGTCGGCGGTACCGTGCAGGATCAGCAGCGGCGCCTGGAAGCGCCCGGCGAAGTCGGCGACCGCGAACGCGTCGACGGCGTCCTGCGCGGGCGTCATTGCGGCGATCGTGCTCGCGGGCACGCCGCTCCCCGCGAGTGCGATCGGGAGCTCTTCCTGCGCGCTGGCGAACGGCGCGGCGAGGATCACGCCCGCGACGGTCGTGTTCGCCGCCGCGTACGCGGCGACGGCGGCTCCGATCGAGAACCCGTAGACGACGACGCCGCGCCCGCCGGTGCCTTTCGCGACGGTGTCCACGATGCGCACCGCGTCGTCCTGAAGGAGGCGGACGCCGGGGAGCCCCTGGCTGAACCCGTAGCCGCGATAGTCGTATACGACGACCGGGGGACCGAGCGCCGCAAGCACGCGATACATTGCGTCGTTCTGGTCGATCGTCGTCCCGTTGCCGTTGAAGAACACGAGAGTCGGCGCCTTCGGGTCGGTGCCGGCGTACGACCAGCCCCGCAGTATCGCACCGTTCGCCGAAAGCGTGGTCGTCGTGCGGCCTTTCGCCGTGGTCCAATCGGCGAAAGGGGCCTTCGGCGGCGGGTTCGGGAGCACCGAATCCGCATGGATCTGCGGCGGCGTTTGGGCGCCCGCGCCGGTCGTATCGGCAAATACGAACAGCGCGGCGACCAGAGCTGTTCTCACGATGATATCTCCGCTTCGACGAGTTCGGGGTCGAACGACGCGACGTCGTACCACGTCGGCCCGGTCTTCAAGGTGGCCTCGATCGGGACGCTGAGTTCGAGCGCATGCTCCATCTCGTACTTCACGATGCGGGCGACCGCGTCGAGATCGGTCCGCGCGACCTCGAAGATCAGCTCGTCGTGAATCTGCAGCAGCATGATCGCGTCGAGCATTTCCGCTCCCAAGCGCCGCTCGACGCGTACCATCGCGAGCTTCATGAGGTCAGCGGCCGAGCCTTGCAGCGGCGCGTTGGTGGCCTCGCGCTCGGCGGCGGCACGCAGCATGTAGTTCTTCGCCCGCAGGTCGGGCATGTAACGCCGCCGGCCGAGGATCGTCTCGACGTAACCCTTCTCGCGCGCCTGGTCGAGCGAACGGTCGATGTAGCCGCGGACGCCGGGGAAGCGGTCGAAGTACGCCTGCATCATCGCCTTCGCGGTCGCGCGGTCGATGTCGAGCCGGGTTGCCAGACCGAAGTCCGACATTCCGTAGAGCAGCCCGAAGTTGACCGACTTCGCCATCCGCCGCTGGTTCGGATCGACCTCGCCGAACGGGCCGACGTCGAAGATCTGCCGCGCGGTGAAGTCGTGAATGTCCTGACCTTCGTGGAACGCCGCACGCATCGCGGCGTCGCCGCTCAGGTGCGCCATCAGGCGCAGCTCGATCTGCGAATAGTCCGCGGCCAGCAGCACGCGGTCGGGTGAAGGCGCCACGAACGCCTTGCGGATCTGGCGTCCGAGATCGCTGCGCACGGGAATGTTCTGCAGGTTCGGATTGATCGACGAGAGCCGGCCGGTCGCGGTCGCCGTTTGGCGGAACACGGTGTGCAGCCGGCCGCGCTCGTCCAGCAGCGAGGGGAACACGTCGATGTAGGTGTTCTTGAGTTTGGAGACCTCGCGGTATTCCTGAATCTTCTGCGCGATCGGAAAAGATCGCAGCCGCTGCAGTTCCGCATCGTCGGTCGCGTAGCCGGTCTTGTTGCGCCGGCCGGCCGGGAGCCCGAGACGATCGAACAGGATCCGGCCCAGCTGCTGGGTGCTGCCGAGGTTGAACTCTTCGCCCGCAAGCTCGAAGATTTCGCGCTGCAGCCGCGCGACGTCCGCATCGACTTCGACGGCGAGCGCGTGCAGCGCGCCGCGGTCGACCGCGATGCCGACGCGTTCCAGGCCGGCCAGGACCGACGCCAGCGGAAGCTCGACGTCGGCGTAGAGCGACAGCTGCCCGCGGCGCTCCAATTCGGCTCGCGTGACGCGCGCGAGCCGCCCGGCGGCATCGGCGGCCGCCGCCGGTTCGGGGGGAAGGACGCGGTCGAGAAACTCGCTCGCCGCGGCATCCGGATCGGTGAATGCTCGCGAGGGGTTGAGGACGTGCGCCGCGAGCATCGGATCGTCGCCGAGCACGCGGATCGGGAGCCCGAGCCGCCCCATCAGTGTCTTTCCGTCGTACACGACCATGTGCTCGACCCGCTGCCACAGTTGCGCGAACGCGACGCCGACGGCGGGAACATCGAGCGCGGAGATCAAGAACGCGAAGGCCTCGCCGTCGTCGAACGACACCGCGAGCGCGTCATCGCGCAGCGCCAGCGCAACCCGCCCACGCGTCGCCGCCGCGTCGAGCAGCACGGCGATGCGCGCGTGATCGGCCGGCTCGGTAACCGCCGTGTACGATTGGTAGTTCCCCTGCAGCAGCTCGTCGGACGGCAGCGGCTGCGGGTCGGCGGGCGGCTCCAGACGCGCCAGCAGTGTCTTGAACTCGAGGTCGCGGTAGAGCGTGTAGAGCGCGTCGTTGGCCGGCGGCGTGTAGCGCGCCGCGTCCCAGTCGAGCGTCAGCGCGAGATCGCGCTTGACCACCGAGACGTCGCGGCACACGCGGGCCTGCTCGCCATATTCGCGCACCAGCGCCTCGAGCTTTGGGGTTCCCGCCAGCGCCGGATTCGCCAGCAGCGCATCGAGCGAACCCGCGTTTTTGATCAGCTTGATCGCGGTCTTCTCGCCGACGCCGGGGACACCGGGCAAGTTGTCGGACGGGTCGCCCTTGAGCCCGCGATAATCGGGGAGCTGTCCCGGAGTCAGGTCGAAGCGCTCGCGCACTGCCGCCTCGTCGTAGCGGCCGAGTTCGGTGATGCCGCGCCGCGTGGTCAGCACGGTCGTGCGCGCGTCGACGACTTGCAGCAGGTCGAGATCGCCCGTGACGATCAGCACGGCTTGTTCGTCGCGTTCGGCTTGCGAGGCCAGCGTCGCGATCACGTCGTCGGCCTCTTCGCCGTCGTACTCCACGACCGGAATGCCGTAGGTCGCGAGAATTCGGCGTACCAGTTCGAACTGCGGGCGGAGTTCGTCGGGCGTCTCGGTGCGCTGCGCCTTGTAGCCCGGATAGAGCGCGATGCGCGCGGCGGGCAACCCCTTGTCGAACGCCGCGATGACGTGGGTCGGCTTCTCGTCGATGATGATCTTCGAGACCATCATCGTGAAGCCGTAGGCGGCGCTGATCGGCACGCCGCGCGTCGTGGTGAGCGCGGGCAGCGCGAAGAACGCCCGGTACACCAGCCCGTAGGTGTCGAGCAGCATCAGCCGCGCCGAGCCCGGAGTCATCGCACCTCGATGGCGAGCGTTCCCGCACCGACGTCGCCGTCATCGGAAACCTTGAGCACCGAGACGACGTAACGGCCGGGCGCCTGCGGAAGCGGCACGTCGAAGCCTTCCTTATCGGTGCGGTCGATCCGCCAGAACAGCGAGCGCTCCGACGCCGCACCCAAGACATCGGTTTCGGGCGCACTGCGGTCGTTGTCGGCGAGGTCGAGCGCGGTCGACTGGCGCGGGGTCACCGATGCATGCCAGGCCGGATCGATGGAACCGAAATCCTGGGTCGTGGTCCCGGTGCCGCCCAGCACGGTCGCGGCGTCCTCGAATGACGCGCCGTCGGCCGCGCGCGCATCGGCGAGCCGAATCGCGAGGGTCGCTCCGGCGTGTTCGCCGCCGTCGGCGATGGTGAAGTGGGCGACGCTTCCGGGCGCGTAGCTGGCGCGGTCGGCAGCGAGCGATGTCGCGCGCGGATGACCGGGACCGTCGACCGCGATGCGCTGGGTCGCGTATTCCAGCGCGCCGTCGCGCACGAAGGCTACCCCGACCGCCGCGTCGCCGACCGTTTCGGGGACGGTGAACGCGGCGCGGGCGCGGTCGCTCGAGACCGAGACCGTCTGCTCGCCGAGCGAGCGCGCGCCCTCGAGATCGAAGAACGCGTCGCCGTTCGCTCCGCTCAGCCCGGCGTCGACCTGGACCCGCTCGCCGACGCGGTAGCGCGCGCGGTCGGTACCGATCTGAATTTCGGCGCTGCGGTGCGTGCTCGTCCCAACCCGTTCTTGCGGCGCGACCGTCACCGCGTTAGCGTCGAACGCGACCTTGCCGTCGACGGCGGCTTGCGCGAAGGCGAGATTCGTGCCGGGAACGATGTTGTGGAAAACGGCTTGGCCGCGTCCGTCGGATCCCAGCACGATGTTTTGCGCCTGTTCGGTCGGACCGTGCACGAGTTTGACACTGACGGTCAGACCCGCGGCCGGGCGGCCGTCGGCCGCCTCGAAACCGCGCACCACGATCACGGCCGGTTCGCCCAGGTCGAGATCGCCGCGCTCGGGTTCGACGTCGAGCGCGACGCGGGCAGTGGGGGTGACCAGCCGGGCTGAAGCGGTCGAACCGCCGCTCGACGCGACGATGCCGTACGTCGACGCGAGGCCATCGGTCGGCGCCGGTATCGTGACGTGTGCGACGCCGGTCGCATCGCTGATGGTTGGCACGGCGAGGATCTTGGTGGTCCCCCAACCGGCGTCGGCGCTGCCGCCGGGGACGGGGACGTGCGGCGAGCGCACGACGCTCACGTCAACGCTGCGTCCCGGAACCGGGGTGCCGTCGGGCCGCTTGACCGCGACCGCAATCGGGAGCACGGCGTTGGCGGTACAGTCTCCGTCGCAAGCTGCGCTCACGGAGAGGACCACGTCGCCGACGCTGTCGACGTGCACGGCGGCGCCGCCGCTGGCGGCGCCGAGCGTTGCCAACACCGTCGCATCACCGCCGGGCGCGTCGTCCGGCAGCGCCAATTCGGCGCCGAAGGCACCGGCCGCATCGAGCCGCGCTTGTTCCGACACCAGCGTACGCCCGTGCGCGATCAGCGCGACGCGCACGTCCCCGGCGGCGGGACGGTAGGCGGTTCCGACGCGCTTGCGCGCAAAGCCGACCACGCGCAGACGCTCCCCGGCCCGCACGTCGGCACGTTCGGCGCGCACGCCGACCAGCGTCGGGGGCACCGGCGGCTGCGGCAGAAACGAGACGAACGCGTTGCTGTGACCCCATTCCGCGAGCGCGAAACGCGGCCGCCCGGCACCCGACCAGTGCGCGATGCCGTGGGCATCGGTACGACCGTAGACGAACGCGTTGCCCACCAGGTAGCTGATGCGCATACCGGAGAGTGCGCGACCGGTGCCGAGGTCAGCGCCGTAGAGGACGATGCCGCCCGCTGATTCCTTCGCCAGTAACCCGACGCGGCTCAGGTCGAGCCAGGCTTGCTGCACGGCGTCGCCGCGGCGCGCTTCGATGACGAAGAATCCCTCGCGATTCTGCAGCGGCACGTCGACGTCGTTGGGCGTGTACAGGAGACCTTGCGGCGGCGTGAAGCGCCAGCGCGCGACCGCCGTGCGGTGCCCGGTGTCGATCGGGCGCGAGCGGGAGGATCCCGCGACGAGGACTTCGGCCGGATCGACCGCGTAGGCGGCAAAGTCGACCGCTGCGCCGCTGTAGGTGTCGAGCCTGACGCTAATGCGCTTCCACGGCACTGCGACGTCGCGCGCGTAGAGCGCGAAGGTGCGATCCCATTTACCGGAATCGGGCAGCGGCCGCGCTGCGCGCGCCGGTGTCGAGCCCGCCACCATCGCGAGCACGCCGAGCAGGGCGCCGGCTCGCCGCGCTACGTTCCTACAAGTCGTACGAAATCGTCCCGGTCGTCGACGGATCGGTCGTGCGGAACCCGATCGTGTAGACGCGCTTCTCGTTCAGTTTGAGCACCATCTGCGAGTTGCTCACACCGATGAACACCGACGACCCGCTATCCTTGGCCTGGAACCGGTCGCCGTTGCTATCGATGTAGTAGAAGTGATCGATCTGCGGCGTGAAATCGGCGCGACTGTCGTTCGTCAACTCGACGTGCGCGATCAGATAGTTCAACGTGCCGGCCGAAGTCTGCGCCGAACTGTCGCTGCTCGGTACGATGCGCGCGTCGATCACCCGCACGTCGCCGACGCCCACGAAGATCGCTTGACCGGCCGAATTATTGTTGTCGTCCTGCTTGCACGCGGTCAGCGAAACGCATAGGAGCAGGGCGGCGGCCAGACGCGCAAACATCGAGCGACGGTTCGGCGGCTGCCGTTGACCGTCCCGCGCCGAGGGGGCGGTCGTTCGCTGCGGGAACATACCCGTCGTGGACGAGGATCGTGCGGGAGGGAACTCCACCGAGACCCGGTGCCGTTACTGCGGGAGTCATGAATCGGCTCAACGCTCGAGCGACCTGCGCGACCGCGGCGCAACCTTCCAGGTGATCGTCGGGTGCGCGCCCTGCGGCGCCGCGTTCGCAGCGCTGTCGCGAAATTGATGCGCCGGATCGGCGTCACGGCTGCGCTTGTCCTGTTGTGGCCGGCGGTCGCCTTCGCCGCGACCCCGGCGCCGGCACCGACGACCCCACAGCGCATCGACGTGCAGACGCTGCAGCCGCGTTCCATCTTTCCGAAGAAGCCGCTGCACTCCGAGTTCACGGTCGAAGTCAACCGGCTGGGACAAGTGACCCGCGTGCGGACGGTTAAACCATCGCACGACCCGCTGTTCGATGCGCACACCTACGGCAACGCGCTGCAGGCGTTCATCCGCACCACCGACGGGCACGTCGTCCTGGGCACGTACCGGTTGACGTACGATTACGACCCGGTCACCTTGCGCGTGCGGCGTGACGTCGCGCTGGTGCGGGTCGGCGGCGTGAACCCGAACGCGAAGGGTGCGGCGACCGAAATGATCGAGATCGCGCGCCGCAATGGAGCGAAGCTGCATGCCGCGCAGGCCTCGCGGACTCCCGCCGCGGCGCCGAGCCCGGCGGCGACCATCAACCCGCGCCGGATGCCGGACCTCCCCCAAATCATGCACTCGCCGTCCCATTAGCCGTCGCGTTCATGGTACTGTTGCGGGCATGGCGCGTCGCAGCCGTCACGTCCCCAAGCGCGGTACCGCGGATGAGGACGTCATGCAGTGGTACCTCAAGGACCGCGGCGCGACCGACGCCCTGATCGACAGCGACATTGCGCGATCGTGCACCTCGAAGCAGCAGTACGCCGATGAAGCCGACGCGCGTGCGCACGCGCTGATGAACGGCATGGGCGACGTGCTCTTCTCCTACCCCTGCCGCTACTGCGGCTTCTGGCACCTAACGCGGCGGCCGGGCCCGCGCTGACGCGCGCCGTTCGCTAACGCGGGAGGGCTTCGCCGGCCTTGGGAGCGTTGGCCGGATCGAACAGCCAGATGTCGTCCGCTTCGAGGATCTCGAACCAGTTGCGCAGCTCCGGCCGGTCGCGCAGCAGCGGATAGCGCGGCAAGACCTCGCGAAAGTGTTCCTCGTCGCGAATGCCGCGCATCGAGAGCCGCTCGTTGATCGAAGCGAAGATGCCGGGGTCGCAGCGGGCCAGCATCCACACGGCCACCTCGTCGTCCGTCGCGGCCCGGCGGACCGCTTCGGTGAACGCCTCCTCGGTGATCCCGAGCCAGTCGAACAGATAGGCCGACAGTCCCGGCGTGATCTTGTACGACCCAAGCGTGCCGTGCAGTTTGGCGCGCGTCTTATCGATCGTGCGCGGGAGGAAGGCCAGCCCGGCCAGCATCGCGCGTGGACTGCGCGGCGGATGTGCGCGCAGGTCCGCATCGGGAAAGGCCGGCGGGCGGGTGTCGGTCACGCGCCGTCGTGTTCCGCGCGGTACGCGCCGATGGCGTCGAGAATCGGACGATCGTCGAAGCGAAAGAGATAGGTATCGCGCGCGGCTTCGTGCCGATACGGCGCCCAGGCGGGAACGCAGAATGTATCGCCGCGCTGCCACTCGAGCACGTGGCCGTCGACCCGCGTGAGCCCGCGCCCTTCGAAGACGTGGTACACGATCCCGGCGGTCTCGCGGCGGGTCGGCGACGAGCAGCGCCCGGCGATTCGCTCGGCAGCCGCCCCGATCACGCGCGAGACCGGTGCGCCGGTCTGCGTGTGCACGTACTCGGCAAACGCGTACGGTTCGGTATCGGCGTCCAAGCGCGCTTGCATCTCGGCCCAGCTGAACTTGAGGTGCGAGTCGGACGGAGCCGGCTCCGACGGGTACCGTTCGGCGGAATACGGCTGGGCGAAGTTGGCGGGGAAGAATTGGTACACCGGCAGGTCGAGTCCATCGAGCCAGACCATCGGCTGCGACCCCTCGTTCCCGTGATCGTGATACGCCCACGACGGGGTCAGGATCACATCGCCGCGGGCCATGGTCACCTTTTCGCCGGCGACCGCCGTGTACGCGCCGTCACCCTCGATGATGAAGCGCAGCGCGAAGGCGACGTGCCGGTGGGCGCGCGCGACCTCGCCCGGCAGAATCAGCTGCAGGCCGGCATACAGGGTGTCGGTCGTGTGCGGCGCTTCCATCGCGGGATTGACCAGCATGAAGACGCGCCGCTCGGCATCGTCCGTCCCGACCAAACGCCCGGCCCGTTCCAGCAGCGGGCGCATGTCGGCGTAGCGCCAAACGTGCGGCACGGCCTTCGGCTCCGGGTGCGGGGGGACCATCCCTTCCATCACCGTCCAAAGCGGCTGGGCGCCCTGCGCGGCCGCTTCCTGGAACAGACGGCCGACGGAATCGGTCGCAATCATCGCGGGTGCTCCTCTTCCCCGAGGGACACCGTCCCTCGACATCGGAAGAGTTTGGTTCGCAATCGGCAGTTGGAGGTCCCACGTGCGTTTCGTCCTGTTCAAGACCAAGTCGTCCGGCCCGCGACCCGCCGTCGTCGACGGCGACACGCTCCGTCCGCTCGAGGGTATCGCATCGCTCGATGCGCTGCTCGCATTGGAACCGGCCGCCCGCAAAGCTGCATATCGGCGGCTCGGCGAGCCGGTGCGCAGCACCGACGTCCAACTGCTGGCGCCGCTCAAGCCGTGTAAGAACGTCTTCTGCGTCGGGCGCAACTACCTCGCGCACGCCGAGGAAGGAGCGCGGGTGCGGGGCGAGGAGCTGAAGCTGCCGCCGGTGCCGACGTTCTTCACCAAGGCGCCGACCGCGATCACCGGCCCTGACGCGATCCTGCACCTCGACGGCACGGTGTCGCAGAAGTACGACTGGGAAGCCGAGCTCGCCGCAGTGATCGGCACGCGCTGCAAGAACGTGCGCGCGGAAGATGCACTGGGAATGGTCTTCGGCTACACCGCGCTCAACGACGTCAGCGCGCGCGATCTGCAGAACGCGACTACCCAATGGTTCAAAGGCAAGACGCTCGACGACACCTGTCCGCTGGGCCCGCAGCTCGTGACCGCCGACGAAGTCGGCGATCCGCAGCAGCTCGAGGTGACGCTGCGCCTCAACGGCGAGGTCAAGCAGCATGCGAGCACGTCGTCGATGATCTTCAGCGTCGCGCGCATCATCGCGTATCTCTCGCAGGGCCTCACCCTCGAGCCGGGCGACATCATCGCGACCGGCACGCCGGAAGGCGTTGGTTTCGCGCGCACGCCGCCCGAATTCCTCAAGGACGGCGACGTGATGGAGGTCGAGATCACGAAGCTCGGCATTCTGCGCAGTCCGGTCGCGATCGCGGCGCCGGTCGGAGCCGGCCGCTAGCATGAAACGGCGCGCGCTGCTTGCGGGCTCGGCCGCGGCCGCGGCTTCGACCGTGTTCTCGCCCTACGCGATCGCCGCGCCGGGAACGACGGTCACGATCGGTTATCTGGACTCGATGTCGGGCGTGCTCTCCGACATCGGCGAATATCACGCGGCCGGCGTGCACTTGGCGATCGCCGAGGCGAATGCGGGCGGCCGGGTGCGCTACGCGATCGCTGCCGGCGACGACAACTCGAAGCCGCAGGTCGGGATCAACGAAACGCACCGGCTGGTCGATCAGGAAAAGGTCGACGTGCTGATGATGGGCACGTCGTCGGCGGTCGCTCTGGCGATCACGCCGATCACGCTGCAGTCGGGCGTCTTCACGCTGCTGATCGGTCCGCAAGACACGTCGCTGTCGGCCGACCACGCGACCGCGACCGCGTACCGCTTCGCGCAGGACTGCGCCATCCTGGTCAAGCCGCTGACGCAGCGGATCCTGGCCGGCGGCAAGCGCTGGTACTTCATCGTCGAGGACTTCGCGTTCGGCAGAGATGCCTACGCGCGTCTGTCGGCTCTGCTGCGAAGCGCAGGCGGAACCGAAGTCGGGGCGGACGTGCTGCCCGTCGGCACCAGCGACTTCAGTTCGACGCTGACCAAGATCCGCAACACTGACACCGAGCAGGTCGTGCTGTGCCAGGGCGGCCTCGATGTTGCGATCGCGGCACGGCAATTCGTCATCTACGGCCTGCACAAGAAGATGCGTCTGGCGGGGATGACCCTCGAGGACTTCTACTACAAGACGCTGCCGCTCGACGAGCTGGCCGGCTCGGTCTTTGCGTCGCTCTGGATGCCGTCGGTCTCGCCGGGCGCCACCCGTCTGGCGGCTGATCTTCACCGCAAGCTCGGCGGGTTCGTGTCGAACCGCACCTATCTCGGCTACCTCTCGACGCAGCAGCTCATCGAGCGCATGAACGCGGCCGGGACGACGAAGGCCGAGAAACTGGACGCCGCGTTCGCCGGTCATCGCTTCGATTCGTATCGCGAGAATCCGTCGGAGTGGCGCGGCTGCGACCATCAGTGCGCGCACGATACGTACGCCGGCGCGGTCGTCAGCGCCGCGCGATTCCGGCGTACGGGCTATCTCTTCGACGTCGTGGGGGCGCGCGAAGCGAACGACGCGGCGGGTCCCTGCGGCAGCGGCGAAGCCGCCGCCGCGGCGCGCGCGATCGGGAGTCAGAAGATCGGGGAGCACGCATCCCATCCCGTGTGAGGGGCCGAATTCCGCGCCTGCGCACGCCAATGACCTCGCGGTCGCGGTTCGTCGGCGCGCTCGCCGCCGCTGCCGCGGCCGCAGCTTTCCCGCGGCCGGTTCGCGCTCAGACGCGCAAGCCGCTGACGGTCGGCTACGTTCCCTCGACGCTGTTCGCGCCGCTGTTCGTCGCCGCGGAACGCGGCTATCTCCAGGAGGCCGGGTTCGATGCCACGCTGCAGCCGATCACGGCCGGCGCCGATTCGATGTCCCTGGTCGCCCAAGGGCAGATCGATCTGGCCGGCGCTGCGCTCTCAGCGGCGTTCTACAATGCGGTCAATCGCGGACTCGAAGTGAAGTTCGTCGCCTCGACCGGCTATCAGCCGCGCAGCGGCCGTCCATCGGCGCTGCTGGTGCGCGAGGATCTCTATGCCGCCGGCACGCGCCTCGGCGAACTCAAAGGAAAGAAGATCGGCTGGATCGGCAATACCGGCGCCGCGTCGGCGTACTACGTCGCACGCATTCTGCGGCCGGTCGGGCTGCGGTTGACCGACATCGAGGCGGTCAACGTCGCCAACCCCGATCAAGAAGTGGCGCTCGAGCGCCGCGCGGTCGATGCGGTGTTCACGTCATCGCCGTTTACCGAACTGTTTGTAGACAAAAAACTGGCCCGCATCGCCGGCGCGCCGCCGCCGGGCATCGCCGCCTCCGGGATCTTCTTCGGGCCGACGCTGCTCGGAAACCCCGACGCCGCCGCGAGCCTGATGAACGCGTTTCGCAAAGCCGCGGCCGACATCACGGGCGAGGGGTACTATGCGGCCGCCAATCTGGCAGCGTCGGCGAAGTACACCCGGCAGACCGTCGAGCTGATCCGCGCGGCGCCGCGTTACGACTTCAAACCCGACCTGCGGATCGATCAAGGAACCCTCGAGGACATGCAGCGCGAGTTTCTCGCCGACGGCATCCTGACGTACAAAACGCCGCTGAACGAGGTACGGCTGGTCGCGCGCTTTTGACGCGCGCGTGGCGGAGGTTGCGGCATCCTGTGCGACGGAAGCGGCCCGTCGAAAGGCAGGGTGTATGCTCCAGGACTATTCGACCGCTCTCTATCAAGTCGGCGACTTCTTCTTGGCGCCGGGGAACAGCCTCGACGTCTCGATCACCTATCCGACGTATCAGAACGTCACCGCCTATAATTCGATCAACACGCAGACGTCGCCCAACCAGTTGTTCTCGTATGCGACGACCGGCACCATCGTCAACAACAGCTCGCTCGACGGTCCGGCGCAGAGCACGACGTTCATCCTGACGGTGACGAACCAGAGCGCCGAGTGGGGCGAGTTTTTCGTGGTCACCCAGGCACTGTTTTATACGGAGCAGCTATGATCGTCCATGCGCTGGTCGGGACGCGCGGCCGCATCGTCGCACTGATGGGGCAGCAACGGCCGGCCCGGAGCGGCGCCGCGCCGGAATACGGGATTGCGCCTCGCAGCGGACAGACGCTGCACGCGATCGAATTGGCGCCGGAGTTAGAAGCGATGCCCTTGCGCGAGATCGCACGCGATTACGCGGTCGAGCTCGCGGCCGGCACGCCCAGCTTGGTGCGCTCGGCGCGCTAGCACGCCGGAAGCCGGAAGGGGACCGGCGGGCCGGACCGCGATAAGGGCCTCATGAAGATCGCGGTCCCGAAGGAACGCGCGCCGGGTGAACGGCGCGTTGCGCTGGTTCCCGATATCGTTGCCAAGTTCGTCAAGGGCGGCGTGACGGTCGCCGTCGAGCAAGGAGCGGGCAGCGGCGCCGGCTACCCCGACGCCGCGTTCGAAGCCGCCGGCGCAACGCTCGCGGCCGACGACCGCGCGCTCTACGACGGCGCCGACCTCGTCGTGCGCGTCGCGCAGCCCAGCGACGCCGAGCTGGCAGCGATCCCGCGCGGGGCCGCGCTGCTCGGCCTTCTGGCGCCGCTCGGCGATCCGCGTTCGGTCGAGCGCTACGTGGAGCGTGGGCTGACCGCGCTCTCGATGGACGCGATTCCGCGCACCACCAAAGCACAGGCGATGGACGCGCTCAGCTCGCAGGCGAACATCGGCGGCTACAAAGCCGCCCTGCTGGCGGCGATGTATCTGCCGAAATTCTTCCCGATGCTGACGACCGCCGCCGGCACGATCCCGCCGGCCAAAGCGCTGATCATCGGCGCCGGCGTCGCCGGCCTGCAAGCGATCGCAACCTGCCGCCGCCTGGGCGCGGTGGTGACCGCGTACGACACGCGGCCCGTCGTCGCGGAGCAGGTCAAGTCGCTCGGCGCGAAGTTTCTCGAGATCGACGTCGGCGAAAGCGGCGAGGGTCAGGGCGGATACGCCAAGGAGCTCTCGCCCGAGGCGCTCGCAAAGCAGCGCGCCGGGATGGTCAAAGCGATCGGCGGCAGCGACGTCGTGATCACGACCGCGGCGATCCCCGGCAAACGCGCGCCGATCCTGGTGACCGCCGAAGCCGTCGCCGCGATGGCCCCCGGCAGCGTGATCGTCGATCTGGCCGCCGAGACCGGCGGCAACGCGGAAGGAACGACGCCCGGCGAGGTGATCGTCACGGCCAACGGCGTCACGATCGTCGGGACGCTCAACCTGCCGTCGACGCTGGCCTACGACGCCAGCCGGCTCTACGCACGCAACGTTCAGGCTTTCTTGGACTACGTGATCAAGGACGGCGCGCTCGTGCTCGATCCGGAAGACGAGATCGTGGCCGGTACCACGATCGTCCGTGACGGAACGATCGTGCATCGCGCGACCCTCGACGCACTGAGGCCTGCATGACCGCACATCTGCTGACCGAGGTGACCATCTTCGTCCTGGCGGTATTTGTCGGGCTCGAGGTGATCTCGAAGGTACCGACGACGCTGCATACGCCGCTGATGTCGGCGACGAACGCGATCCACGGCATCGTCCTGGTGGGCGCGATCTTGGTGGCCGGCGCAGCCGATGCGCCCTTCGCCCCCGTCATCGGCTTCGTGCTGGTACTGCTGGCGTCGCTGAACGTGTTCGGCGGTTATACCGTCACCGAGCGGATGCTGCAGATGTTCCGGCCGCGCGCGCAAGCGCCGAAACCTCCGGCGGATCAACCCTGATGCCGGCGGCGGATACCACTCCGGCGAGTCTCGTCGACGTCGCATATCTCGTCACGGCGATCTGCTTCATCTTCGGGCTGCGCTATCTGAGCTCGCCGAAGACGGCGCGGCTGGGCAACCGGATCAGCGCGGTCGGCATGCTGATCGCCGTGGTGGCGACGCTCGCTCAAGGGATCGTCAACTGGTGGGTGATCGGCAGCGCGCTGGCGGTCGGCGCCGCGATCGGGATCGTTTCGGCCCAACGCGTGAAGATGACGGCGATGCCGCAGATGGTCGCGATCTTCAACGGCGCCGGCGGCGGCGCCGCAGCGCTGGTGGCAGCCGGCGAGCTGCTCAAGGTGTACGGCGCGAACGTTACGCCGACGTACGACGTCTCGTTCACCTCGATGCTGTCGGCCGTGATCGGCGCGATCTCGTTCGCCGGCTCGATCATCGCCTTTCTGAAACTCCAGGAAGTCATGACCGGCCGCCCGATCACCTATCCGGCCCAGCAGGTCGTCAACGCGGCGATCGCGCTCGCGATCCTCGTCTGCTGGGGGATGGTCGTCGCCAACGCGCCCAACGCGCTCGATTACTTCTGGGTCGCGCTGGCCGCGTCGTTTGCGCTGGGCATCCTATTCGTGCTGCCGATCGGCGGCGCCGACATGCCGGTCGTCATCTCGCTGCTGAACTCGTTCACCGGGTTGGCCGCGGCCTCGACGGGCTTCGTGTTGGGCAACAACGTGCTCATCATCAGCGGCGCGTTGGTCGGCGCCTCTGGAACGCTGCTGACCGTGCTGATGGGAAAAGCGATGAACCGGTCGGTGACCAACGTGCTCTTCGGCGCGTTCGGCGCGGTCAAGCCGGCTGCGGCCGGCGGTGCGGGGGCCAAAGCGCACAACGTGCGCAGCGTCAGCGCCGACGACGTGGCGGCGATGCTGGCTTACGCGAACGAAGTGATCGTCGTCCCCGGCTACGGCATGGCGGTCGCGCAGGCCCAGCACTCGATTCGCGAGCTCGCCGATCAGCTCGAGAAAAAAGGGATCGAAGTCAAATACGCGATCCACCCGGTCGCCGGACGCATGCCCGGTCACATGAACGTGCTCTTGGCCGAGGCCAACGTTCCCTACACGTCGCTGTACGACATGGAGGAGATCAATCCGGAGTTCGAACGTGCCGACGTCGCGCTCGTGGTCGGCGCCAACGACGTGACGAACCCGGCGGCACGTGAGGACAAGGACAGCCCGATCTACGGGATGCCGATCCTCAACGTCGACAAGGCGCACAACGTGGTCGTACTCAAGCGTTCGATGGCCTCGGGTTTCGCGGGCATCGACAACCCGCTGTACGACGATCCCAAGACGGTGATGCTGTTCGGCGACGCCAAGAAGTCGATCGACGGTGTCATCGCGGGCGTCAAAGCACTCTAGAACGCGACCGGACGCGCGCAGCGATGCTGATGGCGGCAGTCTTGTCGGCGTGGCTGCAGTACGGCGCCGACGGAAAACCGCACCTGCGCGCGGTGACGGACGCCGCGTCGTGTCCGACCGGCACGGTCGACGGTCGCGAGCTGCCGATGCAGCGCCGTGCGGCACCGCGTGCCGGCTTCCCGGACCTCGTGTGCGAGGCCGCCGTTCCCCCCTCGGCGCGCACCGTCCGCGTCGGCGAGAGCAACGTGCCGGCTCCCGTACACGATCCGCAGACGATCGTCGTCTTGGGTGACACCGGCTGCCGCATCGCGCTCCTGAACGTCCAATCGTGCGACGACCCGGAAGCCTGGCCGTTGCCGCGCACCGCGCGCACCATCGCCGCGCTTCATCCGGATCTGATCGTCCACGTCGGCGACTATCTGTACCGCGAGCGCGGCTGTCCGCCGCTCGCGCGCTGCGCCGGCAGCCCGCACGGTGACGTCGCGGCAGCCTGGACGGCGGACTGGCTCGCACCGGCCGCGCCGCTGTTCGGCGCCGCCCCGCTGATCCTCGTGCGCGGCAACCACGAAGAGTGCGACCGCAACGGGATCGGCTGGTTTCGGTACCTGGACCCCCACGACACCACGGCCTGCAGCGAGTCGACGGAGCCCTACGCCGTCGATCTGGGCAACTTGCGGCTGGTGATCTTCGATTCGGCGGTCGCCGAAGACACCGGCCTCGACCGCAGCCGCGAGCCAATCTACCGCCGGCAGTTCGTTCACGTCCGCGCGCTGGCCGTCGGCGCACCGCAGGCGTGGTTCGTCACCCATCGCCCGCCCTACACGAACGACGACGAACGCAGCGCGATGGATGGCGCGCTGGCACCGTTCGACCTGGTGCTCGCCGGCCACATCCACTTCTTCGCGGCGCTCAACCTGGCGTCGCTGCCGCCGCTGATCGTCAACGGCGAAGGCGGGACGAAGCTGGACCCCGACTACGCGCCGCTGCTGCGCTTCGCGACCGGCGGCCTGACCGTCGAGGGAGACCCCTTCGGTTCGGCGCATTTCGGTTTTGCCGTCTACACGCGCAGCGCGGGGGGCTGGTCGATCGCGCTGCGCGACCCTGACGGCACCCAGCGCGCGCATTGCACGCTGGAGAAACGCGCCGTCCACTGTTCGAACTCGGAGGCTTCGCATTTATGATGATCGCTGCGGTTCTCTCGGCGTGGGTCCAGTACGCGGCCGATGGGAAGCCGCACGTCCGCGCGCTGGTCACCAAGACGTGCCCCGCGCTCACGGTCGACGGCGCGAGCATCGCGATGACGACGCGCGCGCCGGCCGACGTTGCACACGGCTTCACCGAGGTCGTCTGCGAAGCGATCGTGCCGCCGGACGCAACCCACATCGCCGTCGGCGACCATCCGCTGCCTGCACCGGCGCGGCGGGCGGACGCCGTCGTCGTGTTCGGCGACACCGGCTGCCGGATGAAAGCGGGCGAGCAGCAGAACTGCGGCGATCCTGAGAACTGGCCGTTCCCGCGCATCGCGCAGCAGATCGCGGCAGTGCATCCCAACCTCGTGATCGATATCGGTGACTACTATTACCGCGAGAACAACTGCGTACCCGGGGTGCTCGGCTGCGTCAACTATTGGGGCGATACCAGCAGCGCCTGGAACGCGGACTGGTTCCATCCCGCGGCGCCGATTTTCGCCGCCGCACCGCTGTTCTTGAGCCGCGGAAACCATGAGGATTGTGCGCGCGGCGGCCCCGGATGGTTTCGTTTTCTCGCGCCCACGGCAACCACCGTGTGTCCGGATCCGGCCGGCCCAAGTGACGGCACGCCGCCGTACGTCGTCTGGATCGACGGGCTGGACCTCATCGCGCTCGACTCCGCGAGCGACGCCTCCGACAGCGTGGTCGATCCCCTGCGCGTCGCCTACTACCGGCGCGCTTTCGATACGTTCAGCTCGCTCTCCGGCGCGCGTCCTTCGAACGTCTGGGTGGTGACCCATCGGCCGCCGTACGCCAACGCGAACATGGCCGCCGTCGTGCATGCGGCGCCCTCCGACCTGGCCGTCGTGACGGCCGTGATCGCCGGCCACGTTCACGACTTTGCCGCGCTGAATCTGGCCGGCTATCCGCCGTTGATCGTCAACGGCGAAGGCGGCGATGACCTCGATGACATGGCCGATACGCAAGCGTTCACTGCCGCCCAGCACTTCACGTTCGCGGCACCGGCCCCGTTTGCGACCAAGCAGTTCGGTTTTGCCGTGTATCGGCGGCAAACCGACGGCTGGTCGATTTCCTTACGGGACCCCGAAGGCATCGAACGCGAGAGCTGCCTCCTTTCCATCCCGAGCTACCGCGGACCAGCGCAGATCGTCTGCAGCTGATGCTGCTCGGACATGTCGACCTACGCGTGCGTCAGCGCGTGAAGGCAACCGAATTCTACGACACGTTCCTCAACCTGCTCGGCGCGGTCAAACACGAGGGCGCGGACTGGACCAGCTGGTCGCTGCCTCCGCCGGATGCCGGCGTCGACTGGCGGCCGCACCAGTGGTTCGCAATCACCGAGGACGCGGCGATGACGCCGGGCGCGACGCGTATCGCGTTCCTGGCCCCAACGCGCGGCACGATCGACGCCATCGCGGTCTTTCTGCCGGCGATCGGCGCCAGCGCGATCGAGATGCCGCACGTCGCGTATGAACCGCACGCCTACGCCTGCTTCTTCGAAGACCCCGACGGCAACAAACTCGAGATCGTCTGCCTGGACTGAACGTGACGGTACGAAGCGCAGGCAACCGCAGTTCGGTTCCAATCGACTGGCCCCGGATCGAATCCTTCGTAGGGTATGGTCGAGCCGACGCACCTGTCGTCTTTATTGGGCCAGAAGAGCATCTTGATTCAGTCGAGGGTCTTTCCGATGAACTTAGGCTTCGGTCAACCTACGACAGATATATGGACAGACGAAATGCTCTTGCGTCAAGTCCGAGCGAGGATCTCTTAGGAAAGTTCGTTCGAACCTGGAAGCCGATGAACGATCTGATGCTTCGCCGCGGTAGCGGCGCGAAACCAACCTACGAAAAACGACGCGAGTACCAGATCGAAGCGCTCGGCACGCAAACTGGCGACGCGCTGTTGACCGAGCTCTTGCCGTACCCCTCGCCGGATCGATACGGGTGGGTCTACGGAACCATTTCTCGTTTTCTACACCGTACCGAATACGAGGATGCCTTAACCAGTTCGAGAGTGGAGATGCTTAAGAAGATTCTTGCAAGTCATCGCCGCGAGCTTGTCGTTTGCTACTCAAAGCACGACTGGTGCACGTTTGAACGTCTTTTCCCAGGCGCTCGATGGGGCGACGTTGGATCACACCTGCGCGTTGCAACATACGGAAGCACGCGCGTCTTGCTGACGACGCATTTCTCGCGCGGTTTCCAATCCGAGTCGTCCCTCGATACTTTGGCAACAGTAGCGCTTGGAGAATGGCCGGCGAGACCAACAGAAGCCTGATCGGCCACGGTTTAGGACCCGATCTCCCAGGCGGCGGCGTTCCAGGTTGGGTTGAATGCATTGGGCCAAAAGTTGCGCAACGCGTCGCGGTACGCGTACGAGTACGACGGGTTGAAGAGGAACACGATCGGCACGGCGTCGGCCACCCGGCGTTCGATCCGGCTGTAGAGCGCCGCACGCAGCGGGCGGGACTGCGCGACCAAGGCCTGGCGTTCGAGCGCGTCGAGCGCGGGGTCGCACCAGCGCATCACGTTGCCGTCGGCACCGCACATCAGCAGCGATGAATCGTCCGGATCGGCGCCCATCGCCCACGGCACGTAGGCCAGATCGAACGCGCCCGTCGCCAGCGTGCCGCCCTGTGCCCGCGGCAAGAAGAGCTGCGCGTTCGAAAGCGATTTGATCGTGACGGCAAGACCGCGGGCCGCGAGTTCGCCCTGCACCAGCGCGGCCACGCGCACGCCCGTCTGCGACTCCGGAAACTGCACGTAGGTGAGGGCGAGCGGACGCCCGTTGCGCATCCGCATGCCGTTGCTGCCGCGCCGCCATCCGGCCGCGTCGAACAGCCGGTCGGCAGCGGCGGGGTCGAAGCCCGGTTCGTGAACGGCCGGGTCGCGAGCCCACGAACCGAGCGGCTGCGCGGTGTCGACGACCGGATACCGTCCGAAGGTGAGCTTGCGCGAAATCGCCGTCCGATCGATCGAGGCGCAGATCGCGCGCCGCACGCGAACGTCGTCGAGCGGCACGTGCCGCGTATTGAGGGCAATCCCGGCGACGAGCGCGAGCGGCACGCTGCGAAACCGCAGTCCGCGCGATGTGCTCAGTTCCTCGCGCTGCGCCGGCGACACCAGGTTCCAGTCGACGCCGCCGCTGCGCAGCAGCGTGAAATTCGTCCCCGGATCGGGGACGATGCGCACCTCGATACGCGGCACCGCCGGCGTCCGCCCGTGCCAGGCGGGATTCGGTTCGTACACCAGCCGCTCGCCGCGCGACCACGAGACGAAACGATAGGGACCGTCACCGACGGGATGGGCGCCGAACGCACTGCCGGCGAGGTCACGTTCCTTCTCGAGCAGATGCGCCGGCAGCACGAATTGCGGAGCGGTTCCGTAGCTGAAGAAGGTGGCGACCGCCGGTGCCCACGCATCGTGCAGCGTGATGCGGACCGTGCGCGCATCGAGGGCTTCGGCCCGCACGATGCGGTCGTACCCCGCCTGGGACCGCACCGGATTGCGCGGATCGACGATCGCGTGCAGCGTCCACACGACATCGCGCGATGTCACGGGAACTCCGTCCTGCCAAAGCACTCCCGGCCGCAGGTGGTACACGATCGTCCGCCCGTCGCGCGAGATGCCGCCGCTGGCGAGAGTCGGAATGCGATCCAGCAGGACTGGGATCGCGCGGCCGCGCTCGTCGATGTCGATGAAGGGCTCGAATGTCAGCCGCGCGACCTGCTGCTCGACACTGTTCGCATCGGCGTGCGCAAAGAGCGGATCGAGCGTCTGCGGATCGGCCGCGATCGCGAACCGCACCCCGCGCGAGCCCTCCGGAGCGCTCTCGCGCGTACAACCCGAACCGCACAGCGTCACCAGCAGCAGCACGGCTGCACGCAGCGCGACGGCGATCCGCATGGCCGCCCACGTTCACGCCTGGGCCGAAGCGACCCCTCCGCGCCGGACGACGCTCAGGCGCTGATCGTCTCGCTGTGGTCGCCCGAACTGCGATAGATCGCGCCCTCGGTTTTGGCCCGGTCGACCGCCGCTTCGAGCGCCCCGAGCTGGTCGCGAGGGCAGCCGCACGGACCGTTGGCTGAATCGGTGCAGCCGCCCGGGACGTGGTCCTCGAGCGTGTGGCCGCAGGCGCAAAATACCAAGTACTTCATGTGCTATTGAGGACTATCGTATCCCGGGGTTTTGCCGGTGTCCGGGCTTTTTCCCGGTGGTGCGCGAGCGTACCCCGCGGATCGGCCCGTCAGGGAACAAATCATCGAGGTTTTCCCTTCTTGGGCGAAGAAATAGCGGGCCAATGGTTATAAAGCCCGAATCAATCGCTCCCGAGAGCCGGCTGCCGAGCACCCACCCGGAACTGGATCGCATCGATCTGCGCCTGCTGGGTGCGCTCCAAGCGAACGCTCGCTCGACCTATGCCGAGCTTGGAGCGTTGGTCGGGCTCAAGCCGCCGGCCGTCCACGACCGCGTGAAGCGGCTCGAGGCGCGCGGGTTCGTCCGCAGTTATGCCGCCCAGCTCGACGCGCGCCGCGTCGGCTACGCCCTGACGGCCTTCGTCAGCGCGTACTGCGCGCCCGACCTCGACTACGACCGCTTCACCGCGGCCGTCCAAGCCTTCCACGAGATCATCGAGATCCACAGCGTCGCGGGCGACGAGACCTACCTGCTCAAGGTCGTCACCCGCTCGACCGCCCATCTCGACGATTTTCTGACGCGTCTCAAACGCGTCGAAGGTGTCGGGCGTACCCGCACGACGGTCGTGCTATCGACGCCGTTCGAGCGCGGCGGCCTCCCGGTCGAGGCGCTCGCATGACGCCGGCCGCGACCGGTCGCCCCTGTGCGCTGGGCTCGCATCGCGTCATCGCGCCCGCGGGAGCGCTACCCCAAAACGCCTGGAAAATCGACAATGCGCCGGTCGCGCACGAGAACGAGATCCTGTGCGAGGTCGAGACGCTCAACGTCGACTCGGCCTCGTTCAAGCAGATGTACGACGCGTGCGCCGGCGATGCGGACGCGATCGGCGCGCACATTCTCGCCACGGTGCAGGAGCGCGGTAAGCAGCACAATCCGGTCACCGGCAGCGGCGGGATGTTCGTCGGCCGGGTCCTAGGGATCGGCGATTCGCTGGCCGCCCGCGACGACATCGCCGTCGGCGACCGCATCGCCTCGCTGGTCTCGCTTTCGCTGACGCCGCTGTTGCTCGAGCGCATCGAGCACGTCGATGTCGCGACCGGCCAAGTCCGTGTGCGCGGGAAAGCGATCCTCTTCGAGAGCGGCATCTACGCGCGGCTGCCGGCCGACCTGCCGGTTGCGGTGGCGCTCGCGGTGCTCGATGTTGCCGGCGCGCCGGCTCAGGTCCGCCGCCTGGCCAAATCCGGCGCGACGGTGTGCGTGATCGGTGCCGACGGGAAATCGGGACTCTTGGCCTGCGCGCAGGCCCGCGCCGCCGTCGGGCCGCTCGGACGCGTGGTCGGGATCGTGCCCAGCGCTGAAACGGACGGGGCGCGGCTGCTGGCCGATCGCGGGTACGTCGACGCGCTGATCGTCGCCGATGCGCGCAACACGCTAGCGGTCTTGGAGCAGCTGCCCGCATCGCTGCCCGAGTTGGCCGACCTGGTCGTCAACTGCGTGAACGTCGGTGGAACCGAAGTGGCCTCGATCCTGTGTTGTAAGGATCACGGAATCGTGTACTTCTTCTCGATGGCCACCTCGTTCACGGCCGCCGCACTCGGCGCCGAAGGAATCGGCAAAGACGTGAGCATGATGGTCGGAAACGGATACGCCAAAGGCCATGCCGCCGTCGCGCTGCAGACGCTGCGCGACCATCCGCCGCTCAAAGACTATTTCATCGCGCGCTACGGCGCGAGCGCCTAGGAGTTCGTCGACCCGTGCATCATCTCGCCAAACCCCCCGTCGATCCGGCGGAACTCGAGCACCGCAACATTCGTCAAGGCGAATTCTGGCGCGGTGTCCCCGCCTATGAGGACGTCGACGAGGCAACCTTCCTCGATCACATCTGGCAGGGCCGGCACTCGGTCAAAACGACCGACGAGCTGTTCGAGACGATCGGCGCTATCGTCGATCCGACGTTCCTCGAGGACGCACGCGAAGGCTTCCGCCGCGCGCCGATGGCGGTCCGCGTGTCGCCGTACATGATCGCCTCGATCGACTGGACGCGACCCTACGAGGATCCCATCCGGCGGCAGTTCATTCCGGTTGCTTCCAAGCTGCTGCCCGATCATCCGATGCTGACGCTGGACTCGCTGCACGAACAGGAAGACTCACCGGTGCAGGGGCTGATCCACCGCTACGTCGACAAGGCGCTCTTTCTGCCGCTTCAGACGTGCCCGGTATACTGCCGCTTCTGCACGCGCTCGTACGCGATCGGCCCCGACACGGCGAACGTCGACAAGGCACCGTTGGCAAAGACGACCGATCTGTGGAACGCGGCCTTCGAGTACATCGCGACGCGCCCGGAGATCGAGGACGTCGTCATTTCGGGCGGCGACGTGTATCAGATGGCGCCGAAGAACATCACGCTGATTGGTGAGGCACTGCTCGCGATCCCGCACATCCGCCGGCTGCGTTTTGCCACCAAAGGCCTGGCCGTGATGCCGATGAAGATCCTCACCGACACGGCTTGGGCCGATGCGATCACGCGCGTCGTGGAAAAAGGACGGGCACAGCACAAGGACGTCGTGATCCACACCCATTTCAACTCACCGAACGAGATCTCGTGGATCACCGAACGTGCGATGAACCTCCTGTTCGAGCGTGGAATCACGGTGCGCAACCAAGCCGTCCTGATCCGTGGAGTGAACGACGACGTGCGCACGATGACGACGCTGGTGAAGCGCTTGTCGTGGATCAACGTTCATCCGTACTACGTCTACATGCACGATCTGGTGCGCGGCGTCGAGGATATGCGCACCTCGGTGCAGACCTCGCTGGACATCGAGAAGGCGGTGCGCGGTACGACCGCCGGGTTCAACACGCCGCTGTTCATCTGCGACGCACCGGGTGGCGGCGGTAAGCGCGACGTTCACTCGTTCGACTACTACGACCGTGACAACGGGATCGTCGTGTACAGCGCGCCCAGCGTCAAGCCGGGGCAGTCGTTCCTCTACTTCGACCCGATTGACACGCTGAGCCCTGACGCACAGGCACGCTGGGCCGTTCCGAGCGTCCGCGAGCAGATGATCGCCGAAGCGGTCTTCCGCGCAGGCGGAAAGGTCGCCGCCCTGGCCTAATCCGCTCTCGATGAGCGGTTTTCGAGCCTTTCTGTTCCGCGGGAACGTGATCGACTTGGCGGTCGCCGTCGTCATCGGGGCGGCTTTCGGCGCCGTCGTCACGGCGTTCGTGAAGGACCTGATCACGCCGCTGGTGGCCGCGCTCGTAGGCAAGCCCCATTTCGCCACCCTGGGGTTCACGATCAACGGGAGTCACTTCCCGGTCGGAGATTTCCTCGACGCGCTGGTATCATTTGTCCTCGTCGCGGCGGCCATCTATTTCGTCGTCATCGCTCCGCTGGAGAAGATCGGCCGGCTGCACGCACCTGAGGAGCCCGCCGGGCCGCCGGTTAAGGCGTGTCCGTTCTGCCTGGAGACCGTGCCGGCGGCGGCGACCCGGTGCCGCGCCTGCACCTCGACGCTCGAAGTCGCCGGGCCCTGACGCGTCGAAGGTCCCGCGATGCTCGTCAATGCTGTGATGTACACGTTTCCGCACGACAAGGCCGACCAGGTCGAACAGCTCTTCGTCGACCTGGCCGTCCATTCGCGCGAAGAGCCCGGGTGCCTAGCCTATGAGGTCGCGCGCGGTTCGGGCGCCGACAGCGGGACTTTCATGCTGTTCGAAAAGTGGCGCGATCAAGCCGCACTCGACGAACACTACGCGACCGAGCATTTTCGACGGCTCGGCGTCAACGGGGTCCGGCATCTCGCAACCAGCCGCCACGCGGTCAAGGGCGACCTGATCGCTTAAGCGTGCGGGTGTGCGTGTACTGCGGATCGTCGACGGGCGCCGATCCGCGTTTCGCCGCGGCCGCGCGCGACCTCGGCACCGCGCTCGCGCGGACGGGGATCGGCATCGTCTACGGCGGCGGCCGCGTCGGACTGATGGGCACCGTGGCGGATGCGGCGCTGGCGGCCGGCGGCGAGGTGATCGGGATCATCCCGCGGTTTCTCGAGGAACGCGAGGTCGCCCACGTCGAGGTCGACCTGCGCGTGGTGAACTCGATGCACGAACGCAAGGCACTGATGGCCGAACTCTCGTCGGCGTTCGTCGCGCTGCCCGGCGGTTTCGGCACCTTCGAAGAGTTCTTCGAGATCGTCACCTGGGTCCAGTTGGGTCTGACGCAGGCGCCCTGCATTCTCGCCAACATTCACGGCTACTTCGATCCGCTGCTCGCCCTGGTCGAGGGCGCGCACACCCAGGGCTTCATCAGCCGGCGCAATCGGGCCATCGTCGAATCGTTCTCGACGGTCGACGCGATCGTGCAGCGGTTGGGCGGATTATAGCGGCGCGTCGGCGGCGTGCTGCGCGTAGGTATGCGGATCGAAATACCACGCCGGCAGCGTAGGCGGAAACTTGATCTCGGTAAACGTGATGTCGATTTCCTTGCCGTCGTCGTCGTAGCCGCCGCCGATGACGGCGTGTACGTGCGTCACCACCGGATAGCCGGCGACAGTTCCCATCGTGATGGTATCGGTAGCGGGATACACCTTGGTCGGGCCGCCGCCGACGATAAAGAGCTTGTCCGTCCCGATGAGCCTGTGCAGTTCGAACGTCTTGTGGTCGACGAAGATCTCGCGCAAACGGTTGCGTTCGATATCCCGAATCGGATAGACGTGCAGGTGTAACTCGTCGCCCTCGACTTCTGCCGACTGTATCGCATAATCAAATTCGAATGTCGCGCGGATGGTACCAATAACCGGCACTTCGCTCGCGCTCGGTTCGGGCGTATACGCTTGCGTCACCGGATGCGGGATCGCAGGCGCAGGCTCGAAGAGATCAGCGGTCGGTGGGCCTGGATCCCGGTCCTCGTTAAAAGCCGGGCGATCGAAGGTGAGGTCGCCGCGGGCAAAATCGCGGAAGACGAAGCGCGACAGAGCGGCCCGGTCGCTGTTGCGCATCCAAAAGTGCTTCGTGTAGCTGTTCGGGTAATCGGGATATCCGTTCGTCGCGAGTTGCTTTCGCACGAGCGTGTATGTCTCGTATGGCGGCGGCGGGCGGTGGCTCCGAAAGACCGCCCGAATCTGACCGAGAAGCTGACGCGGCGACAACGTCGGAACCGGTTCGGGCGACGCGGTCGGCGCTGCCTTCGCTGCGCCGATGGCGGCCGCCAGGATCAGAGAAGCGAACATCGTGAGGTTCCTACGTCGCGCACGCTGCACTGGCCCGCCGACTTTGCTTCAAAATGGACGGGAGGCGGACGAATGCGGCGCGTACAGCCCCCGGATGAACTCGTGGCTTCGCACCGCCGCCATTGCGGTCGTATTGCTGATCGCTTTGCCCGCCGGGGCGAGCCTACCGGCATCCACGACGCCCGAGGACATCGGCCGCATCGCCTATGTGAGCGCCGCAACGATCTCGCACCGCGGTACCCGGGTCGCGTTCGTCGTGACGCGCCTCGACGTTCCGCAAAACCGCTACCGCCGAAATCTTTGGCTGGTCAACGCCGACGGCACCGGGCTCATGCAGCTGACGCGCGGCGACGGCGACCTCGAGCCGCAGTGGTCGCCCGACGACCGCACGATCGCCTTCACCGGCACGCGCGGTGACACGTCGCAGATCTACACGATCGCCGTTGACGGCGGGGAAGCACGCCGGCTGACCTCAGAAACCAAAGGTGCCTCAAATCCGCGCTGGTCGCATAACGGCCGTTATCTGCTGTACGGCGCGACGTTCCAAGATCCGCCGCACAAGACGCGCTTCGACGCGGCAGCCGCCGGCGCTCCGCTCGATGCGAAACACGCCGACAGCGACGTGCGCGTGACCGACCGGCTCGATTTCGAAGAGAACGGCAGCGGCGAGAGCTTCACCCGCCACGTGCACCTGATACGCATGCGGACTGACGGCAGCGCGCGCGTCCAGCTGACGCCGATGACGCCCTACGCGGAGAAGGATGCCGCCTGGTCCTACGACGATCGGACGATCGCATTCGTCACGCTGCGGCGACCGGTTGATCCTGCGCGGCTCGATGCTGACATCTACACGATGCCGGCGGCCGGCGGGCCGCTGCGGCGCGTCGTGCTGCGGGCGCGCAACAACGCCGCGCCGGCCTGGTCGCACGACGGGCGGACACTCTACGTCACGGTCATGTCGCGCAACGACCCCTCGGCGTTGCCGGGAATCGATGCCGCGCGCCTCGCCGGCGCCGGCGAACGCCGGGTTGTCGCCGAGAACCAGGTTGCCTTCGGCGATGCGATGCTGAGCGACACGAAGGAGGGCGGTGCGGGCTGCGGACCGCTGCTCGAACCGCACGACCGCTGGTTTCTAGCGGGCGTGAGCGTACCCGGCGGCACCGCGCTCGAACGTTTCGATGCGGTGACCGGCCACGCCACAGCGATCGTCGCGCGCGGTGACGAAGTCGCCGACTGCACGATGGACGACGCCGCAACGCGCGTCGCGTTCACCGCCTCGGACGTCACGCATCCCGGCGAGATCTACGTGCACGATCTCCGTTCCGGTGCGACCCGCCGACTGACCCTCCTCAACGCGGCCTACGAAGCGCGCACGCGCCTCGTGCGCGCGCAGCCGCTGGCGGTGCGTGACGAGGCGGGGTTCGCGGTGCAGGCGTGGTTCTTGCCGGCGAGCGTGCCGCGCGGAACGCGCGCCCCGACCCTGCTTGAGATCCACGGCGGACCTGCGGGCGAGTTCGGCAACACGTTCTTTCACGAGATGCAGATGCTGGCCGGACGCGGCTACAACGTCGTCTACGCGAACCCGCGCGGCAGCGTCGGCTACGGCTACCGGTTCACCGCCGCATTGGCGAAGGATTGGGGCGATCCGATGTTCCGCGACGAGATGGCGGTGATGGATGCGATCGCCAAGCGGCCCGACGTGGACACTCACCGGCTCGGCGTTTTAGGCGGAAGCTATGGCGGCTACGCGACTTTATGGGTGATCGGCCACACCCGTCGCTTCAAGGCCGCGGTCGCCGAGCGCGTCGTCAGCAACATGACCTCGTCGTTTCTCGCCTGCGACGAGTGTGCGTTCTCGAGCACGACCTATTCCTTCGGCAACCCCTGGGACCACCAGGCCGACTATTGGCATCAGTCGCCGGTTCGCGCGATCGCGAACGTCCGCACCCCGCTCTTGCTCCTGCACAGCGATGAGGACACGCGCACGCCGCTGGTCGATTCCGACCAGTGGTTCACGCTGGCGAAGAGCCTGCACCAGACGATTACCTACGTGCAAGTTCCGCGCGAAAATCACGACCTGAGCCGGACCGGCGAACCGGTGCATCGCGTCGAGCGGCTGCACCTGATCGCCGACTGGTTCGCGAAGGAGCTGTGATGCACCGCGTGATGCTGAGCGCGCTGCTGGCCCTCGCACTGCTCGGCCTGGGGGTTCCGGCGCCCGGCGCGGACGCGGCGAGGCGCTTGATCACGCCCGAAGATCTCTTGAAGTTCGCGTTCCTCTCGAACGCGACGATCTCGCACGACGGGAAGCTGGTCGCGTTCGTCGTGAGCCGCGCCGACCTCAAGGATGACGGTTATCACGCGAACATCTGGATCGCCGCCGCCGACGGCTCGTCGGTCACGCAGTTGACGCGCGGCGATCACGACGGTTCGCCGGCCTGGTCCCCCGACGACCGTACCCTCGCGTTCACGCGCGGACATGGCGTACCGCCGCAGATTTTTGCGATCGATCCGGCGGGCGGTGAAGCGCGCCAGATCACGAGCCTGGCGGGCGGTGTGACCGAGTTTTCGTGGTCGCACGACGGGACGCGTTTCGCGCTGACCTCGATCGCGAAGGATGCGCGGCCGCCGGCCGCGGTCGATTGGCGCGCGCTCGGTGCGAAGCCGCCGTCGAAATGGAAGACCAGCGACATCCGCCGGCCGGCGTGGCCGCGCTATCAGCTCAACGGTGACGGCTACGTCGCCAACAAACATCCGCACATCTGGACGATCGGTGCCGATGGAAAGAACCCCAAAGCGCTGACCAACGGTGCCGACGGCGAGACCGGACCCGACTGGTCGCCGGACGACGCCTCGATCGCGTACAACTCGACACCCCTGTCCGATCCGGAAGGCGACCGCGGCGCAATGTTCGTCGTCCCCGCCGCCGGCGGCGCTCCAATGAAGATCCCGGTGGCGCACTACGGTGCCTTCGAGCAAACCTGGTCGCACGACGGAACGCACGTGTTCTATCAATACATTTCGCGCCACGACAACTCCGCGCGGCCGGCGCTCGCGACCGTCAAGGTCGACGGCAGTGACGATCGCACGCTGGCCCCGGAGAACACCTTCGACTTCGGTGACAGCATCATCAGCGATACAAAAGAGAACGGCACCGGCTGCGGGGTCGCCACAAGCCAAGGGACGTTCATCACCGAGATCACGATCAGCGGCGACAACCTCGTCGCCCAAATCGGCGGCGCCCCCGGCGCGCCATACGCGCGCGTCGATCCCAATCGCAACAACACCGGGGAGATCCTCGACTGCTCGGTCAGCCGCTCGGAGGACAGCATCGCGTTCACGGCGCTCGACGCGACGCACCTCTCCGAGGTGTTCGTTGCCGGCCGCGACGGGGTCCGGCACCGTTTGACGCACTTCAATGACGAAATCACGGATTCGCTGTTACTCGCAGGCGCCGCGCAGCGCTCGGCTCCGCTCCGGCCGGGCGAATCGATCCCGTATTATCTGCTGCGGCCTCCGAACGCCGTTCCGGGGAAGAAGTATCCGGTCGTGCTCGACATCCACGGTGGACCCCATGGCGCTTTTGGCAACAGCTTCTTTCATGAGTTTCAAGTGCTCGCTGCTCGCGGCTATATCGTCGTCTACGCTAACCCGCGCGGCAGCTCAAGCTACGACTACGCCTACGAGAGTGAATTGGACGGCAACTGGGGTAACGCGCTGTTCTCCGACGAGATGGCGGTGATGGATGACGTCGCTGGGCGTCCCGACGTCGACATGTCGCGCGCCGTCGTCTCGGGCGGAAGTTACGGCGGCTATGCGACCTTGTGGATGATCTCGCACACCAACCGGTTCCGCGCCGCGCTTGCCGAACGTCCGGTGAGCGATCTGTTCACGGAAATGCTGACCGCCGACTTCGCCGCACCGCTGGCGTTCGATGGGCCGGCCGGGACGCCGCGCGCGTGGGGGCCGCCGGTGCAGGCCTACACCGCCTTATGGCAGCAGTCGCCGCTGGCGCACGTCACCGACGTGCATACGCCGTTGATGCTGCTGCACGGCGATACGGACACGCGCACCCCGATCGACGAGACGCTGCAGGAGTACGAGGCGCTCAAGATGCTTGGCCGCCCGGTTACGCTGGTGCAGTTCCCGCGCGAAGATCACGACCTCAGCCGCACCGGCGAGCCGATCCACCGGATCGAGCGCCTGCACATCATGCTGGACTGGTTCGACCGCTACACGCGCTGAGGCACGCGTTTGGTCGGTGACGAGATCTCGGTGAGGGCCTCGCGGACGATGCGATCCTGTTCGACCGCGTGCGCTCCCGGATAGCCTTCCGAGGGGCTCGCGCGGTAGGGACGACCGATGTAGTCGATCTCGAGCAGTCCGTTCGGCAGCCGTTCCACGATGCGACGCCGCACGTGCGCGCGTGCGCCCATGTTCTTCGGCTCTTCCTGAACCCAAATCAGGCTGGTCGCCTTCTCGTAGCTCGCGATCGTCTGCAGAATCTCGGTCACCGGCAGCGGCGAAAGCAATTCGACCCGCACGATCGCGGTTTTCTTCGCCTGCTCGTAGAGCGGGCTCGCGATCAGGTCGTAGTAGATGTGGCCGCTGCACAGGAGAACCCGCTCGACCCCGGATTTTTCGCCGCCGGCGTAGCGCGGATCGTCGAGAACCTCGCGGAAGCTTCCGCTCGCGAGCTGATCGATGGTGCCGTAAGAGGCGCGATTGCGCAGCAGGCTCTTGGGCGTCATCACGACCAGCGGGTAGGCCTGCTTCGCCGTCGCCTGCGCGCGCAGCAGGTGGAAGTACTGGGCCGCCGTCGAGCAGTTGGCGACCCGGATGTTCCCTTCGGCGCTCAGTTGTAAGAAGCGCTCGAGCCGCGCGCTGGAGTGCTCCGGCCCCGCGCCCTCGTACCCGTGCGGCAGCAGCAGCGTCAGACGCGTCTGCTGTCCCCACTTGGCAGCGCCGGCCGCGATGAACTGATCGATGATGATCTGCGCGCCGTTGTTGAAGTCGCCGAACTGCGCTTCCCACAGCACCAGGGCGTTGGGTGCCTCGAAACTGTACCCGTATTCGAAGCCCAGGCAGGCGTACTCGCTCAGCGGCGAGTTGTAGAGTTCGAACGAGGCCTTCGCGCCGTCCAAATGCTGCAGCGGGATGTAGCGCGCGTCGGTGCGTGCGTCGTGCAGTTCGGCATGCCGGTGCGAGAAGGTGCCGCGGCCGGTATCCTGACCGGTGAGACGGATCGGCGTCCCTTCGGTGAGCAGCGACGCGAACCCGAGTGCCTCGGCGACCGCCCAATCGACCTCGCCGTTCTCCTTGATCGCCTGATCGCGCTTCTGGAACTGCGCGGCCAGCTTGCGGTTGAGCGTGAAACCGTCCGGCACGCTGATGAGGGCGGAGGTCCAGCGCAGCAGCCGGCCCCGGTCGAGCTTCGCCTTCGGCGCCGGCTCGCTGACCCGCGCTGCATTGCCGTCGCCCGGCGCGTGCTGATAGCTATTGCTCTTGACCGCTTTGTGCGCCTCGGTCATCCGCGCCGTGGCGAGGTCCTGCATTTCCTTGGCTTGCTCTTGGGTGAGCACGCTCTGCGCGACCAGCTGTCCGGCGTAGAGCTCGCGCACGGTCGGGTGCGATTTGATCAGCTCGGTCTGGCGCGGCTGCGTGTAGGCCGGCTCGTCCTGTTCGTTGTGACCGAAGCGGCGATAGCCGATCAGGTCGACGATCACGTCGCGCGAGAATTTGCGGCGATAGTCGATGGCGAGATGGACGGCGGCGATGCACGCTTCGACATCGTCCGCGTTCACGTGCACGATCGGCAGATCGTAGCCCTTGGCGAGGTCCGAGGCGTAGCGCGTCGAGCGCCCTTCGGCCGGGTCGGTCGTGAAGCCGACCTGATTATTCGAGATGATGTGAATCGTGCCGCCGGTCGAGTAACCGGCCAGCGCCTGTAGGTTGAGGACCTCGGCCACGATCCCTTGGGCCGCGAACGCCGCATCGCCATGGATGAGGATCGGCGCCGCGACCTCGACGTTGCGCGTCGGCGGATTGACGGCGTGATCGGTCTGGAGGCAGCGCGTCATCCCTTCGACGACGCCGTCGACCGCCTCGAGATGCGACGGGTTGCTCGCCAGTTCGACGTGGATCTTCGTACCGACCGGGGTGACGTATTCGCCGGTCGCACCGTGATGGTATTTCACGTCGCCGGTCACGTCGTCGCCGCCCGCTTCGGGGTTTCCGACGTCATCGCGCGCCGCCGCCGACTCGAACTCGGACAGCAGCTCTTCGTAGGGCCGGTTGACGACGTGCGCGATCGTCGAGAGGCGTCCGCGGTGCGCCATCCCGAGCACGACGGTTTTGGTCCCGTCCTCGGCCAGCATCGAAATCGTCTCTTCGAGCATCGGAATCATCACGTCGAGGCCTTCGATCGAGAAGGTCTTCTGCGACATGAATTGCTTGCGGAAGTAGCGTTCCATCGTCTCGACCTTGGTCAGACGCTGGAGCACCTGCACGCGGCGCTGCGCGGTGAGCGGACGGCGGTGCAGGCCGCTCTCGATGTACTCGCGCAGCCATTCGCGCTGCCGCGTGTTCGAGATGTGCTCGATCTCGTAGGCGATCGTCGAGCTATAGGTCTCGCGCAGCTTCGGCAGCACCTCGGCGAGCGTGTCGCCGGGAACTTTGACCCGCAGTATCGAGGCTGGGATCGCGCGCATCATCGCCGGCGTGAGGCCGTAGGTCGCGGGATCGAGCGAGGGGTCGTCGGGCGGCGCCTCGCCGAGCGGATCGAGGCTCGCCCCGAGGTGGCCGTGGCGACGGTACGCCGACACGATCGCCATGCCGGCGGCGATCGCGCGCAGCATCTCTTCCGAGGGCAGCCCCGGAACTTCGGCGGTCGACGATTCGGCGGCGTCGCGCAGGGTCGGCGCGGTGCCGTTGGCGCTGGTGGTCGCGCCGCGCAGGCCCGCGCTCACGCCGAGCTGTGCGAAGACCGTTTCGTAGAACTCGCCGTCGCCCGCGAGCAGCTGATCGACGCGGCGCAGATACTCGCCCGAGAGCGCTCCCTGGATGACGCGGTGATCGTAGGTCGAGGTCAGCGTCATCACTTTTTCGGCGCCCAGCTGCCCGAGCGTCGCCCGCGACGCGTGCCCGAAACCGGGGGGGTACGCGATCGCGCCGGCGGCGATGATCGCGCCTTGACCGACCATCAGCCGCGGCACGGAGGCCACGGTGCCCAGTCCGCCGGGGTTGGTCAGCGTGAACGTGCCGCCGGTCTGTTCTTCGACCGTCAGCTTGTTGTCGCGCGCCTTCGCGACCAGGTCGTCGTACGCGGCGCGGAAGCTCGCGAAATCGAGCGTGTCGGCGCGCTTGATCACCGGCACGACCAGGAACCGCGATCCATCCTTGCGCTGCGCGTCGACGGCCAGTCCGAGATGAATCCCGGCTTCGACGCGCTGCGGCTTGCCGTCGATGCGGCGGAACGACGCCGTGATCCCCGGGATCTCGCGCGCGGCGCGGGCTAGCGCGAACGCGATGATGTGCGTGAACGAGATCTTCTCGCCGCGGCCGGCCGCTTTGAGCGCCGCGTTGAGTTCGGCCCGCCGCTGCTCGAGCGTGCCGACGTGCAGGGTGCGGAACGACGTCGCGACGGGAATCGTCAGCGACTGCTCCATGTAGGTCGCGAGGGTCGCCAACGAGCCCTTGAGCTCCGTGACCACGGTCTCGGCGCCCAGCGGCGGATACTGCACGGCGGGCGCTACCGACGCCGCGCCGAGGCCGCCGCTGAAGGCGACCTTGCCGGAGGCGACCGCGGCTTCGATGTCCTCGCGCAGGATCAGCCCGTCGGGGCCCGAGCCCGTCAGCTTCGAGGCATCGATGTGCAGCCGCTCGACCAGCCGCCGCGCGTGATGGGACAGGACGCCGCGAGCGGCGCCGTTACCCGCGCCGGGCCGCTCGGGGGGCGGGGCGGCACTTCCGGCCGAGCCGTAGCCGCTGGGGGTGACCAGTTCCGGTTCGCCCGGTTTGCGGGGCGCCGCCGCGGCGGGCGGGGCCGATGCGGCAGCCGCGCCCTCGGGCTTGGCGGCCGTCGTATCGATCTCGGCCAGCACCGCGCCGACGGGGACCGTCGCGCCCTCCTCGCCGTGAACCGCCGTGATGACGCCGCTGGCCGTAGAGGGGACCTCGACATCGACCTTGTCGGTCGTAATGTCGACGATCGTCTCGCCTTCGTCGACCCAATCGCCGACTTTCTTGCGCCATTCGACGATCGAGCCTTCACTCACCGACTCGCCCATCTCGGGCAGGGCGACGTTCACCAGCGTTTGCAAACCGTTCTCCGGGGACGTACCTTCTTCGCGCCAGGCTTTCGGCTCCAGCCGCGACGACCCATGGTACCACTAGAACACATCGTGGGGCGTGGACCGTTGTCGTCGGCCTCCGTACGGTCGCTCGCCCCCTGGCGAGAACTAGCGTCCCTTTCCGGGTATCCTAGGGGACATGCGCACCCTCGTATTTGCCTTTCTGACCGCCCTGGCCGCCTTTGCACTGACCGGACCGGCGGTGGGTCAGCAGACGCCGAGCCCGGCGCCGATCGGGACCGACGCGCCCAACCCCTCGACGGTCGTCCACATCAAGAACTACGCCTACGCGCCGGTTACCGTCACGATAGCGGTCGGAAAGAGCGTAGCCTGGGTCAACGACGATGCCGTGTCACACACCGTCACCGCACGTGACGCATCGTTCGATTCCGGCAACCTCGACCAGAACGCGAACTACACGCACACGTTCACCAAAGCCGGGACCTACGCGTACTACTGCGCGTACCATACGTATATGAAAGGCACCGTCGTCGTGAAGTAACGGCGCAGGCCGCCCGCGCCTTTCTCGTCATCCAGGAGTAGGTAAAACGCGATCTGGGGCGCGTGGCGTGGATGCCGCGCTAGCCTCGGGCGACGGCGACGCCGACGGTGCGGTGCTCGGGGACGGCGTCGGGAGCGGCACGACCCGGCATGCGCCGGCGGCGACGTCGTCGCCGAGCAGCAGCGGAATCTGTGCGCCGCGCGGGATCACAACGTCCTTTCCGTGATGCAGAAAGCCATACGGTCCGAGGATGTAGCCGGCAAACGGAATCGCGCCGACGATCCCCGGAATGTTCAGCGACGCCCCGGTCGCCGTTGCCCGCTTGGCGCTCGACCAATCGATGGAAACCGGCACATGCTGGCCGCTCGGGAGCGTGAGAAAGCGCGCCTCGAGCACGACGTAGCCGCCCTGTCCGGCGCGCTCCGCATGTTTCGCGATCGCGATCAGGCCAAAGCCGATCGTGCCGGCCGGAACGGGCGTCCCATCGGTAAGCTGCACCGCATCGACGGTGACGAAACGGAACGGGTCGTTGGCGCGCGCTTTGCCGGAGTCGATGTCGTCCTCGAGCGCGACGGCGACCCGCACGCAGGGCGGCTTCGCCGGCTCGCCGATCCCGAGCGCCGTCGCGAGCATCAGAACGGTTATCGTGAGCGCCCAGCCGCGCCGCAGCCACACCGGCATTGATCCCCTACAGTCGTGCGTAGGTGAGTCGTACCCTTCCGGCAACCTCAACGTGGGCCGCAGCGCAACTCAAAGCGCTGGGTCGCTCATGCGTTCGAGAAAAAGAACCAGAAGCGAACGATGCGACGCGGCGCTGTTATTCGGCGACGACGGGTTGGGGCAAGGAGAAACGCACGACGGGCTCGTGCGCGACCTCGAACGCCATCGAGTTGGCGAGAAAACATTTCGCGTGCGCGTCATCATGCAGCTGCAGGGCCGCCGCAAGGTCGGCGCCCGGCGCGAGCGTCACCAGCGGATGCAGCGTCACGCGCGTGAAGGCTCCGTCGCGCATGCCGTCCTCGACCATCTCGCCTTCGGCGTGATCCTCGTACGCCACAACGTTGATCCCGGCGTCGGCGCAGAGGTGCAGGTACCACAGCTGATGGCACGAGGATAGCGCCGCAACCAACAGTTCTTCCGGATTCCAGCGTGAGGCGTCGCCCCGAAAAGCGGGGTCGGATGACGCCGCAATCGGCGCTTTCCCCTCGGCAAGCAAGACGTGGGAACGTTCGTAGCTGCGATAGCTCGACGTTCCGCTGCCGGTATTGCCGGTCCACTGCAGCGTCGTGCGATAACGATGGGTGCGCGCGCTCGACGCGCTAGGCACTGCCGTACTGCAGCGAGTTGTGCCGCACGATCTCGCTCGGCGGGGCGGCCAGCGTCAGCACGTTCGGATATTCGAACAGCCGGTTCGCCGTCGCCTCGACCGCCGGAGGGATCCCATCGCGGTCGGTCGCTGCGAAATTCTTGTATGTCCCCTCCCCGACGCACAGCCGAATGAATTCGTCCAGGCCGAAGGCGTTCGAGCGGGAGCCCAGCGCGACGTCGATTTCACCGTCGCGCGAGCGGCACACGATGACCCGGCGCGCCCGCTTCGAAAACTCGATCCGCGTGGGACGCACGTCGGTGACCTCATAGCCTTCATCCAGCAAGCGCGCGAAGACCTCGAGCACCGCCGATACGAAAACCTGATCGTGATCTTCCGTCATGTCAGCACCTAAGCATCGAGCGACCGGGATCCGGGCGAAAACTACTTCTGGGCCGATGCGGGGACGCCCGCCGAAAAGGTGGGTCCGCATACGCGGAAAGTGTCCTTGTGGTGCCCAGGAAGGGACTCGAACCCCCACGACCTTGCGGTCACTAATACCTGAAACTAGCGCGTCTACCAATTCCGCCACCTGGGCGCGGACCGACCTCGGTTCAGCCCTCCCCGGTGG
>Ga0182024_10001409_pt1 | contig 62112 bp, 63 predicted proteins | sample P32metaG_FD_120480 | JGI IMG/M metagenome (GOLD analysis project Ga0182024, IMG submission 120480) | Permafrost microbial communities from Stordalen Mire, Sweden - P3-2 metaG (Illumina Assembly) | ecosystem: Environmental > Terrestrial > Soil > Wetlands > Permafrost | place: Sweden: Stordalen...
CGGTGCTGACCCGCACTCCCCGGCCCCGCAGGTCGGCCAGGGTCCGGAAGGGCGAGTCCTCGGCCACGGCCAGGACAACCCGGATGGGGTCGGTGGTGGCCTTGGAGTAGCGCAACTCGCCCAGGGACACCACGTCGGCCCCCCGCTCTTCGACCCAGTCCCGCCCGGTGACCCCGAGGTCGAAGAGCCCGCTGGCCACGTAGTCGGGGATCTCTTGGGGCCGCAGGATCCGGACGTCGTCGATCCGGGGGTCGTCGATGCGGGCCCGGTAGTCGACGTCCGAGGAGCGGGCCAGCGCCAGGTCAGCCGCCGCGAAGAGCTCGACGGTGGCGCGCTCGAGCGATCCCTTGGGCAGCACCAGCCGGAGCATCGCCCGAGTGTACGGGGTCGGGGCGGCTGCTCAGTGACTGAGGTGGGGAGAGCGCAACAGCCGGACCATCTCGACGGCGGTCAGCGCCGCCTCCCGGCCCTTGTTGGTGTCGCCGGTCCCCGACCGGGCCATGGCCTGGTCGACGGTGTCGGTGGTGAGGACGCCGAAGATGACCGGGACCCCGGTGTCGAGCTGGACCCGCTGGATCCCCCGGGCGCACTCGCCGGCCACGAAGTCGTAGTGGCCGGTCTCCCCCCGGATCACCGCGCCCAGGCAGGCGACGGCGTCGACGGCACCCGAGCGGGCGAAGCCCCGGGCCACCATCGGCAACTCGAAGGCCCCGGGCACCCAGGCCACCGTCGTGTCGGACGGGTCGACCCCCGACGCTCGGAGGGCGTCGAGGGCGCCGTCCAGCAGGCGCCAGCTGATGGCCCCGTTGAACAGCCCGCAGGCCAGCCCGATCCGCAACCCCCGGCCGTCGTGGTCGCCCTGGACACTGGCGCCGACCCGGGCCGCCAGGCCCTCGAGCGCGTCGGGGGGGAGCTTCGTCTCGTCGGAGGACCCCACGACCGCTCAGAGTACGTCGTCGAGACCCCGGAGGAGGTGCCCCATCCGCTCGCGCTTGGTCCGCAGGTACTCGATGTTCTCCGGGTTGGGCGACGGCTCGAGCGGGACCCGCTCGGAGATGTCGAGGCCGAAGCCCTCCAGGCCGCCGTACTTGAGCGGGTTGTTGGTCATGAGGCGCATGGTGGTGACGCCGAGGTCGACCAGCATCTGGGCGCCGATCCCGTACTCACGGCTGTCGACCGGCAGGCCGAGCTCGATGTTGGCGTCGACCGTGTCGTGGCCGCCCTCCTGGAGCTGGTAGGCGCGGATCTTGTGGCCCAGGCCGATGCCCCGCCCCTCGTGGCCCCGCAGGTACACCAGCACACCGCAGCCCTCGGTCTCGATCAGTTCGAGCGACTTTCGCAGCTGCGGGCCGCAGTCACAGCGCAGCGAGCCGAACACGTCCCCGGTGAGGCACTCCGAGTGGACCCGCACCAGCACGTCCTCTCGCCCGGCCACCTCGCCCATCACCAGGGCCAGATGCTGCTCCTCGTCGAGCACGGACTCGTAGACGTAGGCCGTGAACTCCCCATCGCCGGTCGGGATCCGGGCCTCGGAGACCCGCCGTACCAGTTTCTCGTTGCGTCGCCGGTAGCGGATGAGGTCGGCGATGGTGATGAGGTGCAGGTCATGCCTCTTGGCGAAGCGTTCGAGCTCGGGCAGCCGGGCCATTCCCGACTTGTCCTCGGTCACCACCTCGCACAGCACGCCGGCCGGGGCCATGCCGGCGGCCCGGGCCAGATCGACGGTGGCCTCGGTGTGCCCGGCCCGCTTGAGGACCCCGCCCGGGCGGTAGCGCAACGGGAAGATGTGGCCCGGTCGGTTGAGGTCGGTGGCCCGGGTGGCCGGGTCGATGAGGGCGGCGATCGTGGCCGAGCGGTCGGTGGCCGAAATGCCGGTGGTCGTGCCGTGCCGGTAGTCCACGCTCACCGTGAACGCCGTCCGCTGGGCCTCGGTGTTGGCCGAGACCATCAGAGGCAGCTCGAGCTGGTCCGCCCGCTCGGGCAGCAAGGGCACGCAGATGACCCCCGAGGTGTGGGCGAGGAGAAAGGCGATGTTCTCCGGGGTGGCCGACTCGGCCGCCATCACCAGGTCGCCCTCGTTCTCGCGGTCCTCGTCGTCGACCACGACCACCATCTCGCCCCGCGCGATGGCGTCGATGGCCTCCTGTACCGTCGAGAAGCCCATCAGGCCGCCACCTCCACCCGCAGGTCGTCGCCGAGCCGCTCGACCGAGACCAGCCGGCCCCGCCAGAGCTGATCGATGGTGGGCGCCCCGAGGCCGGCGAAGAGGGGGCGACCGTCGTCGCCGCCCATCAGGGCCGGGGCCAGGTAGAGCACGTAGCGGTCGACCAGGCCGGCGGCGTGGAGGTCGTGGGCCACCCCGGCCCCCCCCTCGACCAGCACCTGGAGCACGCCCCGGGACCCGAGCTCGTCGAGGACGTCGCCCAGGTCGCCCGACAGCTCGACGGCCGGGCGAATGCGCGCTGCTGTGGGTGCCCGCCCCAGCACCACCCGCAGGGGCTGGCGTTCGGGGGCCGGCTGGCGGCGCACGGTCAGCTCGGGGTCGTCGGCCCGCACCGTGCCCGCACCGACCAGGACGGCGTCGGACCGGGCCCGCAGCCGGTGCACGTCGGCCCGGGCCGCCTCGCCGGTGATCCAGCGGCTGGAGCCGTCGGGGGCCGCGGTACGCCCGTCCAGGGTGGCGGCCAGCTTGAGCACCACCCACGGTCGGCCGGTGCGCCGGTGCTTGAGGTAGGCAGACAGCTGCTCGGCGACCTCGGCGGCGGCCACCCCGACGTCCACCATGATGCCGGCCCGCCGCAGGTCGGCCACACCCCGGCCCGAGACCTGGGGGTCGGGGTCGGTCACGGCCACCACCACCCGGGCCACCCCGGCGGCGATGATGGCTTCCGTGCACGGCGGGGTCCGCCCGTGGTGGGCACAGGGCTCGAGCGTCGTGTAGAGGGTCGCCCCCCGGCCGGCCGGGCCGGCGGCGGCCAACGCGGCCACCTCGGCGTGGGCTCCTCCGGGCGGCGCCGTGGCCCCCTCGTAGGTGGTCCCGTCGCTGGTCACCACCACACAGCCCACCCAGGGATTCGGGGCGGTCGAGCCCTGGACCGAGGCGGCCAGGTCGGCCGCACGTGCCATGTGCTCCTCGTCGACCACCGTCCTACCTCCTGCCCCCCATAATAGAACAGGTTTCAGTTTTTGTCGACGGGCGCCCTCACCACGGGGATGCGATCCTACCGGCGGAGGTGCCCGTCCCGCTCCCTGGTAGTGGGGTCAGTTTGAATCTCAAAGGCGCAAGCAGGCAGGGCAAAGGTCGTTGCCGTACTGATCCCGGGTCCAGCTCTCAACCCGCAACTGGCGCCGTGCCGACTCCTCTGAGCCGGTAGAGGCATCGGGAACGGCCGTCGCGTGCTGGCACGTATCGCACCGAATGACGTGCATCCCGCTCTCAATGGCCACGCTCCCAGCCTAGGGATGCACCCCGGCCCAAGAATCGGGTGAGCCGTGCCTAGTTCGGGACGGACGAGATCGCGTAGGACCCAGCCGAGGACCCAGCGGGCCGGAAGTAGCCGCCGTGAACCCCTCGCGGATTCAAACTGACCCACTACCCGCTACCTCCCCGGCGGCCTCAGGCGCCGGCCGCCGCCCGGATCCTCTCGACCGCCTCCCAGGGGGAGGGGTGGCCGAAGACGGCGGAGCCGGCCACCAAGACGTTGGCCCCGGCGGCGGCGGCCACCCCGGCCGTGTGCACGTCGATCCCGCCGTCGACCTCGAGGTCGACGGCCAGCGTGCGTTCGTCGATGGCCGAGCGGACCTGGGCCACCTTGCCCATGACCTCGGCCATGAACTTCTGGCCCCCGAAGCCCGGGAACACGGTCATGCACAGCACCAGGTCCACCGAGCCCAGGTGGGGCTCGAGCGCCTCGAACGGGGTGTCGGGGTTGGCCGCCAGGCCCACCCGCAGGCCGAGCCCACGGATCTGGTCGAGCAACTCGTCGGTGTCCCCGATCTCGACGTGGACGGTGCACCCGTCGGCCCCGGCCTCGGCGAAGGCCTCGAGGTAGTCCCCCGGGTTGGTCATCATCAGATGGCAGTCGAACCACAACGGCGAGTGGCGGCGGAGCGACGCCACCACCGGCGGACCGATGGTCAGGTTGGGCACGAAGTGGCCGTCCATCACGTCGACATGGAGCCAGTCGGCCACCGGCCCCACCTCCCCCACCGCCTCGGCCAGGCTGCCGAAGTCGGCCGAGAGCACCGACGGGGCGATCTTGAGGGCCCCGGCCGGCCCGGGACCCCGGCCGGCCCGGGGGCGGGCCGGCGCCGCTGGGTGCTCGTCCTGGTGCGCCGCGCCCACCCGGGCAGCCTAGAGCCGGGGGGCGGTCGGTCCGCAGGCCCGACCGCCGGGGGTGAACCCGGGGTGGCGCCCCGGCATCGGGGACCCCGGCCCGATCACCGCCGGCCGGCTCACCCGGGGCCTTCTGCGCCCTCGAGGCGGCATACGACGTCGAGGAAGAGCGGCATCCGGTACCACGGGTCGTCGGGATCGGGCTCGGTCGGTTCGATCAGCCTCGATCACGAAACCGGCATCGGCCAGCGCCCCGGCATAGTCCTGCAGTGGTCGGTGCTCGGAATGGAACGTCATGACCAGGCCGTCGCGCTCGACCTCGTCGGCGTACTGCTGGACCCGGTAGTAGGGCTGGCGGATCACGAACGGCGGTGCCGGGTCGTCCCCGGAGCCCGGACCGGGCTCGAAACGCCCGGCGCTGTTGACCGGATGGACGACGGCCCAGGCCATGCGGCCGCCCGGCCGCAGCACCCGGGCCGCCTCGGCGATGGCCCCGGCGAACCGGTCGACGTCCTGGAGCACCATGAAGCAGACCACGCAGTCGGCCACCCCGTCGCCCAGCGGGAGCGACGCCGCGTCGCCCACGCAGGCGGCGATGCCCCGGTCGGCGGCGGCGGCGGCCAGGGTGGGCGACCCGTCCACCCCCACCACCGTGTGCCCCCGGGCCACCAGGTCGGCGGTGACCCGGCCCTGGCCACACCCGACGTCGACGGTCAGCCGGCCCGGGGCCGGCAGCAGGGCGAAGAAGGCCTCGCGGTGAAAGCGCCAGTAGCTGTCGTGGCCCGGGACGCCGGCCCAGGCCAGCCATTCGCCGGCGTGGGCCTCCCATGACTCGCGCAGCGAGGTCGGTTCCGGGTCGACCGGCCTGCCCGGGCTCATCCGAACCGGGCCCAGCACAGGATGCGGGGGAAGGGGTAGAAGTACGGCCGCTGCTGCCCCACCTCGGCGACCAGGCGCTGACGGTAGCGGGAGACGAACGCGGCGAAGGTCGCCTCGTCGAGGTGGGCCCGGTAGGGGGTGAGCAAGGTGCCCATCACCCACTCGACCACCTCGTCGGTGGAGCCGAGGACGTGCCCGTAGACCTGGAGGGCCACGAACTGGTCGAGCGCGCCGAGCCGGTGCAACAGCACGGCGTACGCGGTCGGGGACAGCACACCAGCCCCCCGGTCCTCGGGTCCCGCGGTCCCAAGGGCCTCGGCGAACGGCGGCTCGGCGGCCACCGCCCGGGCGACGGTGTGGGAAGGGTGGTCGAAGTTGGCCGGTACCTGGAAGGCCAGCTGGCCGCCCGGGGCGAGGCCCCGCCGAACCCGGCCCAGGAGGTCCGGGTGATCCGAGACCCAGTGCAACGAGGCATTGGCCATGACCAGGTCGACCGGCGGCCCCTCCCAGGTCCCGAGGTCGCCGCTGCGGAACGAGAGCCCCGGCACCCCGAGGGTCCCCGCCCGCTCGAGCATGGCGGCGGACGAGTCGATCCCCGTCGTCTGGGCCGAACCGAGGGACTCGTGGAGGGCGGCGGTGAGCTCCCCGGTGCCACAGCCGAGGTCGACCGCCGACCCCCCCGGGATCGGCCGGCACAGCCCGAGGAGGTCGTCGAAGGGGACACGACGCTCGGCCTTGAACCGTTCGTACTGGTTGGGGTCCCATCCCTCGGGCACCCCGACAGTCTGACCGCCGGCCGGGTCCGGCCGCGCGGGGCCCCCGGACCTCGACGGCGGGCGCCGGCTCAGCCGAGGCGCGCCCCGGGCTCGGGCCGCACCCCCCGCCACCAGTCGGCCGCCGCCATCGGGCGCCCCCCCTCGGGCTGGACCCGGTCCAGGGCCAGCCGACCGTCGCCGGTGAGGACGGCCCCGTCGTCCAGGGTCCCCGGGGGGGCGCCCCGGTCGGCCCCGGTCCGGACGGCCCGGGCGGCGAGCACCCCCAATCGCCGGCCCCGGAAGGCAGTGTGGGCCCGGCCCAGGCGCACCACCCGGGCCAGCTCGACCGCCGGCCGGCCCCAGTCGAGCTCGAGCTCTGCCGGTTGGAGTTTGTCGGCGTAGGTGGGCACACCGACCTGGGGCACGGGCTCGGGTAGCCCGCCCGGCCCGGCGGCCAGGAGGTCCACCAGCATGGCGCTGCCGAGGTCGACCAGGCGCCCGCGCAGCTCCTCGAGGGGCTCGTCGCCGATGGGCACCTCGGCCCGGGCGTAGACGTCGCCGGTGTCGAGGCCCTCGGCCACCGCCATCAGGCAGACCCCGGTCACCGCGTCGCCGGCCAGGATGGCCCGCTCGACCGGGGCGGCGCCCCGCCAGCGGGGCAGCAGGGAGAAGTGCAGGTTGACCATCGGGAGGGTGGCCAGGAGATCGGCCGGGATGATCCGCCCGAAGGCCACCACCACCCCGAGCCCGGCCCCGGACCCGGCCAGCGCCGCCAGGTCACTGGTGACCGGGAGGCCGAGGTCGGTCGCCGCCGCCTTCACCGGGCTTGGGGAGGTCGCCGGACCCCGGCCCCGCCGTCGGTCCGGCCTGGTGACCACCAGCACCACCTCGTGGCCGGCCGCCACCAGGGCCCGCAACGGGGGAACGGCGAGCTCGGGGGTCCCGAGATAGGCGAGCCGGGCCAACGGTCGGGTTGGGGGTCGCCTAGAGGCGCGACAGGCCGTCGACGTCGTCGGCCGGCAGGCGCAGGGCCCGGGAGCGCAGGGCCCGGACCGCCTCCTTGCGCTGGTCGTCGTTCAGCCGGTCGATCAGCAGCAACCCGTCGAGGTGGTCGAGCTCGTGCTGGAAGACCCGGCCCTCCAGCTCGTCCGCCTCGACCGAGATCTCGTTGCCGTCCAGGTCCAAGCCCACCAGGTGGACGTGATTGGGCCGGGCGATCTGCCAGCTGAGCCCGGGCACCGAGAGGCAGCCCTCCTCGTAGATCCACTCCCCCACCGACTCGACGATCCGGGGGTTGATGACCGCCCGGGGGCCCTCCCCCACGTCGTAGACGAAGACCCGGCGCTGGACGCCGACCTGGTTCGCCGCCAGCCCGGTCCCCGGGGCGTCGTACATGGTCTCGATCATCCCGTCGACCAGCCTGGCCAGGGCCCCGTCGATCTCCCCGACGTCCTTGGTCCGCTGCTTGAGGACGGGGTCGCCGTACTGGCGGATCGCGTAGGGCGCCACCCGCTCATGGTACCGGTGCGGAGCTCAGACCCCGGTCGGGTCGACCTCCACCCGCACCCGGTCCGCCGGCCGGGGCACGCCGGCCAGCGCGTCGCACAGCACCCGGTGGTCGGGGGCCCGCACCAGCCACCGCCCGTCCCCGAGCTCGGTGACCGCCACCCCCGAGAGGGCCGGGGCGAGGTCCGGCGCGCCGGGGCCCGAGACCAGGGCCAGCGCCGTGGCCGGCGGCAGCCCCAGCTCCCGGCGCAGGGCCAGCTCGGGCCCGGCCAGCCGGCCCGGGTCGCCGTGGACGGCGGCGTCGAGCACCTCGTGCTCGGGGAGCCGGGTCTGGACCAGGACCACCGATCGGCCGCCGGTCGTCGCCCGGCCACCGACCAGCCGGCCGGCCCGGGCCAACAGGGCCAGCGCCTCCTCGGCCGCGGCGAAGCGGGGGGCCAGCAGGTGCTGGTCGAAGTCCAAGAAGGCCACCGCCGCCGCCCGCCGGGCCCGGTGCAGCACGGCCTCGGTGCCGATCAGGACCGGGGTGTCGGGGACCGGGGCGGCCCGGCCCCGGCGCGCCGGGCCGGCCACCTCGCCCACCCCCACTCCCAGCAGGGCCTCGAGCTCGTCGCGGAGCCGGGCCACGCCGGGACGCAGGACCTTGAGCCGGGTGGACCCGCAGGCCGGGCAGACCATCGGCCGCTCGGCACCGCAGGCCGGGCACACCAGCCGCTCGTCGACCTGGCCCACCGGCCGCCCGCAGCGTTCGCACCGCCCGAGCTCGCCACAGGCGGCGCAGGCCAGCAGGCGGGCCCGGCCGGTCCGGTTCAGCACGCACACCACCGGGTCGGCCCCCCCAAGGGCCGCCCGGGCCAGTCGGACCAGCTCCCCGGTCAACAGGCCGGTGCGGGGGTCGCTCCGGCGCAGGTCGACCAGGGACAGCGCCGGCCAGCCCCCCCGCTCGGCCGGGCGGGGGGGCACCCAGAGCTCGCAGTGGTCGAGCTGCACCGCGGTCGGTGTCGGCGAGGCGAGCAGGCAGGGAGCCCCCTGGCGGGCGGCCCGCTCGGCCACCACCTCCCCGGCGTTGAAGGTGGGGGTGCGCTCGGCGCGGTAGGCCTCGTCGTGGGCGTCGAGTACCACGGCGGCGCTGAGGTGGGGCAGGGGCGACCAGGCGGCGGCCCGTGAGCCCACCACCACCGGCCACCCCGCCGCCGCCTCGGCCCAGTCCCGGGCCACCACGATCCCCCGTCGCCGCAGCCGGTCACCGAGGCGCTCGGCCCAGCCGGTGGACGGCACCAGCACCAGGACGCCGGGACCCCGGCCTTCGACCGCCGCGATCACCAGGGGCAGGAGGTCCTCGGCCGGGGGAAGCCGGAACAGGGTGGGCCGGCCCAGCCGGCCCAGGGCGGCGGCCAGGGCCGGCCCCGGCACGGTGGGGACGGCCCGGGACGGGTCGGGGGGGCCGTCCGGGCCCGGTCCCCGGACCGGCGGGTCGGGCAGGTCCCGCACATTGCGCGGTGGCGACCCGGTCCCGAGGAACGAGGAGACCGGGCCGGACCACCGCCAGGCCGCCCACTCGGCCAGGGCCACGACGGCCGGTGGGGGGCCCAGACCCGAGACGGCCACCAGCGGGCGCAGCTCGATGCCCGCCGGGGGGACCGCGTCGGCGTCGACGACCCAACCTCCCACCGGCCGGCCGTGCAATCGGACCCGGACCCGGGTCCCCACCCCCACCTGCTCGCGCCAGCGCTCGGGCACCCGGTAGTCGAAGGCCCGGTGGATCGCCGGGACGTCGGGGAGGACCCGGACCACTCGGGGGGGAAGCGGACCGTCGGCGCCGGCGTCGGGCGCCGTCGCCGGCCCGCTCAGAGCCCCAGCGCCCGCCGCAGGTCCTCCACCCGGGGGGTGGCCTCCCATGTGAACTCCTTGTCACTGCGACCGAAGTGCCCGTAGGCCGCGGTGCGACGGTAGATGGGCCGTCGCAGGTCGAGGTCGCGGATGATGGCGGCCGGGCGCAGGTCGAAGATCTGGCGCACGGCGTCGGCGATCTTCTCGGGCGCCGCGTTCTCGGTCCCGAAGGTCTCGACCAGCAGGGAGACGGGCTGGGCCACGCCGATGGCGTAGGCGACCTGGACCTCGCAACGGCGCGCCGCGCCGGAGGCGACGACGTGCTTGGCCACCCAGCGGGCGGCGTAGGCGGCCGAGCGGTCGACCTTGGACGGGTCCTTGCCCGAGAAGGCCCCCCCGCCGTGGCGGGCCATGCCCCCGTAGGTGTCGACGATGATCTTGCGCCCGGTCAGGCCGGTGTCGGCGTGGGGGCCGCCCAGCTCGAAGGTCCCCGTCGGGTTGGCCAGGATCCGCATCCCCTCGATGTCCAGGTCGGCCGGGAGCAGCGGGTGGATCACGTGCTCGCGCAGGTCCGGGAGGAGCAGGGTCTCGAGGTCGATCCCCGGCTGGTGCTGGGTCGAGATGAGGACGGTGTCGATCCTGACCGGCCGGCCCCCCTCGTAGACCACACTCACCTGGGTCTTGCCGTCCGGCCGCAGGTAGGGCAGCACGCCGACCCGGCGGACCTGGGAGAGGCGCTGGGCCAGGCGGTGGGCCAACCAGATCGGCAGCGGCATGAGGTCCGGTGTCTCGTCGCAGGCGTAGCCGAACATCATCCCCTGGTCGCCCGCGCCCTGGGCGTTCAGCTGGTCCTCACCCCCCGAACCGGTCCGCAGTTCGTAGGCGGAGTCGACGCCCTGGGCGATGTCGGGGGACTGCTCGTCGAGCGCCACCATCACCCCGCAGGTGCGGCCGTTGAACCCGTACTGGTCGTTGTCGTAGCCGATGTCGCACACGACGTCGCGCACGAGCCTGGGGATGTCGACGTAGGTCTGGGTGCTGATCTCGCCGGCCACGACGACGAGCCCGGTGGTCAGCAGGGTCTCACAGGCCACCCGGCTGGCCGGGTCGTCCTCCAGCAGGGCGTCGAGGATCGAGTCCGATATCTGGTCGGCCATCTTGTCGGGGTGGCCCTCGGTCACCGATTCGGAGGTGAAGGTCGTGCGGATGCTCACGTGGAGTTCCTCTCTGGGTCGAGCAGGCCGATCACCCTATCCAAAACCGCATCGGCCACGGCAGCCTTGGTCGTGAGGGATACATCGGTGCGCCCACCCCGGGCATCCAGGATGCTGACCGCGTTGGTCTCGTGGTCAAACCCCGCACCGGGGGCCGAGACGTCGTTCACGACCAGGAGGTCGACCCCTTTGCGCTCGAGCTTGCGCCGACCCCGCTCGACGACATCGTGGGTCTCGGCGGCGAAACCGACCAGGATCTGACCGGGGCGCCGGGCCGCCGCCAGCCCGGCCAGGATGTCGGGGGTGGGCTCGAGCACCAGCTCGGGGATGCCGTCCTCCTTCGCCAGCTTTCGGTCCGCCGGGGCCTTGGGCCGGAAGTCGGCGACGGCGGCGGCCATCACCACGACGTCGGCCCCCTCGGCGGCGAGCACCATCGCCTGCTCCATGTCGGCGGACGACTCCACCGCCACCAACGTGATCGAGGGGTCCGGGACGCTGAGGGGTGCCGAGGTGACCAGGGTGACCACGGCGCCACGCCGGGCAGCGGCGGCGGCCATGGCGTGGCCCTGCTTGCCCGAGGAGCGGTTGGTCAAGAAGCGCACCGGGTCGATCGGCTCGCGGGTCCCCCCGGCACTCACCACGACCTGCACCCCGTCGAGGTCGTGGGCCCGGCTGCCACCACCGAGCACGTCGAGGGCGAGGGCCACGATGGTCGAGGGATCGGCCAGGCGCCCCGCTCCCACGTCCCCCCCGGCCAACCGGCCCTCGACGGGTGGCACCACCAGGACGCCCCGCCGGCGGAGGCGCTCGACGTTGTCGGCCACCGCCGGGTGCTCCCACATCTCGGTGTGCATGGCCGGGCAGACCATGACCGGGGCCCGGGTGGCCAGCAGGGTGGCGGTGAGCAGGTCGTCGGAAAGTCCCGCCGCGTAGCGGCCCAGGAGGTGGGCGGTGGCCGGGGCCACCAGCACCAGATCGGCGCCCTGGCCGAGGGTGGTATGGGGGATCGGCGAAGCCTCGTCCCAGAGGCTCCGCTGCACGGGCTCGGAGGCCAGGGCCGAGAAGGTGGCGTCGCCCACGAACCGGGCCGCCCCGGCGGTGAGCACCGGGGTGACGTGGACCCCGGCGTCGATCAGCTGCCGGCAGACCTCGACCGCCTTGTAGGCGGCGATACCGCCGCAGACCCCCAGGACGACCCGCGCCCGGTGCTCGGCCATAACCGTGACCAGCTCGGGGCGGCCGACCCGCCTAGCCGGCGGTCGGGCCGTCTTCCTCGACCACGACGGGGGCCTCGCCCAGAGCGCTCTCGGCCAACTCGGCGGCGGCCAGCGCCTCGGCGGCGGCCGCGTCGGCCGCCTCCTGCTCGAGGTCGGGCCGGCTGTAGGTGGCCTTCCCGGCGGCGATCTCCTCGAAGGCGATCGACAGGGGCTTGCCCGACAACGACGTCACCTGGGGGGGGACCACCCGGCCCAGCCCCTCGCCCAGGCTGTTGTAGTACGCGTTCACCTGACGGGCCCGGGTGGCCCCCACCGCCACCAGGGTGAACTTCGAGTCCACCTTGTCGAGCAGGTCCTCGATCGGGGGGTCCATCAACGTGTTGCGGCCTTGGGCCATCAGGGGTCCTTTCGACTACGTCCGGGCTGAACGAGCGCGCGCCACTATACCGGCCACCTGGTCGAGCGCCCGTTCGACCTGGTCGTTCACCACGATGTGGCTGGCCACGGCCCGTCCCAGCCGCACTTCCTCCCGCCCCCGCTCCAGGCGTCGCTCCACCTGGTCCGGCGGGTCGCCCCGGGCCACCAGGCGGGCCCGATGCATCTCGTCTGAGGGCGGCAGCAGGAGGATGACCACGGCGGCCGGCTCGAGGGCCACCACCCGCTGGGCCCCCTGGACGTCGATCTCGAGCAGCACGTCGCTCCCGGGCGGGGGCGTCGGCACCGGCGTCCCGTAGAGGTTGCCCAGGAACTCGGCCCACTCGAGGAAGCCGCCGGCCGCGGCGTGGGCCTCGAAGGTGGGCCGGTCGGTGAAGACGTAGGCGTCCTCGCGCTCACCGGGACGGCGCGCCCGCGTCGTCCATGACCGGCTCAACCAGAGACCGGGGTCCTGGCTCGTCAGCCGCTCGGCCACCGTGCCCTTGCCGGCCCCGCCGGGGCCGATGAGCACGAAGGTCAGTGGATCAGCGGGCAGTCTCTTTGAGAAGGTCGGCGCGCTGCTTGGCCCCGAGGCCCTGCAGCCGCCGGCTCTCGCTGATGCCGACGGTCTCCATGAGACGACGGGCCTTGACCTTGCCCAGACCGGGCAGGGACTCGAGAACCGAGACGACCTTCATCTTGCCGACGGTCTCGTCCTTCTCGGCCTTCCTGAGAAGGTCCGGCAAGGAGAGGGAGCCCATCTTGAGCTTCTCCTTGACCTCGGCCCGCTCGCGGCGGACCCTGGCGGCCTTCTGCAGTGCGGCCTGGCGCTGCTCGGGCGTGAGTGCAGGCGGTTGAGGCATGGATCGACCATAGCGCCTCCGCCCCGCCCGTTCACAACCGGTTCAGCCGATGGCCGCCGCCAAATCGTCGCGGGCCCGGGCCGCGGCGGAGCGCAGTGCCTCGGCCGAGGGCCCGGCCGTCAGGACCGAGCGGGAGACGCTGGGCAGCACCGAGCCCGGCGTGCACCCGGCGAACAGCGCCGCCACGTCGGCCGGCCCGGCCCCCTGGGCCCCCACCCCCGGCGCCAGAAAAGGCCCGTTGAACTGGGATAACACGAACGCAGAGGGGGAGAGGGTCGCCCCCACCACCGCACCGAAAGGGCCGGGCGTCCCCGGCTCGGAACCGTTAAGGCGGCCGAGGTCGGCCAGCAGCCCGTCCTCCACCGAGGAGCCCCCGGCGGTCAGCGCCTCCTGAAGGGGGCGACCCTCGGGATTGGAGCTCCGGACCACCACGAAGACCCCTCGGGCGTTGGCGCGTGCGACGTCGAAGAGCGGACGCAACGATCCGATGCCGAGGTACGGCGTCGCCGTGACCGCGTCGGCCTGGAACGGCCCGTCGGGGCCGAGCCACGCGTCGGCGTACGCGTCCATGGTGCTGTCCATATCGCCCCGCTTGGCGTCGGCGATCACGAGCAGGCCGGCCGTCCGAGCCTCGGCGATCACGCGCTCCAACGCGGCGAACCCGGCGGAGCCGTGGCGCTCGAAGAAGGCGACCTGTGGCTTGACCACCGGCACCACGCCGGCGAACGCCTCGACGCAGCGCGAGCCGAACTCGGCCAGCCCGGCCCCGTCGTCGGTCAGACCCCACCGCGCCAGCAGCGCCGCCGACGGGTCGATGCCGGCGCACAGCGGGCCCGTCGCGCCGACCGCGGCCACCAGCCGCTCACTGAAGCTGTCCATGGGCCCCTCCGATCAGCTCGCCCACCGCCTGCACCCCATGGCGGGCGCACCACCGACCGATCCCGTCGAGGACCTTCCACGGGGCCCGCGGGTCCCGGAAGGTCGCGGTGCCGACCTGCACGGCGTCGGCCCCGGCCAGCAGCAGCTCGACCGCGTCGGGGGCGCCCATGATCCCTCCCACCCCGACGATCCCGGCGGCCGGGAACGCGGCCCGACAGTCGAACACCGAGCGGACGGCGACCGGGTGGACGGCCGGCCCCGACAGTCCGCCCCCGCCCGCCCCCAGGGCGGGTCGCCGGGACCCGAGGTCGATCGACATCCCGAGCAGGGTGTTGACCAGGGTGAGGGCCTCGGCCCCCGCCCCGAGGGCGGCCCCGGCGATCTCGACCAGGTCGGCCACGTTGGGGCTGAGCTTGGCCCAGCGGGGCAGGCCCGAGCAGGCGGCGGCCTCGAGGGCCTCGGCGGTGGCCGAGGCCGAGTGGGCGAACATCTTCGAGCGGTCCTCGACGTTCGGACAGCTCACGTTCACCTCCAGGGCGCTCAGCCCGTCGGTGCCGGCCAGCATGGCCGCCGCCTTGGCGAAGTCCTCCACCCGGCGCCCCCAGATGCTCACCACGACCCGGGCCCCGGTCGCGCGCAATGCCGGGAGGTCGTCGGCCAACCACGCCTCGAGGCCGGGTCCCTGCAGCCCGACGCTGTTGAGCATGCCGGCGGTCACCTCATGGACCCGCGGAGCGGGGTTGCCGGGCCACGGCTCGACCGAGAGCGACTTCACCACCACCGCCCCGAGCGTCGCCAGGCGGCCGTAGGCCTCGAGCTCGGCCCCGTGGCCGGCGGTCCCCGACGCCGTCATCACCGGATTGGGCATGGCCACCGAGCCCACCGCGGTGGCCAGGTCAGGCGCCATGGAGCTCCTGCAGACTGCGCACCCGCAGCGGGTGCCGGGCCCGGTCGGCGATCCCCTGCGCCGCGGCGCGGGCCGCCGCCAGGGTGGTCAGGCAGGGGACGTGGTGGACGAGGGCGGCGGCCCGTATGTGCGTCCCGTCGGCCCGCGGCCCCCGACCCCGCGGGGTGTTCACGACCAGCTGCACCTTCCCGCCGGCGATGAGCTCGACCGCGTCGGCGGCCAGCCCCTCCTCGCCCACCTTGGCCACGAGCGTCTCCACCTCGACCCCGTGGTCACGCAGGTACCCGGCCGTCCCGAGGGTGGCAGCCAGGGAGAACCCGAGGCCGGCGAATTGGCGGCCCACCGCCAGGCCGGCCGGCTTGTCCCGGTCGGCCAGCGACAGGAAGACGGTGCCGCTGTCCGGCAGCCGGCTACCGGCGGCCAGCTGGGCCTTGGCGAAGGCCAGCCCGAAGGTGACGTCGACCCCCATCACCTCGCCGGTCGAGCGCATCTCGGGCCCGAGCAGGGTGTCGACGCCCGGGAACCGGTCGAAGGGCAGCACCGCCTCTTTGACCGAGATGTGGCCGGGGCTCTCGAGCTGTCCGTCCTCGGTGCCCGCCGGCACCAGCCCGGCCCGGCGCAGGTCACCGAGGGTCTCGCCCACCATGACCCGGGCGGCGATCATGGCGACCGGCACCCCGGTCGCCTTGGCCACGAACGGGACGGTCCGGCTGGCCCGGGGGTTGGCCTCGAGCACGAAGACGCGGCCGTCCTTCACCGCATACTGCACGTTGAGCAGGCCGCGGACGTCGAGGGCGGCGGCCAGCGAGCGGGTGTGGCGGTCGAGGTCGGCCAGGACCGCGGGAGCCAGGGTCTGGGGCGGCAGGGCGCAGGCCGAGTCGCCCGAGTGCACCCCGGCCTCCTCCACGTGCTCCATCACCCCGCAGATAAGGACCTCACCGGTCCCATCGCGCACGGCGTCCACGTCGACCTCGATGGCATCCTCCAAGAACCGGTCGACCAGCACCGGCCGCTCGGCCGGCATGGCGCCCTCGCGGGCCAGCCCCGTCACGCCCGACAGGGCGGCCATCACCCGCTTCACCCCCTCGTCGTCGTAGACGATCTCCATGGCCCGGCCGCCGAGCACGTAGCTCGGGCGCACCAGCACCGGGTAGCCCACCCGGTGGGCGGTGGCCACCGCCTCGTCGGTGCTGAGGGCGGTGCCCCCCGGTGGCTGGGGGATGCCCAGACCCCCGCAGAGCACGTTCCAGCGCTCGCGGTCCTCGGCCAGGTCGATCGAGGCCGGGCTCGTCCCGAGCACTAGGCCCGGTGGCAGGGAGTCGGCCAGCTTGAGCGGGGTCTGGCCGCCGAGCGACACGATGACCCCGGTGAGCTCCCCGCCGGCCGCCCGTTCGGCGTCCAGCACGTTGGCCACCTCCTCGGCACCGAGGGGCTCGAAGTAGAGGCGGTCCGAGATGTCGTAGTCGGTCGAGACCGTCTCGGGGTTGCAGTTCACCATGACCGTCTCATAGCCGGCCTGGCGTAGGGCCATCGACGCGTGGACGCAGCAGTAGTCGAACTCGATACCCTGCCCGATGCGGTTCGGGCCCGAGCCGAGGATCACCACCCGGCGGCGCCCGCTCGGCGCGATCTCGTCCTCGTCCTCGTAGGTCGAGTAGTGGTACGGCGTGTAGGCCTCGAACTCGGCCCCGCAGGTGTCGACCGTCTTGAAGGTGGCGACCACCCCGACGGCCAGCCGGGCGGCTCGCACCTCGCCCTCGTTGGCCGAGAGGAGGTGGGCCAGCTGGGCGTCGGAGAACCCCAGGCGCTTGGCCCGGCGGAAGCGGGGCCGGTCCATGGCCGCCAGGGCGGCCGGGCCGCCGCCCGTCGATCGGGCCAGGGCCGCCAGCTCCCGATGCTCGGCGCTGATGCGGGCGATCTGGGCCAGGAACCACCGGTCGATGCCGGTGCGCTCGGCCACCGCGTCCACCCCGAGGCCCCGGCGCAGGGCGGCCTCCACCTCGAAGACCCGCTCGGGGGTGGCCACGGCGGTCCGGGCCAGCAGCTCCTCGTCGCCCAACCGGTCGAGCCCGGCCCCGGCCGGGTCCCCGTTGAGTCCGGCCCGACCCTGCTCGAGGGAGCGGACCGCCTTCTGGAGGGACTCGCAGAAGGTGCGGCCGATGGCCATGACCTCGCCCACGGACTGCATGCGGGTGCCGAGCCGCCCGTCGGCCCCGGGCAGCTTCTCGAAGGCCCACCTGGGCACCTTGGTCACCACGTAGTCGATGGTGGGCTCGAAGCTGGCCGGCGTGGCCCGGGTGACGTCGTTGGGGATCTCGTCGAGCAGGTAGCCCACGGCCAGGCGGGCGGCGATCTTGGCGATCGGGAACCCGGTGGCCTTCGAGGCGAGGGCGGACGAGCGCGAGACCCGGGGGTTCATCTCGATGATCAGGCGCCGCCCGTCGGTCGGGTCGACGGCGAACTGGACGTTGGACCCGCCGGTCTCGACCCCGACCCTGCGCAGGCAGGTGAAGGCGTCGTCCCGCATCGCCTGGTACTCGACGTCGGTCAGGGTCTGAGCCGGCGCGACGGTGATCGAGTCGCCGGTGTGCACACCCATCGGGTCGAAGTTCTCGATCGAGCAGACGACGACGCAGTTGTCGGCGTTGTCGCGCATCACCTCGAGCTCGTACTCCTTCCAGCCGGCGATCGAGCGCTCGACCAGGATCTCCGACACCGGGCTGGCGTCCAGGCCGGCGGCGGCCAGGTGGGCGAAGGTTTCCCGGTCATGGGCGATGCCGGTGCCGTGGCCGCCCAGGATGAAGCTCGGGCGGACGATGATCGGGTAGCCGATCTCGTCGGCGACGACGACCGCCTCGTCGAGGGAGTGGGCGAAGCCCGATTCGGGGACGGCCAGGCCGACCTCGGCCATGGCCGCCTTGAAGCGGTCCCGCTCCTCGGCGGTCCGGATGGCCTCGATGCGGGCCCCGATCACCTCCACCCCGTGGGCCTCGAGCACCCCGCGCTCGGCCAGGCGCATGGTGAGGTTGAGGGCGGTCTGGCCGCCGAGGGTGGGCAACAGCGCGTCCGGGCGCTCCCGTTCGATGATCGCCGACAGCACGTCGGGGTCGAGCGGCTCGACGTAGGTCCGATCGGCCATGGCCGGGTCGGTCATGATCGTGGCCGGGTTGGAGTTGGCCAGGACGACCCGGTAGCCCTCTTCGGCCAGGACCCGGCAGGCCTGGGCCCCCGAGTAGTCGAACTCGCAGGCCTGGCCGATGACGATCGGGCCCGACCCGATCACCAGGATCGAGGCGATGTCGTCGCGGCGGGGCACGTCAGCCCCCGGGCCGGCCGGCGGCCCCGCCCATCAGGGTCCGGAACTCCTCGAACAGGTACCGGGCGTCGTGGGGCCCCGGACCGGCCTCGGGGTGGTACTGCACCGAGAAGGCGGCGGCCGTCGTCGAGCGGAGGCCCTCGACCACCCCGTCGTTGAGGTTGACGTGGGTCACCTCGGTGCCGGGCACCGAGGTGACCGCGTAGTTGTGGTTCTGGCTGGTCACCTCCACATGGCCGCCGTCCAGGCGCTGCACCGGGTGGTTGGAGCCGTGGTGACCGAAAGGGAGCTTGTAGGTGCGGCCGCCCAGCGCCATGGCCAGGATCTGGTGGCCCAGGCAGATGCCGAAGAGCGGCACCCGCCCGACCAGGCCGGCCACGGCGGCGATCTGCGCACCGAGGGCCGCCGGGTCCCCCGGCCCGTTGGAGAGGAAGACCCCATGGGGCTCGTAGGCCAGCGCCTCGTCGGGCCCGGTCGAGGCCGGGACCACGGTAAGGGTGGCCAGAGCCCCGAGCTGGCGCAGCATGGTCTCTTTGACCCCGAAGTCGTAGGCCACCACCCGCAGCGGGCCCTCCCCCCTCGTATAGGGCTCGGCCGTCGTGACCGACGAGACCAGGTCCTGGCCGTCGGTGCCCACCGCGGCGCGGGCCGCCGCCGCCAGGTCACCCTCGGCCGCGGTCCCGAAGGCGCACGGCATCGCCCCCCGGTCCCGCAGGTGCCGGGTCAGCCGACGGGTGTCGACGCCGGTGATCGCCGGCACCCCGTGGCGGACCAGGAAGGCCTCCAGGCCTTCCGTGGCCCTCCAGTTGCTGGCCTCGGCGGTCAGGTCCCGGACCACCACTCCCCCGCAGAAGGGCCGACCGGACTCGTCGTCGAAGGGGTTGGTCCCGTAGTTGCCGATGTGGGGGTAGGTGAAGGCGATGACCTGCCCGGCGTAGGAGGGGTCGGTCACCACCTCCTGGTAGCCGCTGAGGGCGGTATTGAAGACGGCCTCGCCGGTCGCCACCGGCGCCGGCGCCCCGGCCGCCTCCCCCTCGAAGACCTCCCCGTCGGCCAGCACCAGCAGGGCCGGCCGTCGCTCGGGCGCCGCGGTGAGCGTCGCTCCCCCCGGAGCGCTCAACGCTGGGCCTCGGCATCGATCACCACCGGCTCGCCCCGCAGCACCGTGTGGCGGACCCGGCCGACCATCGCCCGGCCGGCGTAGGGGGTGTTGCGGCTCCGGCTGGCCAGGGCCCGCGGGTCGACCACCCAGCGGGCCGCCGGGTCGAAGACACAGAGGTTGGCCACCGCCCCCGGGGCCACCGGTCCCCCCTGGGCGGTGCCCGGCCCCACCCGGTCGCGCCCGGCGGCCAGCCCGGCGATGGCCGCCGGGCGCCAGCTCAGGAGGGCCAGGACCCGCTGGGGGTCGACCGCGAGCTCGGAGAAGGCGAGCGAGAGCGCGGTCTCGAGGCCGAGCATCCCGGGCGGGGCCTCGTCGAAGGGCACGTCCTTGGTCTCGGGCACATGGGGGGCGTGATCGGTGGCGACGGCGTCGATCGTGCCGTCGTCGAGCCCCCGCTTCACCGCCGCCACGTCGAGGGCGCCGCGCAGGGGTGGATTGACCCGGAACACCGGGTCGTAGCTGGCCACCTCGGCATCGGTCAGCACGAAGTGGTGGGGGGCGGCCTCGGCCGTGACCGCCAGGCCCTCGGCCTTGGCCGCCCGGACCAGGTCGACCGAGCCCGCCGTCGAGAGGTGGAGGAAGTGCATCGGGGCACCGGTCAGCCGGACCAGCGCGAGGTCCCGGGCCACCATCGCCTCCTCGGCCGCCGCCGGGACACCGGGGACGCCCAGGCGGCTCGACCAGGCGCCCTCGTGCATGGCCCCTCCGGCGGCCAGGGCCTCGTCCTCGCAGTGCTGGGCCAGGGTGACCCCGACGCCCTTGGCGTAGTCGAGGGCCCGCCGCATGAGCGCCCCATCCTGGACCCCGGCCCCGTCGTCGGTGAAGAGCCGCACCCCGAGCGCGGCCAGCTCGGCCATCGGCGCCAGCTGCTCCCCCCGGCGCCCCATCGTGATGGCCCCGGCCACCATCACCTCGGCCGGGGCCCGGCGGCCGAGGTCGAGCACCTCCCGGGCGGTTCCGGCGTTGTCGATGGCCGGCTCGGTGTTGGGCATGGCCACCACGGCCGTGAAGCCCCCGAGGGCGGCGGCCCGGGCGCCGGTCTCGACCGTCTCGGCCTCCTCGCGCCCCGGCTGGCGCAGGTGGGTGTGCAGGTCGACGAGGCCGGGGCCGACCAGGCACCCCCCGGCGTCGAGCACCGTCGCCCCGGCCGGGACCCCCAGGTCGTCGCCCACCTCGACGACCGATCCCCCCTCGATGCGCACGTCCGCCCGCCGGGTGCCCCCGGCGTCGACGACGGTCCCGCCCCGCACCACGACCTCAGCCATGCCCGGCCCCGATCGGCACCTCGACGCCCCCCGCGTCGCGGCCCACCGCCCCGGCCGGGCCGTCCGTCCCGAGCAGCAGGAAGAGGACGGCCATGCGGACGGCGACCCCGTTGGTCACCTGCCGGGTGGCCACGGTGACGGGGAGGTCGGCGACGTCACCGGAGATCTCGACCCCCCGGACCATCGGGCCCGGGTGGGTCACGATGGCCCCCTCGGCCAGCAGTTCGACCCGGCGGCGGGTCAGGCCCCAGTTGGCCGTGTACTCGCGCAGGGACGGGACGAAGGCCCCGCTCCCCCGTTCGGCCTGCAGCCGCAGGAGCGAGACCACGTCGGCCCCGGCCAGCGCCGCGTCGAGGTCGGTGGCCACGGTCACCGGCCAGCCCTCGAGCGAGGGCGGCAACAGGCTCCCCGGCGCGGCCAAGGTCACCCGGGCCCCCAGGGCGTGATAGGCGAGGATCTCGGATCGGGCCACCCGCGAGTGGCGGATGTCGCCCAGGATCAGGACCCGCAGCCCCTCGAAGCAGTCCGTCCCCGCCGGCTCGGTCCCGGCCCGCTCGGCCAGGACCTGACGCACGGTGAAGCAGTCCAGCAGGGCCTGGGTCGGGTGCTCGTGCCAGCCGTCGCCGGCGTTGATCACGTGGGCCCGCTCGGCCCACCGGGCCACCTGGTGGGGTGCCCCCGACGACGGGTGGCGCACGATCAGGCCGTCGATGCCCATCGCCTCGATCGTCTCGACGGTGTCGCGCAGGGACTCCCCCTTCTTCACCGAGGAGTTGGAGACCGAGAAGGACAGCACGTCCGAGGACAGCCGCTTGGCCGCCGTCTCGAAGGAGAGTCGGGTCCGGGTGGACTCCTCGAAGAACAGGGTGGCCACCACCCGGCCCCGCAGCGTCGGCACCTTGGGGATGGCCCGTCGCTCGACCTCGGCGAATGCCTCGGCCACCCGCAGCACCTCGGCGATCCCGTCGCGGCCCAGGTCATCGATCGAGAGCAGGTGGGGCCCGATCGAGGGTCTGGCCTCAGCGGTGAGGGCGGCGGCGGCCGACCCCGCCGTCAACGGTCCACCAGGGACCCGATCGAGACACCCTCATCGCTGACGTCCACCATCTCCTCGCGCCGGGTGGGGAGGTTCTTGCCGACGTAGTCGGGCCGGATCGGCAGCTCCCGGTGGCCCCGGTCGACCATGACCGCCAGCTGGACCGACCGGGCCCGGCCGTAGTCGCTGAGGGCGTTCAGGGCGGCCCGCACGGTACGCCCGGTGAACAGGACGTCGTCGACCAGCACCACGTCCCGGCCGGTCAGGTCGACCGGGATGTCGGTCGTGGCCTCGGGCAGGACCGGGCGTAGCCCGATGTCGTCGCGGTAGAAGGCGACGTCGAGCGTGCCAACCGGCACCGACTCGCCCTCGACCTCGTTGAGCACGGCCGCCATGCGTTGGGCCAGCGGGACGCCACCGGTCTGGAGCCCGACGAGCACGACCTCGTCCAGCCCGCCGTTGCGCTCGGCCACTTCGTGGGCCATGCGGGTCAAGGCGCGTTGGACGTCGGCGGCGGAGAGGATCTGGGAATGGGGAACGAACACGCCGCCCAGCGGTCGGCTATGGCTGCGCTCGCGTTCGGCCACTGCTCCTCCTGTCCGTACGGGCCTCACGGGACCCGCTTCACGGTCAGAGACCGACCCTAGCACCGGGGCCCCGTCGGCCAGACACCCGGAGGGCCGTCGGGCCGACGAACGCTCCCTTCCCCGGGCCACCAACCGGGCCGTGGTATGGACGGCACCTTCGTGGACGGCACCTTCGTGGACGGCGACGTCGTCCCGGTCGGCGGCGGGATCCGGGTCCTGCGCACGCCGGGCACCCGGACACTGCTCGTTCCGGCACCAGCGCAGCGGCGGGCTGGTCACCGGGGACGCCCTCAACTTCCCGGACAAGATCACCTACTCGTTCGCCCCACTGCGTACGAACGTCCAGCTCTCAGCGGACACGGCGGAACGCCTGGGCAAGGTCGACTACGAAACGGAGGCCATCACCCCCGGGGCCGGGATCCGGGGCGACGCCCGCCGGGCGGTGCGGGAGTTCCCCTTGCAGGGGGGGCCGCTGCTGACGTCAGGCGCGGACCTTGGCGGCGATGGTGGAGAGCACGCCGTTGACGAAACCGCCCGACTCCTCGGTCGAGTAGGTCTTGGCCAGCTCGACCGCCTCGTCGATGACGACGGGGACGGGCGGACCTTCGGGGTCCAGCAGCTCGGCCACCGCCAGCTGGAGCACCAGGCGGTCGACGACCGCCATCCGGTCGAGGGGCCAGCCGACCGAGGCGTCGGCGATGAGGGCGTCAGCCTCGGTGCGGGCCGCCGCGCACGCCGTCACGAGCGAGGTGGCGAAGGGGTCAGGGGCGACCGGCAGGGCGGCCACCACGTCGGCCGGGGCCTGGCCCTTCAGCTCGGCCTCGTAGAGCAACGACAGGGCCCGCTCCCGGGACTGATGCCGGGTGGCGCTGTCGTCCACCTCAGGCCCGGGTGAGATACTCGCCGGTCCGGGTGTCCACCTTGATCGACTCGCCCGAGCTCACGAAGAGCGGCACCTGCACCACCAGACCGGTCTCGAGGGTCGCCGACTTGCGGGCACCCGACACCCGGTCGCCCTGCACACCCGGCTCGGTATCGGCCACCTTCAGCTCGACGGCGGCCGGGAGATCCACCCCGACAATCTCCCCGTCGTAGAGCTGCAGCACCGCCTCGTCGGTCTCCTTCAGGTAGTTCACCGAGTCGCCCAAGGCCGACGGGTCCACTTGGAGCTGCTCGTAGCTGGCGGTGTCCATGAACACGTACTCGGCGCCGTCCCGGTAGAGGAATTGCATCTCGCGCTTGTCGATGATCGCCTGCTCGAGTTTCTCGTCGGCCCGGTAGGTGCGCTCGACCACGGCCCCGTTGCGGACGTTCTTCAGCTTGGTCCGCACGAAGGCCCCGCCCTTGCCCGGCTTCACGTGCTGGAACTCGACCACGCTGAACAGGCCCTCGGGCAGGTCGAGGGTCATCCCGTTCTTGAGGTCGTTGGTGGAGACGGCCATCAGGCGGCGACTTCCTTCGTGAAGGTGGTGAGCGGACGACTGCCGTCCTCGGTGACGACCAGCGTGTCCTCGATGCGGACTCCGCCGATACCCGGGAGGTAGACACCGGGCTCAACCGTGACGACGACGCCGGGCCTGAGGATAGCAGTGCCCAAGGGGCTGACCGTCGGGGCCTCGTGGATGTCGAGACCGACGCCGTGGCCGGTCCCGTGCTCGAAGGCCTCGGCCCAGCCGGCCTCGGCGATCACGGCCCGGCACACGTCGTCGACCTCCTTGGTCCCGGCCCCCGGGCGCACCGCGGCCACCCCGTCGGCCTGTGAGGCCCGTACGACGTCGAAGACCCGGGCCAGCTCGCCGGTGGGTTGTCCGCCCACGCAGAAGGTGCGGGTCATGTCCGAGCGGTACCCCTCGAACGTGGCCCCGAAGTCCACCACCACCGGGTCTCCGGCGGCGATGGGCCGGTCGGTCGGCTGGTGGTGGGGCTTGGCCGAGTTCGGGCCGGCGGCCACGATGGTGTCGAAGGCGGTGCTCTCGGCCCCGCCCCGGCGCATGGCGGTGTCGAGGGCGAGGGCGAACTCGGTCTCGGTGATGCCCGAGGCGAGCAGAGCCACCACCTCGCCCAGGGCGGCGTCGGCGATGGCCGCCGCCCGGGTCATACGGGCCACCTCGCCCCCGTCCTTCACCTCGCGCAGCGCCTCGACCAACCCGGTGGTCGCCTTCACCTCGGTCCCCTCCAGCAGGTCGGTCCAGCGCCGGCTGGCCTCCCAGGTCACGTTGTCCGCCTCCAGCCCGACCCGGGCCGACCCGGCGAGCCGTCCCCTGACCGCGTCGCGTTGGGCGTGGACCCCGCCGATCTCGATGTCGACCCGGCCGCCCGCCCCGGCCGAAGACACCTGCTCGGCCGACTGGGTCCGGTAGCGGCCGTCGGTGGTCAGCAGGGCCCCGTGACCGGTCACCACCAGTACCCCGGCCGACCCGGAGAACCCGGTCAGGTAGCGCACGTTGGGCAGGGTGGTGACGATCAGCGCGTCCACCCCGGCCTCGGCCAGCCGGACCGACAACGAGTCCAGGCGGTCCCCGACCTCGAGTGCGGGCAGTTCAGTCATGTTCGGGTCCCCTTCTCGGTCGGCGCGCCCGCCCCGGGGGGCGTCCGGCCGTCGGCGACGGAGGCCTCGCCGGCGGCCCCCGACCCGGTCGGTGGACCTCCTTCCCCCCCGGCCAGCAACCGGGCCACCGCCTCGACGGCCAGCTCGTAGCCCAACCCCCCGAACCCGGCGATGGAGCCGTGGGCCACCGGTGCCACCACCGAGGTGTGCCGGAACGGCTCGCGGGCGGCGGGGTTCGAGAGGTGGAGCTCGATCACCACCCCGTCGAACGCCGCCAGGGCGTCGTGGAGGGACCAGCTGGTGTGGGTCAGGGCGCCGGCGTTGACCACCAGGGCCGCCGCCCGGCCCCGGGCCCCGTGGACCGCCTCGATCAAGTCCCCCTCATGGTTGGACTGGAGGTGTTCGACCACCAGCCCGAGCCGCGCGGCCGCCGCCCTCGCCCGGTCCAGGTGGTCCTCGAGGGTCGCCCGCCCGTAGACGTCGGGCTGGCGCTGGCCCAGCAGGTTCAGGTTCGGCCCCGACACCACCAGGACCACCGGCTTGCTCATCGGGCCGCTCCCATCTCCGTCAGGGTAGCCACCGCGTCGTCGGCGGCCACGCCCCGGACCGGCTCGACGCCGTCGGGGCCGTCGAGGACGAAGGTGAGATCGTGCTGGGCCTTCTTGTCGCGAGCCATGAGCGAGACGATGGCCCGGGCATCGGTGCCCGGCGGCAGCTCGGCCGGCAGGTCGAAGCCGGCCACGACCCGGCGGTGCAGGGCCACCCGTTCATCGTCGATCCGGCCCAGGCGCCGGGCCAAGAGGGCGGCGTAGACCAGGCCGACGGCCACCGCCTCACCGTGGCGCAGGTCGCCGCCCCCCCCGGCGAGCCCGGCCGCCTCTAGCGCGTGGGCCAGGGTGTGGCCGTAGTTGAGGACCATCCGGCGCTCACCCTCCCGCTCGTCGGCCGCCACCACCTCGGCCTTTATGGCCACGCACCGGGCCACCTGGTCATCGAGGGACAGGTCGAGGATCGAGGCGTCGGGCTCGCCCGGGCCGAGGAAGGCGTACTTGGCCATCTCGCCCCGCCCGCAGGCCCACTCGCGCCCTCCCAGGGTGGCCAGCACCTCGGTGTCGCAGAGCACGGCGGTGGGCTGCCAGAAGGCGCCCACCAGGTTCTTACCCTCGGGCAGGTTGACCCCGGTCTTGCCCCCGACGGCCGCGTCGACCTGGGCCAGGAGCGTGGTGGCCACGTTCACGTACCGGGTGCCGCGGTGGAAGCTGGCGGCGGCGAAGCCGGCGACGTCGGTCACCGCCCCGCCCCCCACGGCCACCACCACGTCGCCCCGGCCCAGCCCGGTGCGGGCGAACCGACGGCAGAGGTCCTCCACCGTGGCCAGCGATTTGGCCGCCTCGCCCGCCGCCACCGTGTGGACCTCGAAGGGGAGGCCCGGGTCGAGCGCATCGAGCCAACCGGCGTCGGCCACCGCCTCCTGGGTCACCAGCGCCGCCTGCCGGGCGCCCACGCCGCCGAGCAGCGCGGCCAACTCGAAGCGGACCCCGGGGCCGATCACCACGTCGTAGGAACGGAGGCCCAGCTCGACCGGGACGACCCTGCTCATGACCCGACACCGGCGGCGGCCAGCACCCGCTCGACCACCTCGGCCGGCTCCAGGTCGTCCACATCCACCACCACGTCGGCGATCTCGGCATAGAGGGGGGTCCGCTCGGCCTCCAGCCGGGCCAGGGCAGCCGGGGGATCCCCCCCGAGCAGGGGCCGCCCGGTGCCGTCGCCCACCCGGAGGGCCAGGGTGGCGGCCCGGGCCCGCAGCCAGACCACCACGCCCGAGACCCGCAGCAGGGCGCGGTTGGCCGGATCGAGCACGGCCCCCCCGGCGACCGAGACCACCGAGGGCCCGGGCCGCCCGACGGCGTCGGCCAGCGCCGCCGACTCCGCCGTCCGGAAGGCGGCTTCGCCCTCCACGGCGAACAGCTCGGGGACGCTTCGGCCCGTGGTCCGCTCGACCTCGGCGTCCGAGTCGAGGTAGGGGCAGCCGAGCCGGGCGGCCACCAGGCGCCCCACCGTCGTCTTACCCGACCCCATCATCCCGATCAGCAGCACCCGGCCGGCCCCGCCGGCGGTCACGCCGGGGCGGCGGCCTGGTCACCGGGCCCCTCGGGGCCGGCGGCGGCCGACGGGGTCTCCCCCAGGGAGGCCATGAACCCGTCACGGTTGCGCAGGACCTCGGCCAGCGAGTCCCCGCCGAACTTGCGCAGCGCCTCGTTCGCCAGCACCAGGGCCATCATGGTCTCGGCCACCACCCCCATAGCCGGCACCGCCGTCACGTCGGTCCGCTCCTTGAAGCTGACGGTGGACGCCTTGGTGACCACGTCGACCGTCTCGAGGACGGGCCGGTTCAAGGTGGCGAGGGGCTTCATGGCCACCCGGGCCGTCACCAGTCCTCCGATCGACATGCCTCCCTCGATCCCCCCGGCCCGCACCGTGACCCGGGTGTACCTCCCGGCCGCGTCGTCGTAGTGGATGGCGTCGTGGGCCGCCGACCCGCGGCGCCCGGCGACGTCCCAGCCCTCACCGATCTCCACCGCCTTGACGGCCTGGATGCTCATCAGCGCCTGGGCCAGGAGGGCGTCGAGCTTGCGGTCCCAGTGCACGTGGCTGCCCAGCCCGACCGGCACCCCGTAGGCGAGGACCTCGGCCACTCCCCCGAGCGAGTCCCCTTCCTTAGCCGCTGCTTTGACCGCCGACACCATGGCGGCCTCGGCCGCGCCATCGAAGCAGCGGACGGCCGAGGCATCGACCTGGTCGACGTCCTCGGGGCCCGGGCGCACCCCTTCGGGTGCCCGCTCGGGCCCGAGCTGGACTACGTGGCTGACCACCTGGACCCCCAGGTGCCCCAGGAACGCCTTGGCCACCGCCCCGGCGGCCACCCGGGCGGCCGTCTCGCGGGCCGAGGCCCGCTCGAGGACGTCCCGCGCGTCGTCGAAGCCGTACTTCTGCATGCCGGCCAGGTCGGCGTGGCCCGGCCGGGGCTGGGTGAGCACCTTGGCCGGGCGACCCGGGGCCGGTGACATCTCCTCGGTCCACTTGGGCCACTCGGTGTTGGCGATCTCGATGCCCACCGGCGAGCCGAGAGTGCGGCCGTGGCGGATCCCGCCCACCAGGGTGACCTCGTCGGCCTCGAAGCGCATCCGGGGCCCCCGGCCGTAACCGAGGCGGCGGCGGGCCAGCTCGGCCGTCACCATCTCGGCGGTGACCGGCAGCCCGGCGGGCAGGCCCTCGACCACCACCATCAGGGCCTTCCCGTGGGACTCACCCGCGGTCAGGAAGCGCAGCACCCTCACAAACTACTCAGGTGTGCAGGATCCAGTAGCTGGCCAGCGAGCCCCCCCAGAGGACCCCGATCACCGCCCCGACCGCCAGGGCCGGGGCGAAGGGGAACCTGGTCTTGCGCCCGGTCCCCTGGGCCAGCATCTTCAACGTGCCCATCAGCGCTCCCACGACGAACCCGCTGAGGAAGCCGACGTAGACATCGGCCAACCCGAGCCACCCCAGGCCGGCCCCGATCAACCCGGCCAGACGGACGTCCCCGAAGCCGATCCCGCGGGGCACGAACCACCACAGCCCGAAGAACACGGCGAAGGCGCCGGCGCCCCCGATGGCCGCGTGGACCAGCGGGGTCCAGTCACCGGCCACGGCGGCGGCGGCGACCAGGGCCACCGTCATGAGGCCGAGCGTCGGGTACAGGAGGGTCCGGGGGACCAGGCCCACCCGCAGGTCGGCCACCGAGATGCCCACCAGGCCGGCGAACAGCACGCAGTAGGCGGCGAGCTCGGGGACGGGTCCGAAGCGGGCGGCGGCGGCGCCGAAGAGCACGGCGGTCACGACGGCCGTACCCACCAGCTCCAGTGGACCGGGCGGACCGGAGCCGGGCCGGGCCGGGCCGGCGCCCGGGCCGGCACCGGGCTCGGGGACGGCCCGGACACCGGGATCGGTGGCCGGAGCGCCGGTGATGGCGAGGGCCGGGTCGTCGTGGAGGGGCACCGCCGGGGCCACCGCCTCGTCCCCGGTTCCCGGGGCCGGGGCCGCAGGGACCCGGGCGGCGACGACGTCCAGCGCGGCACCGGCCAGCGCGCCGGCGACGGCGCACCCGGCCACCAGGACGGCGTTCATGCCCGCCAGTGTGCCCGGCAGCGGCCTGGGATAGCGGGACGGTGGGGCCCGGCGACCGGATCGTCGCCTGGTCGGGCCGCCCCGGCCGGGGCCGGGTGGTGATCAGTAGTAGGGGTTGTCCCCGCCGCCGTGATCGGTGACGTCCACCACCCGGGTCACCTCGGGCACCTCGTCACGCAGGGAGGTCTCGATCCCCTGGGTCAGGGTCATCCGGGACATGGCGCATCCCTGACAGCCGCCCGAGAGGCGCAGATAGGCGACGCCGCCCGCCTCGTCGATGGCCACCAGGTCTGCCCGGCCGCCGTGGCTGGCGATCGCCGGGTTGACCACCTTTTCGAGGACGGCGACCACCCGTGAACCGAGCGGCCCGCCTATCCCCGCCTCGAGCACCTCGGGCGGCACCCCGGCCGCCGACTCCTCGGGGGCGGGGGTGTTCGGGTTGACGAGGACCAGGCCGCCGTCCCCGTCCTCGGACCACTCCAGACGGGCGCCGCGCAGGCGTTCGATGCTGTCGACGGGCACCACCACTGGCACCTCGGCGTCCTGCTCGACCGAGTCGTCCTCGCCGGCGTCGGACAGGGCCTGGAAGTAGAGGTCGTAGGCGAACACCCCGGCCTGCACCCCGCGCACCTCCAGCCACAGCGCCAGGGACCCGGGGTCCGGCTCCTGGGCGATCGCATCGCGGACGACGGTTCGGGCCTCGTCGGTGATGGTCACGACGGGCTGGATCTGTACATCGGGCGTCATGTCCCTATCATACGACCTGGATGGACCGACCCAGGCAGTAGGGTGCACCGCGATGGCGTGCTCGGGCCCACCAGCTGACGCCCGCGAGTGGATCACCTTCGAGGACCCCGACGAGGAGCGGACGTGGCTCTTCGACGTGTCCTTCCTGACCAGCAACTGGACCTGCATCTACGGCAACGGCTGCCAGGGCGTCCTCACCGAGCCCGCCCCCGAGCTCGAGCACGGCTGCTGCTCCTACGGGGCCCACCTGGTCGACAAGAAGGACGCCCGCCGGGTGGAGAAGGTGGCGGCGACCCTGGCGCCCGACGAGTGGCAGTTCCACAAGCAGGGCCGCAAGGGGGTCATCACCCGAACCAAGGACGGCGAACTGGTCACCCGGGTCGTCAAGGACGCCTGCATCTTCCTCAACCGCCCGGGCTTCGAGAAGGGGCCCGGCTGCGCCCTCCACCAGGTGGCGGTGGCTCGTGGCAGGAACCCTATGACCCTGAAGCCCGAGGTGTGCTGGCAGCTGCCACTGCGCCGGGAGGACGACGTGGCCGAAGACGGCCACGTGACCTCCACCATCCGGCAGTGGGACCGGCGCCACTGGGGCGAGGGTGGTTCCCAGTTCGCCTGGTGGTGCACCGAGGCCCCCGACGCCTTCGTGGGGACCCGGCCCGTCTACCAGGAGATGGAGGCGGAGCTGACCGAGATGGTCGGCCAGAGGGCCTACGGGATGCTCGTCCGCCACCTGGCCGAGCGGGCCGACCGCATCCCCAAGGGAGTTCCACTCCCCCATCCGGCCGTCCGCCAGCGCCCGTAGAGGGCCGGCCGTCACCCCTCAGTCGTCGAGGGGGTCGTGCTCCGACTCGTCACGGGCCGGCGAGACCGAGCCCAGGATGCGGTCGTATTTGTCCTCTTCGGCCAGGCACCACGAGGCATGCACGTCCTCGGCCTCGGCCCCGCACTCGGGGCACCGCTGCCCCTCGGTGGCCGTTGACCGCTTCAGGCTGCGCGCTTCTTCGAAGCGCCGATGGCGTCCCTTCTTCACGACAACTCCTCGCTACCAATCAACCGTCACTCCAGGCTGCGGAACGCTCGGAACTGGCTGCTCAGGCCGGGGGCCAGAGGACCACCCCTCCGGGCACGGTCGCCCCCGCACGCCGGTCCAGTGTAGTGCCTCGACCGGGCCGCCCTGCGGGCGCCGGCCCGGGCGCCGGAGGCCCGGGACCGCCGGGGGGTCGGAGCCGCCCCCGGTACCATCTGGGTCAGCCTCGAATTGCGGCGATCCCCCCCTCCCATCCCCGGCACCGGAGCCACGACCCATGGACCAGCACTTCGACAGCGAGGCCATGGTGCAGCGCTTCCGTCTTCGGGCCGAGGCCGTCCGCAACCGGGGTCTGCCCCCGGTGGAGGGCCCGGAGCGCCAGCGCTTCCGTGAGCAGGCCCAGGCCGACTTCATGGACTTCGCCATGATCGGCGACGCCCAGGTGACGCTCGAGGAGGGGGTCCTGACCCTCAGGGTCGACCTCCGGCCCAAGGTCGACCCCGGCGCCGCCGACCCCGGGTCGTCCGGCTGAGGTCTTGCTCATCCCCCGTAGTTCATCCGGGTGTCCTCCATCCGGAGCACGGGCGGCATGTCGCCATCGGGCCCCTCGGTCGCCGTCACCGCAGCGATGAACAAGAGGTGGCTCCCGAGATCGAGATGCTGGCGTACCTGGCAGTCCAGCCAGGCCACCGCTCCGGCCAGCACCGGAGCCCCGCTCGGGGCCTCGGTGACCGCCACGCCGGCCATCGAGATGGCCCGACCTGCCCGGTCGCATTCGACGTCGGTCACCGGCTTGACGAAGCGCCGCACCACGGCCCGGTCGCCTCGGGCCAGAAACGACACCGTGAAGGCGCCTCCCGCCTCCACCAGACCGCGGGTCACCGAGGAGGAGTCGATGGCGGCCCCGATGAGCTTGGGGTCCGTCGACACCTGCACCACCAGGTTCGCCGTCATGAGGTTCCGACGGGTCACACTGTCGATCTCCGCCCGGCTTCCGATGACGTAGAGGCCGGTGGGCATGGCCCACAGGACCCGGCGGCGCAGCCGGTCGCCGTTGTCCGCCGGCGCCCGGCCATCGGGGGGTGCGGCGGTCACGGGGTGCCCGCCCCGGTGTCGGGGGTCATCGGCTCCCGCCAAGGTGCCCGGCGGCTCATCCGAAGAGTCCACCCGAGCTCGGCGCCGTCGTCGTGGTGGTGGGGACGGCGGCACCGGTGCGCCGGGCCACCAGTGCGAGGGCCTGGTCCACCAGCCCGAGACCGGCCGAACGCTCGTGGGCCGATCGAATCAGGAGGTTGGCGCCGCTGGCACCGGCCGCGTAGCAGTCGTTGCCGGCCCGGTACTCGAGCTGGTAGCCGCGGGCCAGCAGCTGGGTGACGGCGGTGTCGGGGGTCGGCAGGTTGGAGGTGGCCGTTGAAGCGTCGTCGACGAGCACGGCGCAGGTGGTGTGGATCGCGGCGGTCCCCCGCTTCGTCGCCACCACGGTGGCGATGGCCCGGTCATCGCCCTGGAGGCCGCCGACCGTTGGCCCGAGCCCGGTGTCCTTGACCCAGGCCTGCAACTGCTGACCCGGGGTGCCCGCGTGTCCGACGCTGCTGAAGGCGATCAGGGCGAAGACCCCCAGGCCGACTACCACGATCCCGGAGGCGACGACCCGAGCTCGGGGGGACTGGTTCATTCCACCCGGAGGACGTGGTGGTCCCGCCGTCCCCGACGCAGCACCACGTAGCGGTCGTGGAGAAGGTCGGTCGCCCCGATGGCCCGGCGCTCGTCGGTCTCCTTCCTGTTGTTGATGGAGACGCCGCCCTGGGAGATGGCCCGGCGCCCCTCGCTACGCGATGTCACCAGGCCACTGCTCACCAGTGCGGTGACCAGTTCGAGGCCGTCCCCGTCGACGTCGGTCCGGGCGACCACCGAGGAGGGCGCATCGGCGACCACGTCGAGCAGGGTCTGCTCGTCGAGGTCGGCGATCTCCTCGCCGAAGAGGGCGGCGGCGGCCCGCTCGGCCCGCTCGACCTCGGCGGGGCCGTGGACCAGGGCGCAGACCGCCCGGGCCAGAGCCCGCTGGGCGGCGCGCCGCTCGGGGTGCTCGGCCGTCTCGGTGTCGAGGGCGGTGATCTCCTCGTGGGTGAGGAACGTGAAGTAGCGGAGGTACTGACCGACGATGGCGTCGTCGGTGTTGAACAAGAACTGGTAGAGGCGGTAGGGGCTGGTCCGGGCGGGATCGAGCCAGACCGTCCCCGATTCGGTCTTGCCGAACTTGGTCCCGTCGGCCTTGGTCACGAGGGGGGTGGTCAGCCCATAGGCCTGCTGCCCGGCCACCCTGCGGATGAGCTCGACCCCCATGGTGATGTTGCCCCACTGGTCCGACCCGCCCAGTTGCAAGGCGCAGCCGTGGTCGAGGTGGAGGCGCAGGAAGTCGTAGGCCTGCAGGAGCATGTAGCTGAACTCGGTGTACGAGATCCCCTGGTCCGGCCGTTCGAACCGGGCCTTCACCGACTCCTTGGCCACCATCTGGTTGACGGTGAAGTGCTTGCCGACATCTCGGAGGAAGTCCACCAGGAGCATCGGGCCGAGCCACTCGCCGTTGTCGAGCAGGACCGCCCGGGCCGGACCGGCCGACTCCTCGAAGTCGAGGAACTGGCCCAGTTGGGGCCGGATGCCCCCCAGGTTGGCCGCCAGCTCGTCGGCCGAGAGCAGTGTCCGTTCCCCGGTCTTGCCCCCTGGGTCCCCGATGCGGCCGGTCCCCCCGCCGGCCAGCGCGATCGGCCGGTGGCCGGCCAGTTGAAAGCGTCGAAGGGTGCACAGCGGTAACAGGCTGCCGATGTGGAGGCTCGGGGCCGACGGGTCGAACCCGCTGTAGACGGTCATCGGGTCCCCGTCGAGCCGGCCCGGCAGCGAGTCGTCGGTCACCTGGTGGACCAGCCCACGGAAGCGCAGGTCGGCGGAGAGGGACGGCACCGGCCAACATTGCCATACGTGGTCTGGGTAACGTGACGGGGTGACCGACCCGACCGGGACGCCGCCGGTCACCAACCCCTACCTGGGGGGCAACTACGCGCCGGTCACCGTGGAGCTGACCGTCGAACGTCCGCTTCCGGTGGACGGCATCGTCCCCCCGGCCCTGGAGGGGATGCTGCTCCGCATCGGCCCCAACCCGGCCGTCCCCCCCGACCCGGCCCGTTACCACTGGTTCGCCGGCGACGGCATGGTCCACGCCGTCGAGTTGCGCAACGGCCGGGCCGTGTCCTACCGCAACCGCTGGGTGCGGACCCGCAGGCTCTCCTCCGAGATCGGCTCCGCCGCCCCCCGGGGCCCGGTCGAGCCCATCGACGGCCCGGCCAACACCCACGTGATCTCGCACGGCGGCCGGATCCTGGCCCTGGTGGAGAGCGGGTTCCCCCACCGGCTCTCCCCGGAACTGGCCACCCTGGGCGTCGAGGACTTCGGGGGGATGCTGACCTCACCCATGACCGCCCACCCCCACGCCGACCCCGAGACCGGGGCCCTGGCCTTCTTCGGTTATGACGTCTTCGGGCCCCCCTTCCTGCGCTACCACGAGCTCGACGAGCTGGGCTCGCTGGTCCACAGCACCGACATCGCGATCCCCCGCTGCACCATGCAGCACGACTTCGGGGTGACGGCCACCCGTGTGGCCTTCTTGGACCTTCCGGTGCTCTTCGACATCGACCTGGCCCAGGCGGGGGTCCAGCTCCCCTTCCGCTGGGACCCCGAGGCGGGTGCCCGCATCGGGATCCTCGGGCGCGGCGGCGAAGGGGCCGAGGTGCAGTGGGTGGCCATCGACCCCTGCTACGTGTTCCACGTCGTCAACGCCTTTGACGACGGGCCCGTCGTCGTGCTCGACGTCTGCCGGTACGACAAGACCTTCGACACGGGCGAAGGCCAGCACGTCGGCTCCGACCTGCCGACCTTGCAGCGCTGGCGGGTGGACCCGGGCGCCGGGCGGGTGGAGATGACCGCCGTCGACGACCGCCACGTGGAGTTCCCGCGCATCGACGACCGCATGGCGGGTCGCCCCCACCGCTACGGGTACTGCACCGAGATCTCCCGGGGGGAGCAAGGTGACTCCTTCGACGGGCTGATCCGCTACGACATGGTCAGGGACGAGGCCGTCCACCACGAGTTCGCCGGGGGGGCCGCCCCGGGGGAGGCGATCTTCGTCCGGGCCCCCGACGGGCGGGCCGACGACGAGGGCTGGGTCCTCACCGTCGTCTACGACCCGGCCCGGGACGCCAGCGACGTGGTCATCCTCGACGCCTCCTCGTTCGCCGGCGCTCCCGAGGCGGTCATCCACCTGCCGGCCCGCATCCCCTTCGGGTTCCACGGCAGCTGGGTCCCGGCCTCGGCGTACCGCTGAGCCACCGCTCCGGGCGGTGAACCTCACCGGCCCCGTCCGGATCGGGCGGGGACCGGCGGGCCCGAGACCGGCCCGCGATGAGCCCGGCGGGGGGCCGGGCGGACACGGAGCAGAATGGAGCCATGTCCGAACGCACCGTCCTGCTCGCCGGCCGTCCCGTCCGACCCATGGGCTTCGGCGCCATGCAACTCCCCGGCCCCGGGGTGTTCGGCCCCCCGCGGGACCCGGGGGTCGCCGTGGCGGTCCTGCGGCGGGCCGTCGAGGCCGGGGTCAACCATATCGACACGGCGCAGTTCTACGGGCCCGACGTGGCGAACGAGCTCATCCGTCAGGCGCTGTCCCCCTACCCCGAGGACCTGGTGCTGGTCTCCAAGGTCGGTGCGTCCCGCGACGAGAAGGGTCAGTGGCTCGGGGCCCAGCGACCCGAACAGCTGCGGGCCGGGGTTGAGGCCAATCTCACCTCGCTGGGGCTCGAGCAGGTCCCCGTGGTCAATCTCCGGCGGCAGCCCGAATCCGAGGTCTCGTTCGCCGAGCAAGTGGGCGCCATGACGGCGCTGCGCGACGAGGGCCTGATCGGGTCCGTCGGTCTCAGCAACGTGAGCCTCGAGGAGTACCGGCTCGCCCGCTCGCGGACCGAGGTGGCCTGCGTCCAGAACGCCTACAACCTCGCTGATCGCTCGGACCAGGATGTCTTCGACGCCTGCCGGGCCGACGGGGTGCCCTACGTGCCATTCTTCCCGCTCGGCTCGGCCTTCCATCCCGAGAACCCGGTGCTGACGGCGCCGGCGGTCGTCGGGGCCGCCCGGCGGCTCGTGGCCACCCCGGCCCAGGTGGCCCTGGCCTGGTTGCTGATCCAGGCGCCCACCGTCCTGCTCATCCCGGGCACGTCCTCGCTCGCCCACCTCGAGGAGAACCTGGCGGCGGCCGAACTCGCCCTCGACCCCGAGGCGATCGAGGCCCTGCCGTAAGGCGGCTCCCGGCCGGTTGGCCGCCGGCGACCGGGCGGCCGGGAGATTGCCGATGCACCGGCTCCTGGCCCTGACCGGGCGGAGCACCCGGGCCTCGGCGCCGCGGCCCTGAGCGACCGTGGACGGGTTGCCCCCCGGGTCGCGCACCTCCCTCGTCCGCCGGCGCCCGCCCAGACGGCAGGCCCGTCACCCATCAGGCCGGCGTGGCCGCCAGCGTGTCCTCGGCCGCGCCGGCGGCGGCGGCGTGCAGCCGGTCGTGCAGGGCGACGTTGGCCCCCCGGTCGGGGAGCCGGACCACCACCACCGCCAGGTCGTGACGGCCCACCGTCGCTCCGATGGCCTCGTCGAACTGTTCGACGGTCGCCACGTCGAGGGTCGGCACCCCGAATCCCGCGGCCACCGCAGCGGCGTCTACCCGTTGCGGCGTGGCGAACAGGCGCTCGAAGCTCTCCTTCCCCAACCACCCGGCCTGCGGGAGGAAATTGAAGATCCCGCCACCGTCATTGTCCAGGACGACCAGCGTGCAGCTCGCCCCTCCCGGCGCCGGGCCGGCCGAGCGCACCAGGGCCGAAACATCGTGGAGAAAGGCCAGGTCCCCCAGCAGGCCGACGACCGGCCCCCGACCGGCTGCGGCAACCCCCAGGGTGGTCGAGCAGACGCCGTCGATGCCGTTGGCCCCCCGGTTGGCCCGCACCACCGGCGGGTCGACCCTTGGGGGGGCGAAGGACTCCAGATCTCGCACCGGCATCGACGACGAGACCACGACCTGGGTGCCCGGCGCCAGCATCGTGAGCAGTCGCCGGGCCACCGCCGGCTCGCTCAGGGCGCCACCGCGTGCGGTGCAGTCGGCCTCGATGGCCCCGTCGAGGGCCTGCTGGGCCGCCCGCTCGACCTCCTGCCAACCGGTCGACCAGGCCCCGCCTGGACCCCCGTCGACGAGGTGGGTGCGCAAGGCCCGCGTCCAGTCGCCGGGGTCCGCCCGGTGGGTCTCGGTCACGATGCGGTCGGGGTCCCTCCAGCGCCACCAGGGGTCGACCGCCACCACCTCAGCCCCGTCGGCCGCGGCCCCGGCCAGGAACCCGGCCAGGGACTTGGAGACCCAAGGTGCGCCGAGCAGCACGACCACGTCGGGGACGAGGGCCCGGCGGAGCGCGGCCGACCGGGTCAGCGAGTCGGCCGCCCCCACGACGGACCGGTCGGGCACCCGGCAGCCCGAGCGAGGGTCGGCCAGGACCGGCCAGCCGAGGCGGTGGGCCAGGGCCAACAGGTCGGTGGCCGGTGGGCCACCCTCGCCCGCCACGAAGAGGCCCCGCCGCCCGGCCCAACGTGCCGCCGCGGCGGACAGGGCCCCCTCGGGCACCCCCGCGCCGCCGACCACCGCTGTCACCGGGCGCCCGGCGACACCGGCCGGCGGCAGCGGACCCGGAGCGGCCGCCAGGGGGTCGCCGAAGGCCAGGTTGAGGTGGACCGGGCCGGGCCCGCCCGGGCCCCGGCCGGCCTCGGCCAGGGCCCGGGCGGCCAGCGGTCGCCAGGTGTGCCGGGTCACCGACGACGCCACCCCGGGTTCGGCGAACCAGCGCACGGCGGAGCCGTAGAGGTGGTGCTGGTCCACCGTCTGGGGGGCGCCCACCTGGTGCAGTTCGGGTGGTCGATCCGCCGTGCAGACGATGAGCGGAACCCGGGCCAGCTCGGCCTCGAGCACCGCCGGGTGCAGCTCGGCCGCGGCGGTGCCGCTGGTCGTGCACAGCACGACCGGGCGGCCGCCGGCCAGGGCCAGACCGACGGCGAAGAAGCCGGCCCCCCGCTCGTCCAGGCGGACGTGGGTCCGCAGTCCCCCGTTCCCGCCGAGGGCCAGGGCCAGCGGGGTCGAGCGGGAGCCGGGGCAGACGACGGCATCGGTGACCCCCCCGCGCCGCCACTCGTCGACCAGGGTGGCGGCGAAGGTCGCCTGGACGGTCCCGTCGGTGCCGTCGGTGAGGCTGGCGTCGGGACCGCTCGGTACGCTCACCGGTCGTGACCTCCCTGCAGGCCGACGTGGTGGGCGTCGGTCGGCGCCTGGTCCTGGCCCACGGCTTCACCCAGACCGGGCGCCTCTGGGGGCCGCTCGGCGACCTCCTGGCCCGACACCACGAGCTCGTCCGGGTCGATCTCCCCGGGCATGCCGGGTCCTCGGAGGTCCGGGCCGACCTGGTCGGCGCGGGCGACCTGCTGGTGTCGGCCGGCCCGGACCACCCGGCCCCCTTCGACCTCCTCGGCTACTCGCTCGGGGCCCGGGTGGCCCTCCACGCGGCGCTGGCCCATCCCGGCCGGATCCGTCGGCTGGTGCTGATCGGGGCCACCGCCGGCATCGAGGACGAACGAGCCCGCCTCCGCCGGCGCCAGCGCGACGACGCCATGGCGGACCGCCTGGATGCGAGCGGTGACCTCGAGGGCTTCGTCCGCCGGTGGCTCTCCGCCTCGATGTTCGCCGGGCTGCCAAACGCCGGGCTGGAGGAGCGCCTGCGCAACACGGCGGCGGGCCTGGCCTCGAGCCTGCGCCTGGCCGGGACCGGCACCCAGCTCCCGCTCTGGGACCGCCTCTCGGAGCTCGGGCTGCCGGTGCTGGTGCTCGTCGGAGCCGACGACGCCCGGTTCGTGGCGGCGGGAGCCCGTCTGGCCACCTTGCTCGGCGACGGGGTCTTCTCGCTGGTGCCCGGTGCCGGCCACGCCGCCCACCTGGCCCAGCCGTCGCTCACCGCCCGGCTGGTCGAGGAGTTCCTGACCGACGGGACCGACTGAGCTCACACCACGACCCCGATCACGAGCAACAGCCCGACCGCCAGCTGCAGTCGACCGGTCGCACCCAGCACGGGAAGCAGGGCCCGTCCCTCGGCCCCATTCGCCACGATCCGGATCGGCCGGGCCGCCAGCGGAAGGGCCAGGAGGGCCAGGAGGGCCCAGGGCCGCCAGTGGGCCAACAGGCCGATGCCCAGGGCGGCGGCGGCCAAGGAGCCCACGTAGAGCCCCCCGGCCCGGGCCCGACCCAGGCGCACCGCCAGGGTGCGCTTGCCCGAGACGGCGTCACCGTCGATGTCCCGCAGGTTGTTGGCCTCCAAGAGGGCCGTGGCCAGCAGTCCGACGGGGAGGGCGGCGGCGAATGACACCCAGGTGAGCCGGCCGACCTGCACGTAGCCTGAACCCATGGTGGCCACCAGCCCGAAGAAGACGAACACGAAGACCTCGCCCAGGCCGAGGTAGCCGTAGGGTCGCGGACCCCCGGTGTAGAGCCAGCCGGCGGCCAGGCACCCGGCGCCGACCGGCACCAGCCACCACGAGGTGACGGCGGCCAGGGCCACGCCGGCCACGCCGGCGACGGCGAACGAGAGGAGGGCGGCGCGGCGGACGGCGGTGGGCGAGGCCACGCCCGAGGCGGTGAGCCGGAGTGGGCCCACCCGACCCTCGTCGGTCCCCCGCACACCGTCGGAGTAGTCGTTGGCGTAGTTGGTCCCGATCTGGATGGCCAGGGCCACGACCAGCGCGCCGGCCGCCCGCCACCAGTAGATCTGGGTGACGTGGAGTGTCACGGTCGAGGTGAACGCGTTCGTCCCGGGGATCGTCGACCGATGCCCGGCGTCGGTGACCACCTGCACCGCGTGGTGGATGACCCACCACCCCACGCTCGTCCCGACGGCGACCGGTACGGCGGCCGCGGCCAGGGTGCGGGGGCGGGCCCCGAGGACCCACTTGCCGACGGGCCCGGGCGGTGGGGCCCCGGCCGGCCTGCTCGGCGTGCCGGAGCCGGCCGGCGCGTCGCTCACGGACGGCGGGGGAAGCGCGAGAAGTCGGGTCGGCGGTGCTCGACGAAGGCGTTGCGCCCCTCCTGGCCCTCCTCGGTCATGTAGAAGAGCATGGTGGCGTCCCCGGCCAGCTGCTGCACCCCGGCCAGCCCGTCATCGGCCGCGTTGAACCCGGCCTTCAGCATACGCAGGGCGATCGGCGACAACGACAGGATGCGCCGGCACCACGCCACCGTCTCGGCTTCCAAGTCGGCGAGGGGCACCACCGCGTTCACCAGGCCCCACTCGAGCGCCTGCCCGGCGTCGTACTGCCGGCACAGGAACCAGACCTCCTTGGCCCGCTTGAGGCCGATGGTCCGGGCCAGCAGGCTCGAACCGTACCCACCGTCGAAGCTGCCCACCATGGGGCCGGTCTGGCCGAAACGGGCGTTGTCGGCGGCGAGGGAGAGGTCGCAGACCAGGTGGAGGATGTGGCCGCCACCGATCGCGTACCCGGCCACCATGGCCACCACGGGCTTGGGCAGCCGCCGGATCTGGATCTGCAGGTCGAGCACATTGAGACGGCCGATCCCCCGCTGCGCCACCTCGTCGTCGCCCAGGTAGCCGTCGTCGCCGCGCACTCGCTGGTCCCCACCCGAGCAGAAGGCGTCGGGCCCCTCGCCGGTGAGGACGATGACGCCGACCTCGGGATCGTCGCGGGCCCGAGTGAAGGCGTCGGTCAGCTCGAAGAGGGTCTGGGGGCGAAAAGCGTTACGGACCTCGGGCCGGCAGATAGTGATCTTGGCGATGCCGTCGGCATGTTCGTAGCGGATGTCACCGAAATCCCCAGACAACGCCCAATTCGGTGCCGGGAGCCCCCGCAGCTCGTCCAACGGGTCGACCGGCTTGCCGGTGACAACGGTGGCCGGAGTGGTGTCGGTCATGGCGGCCTACGCTACCGGCCGATGCCCGAACTCGTCGCACTGGACCTCCCCGGTGGCAGCGGGTTCGTGGACGCGCTGCGGGCCGTCTGGGACACCGGTGACGCGGCGGCCCCGCTCGACCACCGGCTTCCGGCGGCGGCGGTCCAGGCCCTACTGGCTGCCCTGCGACCGACCCGGATCGTCGGCCCCGACGGGACGATCACCCGGCTGCCCCACGGTCAGGGGGTGGAGGCCGGGGACGCGCTGGTCGTGGCCACCAGCGGCTCCACCGGAGCCCAGCGGGGCGTGGTGCTGACCCACGACGCGGTGGCAGCGTCGGCCGTCGCCAGCTCCGAACGCCTCGGCGTGGACCCGGCACGGGACGTGTGGCTGGCCTGTCTCCCCCTGTCCCACATCGGCGGACTGTCGGTGGTCACCCGGTCCGTGGTCACCGGCGCCGGCCTGATCGTCCTCCCCGGCTTCGAGGCCGACGCGGTCGAGCGGCTGGGCCGGTCCGGGGCGGCGACCCACGTGTCCTTGGTGACGACGGCGCTGCGCCGCCTGGACCCCGGCGTCTTTGCGACCGTGCTCCTGGGCGGTTCAGCTCCGCCGGGCGACCTCCCGGCGAACGTGGTGACCACCTACGGTCTGACCGAGACCGGGTCGGGGGTCGTCTACGACGGCATCCCGCTCGAATCGGTGTCGGTGGCCATCGGCAGCGGGCTCCCCGGAGGGGGCGCCCCCGGCGAGGTGCTGGTGCGGGGGCCGATGCTGGCGCGGGCCTACCGGGACGGCACCGGCCCCAGGATTCCGGGGCCCGACCGGGCCGGGGACTGGCTGGCCACCGGGGACGGCGGCCGCATCGACGAACAGGGGATCGTGTGGGTCGACGGTCGACTGGACGAGGTGGTGGTGACCGGCGGCGAGAAGGTCTGGCCGGCGGCGGTCGAGGACGTGCTGGCCAATCAGCCCGGGGTGGCCGAGGTCGCGGTGTGGAAGCGGCCGGACCCGGAGTGGGGCGAGCGGGTGGTGGCCTGGGTCCTGCCGGTCGATCCCGCCGATCCCCCGCCCCTGGTGGCCCTCCAAGAGGCGGTGCGCCGTCAGCTCCCCCCCTGGGCGGCGCCCAAGGAACTCGTGCTGGTCGGTGAGCTGCCCCGTACCCCGTCGGGCAAGGTCCGGCGAGCAGCTCTGTCGTGAGCCGTCGGCCGGCCCGGTGTCCTGACCGTGCCCCTCCCTCGCGTTCGCCAACCTCCCGCCGGGCACCCGACGCGAGCGGGTGCCGGCCCTCAAGGCGCGGGCTGCTCGGGGGCGGTTCTGGACTGCCAGCTCCTCCATGAGGAGAGGTTGGCCGCCGGCATCGCGGGGGTGACCACCGGACTGAACGGCGGGACTATCCCCCTCATCGCCGACCGGGGCACCCCGCTCAGAGATCTCACGCGGCCCCTGCCTTCGGAGCCTTCACCCGGCGACTTGCACCACTCCGCTCACGTCGAAGGGCCCGCGCAGCGGCGGGGCGCCGATGCCCTACGGTCTTGGGATGGGTGGCCCGAGCGCCGTTGACCGGGGGGAGAAGCGCTGGCCGATGGCCGTCACTCTGGTCGTCGCCATGGCGTTGCCCTTCCTGCTCCCGGCGAAATTCAGCCTCGGTCCGAGGTGGATCATCCCGGTGATCGAAGCCCTGCTTCTCCTGGCACTCGTCGTAGCCGATCCGGGTCGCATCGATCGGCGTTCGAACTTCGTTCGGACTCTCTCCCTCGGGCTGGTGGGAATCCTCGTCGTCGGGGCCTTCGTCGCCACGGTCCGCCTCGTGGTCGACCTGATCCGGGGAGGACCGGCGACGAACTCACCGGCAGAACTCCTTCGGATCGGTGCGCTGGTGTGGGTCTACCTCATCATCACGTTCTCGTTCCTCTACTGGGAGCTCGACGGCTCGGGCCCGGAGGCTCGGGCCCGAGCGACCCCGGAGTTCCCCGATCTGGCGTTTCCCCAGCACCTCAACCCCCGGGTGGCTCGACCCGGATGGCGGCCCGAGTTCTTCGACTACCTGTACCTCGGATTTACGAATGCCACCGCGTTCAGCCCCACGGACGTGATGCCGCTCTCTCGCTGGGCCAAGCTGGCGATGGCCGTCCAGGCGACGGCTTCTCTCATCGTGATCGGGCTGGTGATCGCCCGGGCGGTCAACATCTTGAAGTGAGACGGATCCTCCCGCTGCTCATCGACGTTCACCGGTAGGACCTCGGTAACCGTGATCGGGCTCCGAGGGGTCAGTCGGCTCGGCTCAGGATGACCACCGGAATGGTCCGGGTCGTCTGGCTCTCGTAGTCGGCGAAGCCCGGGTAGGCGGCCTTCTGGGCCTCCCAGATACGGGTCCGCTCCTGGCCTTGGGTGACCCGGCTCTCGACCTCGTACCTGTCGTCGCCGACCTCGACCGAGGCCAGCCGGTTGGCCACCAGGTTGTGATACCAGTCCGGATTGGTTGGGGCTCCGGCCTTGGAGGCGAAGACGGCCACGTCGTCGCCCACCTGCTGGTACATCATCGGGTTCACCCGTTCGGCGCCCGACCTGGCCCCGGTCGTGTGCAGGAGGAGGAGGGGCGCCCCCTCGAACTGGCCCCCCACCTGGCCCCGGTGGCTGCGGAACTCCTCGATGATCTGCTGGTTGAAGTCGCTCATCTCTCCCTCTCCGTTGGGTCGGGCTCGCTCCCCGTTCTACCCGCTCCGGGCGGCCGCGCGAGTCGGCCCGGCCGTCGGGTGGGGCGCGCCATCAACGGCTGGACAAGATCCGCAGGAAGAACAGGAAGACGTTGAGCAGGGTCAGCGAGCGGTCGCGGGTCGATGCCCCGGTGCGACCGACGCCGAGGGTGTCAGCCATGACCCCCCCCCCGGCCCAGACCCGGGGGCCAGTGGTGCCCGTCGGCCTCACCCCGCCACCACGCCGCCGCTGGGCTGACTGGTCGTCCCGCCGTCGACCACGAGGACCTGTCCGGTGATCCAGCCGGCGGCCGGCGAGGCCAGGAACAGGGCCGTCGCAGCGATGTCGTCGGGCTCTCCGATCCTCCGGAGCGGGATGTGCGAGGCGATCCGGTCCTCGTGGCCCTCCCACAGGGCCCGGGCGAACTCGGTCCGGATGAGGCCCGGGGCGATGGCGTTCACCCGCACCGCCGGGGCGAGCTCCCAGGCCAGCTGGCGGGTGATGTGGATCAGCGCCGCCTTGGTCACGTTGTACCAGCCGATCCCCGGCTCGGGACCGAGGCCCCCCACCGAGGAGATGTTGATGATGCTGCCACCGCGCTCGGCCATGGACCGGCGGTAGGCCGCCTGGGACCACAGCAGGGGCCCCATCTGGTTGACGGCAAGGGTCTTGTCGGCCCGGGACCGGTCGATCTCGATCATCGGCCCGAAGTACGGGTTGGCGGCGGCGTTGTTCACCAGGACGTCGAGGGAGCCGAAACGGGTGACCGTCTCGGCCACGCACGCCTCGGCCTGATCGGGGTCACCGGCATTGGCCGCGAAGGTCGCCACCGGGCCCCCCAGGCCCTCGAGGCCGGCGGCGGCCGCCGCCAGGCCCTCGGCCTTGCGGGACGAGAGCATGACGGCGGCGCCGGACTCGGCGAAGCGCCGGGCGATCGCCAACCCGATCCCCCGGCTGGCCCCGGTGACCAGGGCGGCCTTCCCGTCCAGCCTGAGATCCATGGCCGGTCACCCTACCGTCGGCCGTGCCGGCCGGACGGAAGCGGTCGGCTTCGGTGGCGGCCGGCCGGCTCAGCCCCGGGCCGGATCGGCCAGATAGGTCCGGAGCTTCCCCTGGCGGCGGCGGGCCAGAACGGCGCCGTAGCGGTGGCCCCCGTAGGTGGCCCCCGCCGCCAGCACGCAGGCGAGCAGGACCCCCCAGGCATAGTCCTTGTCCGGGAGCTTGGCCGTGAGACCGTGGGCGGAGAACAACCACCACAACAGAAGGGTCGGGGCCATGATGACGAAGGCCAGCACCGGCACCAGGCCGTAGGGGGTGAGGACCAGGGCCAGCCAGCGTCCGACCTTCCTCCACCACGGCCGGTGGTGGGCCCAGCGCTCCTTGATCGGGATCGGGTGGTACGGGTACACGATCCCGACGATCTGGGACACGCCGAGGGTGCCGAAGGGCACGACGACGATCCAGGCGATGGCCAGGGCGGTGGCCGGGTAGTCCTTGGCGTTGAGGCCGACGGCTAGGGCGATGACCGCGCACAGGGGGGTGATGAGCAGCCACAGGACGATGGACTTGGCGTAGAGCAGCCGTCGCAGCATCACCGGGTCGTCGAGCGCGGCCATGGCCCGTCGGGGGTCCGGGCCAAAGACGTTGGTGGCCGGCACGTCGGAATACATCCAGGCCGCCAGCACCAGCCCGAAGGCCAGCGGGCCGTGGAGGGTGAAGAGCAGGTCCTTGATGTCACCCGGGAGGAGGAACCAGAGGCCGCACATGAGCGCCCCGTTGACCGCCACCACGATCGGGGTCTCAAATGGGGGGTGGAAGGCCCGTGCCAGCTCGATCCGGACCCCCTGGCCCAGCCCCGAGGGCATCACCAGGTTGGCGGCGTCCTCGTCGGCCGGGGGTTCGGGCCCGGCCGTCGTCCCGGGGTCCTGATCGGGCGGCGCCTCAGGCATTGGCACCCAGACGCGAGCTGAGCTTGACCGCCTTCACCGACGACGTGCCGGCCACCTGCAGGGCGACCCCGACCGAGAGCAGGGCGAAGCCGGGGATGCGCAGGGCGTGGACCCCGATCATAAGCAGGCCGATCCGGTCGAACAGGAAACCGGGTGTGGCGGCGACGGCCGAGAGGGCGCTCCCCACCGCGGCGTAACCCACCCGCTCCCTGGTCGTGCGCTGCTCCCGCTTGCCGAGGATGGCGGCGGGAACAGCCACGAAACTCACCATCATGCCGACGACGACGATGCTGAGCGAGAAGTCGTACCAGAACTTGCCGTAGCGGGAGACCCACAGCAGGACGAAGGCGTGGGCCATCCCGAACAGGATGCCCCAGCGCAGCACGACCCCGAAGTGCTCACGGGCCTGGGTCACGGCCAGGCGGATCCGGGGCGGCTGTTCGCCGGCGATGGCGAAGGCGAAGATGGCGTTGCAGAAGAAGGCGGCGACGGCCACCGCGAGGATCGCCGCGGCGGCCGGGATGAGGATCAGACCGTGGACGGGATGAACCGAGCGCTCGTCCAGGAAGTGTTTCTTCAGGTTCCACATCGAGAGCCAGATCCACGCCGCCGGGGCCACCTCGATCAGGGTGAGGCGCCAGTTGGCGATGAGGGGCTTGACGCCCGAGACCACCAGGGCCAGGGTCCCGGCCACGTAGCCGAGCGGGGCCAGCCAGCGCCGCTTCGCACTCAGCTCCACCGCCGCCGCCTCGATCTCGGCCGGGTCGGCGTCGCGCATGCCCTCGATGATCCCCATCAGCGCCCGCAGCGCGGTTTCACGGCGACGGAGTGGGCCGTCCTGGGCGGTCTCGGCCGGCTCACCGCCCCCGTCGTCAGGACCGACCGGCGCGGTGGCGCCTGCGGCGGCGGGGCCCGGCCCCTCGGGACCGACCGCGACCTCTCCTGGCGCGCCCCGTTGTGCCGCGTTCGCCAATGCCCCGTTCCTTTCGACGGCCGAGTCTCCCATGCCCGTCGGGCGCGGGGGCCCAGGCCGTAGCATCCGACCAGTGAACCGCCTGGCCGACGAGACCAGCCCCTACCTGCGCCAGCACGCCGACAACCCGGTGGACTGGTACCCCTGGGGGCCCGAGGCCCTGGATCGGGCGGTGGCCGAGGACAAGCCGCTCTTCGTCTCGATCGGCTACGCCTCGTGCCACTGGTGCCACGTCATGGCCCACGAGAGCTTCGAGGACCCGGAGACCGCGTCCGAGCTCGAGCGTGACTTCGTGGCCGTGAAGGTCGACCGCGAGGAGCGTCCCGACATCGACGCGGTGTACATGGCCGCCGTACAGGCGCTCAGCGGCTCGGGGGGCTGGCCCATGTCGGTCTTCTGCACCCCCGACGGGCGCCCGTTCTTCGGCGGCACCTACTACCCGGCCATCGACCGCCAGGGGATGCCGTCGTTTCGGCGGGTGCTCGCCGCGCTGCACGAGGCCTGGGTCGAGCGTCGCGACGAGGTCGAGCAGCAGGCCGACGACCTGGCCGCCGCCGTGGCCCGGGACGTGCGCATGCTCGACCAGCTGGCCCGGCGCCCCCTCGCCGAAGCTGGGGCCGCGGCGACCGACCGGGAGGTCCCGACATTCCCGGTGGCCCTCGACCGCCTGGTCGCTGAGCTGACCGAGCGCTTCGACGCCGAGTGGGGCGGTTTCGGTGCGGCCCCCAAGTTCCCCCGACCGGGCCTGGTCGAGCTGTGCCTGCGCCAGCACCGGCGCACCGGGTCGGCCGGTCCGTTGACCCTGGCCACCACCACCCTCGGGGTCATGGCCGCCGGTGGCATCTACGACCACCTGGCCGGTGGCTTCGCCCGCTATTCGACCGACCGGCGCTGGCTGGTCCCGCACTTCGAGAAGATGCTCACCGACCAGGCCCTGCTGGCCCGGGCCTACCTCCACGCCTGGCAGGCCACCGGTGACCCGGGCCACCTTCAGGTGGCCACCGAGACCCTCGACTACGTCCTGGCCGACCTGGCGGCACCGGGCGGCGGGCTCTACTCGTCCGAGGACGCCGACGCCGCCGGGGTGGAGGGGAGCCACGCCACCTTCACGGCCGACCAGGCCCGTGCCGCCTTGCGGGATGCCGGGCGCCCCGAACTGGTGGAGCCGGCCCTGGCCTGGTACGGCATCAGCGACCACGGCAACTGGGAGGGGACCAACGTGCTGCACCGCCCCCCCGGCGATCCGCTGGCCCGGCCCCCCGACATCGAGGCGGCCCGGGTGGTGCTGCTGGCGGCGCGCCGGGCCCGTCCCCAGCCCGCCCTCGACGACAAGGTGTTGACCGAGTGGAACGCCATGGCCGCCTCGACCCTGGCCGAGGCGGCCATGGCCACCGGGAACGACGACTGGGCGGCCCGGGCCGAGGGGATCGTCGAGTTCTGCCACCGTGAGCTCCGACGGCCCGATGGCCGGTGGCTCCGCAGCTGGCAGGACGGGCGGACCCGCCACCTCGCCTTCGCCGCCGACTACGCCTGGCTGATCGACGCCTGCACCCGGCTGGGTGAGCTCACCGGGAGCGTCGGCTGGACCGAGCGGGCGGCCGCGGTGGCCGACGGCCTGCTCGACCTGTTCTGGGACGGCGACGGGCCGGGCGGGCTGTTCACCACCGGACACGACGCCGAAGGACTCGTCGTCCGGCCCAAGGACCTGCTCGACGGGGCGGTGCCCTCGGCCAACTCGGTGGCCGGGTTGGCCCTCCTCCGACTCGCGCTGCTCACCGGGAACGACCGCTATCGAGAGCACGGCGAGCGGATCCTGACCCTGACTGCGCCGCTGCTGGCCGACCACCCCATGGCGGTGGCCGACCTGGTCGGAGCCCTGGCGCTGCCCGGAGGGGCCGAGGTGGTGGTGGCCGGGGACCGCCCCGACCTGTTGGCCGAGGTCCGCCGTCGCTGGCTGCCGGCGGCCGTCGTGGCCTGGGGAGAGCGGAGCAGCTCACCGTTGTGGGACGGGCGCCAGGACGGGAAGGCCTACGTCTGCCGGGGATTCGCATGCCACACCCCGGCGGCGGACGCCGGTACCCTGGCGGCCCAGCTGGACGAGTTGACGGGGAATTGATCGATGGCGGCAGTGCGACATCGCCGGGCGCATGCCGCCGGCGACCGGGGGAACAAGGGGGGCACGGCCCGCTCGCTGCTCAAGGACGTCGAGCGACGCGAGCGGGTGCTGATCGAGGGGGGGGCCCAGCTCCGGCTGCTGGTCCTGGCCTGCACCACCGACGACACCACCGCCGTCGACCTCTCGTCCGGGGCGCTCCTGCGCCTGCGGGTGCCCTGGCCCGAGGACCACGGACCCGACCTGGCCGCATTCGACGTGGTCGAGGCCACCCTGGCCGACGACCCCGAGCGCGACGACCTGGCACAGCCCGAGGCGGTCATGGCGGCAGGCCTGCCCCGTCAGGTGGGGACGCTGCGGGGACGCCGGGTCCGCCACCTGCTCGAGGGGCTGGCGGCACCGCCCGACGGTCCGCTGCTCGGGTTTCCCGGCCCGGCCGCTCCCTACTGGCAGTTCCGGGGCTCGCGTCCCTCGGCGGCCCTCCTCGAGCCGACCCGCGGGCCCCAGCTGATCCGCCGGACCGAGGACGGGTCGACCTGGGTCCGCTTCGGTTGGCAGCGCGACGACGTCTGGCTGCCGGTGGAGGACCACCATGCCGCCCGGGCCCTCGACGCCGCCCGGCGGGAGCGCCTCAGCGGGAAGGCCCTCTCCACCGCGCTCGGATTCCGCCCCCAGTACCTGCTGGCCGCGCTCAGCCGTCCCCGCGACGGCCACTGCTACAAGGTTGTCACCGCCGTCCTCCCCCGGAGCTGACGCCCGGCGACGGCGGGGCGACGGGGGCCGTGGGGACGCCGGCCGAAGGGCGGGCGTTGGGTCAGCGCCCCCGGGCGGTCGCCCCGTGGCCGGCTGCCCCCCCCCGATGGCGACGCGGTGGTGGCCGCACGGGCGATCACGCTCCCCGCGCACCGGGGCGGGGCGCTCCCTCAGCGGCCGAGCTTGCCCCCGGCCAGATCCTCGGCCATGGCCCAGCCGAAGGCGACCATCCGGTCGCCCCGGTCGGCGTTGAGGCCCTTGAAGAGCTCGGGGACGCCGTCGGCCAGCTTGACCTTGGGACCGCAGAAGTCGAGGCCCCCGGCCGTCGAGCCGTCGCCCTTGAGCACGAAGGCCCGGTCGTCGAGCCGGTTCTCGGCCCCGAACCGCTTGGCCAGGCGCCGGGCCCAGGCCCGCTCCTCACCCGACGCCTTGTGGCCCGGTGAGGGTACGACGTCGATCAGGCCGGCGAAAGCCCGGAAGCCCTCCGGTGTGAGCAACCGGGTCCCCAAGAGCACGTCCTCGTCGGGAAACGCCAACAGGGCCCGACGGTACTGATCGGCCATGATGGCCTTCAGCGCCCCCTCGGCCCGGGCGGTGCGATCGACCGATGCCAACCCGACCAGCAGCGACGGGGTGCCCCCGATCCGTTCGAGCGTGCAAAACGAGTAGCCCCGCAGCTTGTTCCCCTCCCGGGCGTGGGTGACGAGCACCCACTCCTCGCGCTGCTTGGACAGGAATCCGATTTCGAATCCCGGCGCCCGTTCTGCGCACAGATCGGCCATGTCCCCCAACTCGGCGTCACTGAGCGCGGTGCAGTCCTTTGTGGTCACCCTGATCGGCATGCAACCAATTCTACCGGGGCTGTCGGGGCTTGTCCCACCCGACGGACCCGGAGGGACCGCCCTCAGGCCACCACGGCCCCCGCCCCCAACAGCACTTTGAGCTCCCCGACCAGGCCATTTCGGCTGTCGACGTTGAACTCCGGGGGCAATTTGAGGATCTTGGCCCCGACCTGGAGGAGCACCGGGCAGGCCCCCGGGTGCTCCACCAGGATCTCCTTCAGGCGCCCCACGGTGGTGTCGGACAGGGCGCTCAGGGGGAGGGCGATCCGGAGCGCCTGGGCCTCTCCACCGGCCAGCACCGGTCGCCGGATCTCCATCGCCACGATCTTGGGTTGCTCGTCCCGCAGATCGATCCGGCCCCGGACCACCACCACGGCGTCGTTCTCCAGCAGCGCACCGTGCTCGGCCATCACCCGGGGGAAGACGAAGACGTCCATGGAGGCCTGCAGGTCCTCCAGGACGAAGCGCCCCATCAGATCGCCCTTCTTGGTGTACTGGCGCTTGAGCTCGGTCACCACCCCGCCCACCGCCCGGACCATCCCCTCGGCCCCGTGCCCGTCGTTGAACTCGGCCGAGCCGGCCTCCCGCATCTCCGAGAGAGGGCAGTCGGTGTGGCGGGCCAGGGCCTGTTCGAGCCCGAGCAATGGGTGGTCGCTCACGTAGAGGCCGAGCATCTCCTTCTCGAAAGCCAGGCGCTGGGCCTTGTCGAACTCGGTGTCGGGGACCGGCACCCGGGTGCCCTCCCAGCGCCCGGAGTCGTCGCCGTCACCCTCCGCCGGCTCCACCGACGAGAAGAGGGTGGCGATGCCCACCTCATGCTCGCGGCGGCGCTCGAGGGTCCGGTCGACGATCTCCTCGAGCACCAGGCACAGACCTTGGCGGGGGTGCCCGAGCGAGTCGAAGGCGCCGGCCTTCACCAGCGACTCCATGGTGCGCTTGTTGAGGACCATCGGGTCGACCCGGCGGCAGAAGTCGTAGACATCGGCGAACGGGCCGTTCTCGGTCCGTTCGAGCACGATCCGCTCAACCAGGCTCTCACCCACGTTGCGAACGGCGGCGAGCCCGAACACGATGGCCGGCCCGCCCGGGCCCTCGGCTCCGACCGTCCCCGGGTCGACGTCGGGCCGCGGGGCGAACTCGGAGGCCGAGCGGTTCACGTCGGGGACGAGCACCTCGATCCCGATGGCCCGGCACTCGGCGAGGTACACCGCCGTCTTGTCCTTGTTGTCCTTCACCGAGGTGAGGAGGGCCGACATGTACTCGAGCGGGTAGTGCGCCTTCAGCCAGGCCGTCTGGTAGGCCACGAGGCCGTAGCCGTAGGAGTGGGACTTGTTGAAGGCGTAGTCGGCGAACGGCTCGATGATGTCGAACAGTTGGGTGCCCAGCACCTCGCCGTAACCCTGGGTGACGCATCCGGCGACGAACTTCTCCCGCTCGGCGGCGATCAGGGCCCGGATCTTCTTCCCGCAGGCTTTGCGCAGGTTGTCGGCCTCTTCGAGCGTGTAGCCGGCGAACTTCTGCGCCACCCGCATGACCGACTCCTGGTAGAGCATCAGTCCGTAGGTGTCCTTGAGGATCGGCTCGAGGTCGGGGTGGAGGTAGGTCAGCTCCTTGCGGCCGTTCTTGAGCTCGGGGTAGTCGCGGTGCATGTTGGCCGCCATGGGCCCCGGGCGATAGAGGGCGACCAATGCGGCCACGTCGTCGAAGCTGGTCGGGGCCAGCGAGCGAACCGTCTGGCGCATGGCCGTGCCCTCAAGCTGGAACACGCCCACCGAGTCCCCCCGGCGCAACATGGCCAACGTGGGCTCGTCATCGAGCGCGACGTTGTCGATGTCGGGGCGGCTGCCGGTCCCGTGCTCGATGAGGTCGAGGGCGCGCTCAATCACCGAGAGGTTGCGCAGGCCCAGAAAGTCCATCTTCAACAGGCCCATCTCTTCGACCCCGTGCATCTCGTACTGGGTGACGATCGGGGCCTCGGCCGGGTCGACGCCGGCGTCGGGCTTGCGTTGGACAGGCAGGTAGTCGGTGAGCGGATTCTTGGTGATGACCACGGCGGCGGCGTGGATGCCGTCCTGGCGACGCAAGCCCTCGAGCCCGGTGGCCACGTCGATGACCTGCTTGGCCTCGGGGTCCTGGCCGTACATGGCCCGGAGCTCGGTGGCGGCGGAGAAGCCGTCCTCGAAGCCCTCGCTCTTGGTCAGACAGGCCCACAGCGGGGTGTCCCGCCCCATCACCAGGGGCGGCATCGCCTTGGCGATCCTGTCGCCCACGAGGTAGGGCAGGCCGAGCACCCGGGCGGCGTCGCGGACGGCGGCCCGGGCCTTGATGGTCGAGAAGGTGACGACCTGCGCGACATGGTCGCTCCCGTACTTCTCGGCCGCGTACCGGATCACGTCCCCCCGGAAGCGCTCGTCGAAGTCCATGTCGATATCGGGCATCTGCTTGCGACCCGGGTTCAAGAACCGCTCGAAGATCAGGTCGTAGCGGATCGGGTCCAGGTCGACGATCTTGAGGCAGTAGGCCACGCAGCACCCGGCGGCCGAACCCCGTCCCGGACCCACCCGGATGCCCGACTCCCGGGCGAACCGGATGAGGTCCCACACCACCAGGAAGTAGGCGGCGAAGCCCATGTCCCCGATGACCCCGAGCTCATAGTCGAGCCGTTCGCGGACCTGGTCGGGGACGTCCGCCCCGTAACGAGCCCGGGCCCCGTCGTAGGTCAGGTGCTTGAGGTAGTCAAGGGCCCGCGCCTCGTAGGTGTCACCGGTGAAGGACTCGGGGACCGGGAACTCCGGCAAGCTCGGCGTGCCCAGCTCCAGTACGACGTTGGCCCGTTCGGCGATCAGCAGGGTGTTGTCGCAGGACTCGGGGACCTCGTTGAACAGGTGGCGCATCTCGGCCGCCGACTTGAGGTAGTGCTCGGTCCCTTCGAACCGGAAGCGATTGGTGTCGCTCAGGGTGGCCCCGGTCTGCACGCAGAGCAGCGCGTCGTGGGCCACTGCGTCCTCGCGGTGGGTGTAGTGGCTGTCGTTGGTGGCCAGCAGCGGCGCGTCCAGACGCCGGGCCATGTCGATCAGCTGGGGGTTGGTCCGGTGCTGGTCGGCCAGGCCGTGGTCCTGGAGCTCGACGAAGAGGCCGTCGCGGCCGAAGATGTCCTGCAGCCGAGCCGCCCGGGCCTCGGCCTCCTTCTCGTTGCCGGCCAGCAGCGCCTGGAGGACCACCCCACCGAGGCAACCGGTGGTGGCGATGATCCCTTCGTGGTGGCGCTCCAGAAGCTCCCAGTCCACCCGGGGCTTGTAGTAGTAGCCCTCGAGGTAGGCGGCCGAGGACAGCTTCAGCAGGTTGCGGTACCCAAGGGTGGTCTCGGCCAGCAGGGTCAGGTGGTAGTAGAGCTTCTGGCCGCCCTCGACGTCTCCCCCGGTGTCGTCGACCTTCCCCCGGCGGACCGGGCGCTCATGGCGGGACTCTCCCGCCATGTAGGCCTCGGTGCCGATGACCGGGTTGAGACCCTCCTCCCGGGCCGCCTTGTAGAAGTCGAGGACCCCGTACATGTTGCCGTGGTCCGTGATCCCGAGGGCCGGCTGGCCATCGGCCACGGCCGCCTTGACCAGGTCCTTCACTCGGGCGGCCCCGTCGAGCATGGAGAACTCGGTATGGGTGTGAAGGTGCGTGAACGACCGCGATGCCAACTGCCCCGGACCCTCCTCTGGGCGTCCACCGGGCTTTTCCACACCCTGTGGACGAACTACAACTGTGTGATTCTGACCATAGCGCGACGGCCGGCCCGGGGGGTGGGGCGCTGCCTCGGGGCGCCCGGTGGTCAGCCGGGCAGGGCGTCCCGCTTGATGACGATGGTGTTGGCCACTTTGTCGTGCCAGGCCTGGTGGCGCTTGTCCCAGGCCGGCCACAGCATGTCGAGGATCCACGGGAGAAGGCAGAGCACCGCCATCAGGTACTCGAAGAAGGCCCGCCAAAGGGCCCGGCCGAACCCGATCGGGCCCCCGTGGTCCCCGTCGACCGCCCGGGCCCCCACCGCCATCATCCCGATCGTCTGGCCCCGGGCTGAGCCGCACAAGATGGCGCCGTAGAGCAGCGTGAGGACCAGTCCGATGATGCCGCCCAGCACCGAGTAGTGGTAGAAGTGGATCGTCGACTGTCCGTTGACGGTCGTGGTCACGTGGAAGTCGAGACGGCCGAAGCGGGCGGCGTTGAAGGGCAGGGCGATCAGGTTGCTCACGATGCCCAGGATGACGAAGTCGATCAGCCACCCCCCCACCCGGGCCCAGTAGCTGGCGTAGGGGGGCTGGGCCGGGTAGCCGTAGCCCGACCCGTAGGGGCCGGGTAGCCCGTAGGGGGGTGCCCCGTAGGGCGGAGCACCACCGTAGGGCGGGGGTGCCCCGTAGGGCGGGGGTGCCCCGTAGGGCGGGGGTGCCCCGTAGGGCGGGGGTGCCCCGTAGGGCGGGGGTGCCGAAGGCGGCACGTTGCCCACCGGTACCGCTGCGGGGGGCGGCGGCGGCAGGGGACCGGGCCCGGGCGGGGGGGCGCCGGGGAAGGGTCCGGGGGCGGCGCTCTGGCCTTCGGGGTCGATCGGGGGAACCTCAGCCATGCCCGCTCCTTCGCTGCATCGGCGGCGCCACCCACTGTAGGAGAACGGTCGAGGCGGACCCCGAGATACCCGGCCCGGGTCCCGGGACCGTCGCTCAGGTCCCGGGCCGGAGCTGGTCCTCGAAATCCTTCATGTCGAAGTAGTCGCGCCAGCGGGTCACCAAGCCACCGGCGTTCAGGTGGACGACGGTGCACCCCGCCATGCGGATCGACTGTCCGGCGGCGGTCGCCTCGCCGATCCACTCGAAGGCGGCCGCGGCGGAGTCCCCGGTGACCGACAGCACGGTCGAGCGCCAGTCCGGGAGGGTGGCCTTGGTCATGAGGTGGATCGAGCCGACATCGGCCGTCCGGGGATTCACCGGATCCTCGTAGGTTCCCCCCGGGGCGAAGAGCCCCACCCAGTCCTCGAGGGTCGCCCCCGAGGTCAGGTCCAGCGCCCGGGCCGCCCGGGCCGTCCAGTCGTTCCAGTCGACCACGCCCACGGCGGCGCCCTACAGGTAGGCGCCCGGACGGTCGGGGGTGCCGTCTCCTCGGGGCAGGCTGCGCTGGCGCATCTCCTCGAGCTGGGCCCGGGCCGCCATCTGCTGGGCCATCAACGTCGCCTGGATCCCGTGGAACAGTCCCTCCAGCCACCCCACCAGCTGCGCCTGGGCGACACGCAGCTCGGCCTCGGAGGGCACCTTGTCGTCGGCGAAGGGCGGAGCCATGCGGTCGAGCTCGGCCGCCAGATCGGGCGACAGCCCCGAGGCCAGCTCGCGCACCGACTGCTCGTAGATCTCCCGGAACCGGGCCCGCCCCGCCTCGTCCAGCGGTGCGTTGCGCACCTCCTCGAGCAATTGCTTCACCATGGAGCCGATACGCATGACCTTGCCCGGCTGCTCGATCGACTCCCTGGTGTCCCCCGCCCCCTCCGCGGTGCCGACGGCGCCGTCCGGTCCCCCGGCCTCGCCGGCGTCGAGCCGGGTCAGCGCCGGCAACACCTCGTCAGGCGCCACCGCGTCGGGTGGACCCGGCCCGTCGGGGCGGGTCCCATCACCGGGCCGATCGTCGGGTCGTGCCATATCCCCGCGATGCTACCGGCCGGGGCCGCCGTTCCCCGAGAGCCCGGGGACCCCAGCGTCGGGGCTACTCGACCGGCTCCCAGGCCAGCAGAGGGACGTACATCTCGGCCGGGGTGAGCGAACCGTGCCGGGCCAGGAGGCGTGATTCACCGGTGTCGGCCGGGTCGAGGAAGGCGGTGGGCTCGAAGGGGACCAGCGCCACGTCGCCCAACCGATCGGCCACCGCCGGAACCGGTTCCCCGCCGAGCCAGCCCTCCTCCACGACCTGGTCGAAGGTGCGGACCCAGGCCAGGTGCTCGAAGGCGGCGGCGGCGGCGGCGGCCACGTCGCCCGTGGCCCCCCGGCGGGTGTGGAGCCAGCGGAACCGGCCCTCGCCCGACAACAGGGTGACCCCCTCCATGACGTCGCCCCCGATGACCTCCACCGCGGGGCCGACCTCGACCTGGCCGTGGTCGGCGGTGACGACGAGCACGGTGCCCGGGGCGAGCCGGCCCAGAAGGTCGGCCACCAGGCGGTCGGTGGCGGCCAGCTCGGCGTCGTAGTGCTCTCCGAGCCCGGTGGCGTGGGCCACCCGGTCGATCCCGTCGTAGTAGGCGTACACGAAGGGGCTGCCGGCATCGACCAGCCGTCCCACCTCGACCACCAGTCCCGACGGCGTGTGCCAGCCGTGCAGTACGGCGTCGCCGAGATGGGCGGCTGTGAAACCGGTGGGCCCGTAGTCCGAGCGCGACACCACCGGGACTGGGTCGCTCCCGGGAAACGACGGGAACTTCTGGAACCGGCCCGGGGGCACCGACCGGCGGGCGTCGGCGGACCCGAGCCGCCAGCTCAGGACGTTGAGGATGGCGTCGTCGACCCGCACCCGGTACCCAACCACGCCATGGACGGCCGGTGGGAGGCCGGTGACCAGGCTGGTCAGGGCGGTGGCGGTCGTGCTCGGGGCGACCGAGGTGAGCACGCTGGCGGTGGCCGCCGCCAGGGTCGGTGCCGACGCCGCCCGGGCGGCCAGCTGCTCGGCACCCAGTCCGTCGAGGACCAAGAGGACCACCTGTCGGGCCCGGCTGACCGGATCGGGGAGCCACCCCGGGCCCGGGTCCGAGGACCCCGAAGCCCGGGCCAGCAGGGCCGGGACCAGATTGGTGAGGCAGGGGCCGTCGAACTCGGGCAGGACCGGGTCCGGCGTCATCGGGCCACAGTAGGGCGCCGTCCGGAGACACCGCAGGCCCCCACGGCCCCCGCAGTAGCATGGGGCCGCGTGAAGGTCTCGACCCGGGGCGACTACGCCAGTCGCGCCCTGCTCTCCCTCGCCCTCCAGGGGGCCCAGACGGTGCCGACGTCGGTGCGGGACATCGCGGAACGGACCGGGCTCCCCCAGCCCTACCTCGAGCAGATCCTCCTGGCCCTCAAAGGTGCCGGCCTGGTCCGCTCCAAACGGGGGGTCGGCGGGGGCTACGTCCTCGCCCGGCCGCCCGACGAGATCACCCTGGCCCAGATCGTCTCCGCCGTCGACGGGCCGATCGTGGCCGGTGACTTCGGGCCGCCCCACGCCGACGGGGCCTGCGACCACGAGGGCCAGTGCGTGCTCCTCGCCGTGTGGGCCGACGTGGGCGACACCATCCGCGAGTACCTCTCCTCGTTCACCCTGGCCGACATGGTCACCCGAAGCCAGGGCGGTGTCGCCGGTCCACCGCCCGGTGGCCCTCCCCCGCCGGCGGTCACCCGGCCGGTGGCCGCTCGTTCCAACGGTCGATAACCGGCACCTGGCGTTCCCAGCCGAGGACGCCCACCGTCCCCGCCTCCAGGGCCAACAGTCGGCCGCCGGCCGGGGGCAGGCCGACCCAGCGGGCGGCGAGCACTCGCAGCACGTGGCCGTGGGCGAAACACAGGGTGTCCCCGCCCGCCGCCCGGGCCGCCTCGATGACCCGGTCGACCCGCCGGCCCACCTCGGCCGCGGTCTCGCCCCCCGGGACCCCGTCGGCCCAGAGGGTCCAGCCCGGGGCCCCCTCCCGGATGTCGTCGGTCGTCCGGCCCTCGTAGTCCCCGTAGTCCCACTCGACGAGGTCGGCGGTGACCTCGGCCCGGCCACCGAACCCGGCCAGTTCGCAGGTGGCCCCGGCCCGGGACAGGGGGCTGCTCAGCACCCGGGCGAAGCTGCACCCGGCCAGGGCCCGCCCGACGCCGAGCGCCTGGGCCACCCCCTCGGGCTCGAGGGCCACATCGGTCCGCCCGGTGTGTCGGCCGGTCCGGCTCCACTCGGTCTGTCCGTGCCGGACCACGAACAGCTGCGGTCGCCGGCCCTCATCCACCCCTCCACCTGAACACCGCTCGGACCACCCGGGCAATTCGGGGCCGGCCCCGGAATGCCGGCATCCGGTCCGGCGTTAGAGGCGTATGACTGGGTAGAGACCCCGGTGGGGACCGAGATCAGCTGACAGGTGAGACACATGGCGACGAAGGCGAGTGCTGGGACGATCGACAGCCTGGGGCTGTTGCTCCGGGACCTCGATCACTACCCCATGCCCAACCACGACGAGCAGGTGGCGCTGGCCAAGCGGGTCACCGCCGGCGACGACGAGGCCCGCAAGCAGATGGTGGCGGCCAACCTGCGGCTGGTGGTGCACTGGGCCCGCCGCTACCAGGACCGCTGCGTGGACATGGCCGACCTGGTCCAGGAGGGCACCTTCGGCCTCCTGCGGGCGGTGGAGAAGTTCGACTGGGAGCGGGGCTTCCGCTTCTCCACCTACGCCACGTGGTGGATCCGCCAGGCCCTCCAACGGGCCGTCCAGCAGCACGGTCGCACGATCCGGATCCCTCTCGAGGTGGGCGAGCGGCTGCAGCGCCTGGACGCGGTGACCGCCGAACTGGCCGGCCAGCTGGGTCGGCCGCCGACCGACGACGAGCTGACCGAGGCCACCGGCATGACCCAGGCCGAGCGCGAGTCCCTCGAGAACGTGGCCCGGGTGGCGGCCAGCCTGGACCAGCCGGCGGCGGCCGACTCGACGACCACCCTGGGCGACCTGGTCGCCCCCGACGGCCAGGACTGGCCGGCCGACGTCGACCAGTCGTTGGTGCTCGAGCGGGTCCGTGACGCGGTGGACCGGTTGCCCGGGATCCAGCGCGACGTGCTGCGCCTGCGCTTCGGGTTCGACGGCGACTCGCCGGCCTCCCTGCAGGCCACGGCCGAGCGGTTGGGCGTCGGCGTGCGCCGGGTGCGCCGGGCCGAAGAGGAGGGCCTGGCCGCCCTCTCGGCCGACGACGACGTGGTCGGCGCCCACCAGGCTGCCTGAGCCCCGCCCTCCGGGCCGTCAGCCCGGGGGGGCCGGCGGGTCGGCGAGGACCGAGGACAGGTCGGGCGGGAGCGGTGAGCGCCAGGTGACCCGGGCGCCGGTCGCCGGGTGCTCGAAACCCAGGCGGGCCGCGTGCAGGAAGAGGCGCCCGGGCACCAGCAGCGTGCCCCCCACCCGGGCCCGGCGGCCCCCGGGGCCGCTGGCCCCGTAGCGGTCATCGCCCACCACCGGGTGACCGATGGCCGCCAGGTGGACCCGGATCTGGTGGGTTCGCCCGGTGTCGAGGGCCAGCTCGAGCAGGGTGGCGTCGATCGGCCGGTCGACCCGCCCGATCACCCGGTAGGTGGTCCGGGCCGGACGCCCCTCCGAGGAGACGGCCATGCGGGTCGGGCTGCGGGTCGATCGGCCGATCGGCGCCTCCACCGCCCCGCGGTCCTCGTCCACCGACCCGGCCACCAGCGCCTGGTAGCGACGATCGACGGAGCGGGCCGCGAGTTGGGCCGTGAGGGACCGGTAGGCCCGCTCGCTGCGGGCCACCACCAGCAGGCCCGAGGTGCCCCGGTCGAGACGGTGCACGATGCCGGGGCGCTCGGGCTCGCACAACCCCCCGGCCACCAGCTCCGCCAGGTCGGGGAAGCGGGCCAGCAGCCCCGACACCATCGTCCCCTCCCGGCGGCCGGCCCCGGGGTGGACCACCAGCCCGGCCGGCTTGTCCACCACGACGAGGTCGGCGTCGGCGTGGACCACCTCGAGGTCGACGCCCGGATCGGCCAGGGGAAGGATCGGGCCCTCGGGCGGCAGCTCGATCTCGACCACCACCCCCTCGGCCAGGACCTGGCTGCGCCCGGTGGCCTCGGCCCCGGCCACCCGGACGCGGCCACCGGCCACGAGCTCGGCCGCCCGGGCCCGCGAGACCCCGGTCAGCAGGGAGACCGCCCGGTCCAACCGCACCCCGTCGAGCAGGGCCGGGACGGTGACCACGACCGGCTCGGTGCTCACGGCGCCCGTCCGGGGGCCCGCCGCCACGAGAAGATCGCGGCCAGGATCACCCCGACCGTGATGCAGGCGTCGGCCAGGTTGAACGTCGGCCAATGCGGGAAGGTCACGAAGTCGACCACCTGGCCGTGATGGCCGCGCAGGGCCCGGTCGGCCAGGTTGCCCAGGGCCCCCCCGAGCACCAGGCCCAGGGCCACCGCCATCCCAGTGCTGCTGGCCCGGCGGGCCAGCCAGGCCAGGGCGCCCACCAGTACGACGGCGACCGCCGCGATCACCGGGGCCGCCCCGGTGAACAGGCTGAAGGCGGCGCCCGAGTTGTACCCGAGGGCGAGGCCGAAGGGGCCGATCACGTGCACCGGGCGGCTCAGGTGGGCCACGGCCAGGGACTTAGTCAACTGGTCCAACGCCACTACGAGGACGGCGACCCCGAGGGTCACCGCCAGCCGCCGGACGGGGCGGCCCGGACCCTCCCCCGGCCCGACCGGGGCCGGCCCCTCGCGGGTCGCCCCGGCCTCGCCGGGGGCGTCGCCCGGCCCGGGCGCCGGGGTCAGCGCCGCGACAGGCCCCCGCTCTTGCAGGCCACGCAGAGCCGGGCGTAGGGCAGAGCCCGCAGCCGCGGCTTGGGGATCGCCTGATGGCAGCGCTCGCACGCGCCGTAGGTCTTCTTGTTGATCCGGGCGACGGCGTCGTCGATCTCCTCGACGGCCAGGAGGGCCTGGGCCGAGAGGGCGAGATCGCGCTCTCGGTCCACGGTCACGGTGCCGCCCTCCCCGGACTCCTCGTCGAACTGGACGTCACCGGGCTCGCGCTCTTGGGCCAGTGAGTCGGCTTCGGCCTTCAGGTTGGTCGCCTGCTCGGAGTAGATGGCCCGGTCCTCGGCCAGCAGGACCCGCTGCTCGTCGAGGAACTTGGTGTCGGTGGCGTAAGGGCCGATCTTGGGCTTCTTCGGAGCCGCCTTCTTGGCCGGGGCCTTGGTGACCTTGACCGGGGGGGACTTCTTGGCCGGGGCCTTGGTGGCCCGGGCCGGGGCCGCCTTCTTGGCCGCGGGGGACTTCTTGGCCGCGAGGGACTTCTTGGGCGGGGTCTTGGTGGCCTTGGCCGTCTTGGTGGTCTTGGCCGCCTTGGTGGTGTTGGCCGGAGATTTCTTGGCCGGGGATCTCTTGGCCGGGGCCTTGGTGGCCTTGGCCGCGGTCTTGGCCGACCGCCCCACGATCACCGGGGCCTTGCGCTTCGGCGCGGGCGCCGTCTTCGTTGGGGTCATCGTCGTCCTCCTCTCCGGTCGGGAGCCCGACCGGCGACGCCTGGCGCGAGCACCGCGCGGCGACCAGGAGGCGGTGACCATACCGGACCACCCAACGGCGGGCAATCCGACCAGCTCAGAGGGTCCGGCCGGCGAGCCGGGCGAGGCGCTCTGCGGATCAGTCCGGGGCCGTCGGGGGAGCGCCCCCGCCGGGGGCGGCGCCGCGCAGGTCGAGGACCTGGCCACCGGCGTCCGCTGGGCTGGGGGACTCGGCGCCGTCGTTGGGGGCGGAAGCCGGGGGCCGGGGGCCGGGGCGACCGGCGTCGGGCCGGCCCGGGTCGGGAGGGGATTGGCCGGCCCGCGGGGCCTCGCCGCCGCTCGGACGCAGGGCCATGAGCGAGTTGGCCGGCTGGACGTTCTCCTCCACCCACTTGAGGACCTCGTTCAAGGTGGTGCGCAGCCGGTTCCGTTCGGACTCGAGGTGCCGGGCCATGTTCTCCACGTCGGTCGCCAGCTGGCCCCGCATTCCCTCGAGGCGGGTGACCTCCTCGCGCAACCGTTGCTCGGCGTCGGTCGAGATCTGGCGGGCCCGCTCCTCGGCCTGGGTCATGGTGGCCCGGGCCCGTTCCTCGGCCTGACCCAAGATCTCGGCCGCCTCGTTCTCGCTGTCGCGCTTGGTCTGGTCGACGAACTTCTGGGCCAGCAGCAGGGTCCGCTGGAGGGACTCGTCGGCCACCGGGTCGGCCGCCGCCTGGGGGGCCGGCGCCTCACGGCGCTCGCTCTCGACCTGGGCGATCCGCTCGGAGGCCTGGCGGAGGCGCTCGCCCATCTGGCGCATCTGCTCCTGGAGGGCCTCGGCCTCCACCGCCGCCTTCTCGAGGTACTCGTCGACCTCGTCGACGTTGTAGCCCTTCAGGCCA
>Ga0182024_10001410_pt1 | contig 62102 bp, 58 predicted proteins | sample P32metaG_FD_120480 | JGI IMG/M metagenome (GOLD analysis project Ga0182024, IMG submission 120480) | Permafrost microbial communities from Stordalen Mire, Sweden - P3-2 metaG (Illumina Assembly) | ecosystem: Environmental > Terrestrial > Soil > Wetlands > Permafrost | place: Sweden: Stordalen...
CAAAGTCAATGTATCTTCGAGCAGCGGCAAGAGGTCAACCTTGGTGAACCGATATTGTTTTCCCCGTGAATAGGCCAGAAAATCAGTAATGATGTTATTCAGCCGCTCGGATTCGCGTGTGACAATTTGCAGCAATTGCCGGTGCTCATCGCTTAGATCGGAAATACCGGAGAGCATTCCGACCGATCCGGCAATGGAAGTCAACGGGTTACGGATTTCGTGTGCGATGGCGGCTGCGAGCCGTCCCACCGCGGCCAGGCGGTCCTGCATGCGGACTTCGCGCTCAAGACGGCGGATTTCTGTCAGATCATCAAAGGTGTACACGTAACCGAAGTTGTCGCCGCTGGGAACTGTGAGCGCAGAGACCATAACCCGAAAGGTCTTTCGGTAAGTATTGGCAGCCACGAAGCGCACTTCGCCATGTGTGGGCTCGGGACCGACACTCGGCAAGGGATCGAGAAAGAACTGGTTCACGGGCTTACCCAGCAGATCTGACTCCGGATGGCCCAAAAGGGTTTGTGCGGCAGTGTTGGCCAGAGTAATGCGTCCATCGAGCCCGGTGGTGATGAGGCCGCCGCTGATGGACTGAATGATGTTCTCGTGCAGAGCCTGCAGGTTTTCCAGTTCCCCGCTGGTGTGCTTCAGCTTTACGTCCACCTGACGCAGCTTGGCGGACAATACCCCGGCGAGATAAGCAACTGCGAGATACGCGAATAGGTTCACGAAAATGATGGCCTGGAATCCGCGGAGCTCTGGATGCGACGACGAATAGGACGGAATGACCCCGAAATAAGCCAGTTCCAGTACCGTCCCATAGAGGATGAACGCCAGGGCAGCAGTCAGGTAGGCCCACAACCGGGGCAGGAGAACGCTGGCCACAATAATGACCAGTGGATAAAGAAAGTTGAGGGAACTGTCTTCGCCACCAGTCGCATAAACCACCAGGCTGACCAGGGCCAAGTCGGTCAGCACCTGCAAGACTGACTGAATGCGGAGATCCTGCCAGAAGGAAAGCAGAAGAAGATAAAAGACCGAAATCGCATACCACAGCAGAATGGCGTTGATGAATAGCCGTAGCGGTAAAGGCGACGGAGTGAGCCGGGCAATGGCCAGCTCAATCCCTAACAGAAATGTGAGAATGATGATGCGAACCTTGACCAGCCAAGCCAGCCACTGCCGCTCATCGAACATCGATTGCATGCCTGATCCAGATTCCTGTGCTCTTTCCCGAAAACACAGCCCATGTTATGGAAACTGCGATCTGGGCGTGAGAAGAGCTTTTCAGCGAGCAGAGTGGCCCGGGCTTGCATGTGCCCAGGCCACTCCGACCGAAAGACTCGCGTCTAGCCTGCCAGCTTGGCAATCATCGAGAACAATGGCATATACAACGAAATCACGATGCCACCCACCGAGACGCCCAATATTCCGATGATGACTGGCTCCAGCATGGCCAGCATGTCCTTGGTCGCAGCATCGACTTCATCTTCGTAGAAATCGGCGATCTTCTGCAGCATGGAATCCATGGCGCCGGTGGCCTCACCAACCCCGATCATCTGCGTCACCATGTTGGGGAAGACGCCCGATTCCCGGAGCGGGTCGACGATGGTGCGGCCCTCTTCAATCGCTTTGCGGACTCTCATCAATGCTTGTTCGAGCACAGCGTTTCCTGAGGTTTTTGCCGTGATCGTCAGACCTTCCAGAATCGGCACACCAGAGGTGATCAGCGTGCCGAGAGTTCGGGTAAAGCGTGCCACGGCGATCTTGCGCAGTAAGATCCCGACGATCGGCATCTTGAGCATTGCGTAATCGAGGTAGTAGCGACCCTTGGGATCTTTCCGAATCTGTTTGACCCCGACTACCAAGCCCACTCCCCCAAGAAGAAAGAACCACCAAAACTGGCCAACGAACGCACTGAGTCCAATCACAATGCGTGTTGGCAATGGAAGGGCAACGCCCAGGCCCACAAAGAGGTTGGCGAAGATGGGTACCACCCACTTCAACAAAGCACCCACGATCAATAGCGCCATACTGACCACGGCGACCGGATAAATCAGAGCCGACTTCACCGCTGACTTCAGTTTGACCGCCTTTTCTACATATGCGGCAAGACGTTGCAGAATGATGTCCAGGATGCCTCCCGTTTCACCGGCCTCCATCATGTTGGTGGTCAGGTCATCGAAAGTCTTGGGATATTGCCGCATGGCATTGGCCAGAGTTGCACCACCTTCGACGGTGGTGCGGACGCCGTTCAATGTCTTTTGGAAAGCCATGTTCTCCTGGTTGGCCGCCAGAATCTCCAGGCATTGCACCAAGGGGAGACCGGCGTCGATCATGACCGAGAACTGCCGGAAAAAGATCGCGATGTCCTTGGTCTTAACTTTGCCGGTACCAAAGGTCGGCATGGAGAATTCTTTGCCCTTTTCGCGGATGGATCCCGCCGTGATCTGCTCGCGCCGCAACTGCGTGGCCAGCATTTGTTTGTTGGGCGCGTTCCGCTCGCCGCTGACTTTCTGCCCGGATGCATCCTTGCCCGAAAACGTAAAAACTGCCATGGTGACCTCTCCTGAACTTCTCTAGATTTCTGCCGCCCTAAATTCCTACTTGCAATTGCCGAAGCGGTTCGCTTTCGCGAAACCAGCCCCTTTGTTCCAAATTTCTTTCTACCGCTTGCCGGGCGTGGCTCCTTTTGCCAGAGGTGAGGCCTGCGCATTGCGATTCAGGAGACCCGCGCCACGGTTAATCATCTCCTGCAATTCATCCTGGTTGCTGGAACGCACCATCGCGGTTTCCAGCGAAATCTGCTTCTGGAAATACAAAGTCGCCAGCGACTGGTTGAAGGTCTGCATTCCGAATTTGTCCTGACCAGATTGCATGGAAGAGTAAATTTGATGGATCTTGTCCTCGCGAATCAGGTTGCGGACCGCGGCATTGGGCACCAGAATCTCCATCGCCATGGCGCGTCCCTTGCCGTCGGCTTTGGGCAGAAGGCTCTGGCACATGATGCCTTCCAACACCAGCGATAACTGTGCGCGAATCTGGGGCTGCTGGTGCGCCGGAAAAACGTCGATAATACGGTTGATGGTCGAAGATGCGGAGTTAGTGTGCAGCGTTCCGAAAGTTAAGTGGCCAGTTTCCGCGATTCGCAATGCGGACTCGATGGTCTCCAAGTCTCGCATTTCGCCGATCAGCACGACGTCTGGATCTTCACGAAGAGCGGCGCGCAGAGCGTCGGTAAAACTCTTGGTGTCAGCATGCAGCTCACGCTGGTTGACCACGCAATTCTTGTTCATGTGCACGAATTCGATCGGATCTTCGATGGTGAGAATATGGTCGTGCCGCTCCGTGTTGATCTTGTCGATCATGGCGGCCAGCGTGGTTGATTTGCCTGAACCGGTTGGGCCCGTGACCAGCACCAGCCCGCGTGGCTTATCGCACATCTTGCTCACCACAGCCGGCAGACCGAGCTGGTTGAACGACTTGATCTCGAACGGAATAAGACGGAAGACCGCCGAAGTCGCCCCGCGCTGATTGAAGACGTTGGCACGGAAACGAGCCAAACCCTTGAGGCCGAAGGAAAAGTCCAGCTCAAAGCTCTCTTCAAAACGGTGCTTCTGCGCGTCCGTCATGACGCTGTAGGCGAGTTGTTTGGTTTCCGCCGGCGTCATCTGCGGCAAGTCCAGTGGCACCAAGTGCCCGTGCACACGGATTTGCGGTGGCGAGTTGGTGGTGATGTGAAGATCGCTACCACTCATCTCCAGCATTCTTTTCAACAGATCGCTTAATGCCAGTCCCATAACTTTTCTTCCCTTCTTTCGTTCTCAGAACTCTAGTGAATGGTTTCGCGCGCCACTTCTTCGAGCGTGGTCATGCCAGCCGCCACTTTGATCAGCCCGCTGCGGCGCAAGGTGATCATGCCCCGCTCAATGGCTTTCTTTTTTAGTTCCACCGCGGAGGCTCCCACCAGGACCAACTCTTTGATCTCGTCATCCACTTCCATGACTTCGTACAGGCCGCAACGGCCCTTGTAGCCGGTGTTGTTGCAGGTAGCGCAACCCTTGCCTTTTTGGATTTTCACCGTCTTGGCTTCTTCTGGTGTGAATCCTTCTTCCAGCAGAGTCTGCTGCGGGACTTCCACGACTTCGGTACATTCCTTGCAAATTCGCCGGATCAGTCGCTGGGCGCAGATCAGGTGCACGGAGGTCGCGACCAGGAAGGGTTCAATACCCATGTTCATCAGTCGCGTGATGGTCTCCGGGGCGCCGTTAGTGTGAAGCGTAGACAAAACTAAGTGGCCGGTAAGCGCGGCTTTAATGGCGATTTCGGCAGTTTCGAAGTCTCGGATTTCGCCCACCAGGATGATGTTCGGGTCCTGCCGCAGGAAAGCGCGCAGCGCGGCCGCGAAGTTCAAGCCGATCTGCTCCTTCATCTGTACCTGGTTTACTCCGGCCAATTGAAACTCAACTGGATCTTCGGCCGTCATGATGTTCGTATCGGGCTGGTTCAGACGCGCAATCGACGAATACAGCGTGTTGGTCTTGCCGGATCCGGTTGGCCCGGTCACCAGTACCATGCCGTAAGGCTTGAGAATGGCTTTTTCAAACTTGACCAGCGATTCCGGCTCGAAGCCCAGCTTGGTCATATCGAGACGCAGGTTTTCTTTGTCGAGCAACCGCATCACGATCTTTTCTCCCCAGAGTGTGGGTAGCGTGCTGACGCGGAAGTCGAGTTGCTTCTTTTTTCCCCCAATTTGCATCTTCAGCATGATGCGACCGTCTTGCGGCAGGCGCTTCTCGCTGATGTCCAGCTTTGACATGATCTTTACGCGGGAAATAATGGCGTCCTTCAACTTGAGCGGCGGGGACATGATGCTCTGCAACACGCCATCAATTCGGAAGCGCACGCGGAACTCTTTTTCGTAGGGCTCCATGTGAATATCGCTGGCGCCGCGCTTGACTGCGTCTGTCAGTACAAGGTTCACGAGCTTGACGATCGGCGCTTCATCGGCGGCCCGTTCCAGATCGGCCAGCCCGATTTCCTCTTGCTCCGATTGCAGTTCGACGTCGGCTTCGTCCATGTCCGTAATCGACTGCATTACCTGCTCGAGATCTTCTTCCTTGGTGGTGCCGTAAGCCTTGTCGATCCCTTCGAGGATGGAACTCTCGGAAGCCACCACCGGCTCAATGTTGAAGCCGGTCATGAACTTGATATCGTCCATGGCAAAGACGTTGGTGGGATCAACCATGGCGATGGTCAGGGAAGCACCCACGCGGCTTAAGGGGAGAATCTGGTAGCGCTTGGCGGTTTCAAACGGGATGAGCTTGACGACGGAAGCGTCGATTTCAAAATAGGAGAGATTGATAGCCGGAACACCGTACTGGCGGGAGAGGAAATTGGTGACGTCTTCGTCACTTAGGAAACCCAGCTTCACCAAGGCGGAGCCCAGGCGGCAGCTGGTCTCCTTCTGCACCTTCGTTGCCTGCTGCAGCTGCTCTGGGGTTATGACCTTCTCTTTTACAAGAAGATCACCCAGCCGTTGAGACATACTTTCAATCTCCTAAGTCTTTGCGACACAAAAATGCCACTCGCTGTGTTTGGCTCACGCGGACTCGTGGCTGTTTGTCAGGGGACACAGGCAACGTGTTTCGCGTTGACATAAATTGTCAACGCAGATGGGTTACCGCACCAGTAACTTTGGTTCCATAAGGGTAGGTGTACTCTCAGCAACTTATAGAGTTATCAATCGCGGAGACCGCATAAATAGCGGAAAACCGCAGTTTGTTAGTACAAAATTAGAACAAACTTCGGCAGTGCTGAGAGAACACTTTGGTAACCGGTGCTATGCTTTGGGCGTTACGGGGCGGAAACAGCGTGGCGCGAGAAGTGCGATCAGAAACAGGCTGGATCGCTGCATGGGCAGGGTTGAAAATGTCACTAAACGTGACCAGGTCGCGACCAACTTTGAGCGTGGCGACGATGAAGAGGCTGATGGTTGCGTTATTGCTCGGCGGCGCGACTCTGTGCGCTCCAGTCCCGCGCGCGCCTGCCCAGGCTGCCGACAAGCCCTTGTTCCACGCCGAGTCGGATCAGGTTTTGGTTCCAACTTACGTATACGACCGGACGCTTATGGCTTCGGCCCCGTTGGCTTGGCCGTACCGCAGAAGCGGCTAGAACTGGAACAAAGGCGAGATCGCCGATTTGCCCCGCAGGCTTTTCATGTCTTCCAAGATGGGAAGGAACAGACAATTCAGAAGGTTACCGCCCAACACACGACTATTTGTACGTGGGCTCAAGATAGTGTGGGCGAGCATTGCGAATACTCGGACACACCGACGGGAAAGTGGAGAATCCCGGACGAGGGGACACCCGGGATCCCACCGCCTGAGATGCATTTCTATGTAATCGCTTATGCGCCGGCACCGTCGCCTGATGGGTCTTGTCATCGAATCGAAATTAAAGTGGATCGCCCTAACTCGAGGGTCTATGCCCGCAGCCAGGACTGCAACACCAAGCATTCGCCTTCCGATCCCCTGAACGGAACGTCTTTCGGCAAGCAACTGGAGACCTCTCTGAATCGCCAATGGTGGAATGGGCAGCCGTATGCGACGATCGGCACTCTGGGGACGATCTACGGGAAGGACGGTATGCTCGCTGCACGTTTCAGTGGGTTGGGTTGTTGTTCCCCTGACATTCCGAGTTTTGTTTGGGGCGGCATCCGATTCCCCGACACTGCTTATCGGTTGCACAGGACGACAGAACTGAGGGCAAGCTGCTTTCCGTAACGCGGCTGTGGCCGCGCAGGAAGCCGCAGCGGCCAATTTTGCTCCCCAGTACGTGCCTCTGGTTAGCAAAGGCGGTAAATGAGGCCTTCGATGAAAATGGCGATCTTCGCGATTCCATCTGGTATAACCAGCCCGGCATTGGCTTGGCCAAGAAGCACACTGCCTACATCGAACAAGCGTTTCGCTGGGCCCACGCGGCCGATCCGCAAGCCTTGCTTTTCTACAACGAAACAGGAGGCGAAGCGGTAAACCACAAGTCAGACGCTGTGTACAAGATGGTCAAGGACTTTAAGCGGCACGGCGTGCCTATCGACGGTGTGGGATTGCAAATGCATATCTTTAATCCGCTTCACCAAGCTCGGCGTGCAGGTCCAAATCACCGAAATGGATGTCGCTCTACCCGTGGATGCCGACGGCAGCCCTTTGCATCCCGATGATCTGTCCCGACAAGCGGAAATCTACCGTCAGATCGCCACGACCTGCTTGCACCACCCAGGCTGCACCGCCTTCCAGACCTGGGGTTTTACCGATAAACACTCCTGGATCGGGCGGTTCACTCATGGGACCAAGGGTGCAAGCCTTCTTTTCGACCGGCAGTATCATGCAAAGCCTGCTTATGACGCGGTCCGGCAGTCCTTCACGGCGCAGCCCGCGAAGTAGTGGGGAGGAACTGCGAGAACACTGCACGTCACTGCCGCGGTTCGCGTCCGGCTTTATAATGAATCGCTCGCCCCCACGTTGTAATCGTAGTGGGGAAGGCTGTGATTCGCGTGGCTGCTCCCAATTCAACCCGCCTCCCAGAAAAAACTTCCAGCCGGAAGAAACTTATCATTGTGGTGGCAGTGTGCGCTCTCCTGCTTTTTGGAATCCTGCTTTCCCAGTCTTCTTTTGATCTGCCGTTTCTGAATCCGCAGAACAATCAGCAACCCCTGTTCTTCGTCGCGCTTTCGATCACGATCTCTCTACTATTCGTGGCACTGACATTCGTGCTGGTGCGGAATCTTTTGAAAGTTTTTGCGGAACGAAGGCTGGGTGTGCTGGGCTCCAAATTCCGAACCCGTCTGGTTGTCGTCAGCCTGCTGCTTTCATTCCTTCCCGTGATCGTGATGTTCTGGTTCGCCTACGGGCTGATGAACCGCTCAATCGAAAGATGGTTTTCCAGTCCGGTAGAGGAAGTGCGCCAGCAAACAGCTACCATGGCGTCATTGCTTTCGAAGTATGCCTGGCAGAATGCGCACGCCGAGGCCGTTTCCATGGCGGCCACTCCGGAGACGCAGTATGCCTTTACGGGTCACAGCTTTTCGCCGGTCGTGGAAGAATTCCGGCGGCACGAACCTACATTGCAAGCTGGATTTGCCGTCGCCATCAACGATGGCGAAGCTGAAGCCAGTTTCGGAATCCCAGTTCCGTGGCCGCAGCTTAAGACCAGGATTCCCTTCGAGAAACTGGCATCCGACACTCCGGTGCCCACTTTGACGTTGAATCAGACCGAATACATTCTGGGAAGCGCACCGGTCGGCGATCACGGATTGATTCTGGTCGCCATGCCTTTGCCGAAAAAATTTTCTGAGACAGCCAGGGAGATGGAAGTCAGCCAACAGCGCTATCTTGAACTCAGTCGTCAGCGCAAGCAAGTACGCCGCATTTACATGGAGTTGTTGCTCTTGCTCACCGTTGTGGTTCTTTTCGCCACGACCTGGCTGGCATTGTTTCTTTCGAAGCTGGTCACGCGTCCCGTTGCAGCACTCGCAGAGGCGACCCAGGAAATTTCCCGCGGACGGCTTGATTACCGCGTGGAAGTGCGCGCAGCCGACGAAATTGGAGACTTGGTGCGGTCATTCAATCGCATGGCGGAGGAATTGGAAGTCAGTCGCCGTCAGATTGAAGCGTCCAGCCGTGAACTTGGCGCGGCCAATATTGCTTTAGAGCAGCGTCGCCGTCACATCGAGACCATCCTGGAAAGTATACCAACCGGAGTGCTTTCGCTGAATGCGGAGCGGCGCATCACTCATGTCAACCAGGCACTGCTTCGTCTTTTCCATCCCGTACGGGAAGAAAATGGTGCTCCGGCAATTTTGACTGGGGCACAGCTGCGGGACGTCTTCACGCCCGAAGTTCTGGAAGATCTGGAGCCGCTGCTGCGGCGGGCCGACCGCATGGGCACGACTACTACCCAAATGGAAATGGTGGTGCAGCGCGCCACGCTCAATGTTGCGGCCACAGTTGCCACACTTCGCCATGAAGGACAGCGCCTCGGTTATGTTTTGGTATTTGAAGATTTGTCCGACCTTCTCAAGGCCCAAAAGCAGGCGGCATGGCGCGAAGTGGCACGCCGGGTCGCTCATGAAATCAAGAACCCGTTGACTCCGATCGCTCTCTCCGCGGAACGGATTCGTCGGCATCTCGAACGCGGGAATCCTCCCGATGCGGCTTCGCTCGAAATTGTTGATAATTGCGCCGAGACCATTGCCGGAGCCGTCGAGACAGTACGAACTCTCGTCGACGAGTTTTCTACTCTGGCCCGCTTCCCCGCCTCGCAGCCTCAGCCTTCCAACATCAACCCGATCGTGGAGAACGCATTGTCGATGTTCAACGGACGATTGGATGGCATCCATGTGCGCACTTCTCTTGCGGGTGATCTACCCAAGGTCATGGCCGATGCCGAAGCCATCAAGCGGGCGCTGGCCAATTTGGTCGACAACGCAGCTGAGGCCATGCAGGATTCGCTGCTGCGTGAAATTCAGATCTCCACTTCCCTGGTCGCCAGTCGCGATGCGGTCGAGATCAGCGTCTCTGACACCGGACACGGCGTGACCCAGGAATTGAAAGAACGCCTATTCCTGCCCTATTTTTCCACCAAGAAACGGGGAACAGGTCTCGGCTTGGCCATTGTGAGCCGCATTGTTGAAGATCATCATGGTTCCATTCGAGTGGAAGAAAACCGTCCTGTTGGCGCCCGGTTCGTAGTCGAGCTGCCGGTCGTGTCCGAAGCTATCGGCGCCGTCACCGCTCAGCATGCATAACATTCTCATCGTAGATGATGAACCCACGATCCGGCAGTCACTCCAGGGTGTGCTGGAAGACGAAGGTTACAAGACGGAGTGCGCCGAAAGCGGCGAGGCTTGCCTGGAACTCCTCCGCAAGCATACTTTCGATGTCGCGCTCCTGGATGTCTGGTTGCCTGGCATAGACGGTTTGGAAACGCTGCAAAAGATCCGCGACCTCGAGAACGCACCCGAGGTCATTATGATCTCTGGACACGGCACGATCGAGACCGCCGTTCGGGCTACCAAACTAGGTGCTTACGACTTCCTGGAAAAGCCGCTGTCCATCGATAAAACCCTCGCCTTGATCAAGCACGCCATTGACGCTAACCGCCTGCGCCAGGAGAATCGCGAACTCAAGCGCCAACTCACTCCCAAGAGCGTCATCGCCGGCGATAGCATTCCCATGAAAGCCCTGCGCCAGCAGATCCAGCTTATGGCGCCCACGAACGGCCGCGTGCTGATTTATGGCGAATCGGGCACGGGAAAAGAATTGGTCGCCCACGCCATCCACGCCCAGAGCCTGCGCAAAAATGAAATGTTTGTCGAAGTGAATTGCGCCGCGATCCCCGAAGACATGATCGAAAGCGAACTCTTTGGTCACCGCAAGCATTCGTTTCCCGCGGCGAGTGTCGACAAGGAAGGCAAGTTCCAGAAAGCCCACGGCGGGACCCTGTTTCTCGATGAAATTGGTGACATGAGCCTAAAAACGCAATCGAAGGTTTTGCGTACTCTCGATGAACAGCGATTCATTCCTGTGGGCAGCGACGAACCTGTTACCGTCGATGCTCGCATCATCGCCTCGACCAATAAAGATCTCGAAGAAGAAATCTCACGGGGAAATTTTCGCGAAGACTTGTTTTATCGCTTGAACGTGATTCCGTTCTCAGTCCCACCCTTGCGCGAACGCAAGGAGGATGTCCCACTGCTGGCTCGTCACTTTCTGAAGGAGTTTTCCGCCGCTTACGGCCGCCGCCTGCGCGAAATCAGCGACGACTCGATCGATACCCTGATGCGTTACACCTGGCCGGGAAATGTGCGGGAATTGCGCAATGTGATCGAGCGCATTGTCATCATGAATCCTGCTACCATTCGTTTTGAGCGCAAGCACTTGCCGCCGCTGGTCTATCGCGATGGCACTCGTCGCGCCGCTGGGGCCGAGTTTTCCACTTTGCACCAGGCCCGCGATGCCTACGAGCGCGACTATATCTTAAAGAAACTTGATGATAATCACGGGAACGTGAGCCGCACCGCGGAAGCGCTCGGCCTGGAACGCAGCCACCTCTATCGCAAAATGAAGGCTCTGGGGATTGCGGTGAAAGAGTAGAGATCGGCTACCGCTTGATCATGTGGATTTCAGCGCCATTCTTGAGAAACTTTACTTCGTCCATGAGCTGGTTGATCAGATAAATCCCTCGGCCACCATTTGAGTAAAGATTCTTTCCCTGCACCGGGCTGGGAATCGAATCAGGATCGAAACCTTCCCCGGGATCACGCACCACGATCAGCATGCCCCGGTTCTCATCGCAGGCCACGTCACACTCAATCACCTTCGATGGATCAGCCTTGGCGCCATGCACGACGGCATTGGCGAGCGCTTCCGTCAACGCCAATTCGATTGCGTCTTCTTTGCCTGCAACCGACTTCATCTGGACCACAATTTTCATCACTTGCTGCACCACCGGATCGATAGCATTCTTGTCGGCAACCAACTTCACGTTGAGCTTGAGGATCAGCTTGTCCGCATCAAAGTCAACCGTTGGCACAAACGAAGCGGCATCGTCAGCCATTTTTCGGGCGGATCCCGCCAGCCGTTCTAGCTGCCACCGCCAATCTAATTCTTCCACGAACTCATGTGACTCCCGCCAATCCGATTTCACTTTGACGAAGAGCTCAAGAAAAACCTTCGTTCCCACCATCTCTTCAATCTGCAACCGGGCGGCGGTGCCGATCTTCTTCAGCATTTGACCGCCCTTCCCCACCAGAATTCCCTTCTGACCTTCCCGTTCGCAGTAGATTGCGGCCGCAATGCGAGTGAGCTTCTTCCCTTCTTCGAACTGTTCAATCACCACCGTCGTCGCGTACGGCACTTCTTCACTCGTCTCCATTAGCACTTGCTCACGGATGATCTCCGCTGCCATGAAACGTGTCGGTTGATCAGTGAGTTGATCTTCGGGAAAGTATCGCGGCCCTTCAGGCAGAGTACGGATCACCTTGTCTATTAGCAGATCCAGCCCTTCATGTTTGCGGGCGGAGAGCGGAATCACTTCTTTGAACGTATGCAACTTGGAATATTCCGCAATGATCGGAAGCAGCTTGCTTTTGCCTCCCCGAAGCAGATCAATTTTGTTCAGAAGGAGAAAAGCCGGGGTCTTCGATCGCTTCAATATCTCGAGGACGGTCTGATCGTCGGGACGAGGCTTCTTGGATGCATCCACAATCAACAACATCAGGTCGCAGCCTTCCATCGCTTCTCGTACTTCGCCCATCATTTTCTTTCCAAGAGAACTGTCCGGCGTGTGCACGCCGGGCGTATCAATCAGCACAACCTGACCGCCTACTCTGCCTTTTTGCCTGGGAACTTGAATAATTCCGAGGATGCGATTGCGCGTGGTTTGCGGCTTGGGGCTGACAATAGCCAGCTTTTCGCCGACCAACGCATTGAGCAGGGTGGACTTGCCAGCATTAGGACGACCGAGGATGCATACGAATCCGGAATGAAAGGCCATGAATGACGAGCGGGAATGGGGCTGAATCGAGTATGCGCCTCAAAGACTATATCAGTTTCATTTGCTTCTGCTGCGTCAACTTCGGTTTCGTTACCGAAATCCGGACACGTTGCACTTTCCGCTTGGTTGACTCCAGGACTTCAAAGCGCAGTCCGTCATCTTCGATCACTTCCCCTTTTTGCGGAATTCGTCCTGCCAGCTCGCTCACCAAACCCGCGATGGTTGCAGATTCTCTGCCCCCCGGCCGCATGCCGAACAACTCATCAAGCCGGTCCACATCCATGTTGCCGGGCACAACATAAGAGTGGTCACTTTCGCGTAACACTTCAGCTTTTTCATGTTCATCGCCAATTTCGCCCACAATTTCCTCGACCAGATCTTCGATCGTGACCAACCCGGCAACGCCACCGTACTCGTCCACGACGATCGCCATGCGGATATTGTTCTTCTGCATTTCGCGCAGGAGATCGCTGCCCAGCTTGCTCTCTGGAACAAAATAGACGTCTTTTCGCATCAGCGAATCCACGGTGCGGATGTGCGCCTCGGTGTCGGGCACCTGCAGCACATCTTGCGCATGCACGATCCCCACAATATTGTGAATCGTGCCTTCAAACACCGGCACACGAGAGAACGGCTTCGTCCGCAATAGTTCAATGAACTGCTCGACCGTGGTATTGGTTGGCACGGCAACGATTTCTGGACGTGGCTTCATCGCGTCGCGCACCGTCTTTTCGCCGAATTCAACCACCGACTGGATCAGGTCGCGATTGCTTTCGTCGAGAATGCCCTCTTCCTGTCCGGCCTCGATCAGCGCATCCACGGCTTCTGCTTGGGTCTCCGGCTGCTCCTCAGAGTGCTCTTTCGTCAATGCCGCAACCGACTGCAGGAAACCCAGTACCAGGGTCACTGGCAGCACTGCATAAATGAGGATTCGTAAAAGAAAAGTCCAGCGGACCAGCCACTGACCTTTGGTACGAGAAAAAAGCACCAACGGCAGGAAGCGATTAAACACGATCACAACCATGATTAAACTCAACGTGGCCTGGAGGATTTCCTGCACACTCCAAGCGCGATCGCGAAACACCGCAAACCCGACCAACAGCGCAATGGCCGCCGTGGTAAGTTGAGTGAGAACCGCCATGGAAAGCGCCGCTCGCTCACGGCTTACTCCCAGTTTCGGCTCAACACTTTGTTCAAACGTATCAATGTTTTCCTGAAATTCTCGCGATAAGAACCTGCCGATCTCCGTATAGACGCGGTCCACATACGACGCCAGGGTCAGCAGCTCAAGCAACAGCAGAAACCCGATAGCAATGGCAAGATTCATTGACTTGATCGTCTCGTGCGGCCGCGTCGATCCGCAGGTCTGGCGTTGGTATTCCTTCGCGTCCATTGCGAAGTCTTTTCGCCCTTTGCGGTCAAAGCGCTTTCACGCTCCTCACCTCTCTCAATCAATCCCAGCGGCAGTCCGAGTGATTTTCTCAAGCGCCGTTCCTTCCGCGCCATTTCTCCATGGTCGCTTTCGTGGTCGTATCCCGCGAGGTGAAGCACGCCGTGCAATGCAAGAATCTTGACTTCCTCCGCTCTCGAATGCGCTAGCAGCCGTGCATTCTTCGCAGCGATCTCTGCGGAAATTGCCACGTCGCCTGCGAAAACATCCGCCAACCCGGAAGGTGCCGGGAACGAAAGCACGTCCGTCGGCTGGTTCTTGCCCCGGAAGCGACGGTTCAATTTTCGCAACTCACGGCTGCTGGTCACGAGCACGTTGACCTCACCCTGCAACCGGACAGCACGTTTGGCTTTCGTGACAAATCGGGACAATGTCGCCTCACCCAATCCCGCAACTGCCTTTCGAAGGATGACCAAGACTTCTTCGTGTCCTCACTGCCGGCTGAGGTAGTTTCCCCGTTCAAAAGAAACAGGAGGGCCAAATCCTGGCACTCTCCTGAATAATGCTATTCCGCTTATTCTTTGGTTTCCACTTCCGTCGATAACACCGCGGTTTTCGCCTGACTCATATCCTTCTGATCATGGTCGCCGTTGCTTGCGGTTTTCGACTCAAGCAGCGGCAGCTGTTCCGCTTGGGCCTTGCGCTCGTCGTAAGCGCGAATAATGCGCTGCACCAAATGGTGGCGCACCACATCGGTATCGTCGAAATAGGAGAACTTCAGTCCTTCGACGTTTTTCAGGATGTCCACGGCTTCCAGCAACCCACTGCGCCGGGCATTGGGCAAATCTATCTGCGTCACGTCGCCGGTGATAACGGCCTTGGAGTTGAATCCCAGGCGCGTAACGAACATCTTCATCTGCTCGGACGTCGTATTTTGCGCTTCATCCAGAATTACGAAGGAGTCATTCAGCGTGCGCCCGCGCATGAACGCAATGGGCGCGATCTCGATCACATTCTTTTCCAGATAGCGATCCACCTTTTCGGGCTCCAGCATGTCGTAGAGCGCGTCGTAAAGAGGCCGCAGGTAAGGATCAATCTTGTCCTGCAAAGTTCCCGGCAAAAATCCCAGCCGTTCGCCCGCTTCCACCGCCGGGCGCGCCAGGATGATGCGGTTCACGCGTTTGGCCAGCAGCGCGGAAATTGCCATCGCTACTGCCAAATAGGTCTTGCCCGTCCCCGCCGGGCCAATGCCAAACACCATGTCGTGCTTTTCGATCGCTTCCAGATACCGCCGCTGGTTCACGCTCTTGGGCTGCACCGTCCGGCGTCCAAATGAGCGTTGTTTCCCCGCCTCCGCCAACCCGCGCAACGTAACTTTGGGATCCGCGACCAGCACGCGCAACATGCTGTTCAAATCGCCATTGTTGAAGGCGTGTCCCGAACGCTGCAGATAGTCGTAATCGGAAAAGATTTGCTCCGCCCGCGCCACATCCTGCGGCGTTCCCTCGAGCGAAATGGAATTGGCGCGCAGGTCGACGTTGATATTCAGGCCATCTTCCAACAGCCGCACATTTTCATCCCGCGTGCCGAACAGGGTCTCAATATTAGGACTAATCTCGATGCTTTTTTTCATTCAGTCACTGCTGCTTTTGTCCGTCCCGTTGGATGCCGATAAGCGTCCCCACGGTAGCGACACTCCCGCCTCCTTCACGCACGAACTTTCTTTCTGTCTGGAGATGGAACCAGTCGAGATGCGCGCTCCCGAGGAAGCAACTACCATTGCGTAAAGGTTACCCCTGTCATATGAAGTGAGTCAATGCCGGAGGTTCAGGCCTCCATTACGCCCCTTCGCCCTTTGCGTCCGCCGCCGACGCTGGCACGGCCCGCTTCCCTGCCCAATCCCTAAGCGCTTCGATCTCTTCCGCGCGCGTCGTCGAAAGCGGCACGGTGGCTTTCAGAGCCTGGATCAGTGTCTGGGTGGTCAGCGGCTGCTTGCTGGAGAACGCCGCGTAGAGCGCTGTCTGCACCGCCGCTTCAATTTCAGCGCCGGAATATCCTCGTGCCGTCGACGTCACATGGTCCAAATCGAACTCCTCCGGATTTCGTTTTCGTTTTGTAAGCTGGATGGCAAATATCTGTTTGCGCTCGGCCTGGTTCGGCAAATCCACGAAGAACAGCTCATCAAACCGCCCCTTCCGGATTAACTCCGGGGGCAACGCACTTACGTTGTTGCACGTGGCCGCTACGAATACCGGCGCTTTGCGGTCTTGCATCCAGGAAAGAAACGACGCCAATAGCCGGGACGAAACACCGGCATCGGCCGACGCCGAATCCGGGCCGCTCCCGGCAAAAACTTTTTCGAGCTCATCGATCCACAACACGCAGGGCGCGAGTCCCTCCGCCACTTGAAATACTTTCTGAATTCGCTTTTCGGTTTCACCAATGTATTTGTCGAAGATTGCCGCCGTATCGAACTTGACCAACGGAATTTTCCATTCCCCGGCGATGGCCCGGGCGCACATGCTTTTGCCGCATCCCTGGACGCCCAAAATGATCACTCCCCGCGGAGGCTCCAACCCAAACTCTCGCGCGGCGTCTTCCCATGTGCCCTGCCGCTGTGCGAGCCATGCCTTCAGGTTCTCCAGGCCGCCCACACCGGACAGCGTGTCGGACACTTCCACAAAGTCGAGCATCTCCGAACGCCGCAACAGTTCTTTCTTCGCCTGCAACACATCGGTCACGATATCGGGCGTCAATCCGTACCGGGTTACCAGCGCCTGCGAAACCGCTCGCTCCGCCTCTTCTTCGCTTAGCCCGCGCAGGTTATTAGCCATTGCATCGAGGCCAGCCGAGTCCAGGTTACGACGCAGCGTCCGGGTCTTTCCTACTCTCACAATCATTTCGTCGATGATCTGACGCAGACGTTGCTTGTCGGGAAGCGGCAGTTCCAGGAATTCCACCAAGTTGGCCAATTCCGCCGGGATCACGATGGAGGGAGCAGTGATCACGACCGTTCGGCGGTTCTGCGAGAATTTCTGTCCTACGTCGCGCAGACGCCGCACCACCACCGGATCATCCATGTGGCGGTGAAAATCCTTCAGGATGAAAGCAGCATCGATGGAGATGCCTTCCAGGTTGCCGAGCACCTGCACCGGCTCGCGGCTGTTATAAATCGCTTTTGCCGCAATATCTGTCGAGTCGTGCCCGGTGCCGTCGCCAAAACTATCTGTGAGTATTGGATTGGCGCCATCGTTGCCGCAGCGGGCCAGACCGGAGGCAATGCTCCATTCGAACGCCGCCAGATTCAGAGAGCCGCAGGCCGCGCGAACCAGGCGCACTGCGTGCATTTCCTCCACGGTTTCCACCACCACGATCGGTGTAGAGGAATCGATTAGGATTTTCAGGCGCGAAAGGGCGTCCACCATATAAGTTTGACCTGTGGCAAGCTACTCCCGTAAAATAACCTATCCGCTACTCACCGGAACATCTCTTATAGAGAAACCCTGAGAAACGAAGGTAACTGTCCCACATGGCAAATCATTTTTCGGCGATGAAGCGCGCCCGTCAGACTGAGAAGCGCACCGCCCACAACCGCAGCAACACCTCCCAACTGCGAGGTGCATTGCGGGAACTGCGCGAGGGCCTGGCGAAGGGTGACAAAAAGACCGCCGAGCAGGTTTTCCGGCAAACCGTATCGGCCCTCGACAAGGCCATCCAGAAGGGCGTGATCCACGAAAATACCGCCTCGCGCTACAAGTCCCGCCTGAGCGCGCGCCTGAAAGCGCTGAAGTAGCCCGGATTCTACTTACCAGGTTTTAGCTCGACCAAGATAATAACGACGGCAGCCCTTCGGGGATGCCGTTTCGTTTTGCTGGGTAAGGATGTCGATAGCTGTTCAGAAGCGCGGAATCAGAAACCCAGTGTGCTTGCGATGCTCGTCGAAAGCGTCTCCGAATTGCTCGGAGAGCATTGCTTCTTCTTTTCTTGCCTTCACAGAATAGACAAGCAAGATCAGGAAAAAGGCCACGACTGCCCGCCACTTTTCGACTTCCAAGGCCGTCCCGACCAGGGCCAAGAGAACTCCAGAATAAATCGGATGTCGGAAATGAGCATAAGGGCCGGTGTTAATAAGTTTGTGATCGACTTTGATCGTGATTCGCGCGCTCCAGTACTCTCCCAACTCATGCCGTGCCCAGATCGCCAGAGCGATTCCCAACCAAATGAGGACAACGCCAAGATATTCCACAGCAGGAATCTCCGGCATGAAGCGCTCTCCCAGAATTGTGTGGCGCAGCCATGGACCAAAAAGAATTGTGAACGCGAGGACGACGAACACAAATACCCTGTACCGCGATATCAGCGATTCTGAGCTTTGAGTTTTGCGCACGTGGAATGCACTAACGAACCAATACGTAAGAAGGATCAGCCATGGGAGCTGTGCGAGCTTCCCGGGATCAACCGCCATGATTCACCCTCCTGCTAATTGCCGCCTTCTCACACCGGCAATTCTTCTTGCATCCATTCTGTTTCGGGTTTTGGTTGGGCTGTCAGGTCCAGCACCAGTTTTTCCAGCATCATCCGCTTGCTCGGGGGATTCGAGCGTAGGGCCAGATCGGTTTTTGCAACCAGGCGGATAGCTCGCGTCAGTTCGCGCTTGGATTTGTAGCGCCGTGCCTGCTTGATGATGTCATCGGCGGCGAAAGGCGGAACGCGGAAACCCTGCCACAGTGCGGCCCACAACATACGCTGATCGCGGACATTGCGCTCGAGGATCACCAGCATTTGCCGGAACGTCTTGGCCAGCATGTAGAGATGTCCAATCGCAGCCTCGTCGCCTTCGCCGGTGGTCAGGATTGCATCCAGCATTTCGAGGGCGCGCACCCGGTCTTTGGCGGAGATTGCATCGGTCAGCTCGTACAAAGATCGCCGCTTGGCTGCGAGTACCATGGTTTCGACGTCGCCGAGAGTGATGCGCTTTTTCTCTCCCACGTAGAGCATCAGCTTTTCGAGTTCGTTGGAGATCATCATCATGTCGTCGCCCAGTGCGTCCACCAGCTCGCGGGCTGCGTCGGGGTCAATCTTTACTTCCCGGGTCGCTCCGTATTCCCCGATCCAGCGCACCGCTTCACTTTCCTCGACTCGCGCCAGCTCCACAATGGCGCAATATTGGCCCATGGTCTCGCGGATGCGCTCGTAGCGCTCCTTGTCGGTCATATCCATGCGGCGCGTGTCGGCGGGAATGCTGATGTGATCGGCAATGAAGATCAGCACGGCATCGGGATTGGGATCTTTACAGTATTGCTTGATGGCAGCGAGTTTTTCGTCGTTCGATCCGCGGCCGAAAAGACTTTTTACACCACGAACGAAAAAAACCTGGAACGGCGCCATGAGCGAAGGCGTACGGGCACGGTCGAGAACTTCCGCCAAATCGGTCTCGGCGAGATCAAAGTCGAACATGCTGAAATCTCGAAGATCGGCGGGCACCAAATGTTGCAGGATGGCTTCGCGGCAGCGTTTGCGGAAGAAGACCTCGTCGCCGACAAACAGGTAAGCGGGACGCAGTTGGCGGGCTTCGACTTCAGAAACAAAGCGGTCGGCCTGCGCGAACGCCCGCATCAAAAACCCTCCAGAATGTTCGCCACCAAAGTTTGGGCAAAATCACGCGACAGTCGCTGGTAGGCTGGCGAATCTTCCTCGAAGAATGTCGCGAGATCGCTCGAGACCTCGTATTGCTCCCGGAACAAATAAGAAGGATTCTGATATAGAACCTTACCGTGCTTGTCCATCAGCGAGACTTTCATGGTGACCACCACCAGCGCGCTGGCAGCACGTCCGGTCTTCGAATCATAAGTGAGCGGCGACGCGTAGGTGGAAAGCACGGTTCCATGAAGAGTAGCATCCGCGTCGTCATTTTCCTCACTGATGATGTGGTAATGGGTGCGCGTCACCATTTCTCGAACGACTGCTTTCGTGAGGGTCTGCTCAATTTTGAAAGTCTGAGTTTGACTGGCAAAGACCGGCACGGCAATCGTGCGGACGCTCTCTGGAATTGAAACCGCGTGACCAGCGGTGTGATACCCGCATCCTGCGCCGAACAGGCAGATGAGCGCCGCCAGCATCGGCACGACACGTCTCACTGGATTTTTCCCCGGGGCCGGGTTGCGGCCATCGATTCCGCGCATTCCACCGCACCCGAGGCGGCGATTCGCAAGTTGTCCGATGCCACCCACAACCAGAAACTATTTTCATTATTCGCGTCGGGAACAATCGAGACCAGAATATTGCCCTGCCCGGCGGCATTCACATTGTTGGGGGCGTCTTCAGCCGCAAGGGTAATGATTACATGCTCACCCGCTAAAGCCTGCGACACTTTGGAAATATCCACCGCCTGCTGCATCTCTACGTACACCGCAAAGGCGTGTCCGTGGAAGATGGGAGCCTGTACCAGCAATAGGGATGGCACCGGGGCATCTTTGCCAGCGATTCGCTGGTAATGCTTTAATACGCGGCGCTCCACAGTTGCCAGTGCGGGCACCGACTGCTCACCGTAACGGGCGACCATGTTGAACGCCACTTGGGTGTCGAAAATGGTTTTTGGCAACGGCTGAAAGGAGAGCAGGTTGACCGTCTGCTCGTGCAGCTCGTCCATACCCTTTTGTCCATGTTCAGACGCGGGCTGGTACACCGTGGCCGCGGCCCGCTCGACCGGCCCTAGTTTCTGCGCGCGGAGCAACAGCAGCGCCAACACCACAGCCGCGGGATGGGCTACCACTGCAGGCCCGGGCTGCAAATCCGGCAGCCGCGCTTGACCCAGTTGACGTTCAACCCAGGTTGAGCGCACGGCCGCGTTGGGTTCGTCCTCTAAAGCGTAAGAAAGGTCCACGATCGCACTTCCGGCGTCGCGCGAGGTCTTCCAGTTCTTGCGCGTGGAATCGGGATCCGAAGCAAAAAATGTGAAGTCAATCCTCTCGAATTGCTCGGTGCGGACGCTTTGAATGAAGGTGACTTCGTCCTGCATGGCCTCAAGTTTACCGAGCGACTCATCGTCGTCTAGCAGCTTAACATCCAAGGATGGGAAGTTGCGGTCATTCAGCACTTCCGCAACTTCTTTTCCCTTAAGCGATCCTGCTCCGACAATGGCCAGGCGGTAAAAGTTCCCTCCGCGTACCGGCTCCGGGTGGGAGACGGCCACGGGCTTAAAGTTCGAACTCATGAAGTTTGCGACGCCTCCTTGTAGGCCGGAGGGGGAGGATTGGGCTTGCGGCGAAACATCCATTGCAAACGCCAAAAGATGCCAGAGAACATGTAAGTCAACGCGACCATGAACAGCACCCACTGCGAGAAGAACCAAATACCGCCGATCAACAGGGCGAGCAGGACAATTACCCGAAACGGTTGCCTCCTGTTGAAATCAATATCTTTGAAACTGTAAAAGCGCCACGTGCTCACCATCAAGTAGGCTGCCGTCACAACGATAACCATCCAGGTGATGGCACTAACACCCCACACTAGCGGATCACCAGCGGACCAATGCACGACGGCCGCGATAACTCCGGCACCCGCAGGAATGGGCATGCCGACAAAGTATTTCTTGCCGGGGCGCCCTGGATTGGAGGGCTGCGGGTTGGCAACAATGTTGAAGCGCGCTAAGCGGCTTGCCCCGGCGACCAGAAATAAGAAGCTGGCAATGGCGCCGAACTGGGCGATCTTCCCGACCACTTCCTGGGAAGACAGCATTCCCGGCGGCAACTGGCGGAATCCCCACATCCAGGCAAGTAAAGCCGGGGCTACGCCAAAGGTGATGACATCCGCCAGAGAGTCGAGTTCGCGGCCAAATTCACTACTGGTTCCGGTCATGCGCGCAATGCGGCCATCCAGTCCGTCAAAAAGCACAGCGAATCCAATGGCCTTGGCGGCGTTATCGAAGTGAGCGTGATCGGCAAGCGTCCCGTGAGTCACTTGCAGGATGGCGTAATATCCAAGCGCAATGTTCGCCGTGGTAAACAACGAAGGCAGAATGTACATGCCTTTACGCAACCGTCGAGGAGGCTTGTCTTCCTGGCGGCGTTTGGGGACTTCCGCAGCGTTGGGATCCATCACCGTGCTCCTTGCCGGGATTGCTCAACGCCAGCGCCCGCAAGTTGGGGCGAGGCGCTTTGAGCATAGGCCAGAACACTCGATCCGCCCTTCACGTGATCGCCAACTTTCACGTGCAGGCTGGCGGAGGCGTCCAGCAAAACATCGACTCGCGATCCGAACTTAATCAAGCCCACTCGTTCTCCGCGCTGCACTGGCTCGCCGATTTTCTTATGGAATACGATTCGCCGCGCCAATAAACCCGCAATCTGCTTAAACACGACGGTCTGCCCTTCGCCTTCCACCGTCACAACATTCTGCTCGTTCTGCTCGGCGGAGGCCGCATTCATTGCATTCAGATATTTTCCCTTTTGATAACGAACGTCGCGAATTACGCCAGCAATGGGGGAGCGGTTCACATGCACGTTGAAAACGTTCAGGAAAATGCTGATTCGGGTGCGCCGGACTCCACCAATGGTGACGGGCGATACGTCTGTGACCTTACCGTCGGCAGGAGAAACCACAGCTCCCGTCCCATCGGAAATCACTCGCTGCGGGTCGCGAAAGAACCAAAGAAAAAACGCCGCCAGCACGATGGCAGGCAAGGCCCAGAGCGGGTTGGTAAGCCATCCCACCAGTGCGCCTGCGCCCAGCAAAGGCAGCGCGTAATAGTAGCCGTCGGGAACCATGAGGAGGTACGTAAGATTATAGTGCAGGCTTACAGACAGCACAGCTTTTCATGTTAAACGCTAATAAAAAAAGGCGCTTAAGCGCGCCGTGATGCAGAGTAGATAATGCCTTCAGCGGCCAAAGCCGCGCTGAATTGGACGTGGGCCCTTAGGCGACCTGATTATGATGGAGCTCTTGCCGGTACTGCCTGGCGATGCCTTCCATCTGGTCCTTGAGCCGCAGTTTGAGCTTCTTCAGCCGGACTTCTTCTAATTTCTCGTCGTCGGTGAGGAAGCGTTTTTGGGTGAGGGAATCGAGACGTAATTCGTATTGTGTGTGTTCTTGCGCCAATTTGCGGAATTCTTCGTGGGTAGCCATAAGTTGGTCTTTAGAATCCTGCATTCAAGCAGACCCCCCTTAACCGGGATTCGACTGCCGTATGAGACCCATAACGTACCATACACCCTATCCGGCTTCAATCCCCATTCACAAAATAGAGTTGATCCGCGTGAGGCCGCGGTTTTGCACTGAAAATGGTTCGATTTAGTACAAGGAAAGTTCATATAGGATAGCATCTTCTTCTGGTTCCTTGTAATACCGCTGGCGGCGGCCGTTCTCAACGAATCCACATTTCTCGTAAAGCCTTCTGGCGGCCAAATTGGACTCCCGGACCTCCAGGAAAATGGTTCTGGCGCCCTCTTTCTGAGAGACCTTAAGGAATTCGTCGAGAAGCTGCTTTCCGAGGCCTTGGCCCCGCCGCGAGTTGGTCACGACGACGTTCTCGATCTCCCATTCCGTGTTAAGCACGCGTCCGACGAGAAACGCTTGCAGGACGGATTGCTCTTCGATCACCAGCACTACTCTGCGCAGAAACGAATTCGCGAAGATCTGCTGGTATTGGCCAGCAGACCAGTGCGCCGCGCTCGCAGCGTGGTCCGCAAGAGCCATGATGGCGGAGATGTCAGCGGGAGTGGCGGGACGGATGAGCAAGAGGTTTTGGGTTTCGAGCTTTAGCTGTTCTTCACCAGGATTTCTCCGTCCATGCGGCGGATATAATTGGCATCCACCGCCTCGGAAGAAACGGTTGCGCCGGACAGAATTCTCTTCCATCCGATTTTTGCGATTGCGTCACTCGCGGGCCGGCTGATTTCTTCCACTTGCAACCCGGCGATTCGTGCGATGTCAGCCAGTTTCTTGTCCGGAGTGATAACGGTCTGACCAGATGCGATGGTGATCCATTCAGTCCGGGTCACTAGTCTTTCGGTGATCCGTTTTGCTGCGACTCCAATTTCATATTCTCCGATATAGACTTCGTCCCGCCCCGCATCAATGGCTGCCGCTACTCGTCCACGGGCGCGCCCCGCAATCGCGACCGCTTCCAGCAATGATATGGCAGCGATCGGTTTCTCCAGAACCTCGGCCAAGGCCTTTACGGCTGCGAGTCCGATGCGAAGGCCGGTGAACGATCCCGGACCTGAGACTACTGCGAATGCTCCGATGTCCTCTTTGCCGAATTCGTGCTTTCTGAGCAACCCTGCGATCTGCGGAACCAGTTGCGCGGAAAAAGTTCCACCGGCCAGCCGAACAACCTCGAGCACTTCGCAGACTTCGTCCCGCCCGCACTTTGCCAGGGCGATGCTGCCGTTCTTGTCCGAGCTGTCCACCGCCAGAAGAAGCATGATTGGGTAAAAAGTTGTTCGGGTGATCCGTGCGAATCCGCGAAAATCCGTGGCGAGCCCTTGAACCTAATCCGCCGCCTCCACTAACTCCAATAACACGCCGCCTGCGCTCGACGGATGTACAAAGACATATCGATGCCCGCCCGCGCCCACCTTAATCTCATTGGAAACCAGCCGCACGCCATCTTTTTTTAGTTTTTCCACCACCGCAGTCAACTCCGGCACCTGCAAAGACACGTGATGCAGCCCTTCGCCGCGTTTGGATAAAAACTTTGCGATTGGCGACTCGCCTGATGTTGGCTCCAGCAGTTCCAGGCGGCTCCCACCCACAGGCATCATCACCAGCCGCACCTGTTCGGCTTCGACGGTTTCCTCCGCCGAAATGCTCAACCCCAATTTTTCGTAGAAGCTTTTCGCCGCTGCGAGAGATTTAACCGCAATTCCGAGATGGTCAATGGTGACATCTGTTCCCCCTAAATCCTTTTCCAACTTGCCGATAATTTCTTCCACTAACGTGTACGGGTCCCGTTTCCGCTCGGCGATTTCGGCAGCGTAGCGCGACAAATTGCCATCTCCTATCTGGTCACGTGCCATCTCCAGGATCGCGTCTCGTAACATCTCGACCAACCGTTCCTGCCAGTTCTGAATCTTGTGCTTGAGAACCAAATCTTCCTTCTGCAGATAAGTCTCGTATGCGGAAATCGCGGCGGCAAGTTCACCTGTGCCCGTTCCGTCGCTAGCCACGGTCTTCACAATAGGCGGCGTCCAGTGGTCGGCGCGAATGGCTAACGATTGCAACGCTCGAATTTCGCGTTCCACACGATCGGCACCTTGATAGTCGCTTTTGTTGATGACGAAAATGTCAGCGATTTCCATGATGCCAGCCTTTATCGTCTGTACATCGTCGCCCATTCCCGGAACCAGGATCACCACCGTTATGTCGGCCAGGCGCACAATGTCGACTTCATCCTGCCCCACTCCAACGGTTTCGATCAGCACCAGGTCGCGACCGGAAGCGTCGAGCACCATGGCTACATCCGCCGTTGAACGGGTCAATCCGCCCAGAGAACCGCGTGTCGCCATACTGCGAATGTAAATCCCGGGATCCGCAAAATGCTCCTGCATGCGGATGCGGTCGCCAAGAATCGCGCCGCCGGTGTATGGACTCGTGGGATCGACAGCAATGATGCCAACCGTGCGATTGTCTTTACGATAGTGCCGGGCCAGTTGATCGACCAGCGTGCTCTTTCCCGCTCCGGGCGCTCCGGTCAGGCCAATGATTCGTGCATGACCAGTATGCGGAAACAAGGCTTTGAGCAGATCAGACCAACCGGGATCTCGGTTCTCGACGGTGCTGATGGCGCGTGCGAGCGAGCGGGAATCGCCCGAGCGCAGCTGCCCAATCAATGGTTGGAGGTCGTGACTCAAACTGCCAGTGTAAAGCAGCCGGCGGAAATCAAAGGAAAACTTTTCGGCCTGTCATCCTGAGCGCAGTCTCTCCATTCGCTTTCGAATGGAAAACAGTCGAGGGACCCCTGCATTCTTATCCGCTCCGGAGTGTTCAGTCTTTCAGCAACTGCCGCGCAATCACCAATCTTTGGATTTCGCTTGTCCCTTCGCCAATCGTGCACAGCTTCACGTCGCGATAAAATTTTTCTGCCGGATAATCCTTGATAAATCCATAGCCGCCGTGGATCTGTACACCTTCATTCGCGCACTTGACGGCCACTTCGCTGGCATACAGTTTCGCCATGGACGATTCCAGCGTAGTCTTCAAGCCAGCGTCTTTCATCGCTGCCGCTCGCAATGTCAACAGCTTCGCTGCTTCGATCTCCGTCGCCATGTCAGCAAGCTTCCACTGAACCGCCTGGAAGTCGCTAATGGCTTTGCCAAACTGCTTTCGCTGTTTGGAATATTTCAGTGCGGCTTCGTAAGCACCTTCCGCCATTCCCAGTGATAGCGCTGCGATCGAGATACGCCCGCCATCGAGTACACGCATTGCGTCGACAAAGCCTTGGCCTTCAGTTCCTAGCAAGTTCTCCGCCGGCAAAACACAATCTTCGAAAATCAACTCAGCCGTATCGCTTGCACGCAATCCCAGTTTGTTTTCTTTTTTCCCCGGGCGGAATCCCTGGGTGTCTTTGTCCACAAGGAATGCCGAGAGCCCATGCGTATGGGCCGCGCGGTCGGTCACCGCAATCACTACCAGCACGTCGGCATAGTGTCCGTTGGTGCAAAATGTTTTTGTCCCATTCAGCAACCAGTTATTTCGGCTGCGGACGGCGGTCATGCGCGCGCTGCCGGCATCCGATCCAGACGACGGCTCGGTCAGGCCCCATGCGCCGATGAAATCGCCGGTTGCCAACTTGCTGATATATTTCTTTTTCTGCGTTTCATTTCCCGCCAGAAAAATGTGGTTCGAGCACAGCGAAGTGTGCGCCGCCACAATGATGCCCACCGAGCCATCCACGCGTGAAAGTTCCTCAATCGCGGTCACGTACTCGACGTAGCCCATGCCTGCGCCGCCATACTCAGCCGGAAAGATGACGCCCAGCAGGCCGAGCGTGCCCAATTCTTTGATGGTGGCCAGCGGGAACTCGCTGGCCTCGTCCCACTTCATGACGTTGGGAGCGATCTCGCGCTCGGCAAACTCCCGCACGCTTTTTTTCAGTTGCAGCTGTTCATCGTTGAGTTGGAAATCCAAGGGCCCTCCGCAAACTCGCGCACCGCATGATCCAAGAGGGAGATGAAGATCGCGATCACTTTCGGTGCCGAACTCCTCATTAGACCACAGCCGCACGCGAAAAAATGGCGTGAACAAACCGACCGGTTGGTACACGACAAATGCGGCTGGTTCAGTTTTGTCGAATGAATCTCATCACCACAGAAAGCAGGGAGAAGAAAACCGAGAGGAAAATCGCCGCCCCAAGAAACGACATCAACACAATCCAATTGGCCTTCGTTCTGCCTAGTAATTGCTTCCTATCAATCGATTGCTGCTGATTTGCCAGGGCCTGTTGTTGATTCGCCAGTGAGATCTTCGTTTGTTCCAAATGTTGCTTTCGCAAGTCACGAATCTCCTGCAACAGTCCGACTACCGCGTCGTCTGCCATAAGTCACCAGTGGACATCAGATCGCAGAACATTCTCGCAGAAAAGTAACGGAAGTAATGGGTGATGGCGGGAATGACGTCGGGCCGACGGTCGATTTCAGGAAGATTGCCTCCGGCGCCTATCCCACATTCTCCACGGAGGAAATGAAACGCTCGAATACCTCGTTCGAGAGTAGCCTTCCCCGCGGTGTCAGCCGAATCACGTCTCTCTGACGCTCAACCAGCCCGGCCGCAACCAACTCTTCCATTGCTTCGGAGGAAGCAGCCACAGCTTTTTCTCCGAATTGCCGGGCTACCGCCGTTAAATTCAAGCCGCTGGTCAGTCGCAGTCCCAAAAAGTACGTCTCCTCCAGCGCAGCCTCCGGTGCAACGTGCGTCCTCTTCATCGCTCCTCCGGCGACGTACTGCTCCACTGAGTCAGGGGTGGAAAAGCGCACGGCTTCTGTTCCCTTCTGAGAAGGGAGCAGCATTGAGTGTGCATCGACTCCAAATCCCAAATAGGGACGCCGTGTCCAATATTTCAGGTTGTGGCGCGACTCCTGCCCTTCCCGCGCAAAATTTGAGATCTCATACTGCTGAATTCCCGCCGCCTCCAATCGCGCGCATGCTCTCTCATACAGATCTGCGGTGAGATCCTCGTCAGGCACAAAGTGGGCATGATATTTTGTACCGCCAGCAATGAGTTCACGTCCCAGACGGGAGTCATCGTCCACTTCCAACATATACACGCTGGCGTGTGGAGTTCCCGCAGCGATCAACTCACTCAGCGAGACTTCCCAGCTCTCAGCGGTCTGGTGCGGCAATCCAGAGATCAGGTCAATATTAATGTTCGCAATTCCGGCAGCCCGCAGCCGGGCAATGTCATCCACCACAGTTGTTCTTTTGTGCAAACGCCCGACCGATGAAGATTCTTGGTCAACAAACGACTGCACGCCCAAGCTCACTCTGTTCACTCCGCATCTTTGGAGAGTGTCCAACACTGGCTGAGTCAGCGTGCCCGGAGCACATTCCACAGTGACCTCCGCATCGTCCTGCAAATTAAAATTTTGCCGAATCGTAACAAATAACCGCTCCAGTTGTGTAACATCCAGTATCGTTGGAGTGCCTCCGCCCAGGTACACGGAGTCGACGACACGCTCGAAGCGTCCACCCATCTGTTCAGCAGTTGCGGCGGCGCGCAGGATGTCCGAGCAAACGCGATCCACGTAGCGACGGAAGACGGCGCGGGAAAAAACGTCCGAGGCGAAGTTGCAGTAGCTGCACTTGGTACGGCAGAACGGGACCGAGATGTACAATCCGAGTAGCATGAAAGATGACCGCGTGACAACTGATTACCGGATGAACGATTATCCCACTTTGCCGCATCGCCGGAACCTCGGTTCATCGGAATTCCAGGACATCTAGCTCAAAATATGGTTCCTCGCGTCGTTATTACCGGCATGGGTGTTGTCAGCCCCAATGGCATTGGCAAACAGGCGTTCTGTCGGGCCCTGCTCGCGGGAAAATCCGGCGTGAAGCGCATTTCACGCTTCGATCCTTCCGATCTGCCGGTGCATATTGCCGGCGAGATTCCTGAGTTCGATGAACTCGCGTGGGTTGATCCTCGCGAACGCAAGCACGTTTCCCGCGTGGTACCGCTTGCCGTTGCCGCTTCACACGAGGCCATTCAGGATGCCGGCCTCGATCCCGCAGCCATGTCCATGGAAGAAAAGCGCGAGATCGGCGTGATCCTCGGCACCGGCGGGGGTGCGCAGGAATTTTCCGAGGAACAGTATCGGCTATGGCATTCCGGGCATGTGAAGCAAGTGAGCTTGTTCTGTATCCCCAGCGGCACCATGGGTACGATTCCCAGCGAAATCAGCATGCGCTTTGGCTTCCGCGGCTACAGTCATGTGGTCACCGCGGGATGCACTTCGTCCACGGATGCCATTGGATATGCCTATCAACATATTCAGGCGGGAGTGCAGCCAATGTTTCTGGTGGGCGGCGTGGATTCGGCAATTACTCCGGGAATCATCAAGGGCTACACGCTGCTGCGTGCGCTCACGCAGTCCTGGAACCACGCGCCCGAACGTGCCTCCCGCCCATTCTCCGCTGATCGCGATGGGTTTGTGATCGCCGAGGGCTCGTGGATGTTCATCCTCGAAGACTATAACCATGCGCAAGCCCGTGGTGCGCGCATCTATGCCGAAATCACCGGATATGCCTCTACCTGCGAGGCCTTCCACCGGGTTCGCATGAGCGATTCTCCGGAAGAACCTGCACGCGCGATTACTTTGGCCCTGGAAGAAGCACGCCTTGCTCCCGAAGATATTCAGTACGTAAATCTGCATGGCACTTCCACTGAGATGAACGATCGCGTGGAAACTCGTGCGCTAAAGCTTGCTCTCGGCAAACACGCTAGTAAAATCCCGATGTCGGGATTGAAATCGCAGATCGGACACGCCCAGGGCGCTTGCGGGTCCGCCAGCCTTGCAGCAACGCTGACCGCGATGGAGCACGGAACAATTCCACCAACGATCAATCTCGAAGTCCCTGATCCCGAATGCGATCTCGACTACGTTCCAGACATCGGCCGAAAGGCCGAAATCGAGCACGCCATCTGCAACTGCGTGGGCTTCGGATCGAAGAATTCGGCCCTGGTGCTGAAGCATCTATAGTGTATTGGGGTAACAGGAATACGCCCGTGGATCGCCGCACTGTGAAGCTAGTTCATCGCTGGCCGGCTCAACTCATTTTCTTATTTCTCTGCGCGCGTGTGAGCGCACAAGACAACGTAGCGCCTGAGTTCGCAAACTATCCATTCCTCTTGCGCCTCGAACAGACTACGGAAGACTCCAAAGTGTGCGTTCTTCTGCACCGCAATGGTGAGTTTCATCTCGAACATACCCGCAGTGATGAGACCTCGGTATCCGAAGGCAAGCTACCGGAGGCGGACTTTCTCAAGCTGAAACAAGCTTTGGACAACGATGAACTGCAGAAAATATCGCAACCGCAGATTGTTCCCCCGCTTCTGTACTCGATGAACGATCAATTACAAGTAAATGTTTTTCGTACAGACCATTGGCAAAACCTCTTGTTCCCGGATTCAAGCAGCCAAATACCCTTCCGCCAGCCGCTCAAACCGCTTGTAGCATGGTTGAGTGCGCTTCACAACGAACCTCACCGGGAGCTCTCCGAAGACGAGGGCAAGAATAATTGCCTAACCCCTGGGAAAATACGCCTAAAGATTCGAACCAAAGACTCTATTCCCGCTTTAGCTGGAGCAAAATCCAACGAGAACGCCCCAAGCAGTGCTGCATCCGAGGGCGTCAAGCCTCGGCCCCGCTATCCCAATTTATTCCTTATGCGATATTCCAGGGACCACTTTTCGACGGGCACGCTGGAACGAACGTGCGTGATCGTGAATCCGGCGGGTCACTTTCGGATGGAGAAAGGCAGCCAGCAAATCAGTTACAAAATGAAAGAGTCTGTTTTCGAGGGAGCGGTTCCTGAGAACGAACTGCGGGAATTACGACAAATACTCGACGCTCCTGAACTCAAGAACGAACGGCACCAGAATCTCCTCGAAGGCTTGGTAGTTCATGACGCAGAAGTCACCTCGCTCTCCGTCCCGCGTGAGAAAGAAATTCAGAAATTGGTATTTTCCAGCTATTTTGGCTCCCCGTCCGGGAGCAAACAAGCGTCCAGTTCGGACGATGACACCAGCCCAATCGAACCGATTCGAAAATGGCTCAAGACATCTATCGAGAGTCAGAAACTCAAGCCCTTGAAGTCTGCACTCCCCAACAATTGCGCCCCTTTGCCTTGATTCAACTTTTCCATCCCGTCCTCATCCTGACTCATCCATATAGGGTAATCTTGACGTAGCGCATGGCCTCTCACCAGGACGAAGAAGTTTTAGGTAAAGCTTATGACAGCCGCTTGATGAAGCGCCTGCTCACCTATCTGCGTCCTTACAAATGGCAGACAGGGATTGCCCTCGCCTCGATCCTGCTCAAGGTTGGCGCCGACGTTTTGGGCCCTTACCTCACGAAGGTGGTCATCGACCGCTATTTGGCCCCGGTGACGGGGCTGCGGACGCCGCTCGATTTTTTTCTGAGCAGTAAACCCCTCCTCGGAATCGCTCAAATTGCGGCCGTCGGGGTGGGCTTGCTGATCTTCAGTTTTTTGCTCGAGTTCCTGCAGACCTACTTCATGCAGTGGACCGGACAAAAAGTTATGTTCGACATGCGCAAGGAGATCTTTCGTCACCTACAGCGCATGCACGTCGGGTTCTATGACAAGAACCCGGTGGGCCGCCTGGTCACTCGCGTCACCAGTGACGTTGACGCGCTGAACGAGATGTTTACTTCCGGCGTGGTCTCGCTCTTCGAAGACGTGTTCGTTCTGGTCGGAATCGTGGCCATCATGCTGCACATGAACCGCAGACTCGCGCTGATTACCTTTGCGGTGATGCCACTGATCATCTTTGCCACCAAGATTTTTCGTGACAAGGTCCGCGATTCTTACCGCCGCATTCGCACCGCCATCGCCCGCATCAACGCTCATTTGCAGGAGCACGTTAGCGGCATGATGGTACTGCAATTGTTCAATCGTGAGCAGCGCGCCTACGACAAATTCTCAGAAGTCAACGCCCTGCACATGGACGCATTTAAAGATGCGATTATGGCTCACGCTGTCTATTACCCGGTGGTCGAAGTCCTTTCTTCTGTCGCCATCGCGTCTGTGATCTGGTTCGGCGGGAATGATGTGATCCACAGCATCACCACGATTGGTGTTCTGGCGGCCTTCATCCAGTACGCGCAGCGCTTCTTCCGCCCCATTCAGGATTTCAGTGAGAAATACAACATCCTGCAAGCGGCCATGGCATCGAGCGAGCGCATCTTCAAGCTGCTCGACACACCGCCAGAAATCACTTCGCCCACGGTGACGAAGACTCCCGAAGGCCCGGGCCGCATCGAGTTCGACCACGTCTGGTTCGGCTACAGAACCGTTCCCGCTCCCGAAGCAAGCAATGCTCACGTAGGCGGGGGTGCCCTCACCTGCCCATCCACCGAGCCTGACTGGGTGCTCCGCGATGTTTCCTTCACTATCGAGCCCGGCGAAACGGTCGCCATCGTCGGCCATACCGGCGCTGGCAAGACGACGATCATTTCCCTTCTCATGCGCTTCTACGATGTGCAGAAGGGTGCGATTAAGATTGACGGCATAGACGTCAAAGAGATGGACGTCGCCGATCTCCGTCGCCGTTTCGGGATCGTGCTGCAAGATCCATTTTTGTTCACGGGCACCATCGAAGGAAACATTCGCCTCGGCTCGAAGTGGATTACCGACGAGCAAGTGACCCAAGCCGCCGAAGACGTGAACCTTGCCGATTTCATCCGCACTCTGCCCGGAGAGTTCAAGGAAGGAGTTCGGGAGCGCGGCAGTACGCTTTCCACGGGTCAGAAGCAGCTCATCTCATTTGCACGCGCGCTGGCCCACAATCCGAAGATCCTGGTTCTCGACGAAGCAACCTCTAGCGTCGACACGGAAACCGAATTCAAGGTTCGCGATGCACTCAGCCGTATGATCGAAGGCCGCACTTCGGTGGTCATCGCCCATCGGCTTTCCACCGTACAGCGCGCCGACCAGATCATCGTGATGCACAAAGGTCAGGTCCGCGAAATGGGTACCCACCAGCAACTGCTCACCCAGCGTGGCATTTACTACAAGCTTTATCAACTTCAATACAAAGATCAGGAAGCCAGTGTGGCGCGGGTGCCCTCGCCAGCGAGTTCCGAAGTCACCGCCAGCGCCGACGACTAGAGCGGCGCCCATAGTGGAACCCAGCATATCGAAGATTCGGCCGTACCTGGCTCCAGGCGCTGGGAACCGCTCGCCGCCTAACTTTCGTAAGAGCGGCTGTCGATCGAGCTCTCGAACCGGAGTTCAATCTTTTCGATGCGGACAACCGCGCGGCAGCGGCACTCGCCGAACTGAGGCAGCACTATTCTGCGGTGGAATCAGAAATCAATGAGTTCCATCACCCAGAATATGGGACCGAGCGGAGCTAGAATCAGCCGCACGAAACCAACCTTCATGCCACGCTGACGAAATCCGACCTTCCACGTAACGTCGCTGAAGCGATCGTGCTTGAGTACTCAAGGACGGTCAGGTCGAGGGCGTGGAGGCGTTTCTAAGCTTGGCGGACAAGTATCAGAGCCTTCTCCTGTCTGTTCCTTGGTTGGCCGATTACATCCGACAACACGATAAGGTTCCCGTACGAATCTCCGACGTACACAATGCATCGTTCGGCGATAAGGCTTTGACGGTCTTTACTGGCGACATGCGCGCGTTGGGGAGGAACGATCTAGTACGGGAGGTGAGAATCAAGCAGTATGAGATAACGCTTCTCATCACAGGTATAACGTACGCCGAATCCTATTGGCTGATCTTCTCAGACAAACACATAATTCTGTGGCGGGATAACGGTCCTTCAGGCCTTCTCAAGCGGAAGCCCTCGGATTTTCCAACGACCCAGAGCGCCGACTACTGAGTACCGTCAGGAGCATGCGTTGGAGCAAACCTCGATTCCGACGGCAACCTAACACCGTAGAAAACAGGGGACAGAATTCAGCGGGAAGACAACCAGGGCCCTGGATGATTGACCAAAACGGGCAATTTCACCACCTATTCTGGGGCGATACAATGCTCTCTTGCGAATTCTGATCTCGGCTGGGGAAGCTTCTGGCGAAATGTACGGCGCGCAGCTCATCGAAGCCCTGCGCCGGTATGCCGCCACCATCCCCACCGCTCGTGTGGAGACGGGCGCCTCGCCCGTCCAGGCCGACTCGAAGAGTCGGCTCGCATTCTTCGGCATAGGCGGAGACCGCATGCGCGCTGCCGGATGCGACACGGTCGTCGATGCCAAAGACCTCTCCGTCGTCGGCATCACCGAAATCCTCAGCCATCTTCCGAAAATCTGGGACCTATTCCGCAAGCTGATCGCCGAAGCCGACAGGCGCAAGCCGGACCTCGCCATCGTCATCGATTCGCCAGCGTTCAACTGGCGCGTTGCCCGCCAAATGAAGAAGCGCGGGATTCCTGTCGTCTACTATGTTTGTCCGCAATTCTGGGCGTGGCGCCAGGGACGCGTGCGCCTGCTGCGTAAGTATGTCAACAAAGCACTCGTCATTTTTCCCTTTGAAGAAAAGTTCTACCGCGACCGTGGCGTGGACGCGACTTTCGTCGGTCACCCTCTCGCCGATCTTCCAAAGCCGACGATCACGCGCAACGACTATGCAGCCAAGCATAAGCTCGACCCCGCGAAGCCCTGGATCACGCTCATGCCCGGCAGTCGAGTGAAAGAAGTTCGCATGAACCTGCAGGCGATTCTGGAATCCGCAGCCAAGTTAGGCACGGGATACGAATTCCTGCTTCCGGTCGCACCCACGCTTGACCGCAGTTTCTTTACATCTCTAATTGGCGCTCAACCCATCCATCTTGTCCCGGAATCTCTGTCCGCGCTAGCACATTCCCGCGCCGGCATCATTGCCAGCGGCACGGCAACTGTGGAAGCCGCGATGATGGGCACACCCTTCGTGATGGTCTATCGGGTCACGCCCTTCACCTACTTTCTGGGACGCCGAACGGTCAAGGTCCCGCATTTTGCCATGGTGAACTTGATTGCCGGAGAAGAGATCGTTCCCGAGCTGGTGCAGCACGATTTCACCGCAGGGAAGGTGGTTGGCCGGCTCAACGAAATCATCCCCGATGGGCCAGCCCGCGACAGAATGATCGCAGGCCTGAAAGACGTGAAAGACCGCCTCAGCCAAGCGGATGGCGAGCAACTCCGTCCCGCGGATCGCGCCTCCGAAGCCATCTTCCAGCTGATGGGCAAGTAATGCGGGGAAGACCTATGCGATCTACGGTTGGAGTCCTCGTCTATCCAGGAAGGGCGGGCTGAAGCCCGGGGGCAGGTGAGGGCACCCGCCCCTAGGCGTGCATCGCGGGGAGAAATCACGTAGGCGCGGACGCCCTCGTCTGCGCAGCGAGCGAAGCTCGCCCTTCTCAGCAGCCTTGACGCGCGCAGTCGGAAAACGCTCAAAGGCCAAGAAATCCTCGTAAACCTTGTCCTACCAGCATCTTTTGCGTAACAATCTTCATCATAGAGATCAGCGGGGCATTTCCCAGGAGACAGTTCTTGATGCTCTTTCAACCTCGGCGCCAGCGTCGGGCCCTCACCATCTGCATCGCGCTTTTGCTTTCATTCATTTCGCTGACCGCATGGGCAGCCGACAAAACGCGCCTGCATGTCGATGACTATCAGATCTCCGTCGAGCTCGCGCCCCATACCCACAAAATCTCCGCGCACGCAACCGTGAAGTTCACGGCTCAGGAAGATCTCAACATCGCCACCTTCAACCTGCACAATGATTTGCGGGTGACCAAAGTGACGGATGCAACCGGCAAGTTGTTGACCGCCGAGCGCCTTACGCAAGATTCGAGTGTGCGTGTGCGCCTGACGACTATGCTCCCCAAGGACAGCTCAACAACCTTGACCTTTGAATACGAAGGCGTGCTCGATTCTCCCGACGACAGTCCGGTGCAGGGACTCAAGCTGGCCTACATCGGCGATGACACCAGCTACCTGCTGTATGCCGGGGATTGGTTCCCGGTAAACGCCTATGGCATCAATCGCTTCACGGCGACCATCAATGTTACGGTGCCCAGCCACATGGTGGTGATTGGGAGCGGAAAAGAAACGTTAAGCACTCCTCCGTCGCCGAAGAAAGGCGCTGCCGCCTCACCGTTAACGACCAAGACTTACACTTTCGTTTGGGACAAGCCCAGTTTTCCGGGAACGATTGTTGCCGGATCTTTCCAGGAATTCAAGAGCGACGAAGCCGGCCTGGATCTGCACGTGTTCTTCAAGCCGAACCATCAGAACATGGGCGCACAGTATGCCGAAACTGCTGTCAAAGAGTTCACTTACTTTGTGACTCTCTACGGCACAGCGCCTTCCACAACGTTGCGCGTAGTGGAACTGCCGGATGACACGCTGCCCGCCGCGTGGGCGCCGGAGGTGGCTGCTATTGCCAGTCGTGCCGTAACTGAGAAAGTGAACTATCGTCTCATGGCCAATACCATCGCGCACCAGTGGTGGGGAGTTTCCGTGAGTCCGGCATCGCATGACGACTGGTGGCTGAGCGACGGGTTCGCCCGTTATTCGGAGGCTCGCTATGTTGAACAAGCTGCTGGCACCCTTGGCCTGGAAGAAACCGTCAAAGACATGTCTGTCGGTGCGCTCGCCTATGACACTGTGCCGCTTTCGAGCGCGGGCAAGCTCGATCTGTTTTCGCCGGAATTCCAGTCGCTCGTGACCGACAAGGGCGCAATGATCCTGCACATGCTGCGTTGGGTCGAGGGAGACCAGAAGTACGACGAAACCATGCGCACTTTCGCCGCCCAGTATGCAGGCAAATCCGCGTCGCTCGATGATTTCAAGGCCCTCGCTGAGAAAAACTACGGCGAACAACTTACCTGGTTCTTTTCCCAATGGCTGGATTCGACCGGCGCTCCTGAGTTCAAAGTGAAATATACGGTCTATCGACTCGGCGGCACCCCTCATACCGCAAAGACCCAACCCAAGGAAGATAAAGCCCCAGGCTTTAGAGTCGTGGGTCAGATCACGCAGGATTTGGACCTGTTCCGCATGCCGGTGGAGTTGAAAATTGATACTGACGGTAAGACAGAAGAAAAGCGTCTCGATGTAGTAGGTACGGATTCCGCATTCACGGTGGAGACGTTCGGCAAACCGCGCCGTATTTCCATTGATCCCGATAACCGCGTGCTAAAAAACTCTACGGACATCAAACTGCGAGCTTCCATTCAGCGTGGGCAGGCTTTGACGCAACAGGGAGATCTGGCCGGCGCGCTGCTGGAATTCAACAAAGCGCTGGAGAACAACAAAAACAGCTCGCTGGCGCACTATCGCATCGCCGAAGTATTTTTTCAGCAGAAAAACTATCAAGCCTCCGCCAACGCCTATCGCGAATGCCTGAATGGGGACGGCGATCCTCGCTGGGCCGAAGTCTGGAGCCACGTCCAACTGGGCAAGATCTTCGACGTCACCGGTCAACGCGAACGCGCTACCAACGAATATCGCCAGGCCTTGCAAACCAACGACAATACCCAGGGCGCTATGGATGAAGCCCGTAAATATCTGCAGGCGCCGTTCGAGTTGCCCAAGAAGCCTGAAGCTGGAAACTAGGAAACCGTCCAGAAGCGTTCAGATCCCGTGTATGTTGCGGCGCGTTCCGGATACTGCGTGCGCCACCGTGGAAGAGCGCGCCTTTCAGGCCCGGGTTGTGAGGACAGAACGATTTACGCGGCGCTGACGCGCCGCTCTTCCACGGCACGTCGGGGAAGTATCTTGGACCTATTCCCACAATAATAACCACGCTAATATGCCCAGCGCAGCAACGTCGCACCCACGGTAAATCCCGCGCCGACTGAGGCCAGCAGCACCAGACTACCCTTCTTCAATTTTCCCTCTTCAATGGCTGTATTCATGGCCAGGGGGATGGTCCCCGCCGTGGTGTTGCCAAAGCGGTCAATGTTGATGATGACCTTTTCCTCTGGCAGGCCCATACGCTCAGCCGTCGCGGTGATGATGCGTTTATTGGCCTGGTGCGGAATGAACGCGTCGATGTCGCTTACCTTGAATCCGTTGCGTTCGAGCAGCTTCTCGCAGACTTCGAGTTGCTTGCGCACGGCAAACTTGAATACCGCGCCCCCGTCCTGGTGAACGTAGTGCATTTTCTTGTTCACGGTTTCATGGGTGGAAGGATTCAAGCTGCCGCCGCCGGGCATGTAGAGTGAGCACCCGCCGGAGCCGTCGATTTCGTGAACGAAGTCGATAATGCCCAGGGAATCATCTTCCGCCGGTTCCAGGATTACCGCGCCCGCACCGTCTCCGAAAAGTACGCAGGTGGCCCGGTCAGTGTAGTCGAGAATCGAAGACATCACATCCGCGCCAATCACCATGACTTTCTTATGAGCGCCCGTCGCGATGAACTGCGCTCCAGCTTGCAACGCATACACGAATGCGGAACAAGCAGCCGAAAGATCGAATCCCCACACTCCCTTGGCGCCCAGCTTGTTCTGCACCAGACATGCGGTGGAAGGGAAAAACATGTCCGGGGTCACCGTGCCAACGATAATGGCTTCTAGGTCGGTTGGAAGGATGCCGCGCTGCGCCAAAGCCCTCTTTGCTGCCTCCACCGCCAGGTCACTCGTTGCAACACCCTTTTCGACAATGTGCCGTTCGCGGATGCCGGTGCGAGTCATCAGCCACTCGTCCGAAGTTTCGACCATCTTTTCCATGTCGGCGTTGGTGAGAACACGGGGCGGGACGTAGGTACCGAGGGCGCTGATTTTGGCGCGGACGAGCTGGCTCAATGATTTCTCCTGGATAAACTAACTGCTGGATAAAACCAAGTATTTTGAATGATTGAGAGAAGAAAGTCTAACGCGTGCGAACCATTCACAAAATAAGCCAGGCACCGGCGACCCACTGCACACGCAAGAGCCCGTTACCGTTGCTTCCTTCCGGACCTGGCGGGGTTGGCGAGAGTACGTCGCGTGGGACCGATGCCTGACCAATTTGATTTTAACATTGGTCAGCGATCAGCCGTCAGCCAGCAGCCAGCAGCCATCACGAACGAAGCAGTACACGCCGATCTGTACACCAACGCTGACGTACACCTCGGTACCCTTCCTTTCCTGTACGGATCGCGGAACAATAGAGTACAAATTAATTAAGTGAACAAGCATTCATGACCAGCACTTCATCCGCGAATATTCCGTTGCCAGCGGCGGTGCAGCGCTACTTTGAGGTCGCGCTCTATCTGTTGGTATTCACTGGTTTTGGAACACTGGCGGCAACGGGCGGTCTGGGCACGATAACAGTTTTGTTGGTCAGCGCTGCGCTTCTGTTTCGCGGATACTTGTTGGCCAACCGCCGTACGCTGCTCATTCCTGAATGTTGGACAACCGCGCTTACGCTGGGTTATGCCGCGTTTTACCTGGCAGATTATTTTCTGATCTCTGGCGCTTTTCTGGGTACAACCGTGCACCTGGTACTTTTTGTCATGGTGGTGCGGTTGTTCTCGGCGCAACGGGACCGCGACCACTACTTCCTGTCGGTCATTGCATTCCTCATGGTGCTGGCTGCCGCCGTGCTTACCGTAAACAGCATCTTCCTCCTGGCGTTTGCCGGATTCATGCTGATGGCGGTGGCGACCTTCATTCTGATGGAGATGCGGCGCGCCTCGGCGAAAGCCACGATTGCGGCGAAAGATTCGCCAGACACCCGGGCTTACCGCAAGATGGCCTTGTCTCTGGCGACTGTAGCGCCGGGAATTGTGCTGTTTATCCTGCTGGGGGCGGGCGGAATTTTCTTTCTCCTGCCGCGCGTCTCCGCAGGTTATCTGACGGCTTATGCTCCCGGCAACGATTTGAGCACCGGGTTCGCGGACCGCGTGGAATTGGGACGCATCGGGCAGATCCAACAATCCAACTCCCTGGTCATGCACATTCAAATTGACGGCGACCAGCATGGCGCTTTCGATTTGAAGTGGCGCGGGGTCGCACTCAATTTATTTGACGGAAGGACGTGGTCGAACCCGCATCAGCTCTACTTGCCTGGTCTGCAGGATGGCAGCTTTGCGTTGGCACAGCTGCGCCCTAAATCAGAAGCGCTCAGAGCGCCGGGCCCGAGCCGTCCTATCCACTACAAAGTGCTGATGGAGCCGATGGGCACGAGTGTCTTTTTCCTTGCCGCCACGCCCAATACTTTGGCGGGCAACTATCGACTCATTGCGATGGATAATGGCGGTGCGGTGTTTGACCTTGATCCCGAGCATCCCGTTGGCAGCTATGAGGCCAATTCAGACATTGCGCAGCCCGAACCCGGGCAATTGCGCGCAGCGTATGTCAGTTATCCTCCTGAAGTTCAAGTGAACTATCTGCAGTTGCCGGCGCTCGATCCGCGTATTCCACGCCTGGCGCAACAGATCACTGTCCAGGCAGGCAACAATTACGACCGAGCGGTGGCGATCGAAAGATACCTGCAGACCCACTATGGATACACACTGCAGCTTTCCCGCAAGGTGCCCCGTGATCCATTGGCAGAGTTCCTCTTCGAGCGCAAGCAGGGACACTGCGAATACTTTGCGTCTTCGATGGCGATTATGCTGCGCACCCTGCACATTCCTTCGCGCATAGTGAATGGCTTTCGCACGGGAGAATTTAACGACCTCACCTCGCAATATTTGATTCGTGCCAGCGACGCCCACTCGTGGGTGGAAGCTTATTTTCCCGACTACGGCTGGGTAAGTTTTGATCCCACTCCGGCAGGGCCATCGGAGGCTTCCACCGGTTGGAGGCGTTTCCGGCTCTATGCAGATGCAATGGCTTCGTTCTGGCGGGAATGGGTCATCAACTACGACCTAAGCCATCAGCAACATTTGGCATTCAATACCACTCACAGCGGACGGGAGTTGCTGCAGAATCTGCTGGCGTGGGCCCGGCGGGAGTACCATGTGCTCCTGGCTTCGGCCCATCGCACCCAAGACACGTTGGGACGGTCCCCCAGACGGTGGAGTGTTATAGGAATTTTGGTGGCTGTTCTCCTCCTGCTCGGAGCAAACGCCACCCGATTGTGGCGGGCGGTGCGCAAGTTTCGGTTGGCTGCGCGTCCTGAGAAGTCTCCACAAGTGGCCGCGACCATTTGGTATGAACGGATGACTCGCTTAGTAGCACGTCAGGGCTGGCCGAAATTACCGGTGCAAACGCCAGGGGAGTTCGTGATCTCGATTGAAGATGCCGCGATACGAAAACAAGTCGAGGAATTTACTCGAAGATATGAGAGCGCGCGCTTTGGGGAATCGGCCGCGGATGCCGAGCACCTGCCAAAACTGTACGAAGAGATTGCGGGCCGTTCTCGCCGCTGATCGGCCGCACAGTTAGAAGTGCCAGATCACTCCACTGCCCACGAAGAAGTTATGCTGATGGTTTTTTCCTGTGTCCACGTTGAGTTGCGGCACCCCGCTCCAAAAGTCACGGACCCCAGTGCGCACGCTCAAGGAATGCGTGACCCTCACATCCAAGCCAAAACCGCCTTGAATCACTGCGCCGGTAGTGCCCTTGTTCCCTGGATTGGGTCCGCCGCCAAGCTCTAGTGTGGAACTCGAGTTAAAGTGACCAAAACCAACTCCGAAGCTCGCCCACGGCGAAATGAAGGTGCGGGGCAAAAGGTTAGCACGGATGGACGGAGTGATGAAGTAGGACTTGTAGTCTTCCGGAACAACGTTCACAACAAAGTTCAAGTCTTCGTCCAGATTGAAAAGTACCGGGACTTCCGCGGTGATGGAATAGACATCGTTTTCTCGCAATCGACGTCCGTAATCCACTTCAAAGCTGAGCCCATTGCCAAAGTGAAGGTTTGTGCCTGTGCTGGCCACACCCTGGTTGCTGATGAAAGTGCGGCCCAGAATTCCGGTCAACTCGTTCTTTGTCGGGATGGGATTCTCGTCCTGGGCAGCGGCGGCTCCCATCAGGACTGCCAGCGCTATGAGGATCGCAAATCCCGACTCTTGTCGCACCGTTTTCCCTCCCAATACGAGTCGCCTGCTTGATTAAACCCAGCCTAGCACGCATGCAGCGCCGGGGATGATTGCCTCGGCTGGTGCAGGCGGGCTCCCGTGGCGTTTCCGACCTGTACGAGACTCCTGTTCCTGGATGCTAAAATAGAAAGATTGCATGTCTGACAAGAACCCAACTGGGGCTGTCCTAGACGCCCCCGAAACTACCAAGCCGGGACCCCATTCGCCCACCACAGTGGGCTTCGTCAGCCTAGGGTGCCCGAAAAATCTGGTGGATAGCGAAGTTATGATGGGCATGCTGGCACAGGCGGGGGCGGAATTGACCCGGCGCGCCGAAGATGCCGACGTCATCGTGGTCAATACTTGCTCGTTCATCGCCAGCGCCCAGCAGGAATCCGTGAACACCATTTTGGAGATGGCGCGGCACAAAACCGATGGCCGTGCCCGCAAACTCGTGGTCGCCGGCTGCCTGGTGGAACGCTACCGTGACGAGATTCGCAAGAATATTCCGGAAGTCGATGCCGTCGTGGGCACGGGTGAATTGGAAAAGATTCTCGCGGCGGCGGGCGTTTCCTCGGCCCCGGCGGTGAATTCGCCATTTCATATTCTGGGATCCCGAGCTGAGGGCGAATCCCGCGAAGCGCAAGGCCGGTTTTCGCGCGAAAGCTGGGACGGCGCCATCGCCGACCTGCCCAACTATCTTTACGATGAAGCGACTCCACGAATTCTGGCCACTGCGCCGCACACCGCTTACATCAAGATCGCCGAGGGCTGCGACCATCCTTGCAGTTTTTGCATCATCCCCCAATTGCGGGGCAAGTTCCGTTCGCGCCGTTTCGAGTCGGTGGTGGCGGAAGCCGAACGGCTCGCGCTGAGTGGCGTACGCGAAATCACTCTGATCGGGCAGGACACCACCTGCTACGGCGAGGACTTCGGGCTAAAAGATGGCCTCCCGCTGTTGCTGGAGAAACTGGTTGCGATCGAAAACCTGCGCTGGGTCCGTTTCCTGTATGCGTATCCCAACAAGATCACGGGGCGATTGCTCGAAGCTATTGCCGGACACGAGAAGATTTGTTCTTACATCGATGTGCCGCTTCAACATGCATCGCCGACGGTATTGAAACGCATGAAACGTGGCGGCGGCGCGGATATTTTCCTGCGTTCCATCGAAAAAATGCGCCGCACCATCCCTGGCGTCGCTTTGCGGACCTCATTTGTCGTCGGCTTCCCCGGCGAAACCGAAAAGGAGTTCGAGGAACTTTGCGACTTTGTGCGCGAAGCTGAGTTCGATTGGATGGGAACGTTCGGATATTCCGACCAGGAAGGCGCGGGCGCTTTCGCAAACGGAGAAAAGTTGTCCGTCAGGGAAATTGAGCGGCGGCGCAAGCATTTGATGCAGATGCAGCGCGGTATCAGCAAACGCAAGAAGAAGGCGCTCGTGGGCACGGAAGTCGATTTATTGCTTGAGGGGATGTCCGAGGAAACCGACTTGCTGCTTGAAGGGCGCACCGCCATGCATGCTCCCGAAATTGACGGGAAAGTCTTCGTAAACGATGCCCCCGAAGGACTTATTCCGCAGGTTGGCGAGTTCTACCGCTGTGAAATCACCAAGTCCCACGACTATGATCTGGTCGCGAAGATTCTGTAGGAGTTCTGCTCAGGAATATGGCCCGCAAGCGCGATCTCAAATTCCATTGCCCGATATGCAGGAAGGAACTGAAGAGCACCGACCCTGAGTTTCCCTTTTGCACCGAGCGCTGCCGGACGATTGATTTGGGTAGATGGGCCAGCGGCGCTTACGTGATTTCATCGACACCGCAGGACACGTCCGACACCACTCCAGACTCGATTCGAGACCCAGACAATGAAGACTGAGTCCGAGAGGACATTTGCTTCCCGAGCTCCACTCTGGGCCACGTTGGTCGCCACGTTCTTCGGAGCGGGGCGAATGCGTCCGGGGCCAGGAACCTGGGGCTCGGCGGCAACCGTTCTCCTCTGGTGGCTTTTGACGCGAAAGATTGCGCTTGCGTGGCAATCCTGGGTCGCGATTGTGCTGGCAATGCTCGTAGTTGCCATCGGAATTCCTGCAGCGACCCGGGTTGCGCGAGCGGCTTCTCTAAAAGATCCGCAATTCGTCGTGATTGACGAAGTCGCCGGCCAGCTCATCACCTTGATCGCACTTCCGGTGTCGTGGAAATCTTTATTGCTGGGCTTTATACTTTTCCGTGGGTTCGATATCGTGAAGCCGCCCCCGGTTCGGCAACTCGAGCGCCTACCGGAAGGCTTCGGAATCGTGATCGATGATGTAGGAGCTGGTCTTTACGCTTTGGCGGTAATGCAGTTGCTGCTTCATTTCGGATTTCTGCCGCGGTAAGATTCGCCGTTCGGGAAGCGCTGAGAAGGCTGCAAGTCCATGGGAATTTCAGACCGCCTGCTGGGCAAGAAGAACGTCAACGGGAATCCTCACATCGAAACGGTGTCTCCGGGCGCTGCGCTGCCCGGCGGTGAAGTGCGCATCACAGGCCGCAGTTTGCGTCCCCAGGACCTGCGCCGCCCGCGTGTGCGGTTTGGGGAGACTGAGGGCGCGGTCGTGATTAGCGCCGACGACTTTCTGATCGCCCGTGTGCCGCAAGGTGCTTCCTCCGGAGCAATCGTGGTTTCGACCAATGGCCATAGCAGCAATCCGCAACAAATCCATGTGGCCGCGCCGATTGCTGAGAACCTCCATCCCGTGACAAACCCTGCTCTGGATGCCGAAGGAAACATTTACGTCACTTTCTCCGGAGCGCGCGGACAAAAAGTTCCGGTGGCGATCTACAAAATTGACACCAACTATAACGTTAAGCCGTTTCTCCTGGACATGATGAATGCTACGGCGATCGCTTTCGACCGAGCCGGACAGATATATGTTTCTTCGCGCTATGAGGGGGCGGTGTATCGGGTCGCACCGAATGGCACCATGTCGTCCTACGCGGAGAGCATGGGTGTGGCCACCGGCATTGCGTTTGATCGCGCCGAGAATCTTTACATCGGCGACCGCAGCGGAACAATTTTCAAGGTCGCACGCGACCGCCAGATTTTTGTTTTCGCCACGCTCGAACCTAGCGTTTCTGCCTATCATTTGGCGGTCGGCCCCCACGGAGACCTTTTTGTCGCCGGCCCTACGACTTCAAGCTTTGATTCGGTCTACAAAATCGATCCTCATGGCAAGGTGTCCACTTTCTATCGTGGCTTGGGACGGCCGCAAGGGCTGGCCTTTGATCTCGAAGGCAATCTCTACGTGGCGGCATCGCTTGCCGGACAGCGCGGCATCGTGAAGATCACCCCGGATGGCAAAGCGTCACTGGCAGTTGCCGGGCCGAGCCTCGTCGGCCTGGCTTTTGCGCCGGGCCGCTCCGCCATTCTTGCCACCACCGGCGGCGTTCATCATCTTTCGTGGAACGTTCAAGGGTTTTCTCCCTGGTCTGATTAGCTTCCCGTTCTGCTTGCGTTCTGAGCGTCGACTTTGCGACCTTTGCGGTTGAAAGCTCTCGACTGCAGAGACCGCCAAGGACCCACGAAGGGCGCAAAGCACTCCCTTTTGCATTCCGGGGGTCTTCCGCTCCGGCTCAAGTTGCAGTGACGCTGCCCCGTTATCATTTAAACTGCTAGTGTGAACGCCGAAATCGTCGCTATCGGCTCGGAACTGCTGACTCCTTTCCGTCAGGACACCAATTCGCTTTATTTGACTGAAAAACTCAATGAGCTCGGCGTGGAAGTCATCTTCAAAACCATTGTTGGCGACAATCGTGAGCACCTCACCGCTTCCGCTTGCCTGGCGTTGTCACGCGCGGAGCTTGTTTTTTTCATCGGTGGCCTCGGGCCAACCGAAGACGATCTCACGCGGGAATCCGTGGCCGCTGCGCTGGGGCTGGTAATCCAACGCGATCCCGAAATCGTTGCGAACCTTGAGCGGCGTTTCGCCGAGCGCGGCTACAAGATGACGGCGAACAACGTCAAGCAGGCGGATGTGATTGCCGGAGCAACCGCATTGCCTAACCCGCAGGGAACTGCTCCCGGGCAGTGGATCAGCGGCAGGTACGAAGGTCGCGAAACAATTGTCATTCTACTGCCCGGCCCACCCCATGAGATGAAAGCTGTCTTCGAACAACAATGCGTGGAGCGGCTACGCGCAAAAGTACCGCAGCAGGTCATTGCAACCCGCGTTTTGAAAATCACGGGCATGGGCGAGTCGGCGTGTGATGCCCGCATCGCTCCGATTTACAAGTGCTACGCAGATGTGCAGACCACGATTTTGGCGGGAGCAGGAGAAATCCAGTTGCATTTGAAGATGCGTGCCGCGCCCGCCGAAGCGGCCGAGCAAACTGTGGATGAACTGGTTGGAAAGATCGAAGAAGAACTGGGCGATTCGGTTTTCTCCGACAACGGAGATTCGCTGGAGCAGATTGTGGGCTACTATCTGCAGATGCGGAACGCGACGCTTGCAGTTGCGGAATCCTGCACCGGTGGTTTACTTGCCGAACGAATCACTTCGGTCAGCGGCAGCTCGCGGTATTTTCTCGGCGGTGCGGTCGTGTATTCGAATGTGTTGAAGACGACATTCGCCGAGGTCCCTGCTGCATTGATCGCCAAACACGGGGCCGCTAGCCGGCAAGTCGCCGCTGCATTGGCAGAAGGAATTCGCAAGCGCTGTGGCGCGACCTTGGGAATCGGAATAACCGGCGTGGCCGGACCTACCGGCGGTACCGCGGAAAAGCCGGTGGGCCTAGTTTTTCATGCTCTGGCCAGTGAGCAGGCCACTGAAGTTGTGGAGCGCAAATTCCACGGCGACCGCAAACGCGTGCGCTCGTTCGCCAGTCAGCAGGCGCTGGATATGGTGAGAAGGAAGTTGATGTAAGAGAAGCTTCTAGCTCCTAGCTTCTTGTTGGAATTGATTTGCTAGGAGCTAGCGGCTAGAAGCTAAGTGTTAAGTGCCAAATGCGACTCTTCATTGCCCTCGACATTGACAACAGTATTCGTGAGCGCATTACGCGCTTCCTGGAAGGTGTGCGTGGATTCGCTCCTGACGCTCGCTGGGTTCGCCCAGAATCGCTACATGTCACGTTGAAGTTTGTTGGTGAAAAGCCTGAGGAGGCGGTCGAAGAAATTAAGCGTGCTCTCTGTGAGGTAAAGGCGGGCCCCTTGGGAATGACTTTTCGCGGCTATGGTTTTTTCCCGGGAGCAGAGGCTGCTCGCGTCTTCTGGGTTGGAATCGAGTCCGGCCCGCAGCTCGCAAGCCTCGCCAAAACGGTGGATCAGGCCATGGTGAGCTTGGGTATTCCGAAAGAAGATCACGCTTTCAGCTCGCATTTGACACTGGCTCGCGGCGGAGGCGGTTCCGGCGTCCCAAAACGCCAGAAAGGCGACGGTCCCAACCTGCGCTTCGCGCGATTGCAGGAGAAATTGGCCGCCATGTCGACGCCCGAGTTTGGTACCATGGCCGCCCGCGACTTCTGTCTATGCAAAAGTCAGCTTTCGCAAGGCGGCTCGCGGTACACAAAGATTGCGCACTTTGCGTTGCAATGAATAACCACTAACCACTCCATGTCTGCCTTCCTAATCGTCGCCGCATTCAGTTATGTGCTGGGATCGATTCCTTTTGGATACATTCTGATGAAGATTTTCTGCGGCGAGGACGTCCGGCAGACTGGCAGCGGCAATATCGGCGCGACAAATGTCGCGCGCTCATCGCCCGCATTAGGCGTCCTCACCCTTGTTCTCGACGCGCTGAAAGGACTTGCTGCAGTTCTCGCAGCCCGGGCCCTATTCCCGGGACAAAACTTGTTAGTCGGCATTGCTGCGCTCTTCGCCGTGCTCGGCCACATGTTTTCGGTCTGGCTCAAATTCCGAGGAGGTAAGGGAGTTGCAACCGGGTTGGGATCTTTTGTAATCCTCGCACCAAAAGCCATTCTGGTCATGGTCTTCGTTTTCGTGGTTCTCGTGTTGGCGTTCCGTTATGTTTCCCTGGCCTCAATCGTGGGAGTCGCCTTGTTTCCCATACTGGCATGCCTTCTCGACGGTTACCGCCATGTGCCGCAGATGCTCGTTCTCATGATGTCTGCCTCCGTCCTTGTCATCGCCAGGCATCACGAAAATATTCAGCGGCTCATTGCGGGCACGGAATCCCGATTTCAATTGAGGCACGGTTAGAAGATGAGCAAGATCGCGATCATCGGCGCGGGCGCCTGGGGAACGGGCCTTGCAATTGTTCTGGGACGCAATGGCACGCATCACGTTCACCTGTGGGCCCATGAAAAAGAGGTCCGTGAGTCCATCTCTGCTCGCCGGATGAATGAGCGGTTCTTGCCCGAACAATCCATTCCCGAATGTGTAGTCCCGACGAATGATTGGGCTGAGGCAATGGATGGCGCAGAGATCGTTGTCAGTGCAGTACCCTCGCACCACTGCCGTGCCATCTTGGAGGAGATGCACGTTTATCTCACACCAGAAATGCTTTTGGTCAGCGCTACCAAGGGACTGGAGAACGACTCCAACATGCGCATGACCGAAGTCATAACGCACGTAGTGGAAGCTGCCAAGGGATTTACACCTCGTATCGGCGCGCTCAGTGGGCCGTCGTTCGCCAAAGAGGTGGCCCGTGGCGATCCAACGGCAATCACCATTGCTTCCCATGACACCAAGCTGGCAGGGATTGTGCAGCGCGAGTTCAGCGATCCGCGCTTCCGTCTCTACACGAATGATGATGTCATCGGGGTGGAACTCGGCGGTGCGTTGAAGAACATTATTGCGATTGCGGCCGGGGTCTGCGCCGGACTCGAACTGGGACACAACTCAATCGCCGCACTCATCACTCGTGGTCTGGCTGAGATGACGCGCTTGGTCGTCGCCTGCGGTGGACGTCAGGAAACCATGGCGGGACTCGCCGGGTTGGGCGACCTCGTCCTCACCTGCACTGGCGCCCTTTCGCGCAACCGCAGCGTGGGTGTCGAACTGGGCCGGGGGCGAAAACTCCCTGAAATCATCGCCGGCATGCACGGCATGGTTGCAGAAGGCGTTTTTACAACTCATGCTGCAGTCGGCCTGGCCCGGACACACCAAGTTGAGATGCCCATCACCGAACAGATGCACGCCATCCTGCACAAGGGAAAATCACCAAGTGATGCCATCCGCGATCTTATGACGCGCAGCGCTAAGAGCGAGAGGCTTTCTTCAAGCTTCTAGGCTCGAACCACTCGAGCGAACGTTGCCAGTTTGCATTCGCTCTCCGTCAGTTGTTCGCACTGTTGATCAATGGCTTGATATTCGGCGAGATGCTTCTCACGAAATCCTTGGTACGCTTCCTCGGACGCCCAAAAATCCAAAGTGATATAGCGGCGCGAACCCTCATGGTCGCAGTTTAACTCGGTGCCCAGAAAGTCCTCGTCTTGCTGGAACAAGCGTGCCCAATCGCCTGAGGCTCCGTAAACTTGCTCAAACCGAGCCTCCATCCCCCGCTTGACCACGAACTTCCACATCACCAGGTAACCCCATTGGCTCTGCTGCCCTCTTACCACGCGCATCCCTCCCAACACGCAATTCTAACGGAATGATTCCGCAGGCCCAGTCTTGGAATGCGCCGGGTTGCCGTGCAATGCCAAATCCCCAAGAAATGCCCGTGCCCAAAGTACTTTCGTAACGGTTTTGGCGGTGCAATCTCGGCATTTTCGCGCTGCCAACAAAGTAGAATTCTCTAAAGGAATCAGCCCGTGTTTGACACGGCGCTGCAGGGCCACTTTGTCGTTCAAATTACCCACGCCATCGCGCATTCCCATTCTGTACGTCATCCTAGGTGTGCTCGTACTCATCAGCGTGGTGCCTATGTACTTCTACTCGGCCCAGGTGGAATCCATCAATCGCGAGCGATTGATCACCAACGAGCGGCTTCTGCAGAACACGGTCACGCGTTCCCTGGGAGACGATATTTCGGAGCACCAGGAGTCGCTGCGCATGATGCTGGCGAACTTGTCCTCGGCTCTGCAAGTGGCGAGCGGCGGCGATCTTACTGGTGAACATGTGGATGCCCCTGAGCTGCGCGCTTTGCTGGAAAATTTCGTTTCCTCTTCAGAGGACTTGGCCTACGCCACGGTGTTGAACTCGGAAGCCAAAGGAATTTCCGCGGGCCGCATTGCTCCAGACGACTTCTTGCAAAGCGAACTCCAGCGCGCCTACATCGCTTCGCGCGAGGGCCGCGCCTATAACGGACAAGCGCTCGTAGTCGGCAACGGCAAGTCCGCCCGCACCGTCATGCTGGTCAGCGCTCCGATCATGTATGGCGGACGTTTTCTGGGCATGATTGGTTCGGTGGTGGACCTGCAATTTCTGATCCGCCGCCTGCAGGAAGTGAATCGTGGCGGACTCACTCCCTATGTGGTCGACAGCCAGGGACGCCTGGTGGCGGGTGCAACATCCGGCTATGCCACCGGTCAAGACATGACCAATCTTGAGATCGTGCAGAATTTCGTCGACCAGGGTAGCAAGGCACAAATGGTGGCCGCGACCCGGGAATTTTCCACCGGCGGAACCCATGGCACCATGATGCTCGGAACTTATAGCCCCGTGAGCAACCTTGACTGGGCCGTCATTGTGCAGAAACCCCGCGCGGAAGCCTACCGTGGCGTCTACGAAATGCAACGTGGCGCTCGCATCCTGGCACTGATGGCTGTGGCCCTCAGCATTGGAATCAGCATTTTCGCCGCCCACCGGATCACGAACCCGCTGGAAATCCTCACCGAGTCAAGCCGCGCCATTGCCCGGGGAGACTTCTCGCAGCGCGTGCAGCTCAAAAGCCGCACCGAAATAGGTGAACTGGCTGCCACTTTCAACACTATGTCCGAGGAGCTCGAGCACTTTGTGCTCGATCTCAAGCACGCCGCGAATGAAAACCGTGACTTGTTCATGGGATCCATCCAGATGCTGGCTGGCGCAGTCGACGAAAAGGACCCCTACACTCGTGGACACTCCGACCGCGTCACGCGCTACTCCATGATGATTGCGCGTGAAATGGGACATCCCGATGAATTTGTCGAGATCGTGCGTATCTCGGCCCAGCTCCACGACGTGGGGAAAATCGGTATTGAGGACCGCATCCTGAAAAAACCGGGAGCACTCACTCCCGCGGAATTCGACATCATGAAGACCCACACAACCAAAGGGGCCAATATTCTGCGGTCTGTGGCGCAGTTGAAAGACATGATCCCGGGAATCGAACTGCACCACGAGTCGCTCGACGGTCGCGGCTATCCTCATGGCCTGAAAGATGAGGACATCCCTCCGCTGCCTCGCATTATTGCCGTAGCCGACACATTTGACGCGCTCACGACCAATCGCCCCTATCAGCACGCGTACGAGGTAAACGAGGCTTTGCGCATCATTCACTCGCTTTCGGGCAAGCGGCTCGATCCAAAAGCGGTGTTCGCTTTGGACGCGGTTTATCAACGAGGCGAAATCCGCATTCAGCGCCAGGCTCCTCCCGCACCAGCTTCTCCTCCGGACGAGTCGCAAGTTCCAGTGGAAGCGGTTGCCGCCATTCAAACTACGCGCGCTTGAGACTCGAGTCTCGCTTCCACAGATTGTGATTCAGCTCAAGAACCCGCACTCTCAGGGGGTACCCGCGTCTGACCGCTATAATTGATGTTTCGCAGGCAAAGCGTACTCATTGCTATGATTCAGACCCTTTTTGGCGGTCCCGAGCAGGAACCCACTCTTTTCGAGCGTATGAAAGAGGCGGTCACGCGCACGCGGGAAAGCCTGAGCGAGCGTATCGAAGAAGTGGTGTCGTTTGGCAAGGAGATTGACCGCGCCACTCTGGACGATCTTGAAGCTACGCTCATTGGCGCCGACCTGGGCAGCACTACTACTCATGAAATTCTGCAGAAGCTGCGGGACAAGGCCGACCGCAAGCAAATCAAGGATGTTGGTGAACTCAAGCGTCTGCTGAAAGAAGAGCTGCTCGCCATTCTTAGTGCTGCCAATAAACAACCAGTGCAGCGAGTCGACGGGGTTCCTGAAGTCATTCTGGTGGTCGGGGTCAATGGTACGGGCAAGACCACCACCATCGGAAAGCTGGCCCAGTTTCTGCGCTCGGGTGGAAAAACTGTTCTGCTCTGTGCGGCTGATACTTTCCGGGCCGCCGCAATCGATCAACTCGAAGTCTGGGGACAACGTACTGGGACAGAGGTCATCCACACGAAACCGGGGGGCGACCCCTCGGCCGTGCTCTACGACGCGCTGCAAGCTGCCTCCGCGCGGCACAGCGACTATGTGATCGTAGATACCGCCGGACGCCTGCACACGAAAACTAACCTGATGGCCGAGTTGGAAAAAATGCGACGCACAGCACAGCGCATTATTCCGGGCGCGCCTCACGAGACTTTACTGGTCATGGATGCCACGACCGGACAGAACGGCCTGCAACAGGCCCGTCTATTTACCGAGGCTGCGGGTGTGACCGGCATCGTGCTAACGAAGCTTGATGGTACAGCCAAGGGCGGTGTGGTCGTCGCCATTTCCCGTGAACTGGGGTTGCCCGTACGCTACGTGGGAGTCGGCGAAAAAGTTGGTGATCTATTGCGATTCGATCCCAAGGAGTTTGTGGATTCCCTGTTCACGTAGAGAATCTGTCGGCATGGTTTCACTCCGCCGACGCTGTGGTATTGAACGATCATCAGTTATTCTCTGTGCCTCCGTGGTGAAATAATGGTTCTGGCGTGACCACTTCCCGCGACACCGACGAACGCTTTCTCCGCCGCGCACTTGAACTTGCGCGGGAAGGCATTGGCTTGACTTCGCCTAACCCGTGCGTGGGTGCCGTAATTGTGGACGATCAGGGCAATGTACTTGGCAGTGCCTCCCACGCCTACGACGGCGTGAAACACGCGGAAATCCTTGCCCTCGAACAGGCTGGTGGACGAGCTCGAGGCGCGACTCTCTACCTCAATCTGGAGCCCTGCTCGCACCAGGGTCGCACTGCTCCATGCGTTGACGCAATCATCGCTGCTGGCATTCGCCGCGTTGTTGCCGCGATGCAGGATCCGAACCCACAAGTCAGCGGAAAGGGCTTCGCCCGGCTTCGGGATGCCGGAGTCGCGGTGGCTTCGGGCATCCTCGAAGACGAGGCCCGGCCGGTGAACGAGTCATTCGCGAAGTATATTCGCGACCGAATCCCGTTCGTCACTCTAAAGGCGGCGATGACACTCGATGGCAAGATCGCGCCTCCTCCCTCTCAAGATCCCCGCAATCAGGGAACCAGCGGCAGGACTGAAGACTGGATCACCAGTGAGCCAGCACGAGCCCACGTGCAGGAACTGCGTCATCAGAATGACGCCATCCTGGTCGGTGTAGGGACGGTGATTGCCGATGATCCATTGCTCACCGACCGCAGTGGGCGCTCGCGCCGCAGGCCTCTGTTGCGGGTGGTCCTCGATTCGCGGCTCCGCTTGCCGCTGCAATCACGACTCGTCCAAACCGCCAAGAACGACGTGCTCGTCTTTTGTTCTTTCGCCGAAGAGAATAGGAAAAAGGAATTGCTGCAGCACGGCATCCGTGTCGAACAAATCCCAATCGTCACCGCCGCCGGTCGCCCGGACATGCGGGGCATTGTCCGTTTTCTGGGTGAGATGGAAATCACCAGCCTCATGATTGAAGGCGGCGCCATGGTGAACTGGGCCGCACTGGCCGCAGGCATTGTGGACAAAGTCTTTCTCTACTACGCCCCTAAGATACTGGCAGGAACAGGCTCGATACCATTCGCTGCTGAGGATGGATTCCACGGAATGAGCAACGCTGCATACGTGAAGCCTTTCCGATTGCATCGTTTCGGGGAAGACTTCGCCGTGGAAGGATATTTGAGAGACCCGTACGGGGGCTGAGCACTCAGCGTTTGGCGTTTTGTATTCAGCATTTATGATGGAGTCATTCAGGAGCATTCATGTTCACCGGCATCATCGAAGAGGTCGGGCGCGTCGCCCGGATCGCTAACCAGAGCGGCAATCGCCGCCTGACTGTCTCTTCATCGCAATTAGTGAAGGAACTGAAACAAGGCGACAGCATTGCCGTCAGCGGCGTCTGCCTTACCGCGGTGAACATCACGCCAAAATCTTTCACTGCGGATTTGGCCGAAGAGACCTGGAAACGCACGTCATTCTCACGCATTAAGGCCGGAGCGCTGGTGAATCTCGAACTGCCCATGCGAGCGGATGGGCGCTTCGGAGGACACATCGTCCAGGGCCACATTGATGGAACCGGCAAATTCCTGGCGCTCAAGAAACTTTCGGCCGGCGGTTACGCTCTTCGGATTGAAATCCCGGCGGATTTGGCGCGCTACGTGACCGACAAGGGATCGCTTTGTATCGAGGGCATCAGCCTGACCGTCGCCAATATCGAAGGAACGGAAGTCACACTAGCCATCATTCCCCATACCGTAAAGATGACGAATCTCAAGTCCTTGAAACCCGGCGACCCGGTGAATCTGGAAGTGGACATGATCGCGAAATATGTCGAGAAAATGATGCGTGGGGAATCAGCGAACAGCTCCATCACGATCGAAAGGTTGGTGCGGGAAGGGTTTTAGGAGCAGGCTCTTAGTTTAGGCGCTAGGCTTTGGGCTCTCGCAGTTAGGCTCTAGGATTCAAGTCAGGCTTTGGGCTCAGTGCAACCAGTAAGACCGAGAGCCCAAAGCCTAGAGCCTGCTTCACGCTTCCAGTTTCAGCTCATCCAGCTTCAGAAACTCCTGCACGATCGGCTCTTCGCATTTCTCCATTTCCGGATAGGTGCCAAAGAACAACACTTTGGCTTCGTGCAGAAAAACAATTCGCTCTGCCAGCTTTTCGGCCAGACGCATGTCGTGGGTCACGACCACACTGGTCAAGTGCAACTGGATTTTCAGCCGCTTGATCAGGTCACCCAGCAATTGCGCCATGAGCGGATCCACCATGGTCGTAGGTTCGTCATAGAGCACGCATTCGGGCTGTGCCGCCAGGGCCCGCGCAATCGCCACCGAACGCTTCATTCCCGTCGAGAGGTCGGAGGGCAACAGGTCGCGCATCTCTCCAACGCCCACCATTTCCAGCAAGCCATTGACGATCTGAAGAATCTGTCCTTCGCTCAAGCCCTTTCGTTCACGCAAGGGAAACGCGACGTTTTCTCCAACGGTCAGCGAATCAAAAAGCGCACCGTTCTGGAAGACCATAGTGACTTTCTTGTGAATTCGTTCCAGCTCTTCCTCGGAATAGTCGGTGATGTCCTCACGGGCCACAATCACTCGCCCTGAATCCGGCTTGAGAAATCCCATGATGTTCTGCAGGGTCACGGACTTGCCCACACCGCTGCGTCCCAGAATGCAGACAGTCTCGCCCGCCATCACGTCAAAACTGACCTTATCGAGCACTTCCTTGTCGCCAAAAGATTTGGAAACGTCTTTGAACTCGATGTACGGCCCCGCTTGTTCGCTTTCGCCCATGGTTTAGTTGGAGGCTATTCCTTCATTCTCAAACGATCTTTTCAGTTTCCGCATTCAAGTTTCGCACGTTCCCACTCTGCTTGCGTATTCAGATTGCGAAATATCTCGATCGCGAAGCCTGCGTTCTTCAACTCTTCCTGTTCAATTACTAGAGTATTCACTTCCCTGAACAGCAGATCAATCTTGTTTCTCCCAGCTTGCAATGAACGTTCCGCAACTTCCGCGAATTCTTTTCGATACACCGCGCATAAAGGCTGAAAGCCCCCGTCCGTACGCGGTACGGTAACCGCGGCATTCGTGCGTCCGGCCTCAGAAAGCAAATACGTAAGAAACTCTGGGCCAATAAATGGAAGGTCCACCGCCAGCATTAAATTGAAATCCGTCGCGGTACTCATCAGTGCAGCATGAATCCCCCCCAGCGGGCCGCGCTCGGGATAAATGTCGTCCACGACTATCCCGAAGGGCGCGAACTTGGTTTTATCTCCAACTACCCGAACCTGCTGTGCCACCGTCTCTGCCAACTCTAGTGCACGTGCCAGGAGCGTTCGGCCGCCGACTTCGAGAAATGCCTTATCCACCCCCATGCGCGAGCTTTTCCCGCCCGCCAGAATGAAGCCAGTCGCGTTTTCCACGCTGCGATCATACACGGCATACTTTAGTGCCCGCTGGCATAGTAAGGAAAACTCACAACCTGAGGTTTTTCATCGGGTTGTCTCGGTCACAACAAAGAATTACACAAAAGTAACCTATTCAATTTCGCCCGCTCGTTAGATGATGTCTTTGTCCGGTGTTCCAGCTCGGAAAACACCATGCCACAGAAGTTATTGGACGCCCTCATGCTTCGCAGTTGCTCCCACGAGTTCTCCTGGCCACGACGGGCAGCCGACAGCCAGTATTACCAGGTCTGCCTGCTTTGCGCGGTTGAGTACAGGTATGACTGGAAGACCATGCGCCGCATTGAACGCGTGGACCGCTCAGCCGAGACTCCCGCAACCCGACGAAGTACGACCAAGAAGCCCACATGGGTTCCGCGCGCGCGCCGTCTCAAGCTTCAGGCCCCCCTACGTTATCGGGTGAAGAATCTCGGAACCTGGTATCAGGGTATTGTTGAGAATCTGAGCCAGTCTGGCGTGCTCCTCCACGGTCCGCAGCAGTTTCCTGACAATACGCTGGTGGAAATGGTCTTCGAGATGCCGGAAGAGATCTCTGGGCAGAAGAACAGCAGCGTCCTTTGCCAGGGACGAATCATCCGTACCCGGAAAGCACAGGATTCTCCGCAGGGCGTGGGATTGGCAGCCTCGATTCTGGACTACAAGTTTCTGCACTAACGGATTCGCGCTAAATCCAGCGATTGCAATTATTTACTGTCTATTTCTCATTTCATTGACCACCCGTACAGTACCTTTGGTACCTGGGTTCCATGGTGGGAATCGCCGTATAATCAGGCGAAACTCGCGGTAATTTTTGGCGCGTGAGCAAAGGTCACGGTGGACATTGGTTTCGCATTGGCGATTTTCGCATTGGGGCTGGCATTCGGCAGCTTCCTGAATGTGTGTATCTACCGTCTACCGCGGAACTTATCCGCGGTTCGGCCGGGATCAACCTGCCCCAAATGCGAGAAGCCAATCCACTTCTACGACAATGTTCCCATCCTGAGTTGGCTGGTTCTGCGTGGACGCTGCCGCAACTGCCAGGCTCCTATCACACCTCGGTATCTTGCAGTGGAACTGCTTACCGGCGCGATCTTCCTCGCGTCCTATTGGCACTTTGGATTGACCCTGGCTCTGTTGAAATATTGCGTCTTCGGATTTCTGCTGCTCGGTTTGATCTTCACCGATGCGGAAACCAAGCTCCTGCCCGATAAAATGACTTTGCCCGGCCTGGCATTGGGATTGTTGTTCAGTCTGGTGGTTCCTATCAATGACCTGGTTTCTCAATTGTTACCTGGCATGGTTTCTCTGCACGGGGGCTCACATGTTTCCTGGCAGGTAGCTTCGCTGCTGGATGCGGTCATGGGTGCCGCTGTGGGATCTTCCTTCATCTACGGAGTGGGCGCGATCTACCTGCGAGCACGCGGAGTTGAAGGCATGGGTTTTGGCGACGTGAAGCTGATGGCCATGGTCGGCGCGTTTCTGGGCATCCGGTTGACCATCTGCACGCTTTTCGCCGCCTCCATTGCTGGGTCGCTGTTCGGGCTTTGGACCATTCTTGCGGTGTGGATGAAGCGCACCCGCCGCCGCATGAAACGGCATCGCGAATCCGCGCAGGAATCGCGACGCCGCGGATGGGCGTCTGCCACCATCGCTTTCCGCCGTTACCAAATGCCGTTCGGCGTATTCCTCGCGGGCATGGCGATGATCGCCTCTTTCTTCGGCAATGATTTTCTGCGCTGGTATTGGGGGCTGCTGTGAACTTGCTCAGCAATCCCATTGTGTTCCGGATGGCGGGGCTGCTGCTCGTGTCAACCTTTGCATTCTTGTTCGGATTGACCGTCATCAGGCGTTTGCGGAAAAACCTGACGGAAGAATCTACATGGGACGGAGGTTCGAGCTCAGTGGAAAGCCTCCCGCTGCACACTTATCACACCGTCATCCAGCAATTGAAACAGCAGAAGCATGAATTGCAAAGCCTCCAACTGGTGGAGCGAAAACGAGCCAAGAGCACGGAAAACATCAGCGCTGCGGTACTTTCCAATCTCTCGAGCGGGGTAATGTTCTTTGCCCCTAATGGATTGATCCGTCAGGCGAACGCGGCCGCCAAACAGATTCTCGGTTTTGCATCACTGGTGGGAATGAGCGCGGCAGAAATTTTCCGTCAGGCAACAGTCGCCACCACTTCAAATCCGAAGAGGACGGTGGCGGAAGCAGTGCAAGCCAGCTTGCGGGAGAACGCCTCCTCGGGGCGAATGGAACTTGAGTATGTAACTCCGTCCGGCGAGAAACGATTTTTGGAGATCACGGTAACCGGGGTGAACTCGTCCTCAGACGACGTACTAGGTGCTGCCTGCCTGATCAATGACAAAACTGAAGTGACGCTGATCCACCAGCAACAGGAGTTGCGCGGGGAAATGTCCGCGGAGATGGCGCTCGCGTTGCGCACCTCGCTCACTACGATTTCCGGCTATGCACAACAACTCGCAGCCTGCCGCGATCCAGAATTGGCACGGCAAATTGCTGCCGACATTGCTTCGGAAGCGGCACAACTGAATCACACCATTGGCGGTTTCCTCGCAGGCCCAAGAACTGCGAAGGCCGCCGCAGGAGCTTAGTTTGAAAATGACCATTGCTTGCGGCGTCGTAGGCAAGCGGCAAAAGGAAGAATGGAGCAACTATGAAGCGCATCGCATTTGTTAGTTTCGCAGGAATGGTTTTAAGCGGCATGCTGATCACGCTGGCGGGCGCACAGTCGCAACCCGCAGCCTCGCAACCCGCTCAGGCACCGGCCGCCTCGTCTCAGTCGCTCGCGGATTCTGCCCGGGCGGCACGAAAGGACAAGAAGCCAACAACCCCCAAGGTTTACGACAACGACAATCTACCGACGCAAGATAAGCTAAGCGTCGTTGGGAATGCGACCGAAGCCTCGACGTCGGCACCCCAAGCTGATGCCAGCTCGAACCAGGATTCCGCGGATCCGAACAAACCTGCCGCAATCAAGCCCGGGGATTCCAAGGAAGATCGTCAAAAGGTATTTGACGAGTGGAAAGGCAAGATTGACGAACAGAAAGACGACATCAGCCTGGTGTCTCGCGAGCTCGACGTGCTCCAGCGCGAATACCGCCTGCGTGCCGCGGCGTTTTATGCGGACGCTGGCAACCGCATGAGGGACTCGAAGGACTGGGACAAAGAAGACGCGCAATATAAAGAGCAAATCGCCGACAAGCAGAAGGCCGTCGATGAGGCCAAGCAAAAGCTCGAAGACTTGCAGGAAGACGCCCGCAAGGCCGGCGTGCCGACGACGTCAAGAGAATAGGTGCGTCTTGCGATATACAAATGCCCTTCCGTGCTGAGCCGAGCGGAAGGGCATCACTGTTGCAGTCCCCTCTTGAGGGAAATCCCGTTACTGTTTGTCGAACACCGAAGTACTTTTGACCTTCTTGCCCTTCGGATCGGTTCCGGTCGCGGTTAGGGTGCGGCTCTTGCCGTCGGCTGACACGACAATTCGACCGGTAATAACAGTCTTGCCATCTTTCTTAATGGTTAACTCCAGCCTGCGGTCATCAATCTTCTTGTACGACCGCGAGTCTTCCGTCGGGTCGCCGATGACGGGGTAGTCTTTCTCGTCGAACATCCCGGTCCACTCGCTGTGAATGGGCTTACCGTCGCCGTCGGTGCCATCCACCGTGACTTTCACGCTGTCACCCACTGCCTCGTAGACAACTGTGTTGTTCTTCGTTGCGCCCGCGGGAATCTTGGACTTGGCCTCGTTCAGCTTCCAGGTTCCCAAGTTTGAGTTGCTGGCGAAGCCCAATGCCCCGAAAGCAAAGCACAGAGCCAGAGTCAATATCATGGTTCTTACTTTCATGTCTCCTCCTGATTGAGAAGCAAACTTCGAATTGATTTAGCGGGAGCCCTTCTAGTGCTACGTCGCGTAGTCAGCAACTCGCAATTCTCCGGCTACGCCGGACTGATCCGTTGCGAATATCGGCATCCTGCAGTTGAATGTTGGTCCGGTGTCTACCATGTGCTTAGCTGTACTGTCTGCCAAGTTCAGCAGCCACGCGCCCGGTTCATTGATAAGCAGCCTGCCGTGGATGCCGTGCTCCGGATCCGGTTCCTCATCGATTCTGCAATACTGACTGGAAGCACACCAGAAAATCTTGGGCTTCGAAGCAAAAGATCCCGCAGGAATGTCAGTGCCCGACATTTGGATGATCCCATGAATCATCTTGCTCGGCGTATCGGCGCAAACGACATTGTGGGGAAGGACCAGCACAAGGATTGCGATTAGTCCAATTTCCCAAGGGTGCGAACGTCTGGCTAGAAGCATGGATTCTCCTTAATTTTGTCGGTTACCCCATCGTCTTCCCGCGCAGCCTTAAAATCTGTTTCACATGGTGCCGCCCGTGTACCCAATGAAATTTGCGCCATTGCCGCGCGGTGAAAGGACCCAAAATCGGATGATCCAGGAGTTTGGTCCGTTTTCCGTAGCGCTCCTCACATTTTGTGATCGCTTCATCCATGGCCCCGATCTGCAGAACAATGTCAGCCATGATCTTTTCCAGAGAAATACCCCGGGGCTGCGTGTGTTTAGGAGCCTTGCGTCCGGAGGGAAACCGACCCGCTTCCACCACATACCCGGTCTTCATGCGTTGCTTTAGGGTGGGCGCACTGCCGAGCGGTTTTCCTGCGTCCATGCAGCGTTGGAAGCCCTTCACCGTTCCGGTGTAAGTGAGATAAAGGTGCTCGAGTATCTCGGCTGCGCTCCACTTCCCTTCCGCGTGGCGAGTAAGATCTTCCCCACTCATGCCGCGAGTTGCAGAGGCAATCGATTCCGTCAATCGCTCGAGATGGGAATCCATGAATACGCTTTCCACTCGTCCAGCAGAATAAACCGCTGCTAGAATGAAGCCCAACCAGAATGAACCTCAACATTCCAGGATGCAAGCCTTGTGCTCATGAGAGGAAGGTAGCTATGAAGAAGCTGCTGATGGCGATGCTGGCGGTGGCGCTGATGGCAAGCTGCTCATCGCAACCAACCAAACCTGCGGAAAAGCCCGCACCCAAGCCCCCGGAATTTCTCACCGGGCACGTGGCCGGTCAGAAGTTATACATCGCGGCTCACGGTTGGGCCCGGGACGCGCAGCCGTTTCGCCTGGAATCGCAGGTCACTCTTGAGTCCAACGGGCGCGACGGTAAGTCGGCGGTGTGGCAAGGTGGTTTCGCTTCGGCGCTTCAGCACAGCCTGAAACCCTTTGCCTGGTACGGCATCGATCCACCGGATGGCTCGCGCGGCATATCACCCGGCATCGAGGACAGCTATAGTCCCAGCAATTCCTCCACCACGGTGTTCGATATTGCGTTCCTCAAAACGGATTCCGACCAGGCCCTCGAAGTCGCGCAGAAACATGGCGGGGATAAACTGCTGGAGAAAAGCCCCGACACCGCGGTTTTCTACTTGCTCGACTGGAGCCGGCCCAACAGCAACCTCGTCTGGCACGTGATTTATGGCACCAGCCGCAATGAGCCCAAGCTGACAGTGGAAGTGGACGCCACCACCGGAATCTTTATTCGAGTAGAGAAATAGGAAGGCGCCTTCCCTTCGGGACGGCTAGGCTGTAACCGACTTCTGGCAGTATTTTTCGAAAGCGCTCTTGAGTTCAGCGGCTATGTCGGCTGCCTCGCGATGTTCGATATCGCTGCGCTGCATCATATGGACCAGTTGACCGTCGCGCAGCAAAGCAATCGACGGCGACGACGGCGGATATCCGGTGAAGTAAGACCGAGCCCGGTCGGTGGCTTCCCTGTCCTGTCCGGCG